>Ga0335397_10000670_pt1 | contig 45544 bp, 41 predicted proteins | sample MAT04_FD_205740 | JGI IMG/M metagenome (GOLD analysis project Ga0335397, IMG submission 205740) | Freshwater microbial communities from Lake Fryxell liftoff mats and glacier meltwater in Antarctica - MAT-04 (spades assembly) (version 2) ... | reverse complement strand
TCTCACTCAGCGCACCACACGTGGAGGAGCTGGAGCCAGAGATCAAAGAATCTCCGAGCGCCCCTATTGTGAGTTGCTGGCTGCGTGGAAAATTTCACTCGCAGATACGCGAAATGGCCGACCAAACGGAGAGCGAAACATTTGCTAGGCATTTGGGGATGGTCATGCAAGCCCCGATCATCGTGCAGCAACGCGATTGAGCGTGCGGGCCGTAGCAAGCCTAGCCCGGATGCGTGCATCCGGGTTCCCGTAGTCTTCATCGCGTAGCGATCAAATATTGGTTTGGAGGGGGCCCCGTGTATTTGCCCCCGAGATTTGGAGTGAAAAAGTCGATGAAGCCGTCCGTTGTTTGAGCGCAGCGAGTTTCAGGCCGCGCGACGTTTTCGCTTCAAATCTCGGATCAGGGCGAATGTCGGGGTCGCCTTTTTTGGGTCACCTTTTTGGGCGAAGCAAAAAAGGTGACTGCCCTGCGGCATGAGCAGCTCGTGGCTAACAACGCACCTCATTCCACCGTCACCCTCTCCCCTCAAAGGCGAGGGGACTGATTTTCGCTTCGCGGGGTTTACAAACTGGATCCCCGGCTGCGCCGAGGATGACGGCCGGTTGTGAAAGGCGGCTCGAAATTGCTGCAAAATAAAGCGATGAACCTGCCGCCAAAAGTCCATCGCCTCCACTCCGTAACCCCCACCCAAATCGACCAACTCTGCGGCGTCCTCATCGACTGTGTAGAAGGCGGTGCATCCATCAGTTTCATGCTGCCGATGACGCGCGAGAAAGCCGAGCGCTTCTGGCGTGGCGTTGCGGAGGGCGTGACGAAGAACGAACGCATTTTGCTAGTCGCGCAGAACGAGCGGGGCGAAATCATTGGCAGCGTTCAGATCGTGCTCGCGCAGCCGGAGAACCAGCCGCATCGCGCTGATATTTCGAAGATGATTGTGCATCGTAGTGCCCGCAAACAGGGCATTGCTGCGGCGCTGATGGTGGCGGCGGAGGTTGAGGCTTTGCGCGAAGGCAAGACTGTGCTGGTGCTGGATACGGCTAGCGATGAGGCGGAGCGCGTTTACCGGAAGCTGGGCTGGCAGGCGTGCGGCGTGATTCCGGACTTTGCGTTGTTGCCGGGCGGGGAGTTGTGTGCTACTACTTATTTTTATAAGCGGCTTGAGCCGGTATGAGCGCGCTCGTCTTGCCGCGTTCCCCCCTCACCCTAGCTCTCTCCCGCGAGAGGAGAGGGGACAGAACGTAGGACGGGACGATTACATCTGCTTGAACAGATGCTGGTAAGCACGCGACACGGGCAACGGTTTCGGCGCCCCTTTCACGTTCAACGTCACGCGTCCATCACCATCGCGTTTGCTCGATGTGACGCAGTGAATATTCACCACCGTCCCGCGATGGACTTGCCAGAATTGTTCGCTGTCGAGCGATTGCAGCAGCTCGGCTAACGGCATACGGATAACGTGTTCGCCGTTGGCAGTGTTGACGATGGTGTATTTGTCGTCGCTTTGAAAGTGGAGGACTTCGTCGACCGAGATTTGATAGGTGACCTCGCCGCGACTGGCGCGAATCCAGCGGAGCTTTTGCTGTGCTGTGCCGCCCGTGGTCGAGGCAGCGCGTGAGAGCAGGTTGATGATTTGCGAGAGGTCAGGCGCGGGGGCGCTTTGCGCGAATGCGGCTTTGAGGCGGGTGACGGTTTGCTGCAATCGCTCCACTGTCGCGGGTTTCAGCAGATAGTCGATGGCTTCGTTTGCGAAGGCCTGGACGGCGTATTGATCGTAGGCGGTGACGAAGACTACGCGCGTGGCTGTTTCGATGCCCTGGGCGACTTCGATGCCGGTCTGGCCGGGCATTTTGATGTCGAGGAACGCGATGTCGGGCTCGTGCTCGGCGATCATCTGCGCGGCCTCATTGCCGTTGGTGGCGATGGCTACGACTTGAAGTTCGGGCCAGAGGGCCGCGAGCTTGTCGCGAAGGTCTTCGCGGAGAAGGGATTCGTCGTCGGCGATTAGGGCGGTGGTCATAGATATGAGTGGCTTTGTAGGGCGGGCACTGCCCGCCTTGTGAACTATCGGGGCTGCAGCCCGCAAATATTGGCGCTTCGCGGGGGACTACGAGGCGGGCAATGCCCTCCCGACGGGGGCCGTGATGGTGATCACAGTCCCGGGAGAAGCATCCGCCACTGTCAACGTCGCCTTACCGTCGTAGAGTACGGCCAGCCGTTCGCGCAAATTGGCTAGCCCAACACCCGCCCCCGAACTGTCGGCGTGATCCGAAAATCCAAGGCCGTTATCGGCAACCGTGAGCACCATCGACTCGCCCGAACGCCGCGCCGTCACGCGTACTCGCCCGCCTTCAACCTTCGGCTCCAAACCATGCTTGATTGCATTTTCAATGATGGGTTGCAACAGCATCGGCGGCAACGACGCACCCTGCAAGTCCGCATCAATATCGAACTCAAATTGCAGCCGATCTCCCATCCGGATTTTTAGCAACTCCAGATAGTTGCGCAGCAGATCAACCTCCTGCTTCACGGTGCCTTCCTGTGCACGGCTGGCGGTCAAGCTTTGCCGCAAATAGGCGATGAAGTTGTCGAGCATGAGGCTCGCTTTGTCGGGTGCGCGGGGGATCAGCGTTTGAATGCTGGCGAGCGTGTTGAACAAGAAATGGGGCTCGATTTGCGCTTGCAACATGCGCATCTGAGCTTGCACCAGTTGCTTCTCGCTGGAGACCACTTTCAGGTTCTCTCGCGCCATGATTTCGTCTACTTTTTTCTGTTCCCATTCGTTGCCGAAGAAAGAGCGACCAGCGAACACCGACAGGCCCTGTATGGTTAGACCAATGCCCCAGCCGATCATCGGCCAATGCGCCCAAATCTTCCCACCCATGGCATAGTTGACAATCCAGAGCGACGGAATGACGACGGCGTACGCCGTGGCCGTGAGGTAAAAGCCCTTGATTTCCTTAACGTGCTTCCGGGCGACGCGCGTTGCCTCTTCGCGACGAGCCCCCGCGTAGTCGAAGGTCGGACTCATTTCTCGTCGCTTTCCATGAGGGCTTTGACTTTCTTGTCCTCCCACTCCTGCGAGAAGAAACTCCAGAATGGCAGCACTGACAGGCCATGAACGAGCACGCCGATGCCCCACCACAACGTCGGCCAGACCGCCCACCACATCCACGCATTGGCCCTACCCTCCATGTTGTAGATGGTCCACGCATTGAAGGCCCACAGCCCGGCATTCACTAGCAGGTAAACAAAGAGGTGTCGATAAAAATCCGCCAACCGGTGTACGCGGCGTCGGATGGCCAGTTCACGTTCGCTCATGCCGGGAAGTATCAGTTCGTCGTCGTCCATGGTCAGATTTTGCGTTGAGTTGAGAATGCACGCAGTCTAAAAATCGAACTTGTGTGCCGCAACAGGTTTCAGACGGAAGATGTGGAAGTTCTCGCGACTGGTCGCCAGAGCTCGCAAGCTGCATGCAGTTTTTTCCACAGATCAGCTTTTGTCTGAAAAGACGACTGCACGAAGGCTCGATCTTCAAAAGATTAATTTACGACTTTTGATCATATGCAAGCTCAGCCCACGTGTGGGGGTTCTTTCACGTGAAAGCTGTACGTTTAGAGAAGCTGCACCATTGACGCTGCGCAATGATCCCCAATATTCAGGGCGTTAAGGCGATGAAATCGTCAAATTCGCTGGTTCCGGCCTTAAAATTAAGAGTCTTGTTGAATGACCTTTCGCGATGCGCAGTAACGATTCTGCACGGCGGCGGTCTCAACACTGAACGATCACTAAAACAGTCACAACTTCAGGAGAAGTTCACTTGTTAGATTTCTTGATGTCCGCTACCTCCGGGCTCATCGATTTGCCCTGGTGGGGCTACGTGCTGGTGCTTTTGGGCACGACGCACATCACTATCGCTACCGTCACCATTTTTCTGCACCGCACGCAGGCGCATCGTGGTATCGATTTACATCCCGTCGTGTCGCATTTTTTCCGCGCGTGGCTTTGGCTGACCACAGGCATGGTCACCAAAGAATGGGTCGCGATTCACCGCAAACACCACGCTAAATGTGACACCGTGGACGATCCACACAGCCCGGTCATTCATGGTCACTGGGGCGTGCTGCGTTTCGGCGTCGAGATGTACCGCAAAGAGTCGAAAAATCTCGACACGCTGGAGCGATACGGCCACGGCACGCCGGACGACTGGGTCGAGCGCAATATTTACAGCAAGTACACCTGGCAGGGCATGGGCGTGTCGCTCATCGTTTTCTTCGCATTGTTTGGCTTCGTCGGCCTTTCGATGTGGTGCATCCAGTTAATCTGGATTCCGATCACCGCTGCGGGCATCATCAATGGCACGGGCCACCACTGGGGTTACCGCAATTACTCGACTGAGGATGCGTCAACCAACATCGTGCCGTGGGGCATCATCATCGGCGGCGAGGAGTTGCACAACAATCACCACGCGTTCGGTGCATCGGCGCGATTCTCGCACCGCTGGTATGAGTTTGATATTGGCTGGATGTACATCCGCGCGCTGTCGGCGCTCGGTTTGGCTAAAGTCCGCAAAGTCGCACCGGCATTGAAGCTGCGGACAGTTGAAGGCGACGTTGATGAGACGCTGCGGGCGATCATCACGCATCGCTATCGCGTCATGCAGGACTATGCACGGCTGGTGCGTCGCACTGCGAAAGTTGAGTTCGCTGCGTTGAAATCGCGTGCAGAAAAAGGCGAAATTGAATTGCCTAATTTCAAGCAATTGCTGAAAGATTTTCGCGCCGATGCAGGCACACTGGCTGACGCGCAACGTGCCCGTTTGGCCGCCGCGTTTGCGCACAGCGAGGCGCTCAAAAAGCTTTATCAGATGCGTCAGGATTTGACCGCGCTGTGGGGACGCTCGACGGAGTCGAAAGACCAGTTGGCGGCTCGCTGGCAGACATGGCGGAAGAATGCCGAAGGCTCCGGTATTGCGCCGTTGCACGCGTTCTCTAACCGGTTGGCGCGCTTCGCCTGATCAATCGGTCAGGCTGGCTCAGAAAGGCTCGTGAGGCATTGCGCATCGCGAGCTTTTTTGCATTTATCGGCCTCCTGACGACTGTGTTCGCCGCTGATTGGCGATAGTCCAGTCGTACGGCGTGAACGCGGTTGCGTAGTCGCGCGGCAGGTCGCGACTGACGTAGCGTGCCGCGTAATCGATCAGCGTAGGCGCGTGGCGCGGCGCGAAATCCTCGGTGTAGAAGCTCAATATTTCGTTGAAGAAAATCGTGCGCGCGGTATCGTCGACACGAAGGTTTTCCGGGCGGGCGAAAAAAGCCCTGGTTTCGCGATCCAGTTCCTCATTGAGACCTGAGGCCGTGAAGATCCTTTTTGGCAGTATTGGACACGACACGGCAGAGCAATTTAGGGCGAAGTGAGCGCGTGGTTCATCTACTTTTCGAATGATGTCGTTCTCGAAAGCGTAGAGCGAAAGCGGCTTGCCACCAATCAAAAATCGCCGTGTGACGAAAAAACGTACCTTGGCCAAGCCTGCGTGCGTTTCAGGAATCCCCGACGCAATCACGTTGTACATCGACAGGGCGTTGTAGGCGTTGATCATGTGCGCCAGGCGGGCGTCGCTGCTGGCAAATCCGTCCAATGGCGCAAGGCCAATCGCACGCACATAACGCTCAAGCGCAGATAGCCCAGACGCATTGGAACGATCATCGCGAAGCGCTTCAAAAGCAACTTCGCCGCGCTCATTGACGTGTTGTTCGAGCACGCGGGCGTAGCCTGCCTCGGCTTCGACGCGTGTGACGGACGCGCTATTCGTTTCGTCCGGAACTTGAACCAGCGTCGTGCAACCTCCGACGAGCAACGCGGCAAACGCGATGACGACCAAGCTTAAAGGGTTACTGACCGGTTTCATGCAGCGACTTTCTGTTGACGTGTTGCGTTTACGGTGGCGCGCGATTTGCCCTTTAGCCACTTCACTGGAAGCCGCACCTCACCGTTGCGATCGGCTGCCGCTGCGAGTGGTTGCCACAGGCTTCCATCGGCGCGCTCAATCGGCTTGAGCAAGAAGCGATCTCGCTCTGCGTTGTAGGCGCACATCGACATCGGGCCGTCGACCGTCGCGGCCATGAAGACGCAGGCGTCGATGCGTTCGGGATCGAGGTCGCAGGCGTCCATGAAGTTGTGGATAAAGAAAGAAATCTTTCGCACAGGCGGCGCGCGTAGGCGACGCTCTCGAAGCCATTCGCCGCGCGCCTGCCAGAACATCGCTGTCGTGTGTTTGACAAAGCCCCACCAAAGTTGCGGACGCGCCAAAGCCGCACGCGCGACGTTCAACGCGCCGCGTCCGGCCTGATCGCGATCAATGGTGACGTCAGCCGTTTCACGCATCACGCGCGCGACGAACTCCCCATCGGCCAGTGCGTCGAATCGCTGTTCGCCAATCGTGAACAGCATGGCGTAGCGATTGCACGCGTGATGACCGCCGTGCAGTGCGTCAAAGTTAAGCGCGATACCCGCGCCGCGCTCAATCGCCGCGCACGCACTACGCTGTGTGAGTGCAACCGGATCGCGCCCTGGCGAAGTGCCGCGTCCGGTTGTGGCGCCAAGTTGAAATGAGGCGAAATGAACAACGTCGTTGTGCCGCACAAAGAAGTCCGCGAGCATCGGCAGTTCGCGAAAATTTTCTTCGGCAATCGTCGTGTTGAAAATGACTGACACATCAATGCCGCGAGCCATGTCGATGTAGCGTTCGCGAACCTTGTTCAATTCAAGTTCGGTCGAAAATCCCTTGCGCTGCTGCGTGACGTCAACATGAAAGGCGACGTCGTTCAATCCGTCGCTAGCCAGTGTTTTCAACCAGTCGCGCGTGAGCAAAATGCCATTGGTGAAGAGCGATGCGCGTAACCCTTTCGCCCGGATGTAGCGCACAATTTCACTCAATTCCGCTTTGTCGCGCAGCGTCGGATCGCCGCCAGAAATCTGAACGTCCGTGTTCGAACCATACTGCGCCGCGATCACATCAATGCGACGAAAAACTTCATCGAGCGGTAAATCGCGAATCGCCTCCGCGCTCTCCGACAGGTAGCAGAGCGTGCAATCAAGATTGCAGCGCTGCGTGATTTCAAGCGACACGCAGCCAATCGACCAGCGTCGGCCAGCGAATTGGCGATCACTCCATTGCCCCGTCGTTTTCATGCGGCCCGCGATGTCGTCGAGACTTCGTAAGCGAGCGGTTGCGTCGGAGGATGAAGTGATCGCGGAGGTGGTGAAGGAGAGCATGCTAGTTTGAGCCATGTCGTCAAGTCGGAGAACACTTTGACAAGCTTACAACTCGGCGCAAAAGAATTTCAAGCGAAAAAAAAGCCCGCCGAGGTGAGTCAGGCGGGCTTCTTTGCAAGCGTAAAGCTTACTTCAGCTTTACTTCTTTGTAGAGAACATGCTTGCGGGCGACTGGATCAAATTTCTTGATCGAGAACTTTTCGCTCATGGTCTTTTTGTTCTTGGTGGTCGTGTAGAAGTGACCGGTGCCAGCAGACGATTCGAGTTTGATTTTTTCACGCATGATTCATGTCCCCCCGAATTAGATGACGCGACGGGCACGAAGATCGGCGAGTACGACGTCAATGCCGTTCTTGTCAATCAGGCGGATGCCAGCGGTGGAGAGACGGAGGCGGATGAAGCGGTTTTCGCTTTCAATCCAGAAGCGGCGATTCTGCAGATTGGGCAGGAAGCGGCGCTTGGTGTGGTTATTGGCGTGAGAAACATTATTTCCCACCATCGGCTTCTTGCCGGTGACGATACAGACGCGTGACATGCTGGAACTCCTGTGACTTCAGACGCGCCCCTGTGCGGTGTGAAGGATATGAACGCCGCAAACGTCGAATGGACCGCTAGCGCTCGGGGGTTTGAAAAATCAGGGAAAGCCCTTGATTATAACCGGAATATTGCCGTTCCGACGAGCTTCTGAATACGGTTTACAGTAGTTCCGCAAAATACTCATGCACTTCGGTGTTTACCGTCGAAATACGCAACTCCACTGGTTCATCCCTCATGTCAAAGGCTGTCCGACGGATAGTGAGCACTGGCATTCCGGGCTTTAACTTGAGCAACCTGGCATGGTCGACGGACGCGGCTTCGGCACGCAGGCGCTCGTCGGTGCGCACGACGGTAATGCCGAACGCCTCCTGATAGAGGTTGTAAATCGTGTTCGGGCGCTCTTTGAACTGGGCGGGTGAGAGTTTTTCGAAGCGCATCTGATCGATAGTGATGTCATCAACCGACACGACCTCGCCGACCAGCGAGAGCTTGTTGCGAACGTGAAATGTCGGCGCGCCGACCGCGATATTCAGGCGCGATGCGACCTCGGCGTCGGCCACTGCTTTGTGAAAAAACACGGACTCGACGAGCGGATAGCTCTTCACGCCTTTTTGCGGAACGATGTGGAAAAAGTAAAAGAGCAGTCGTTCGCGGTCATGCGAGGCAACGAAGGTGCCCTTGCCCTGCTGGCGAATCAGGATGCGGTTTTCGACCAGCTCATCAATGGCTTTGCGCAGCGTGCCGATAGAGACGTTGTATTCGGTCGCGAGCTGTCGCTCCGAAGGAATGAGCTGCCCCGGCTTCAGATCACCCGACGCAAGCTGCTCCATCAGCGCACGCTGAACGCCTTTGTAAAGCGGCCCGCCATCAAGACTGTTCACATTCATCACAACTACCAGATCGTTCCAATTCTGCAAATACACCGGTCAACACGCGGTCAATCGGGGGACAGCAGCTTTTTTGCCTAAACAAGCATACTACAGGGCTTTGCCGAATTTTGACGAAAAGTCGACTTGAGCTGAATTTTGCACTTAGCCCCGATTCAACAAGGCTTTCAGGGAAAAGCTGTCCACAAGGTGAGTCCCTACGGTTCGACTTAGTGGGGGCGCAGTACGATTTTCGCCGACGCGCTCTTGCCTTGGTGCAAATCTGAAAAAGCGCGTGCACCGTCGGCGAGGCTGCGTTCCTCCACCCAGACGCAATCGCCAAACAATCCCTGATGCAGCGCATTAACCGTGGCGCGCAGGTCGGCCATCGTATAAGTGTATGTCCCGATGAGCGTAATTTCCGCCAGCGTGAGCTTCCTCATGTCGATCTCGCTTGCCCAATCCTGAAGTCCGACATGTACCCATACGCCACCGTGGGCAATCGCCTTCATTGCGGCAGTTCGAGTGTGTTTTGATCCGACGCAGTCGAACACGATGTCGCATGATCCTTCGCTCGGCCCGGCTTCCGTCAACGGGTCAAACGTGATGGCGTCAGCGTGGCGTGCAACACTTGCCCGACGAAGCGGATTGGTCTCGGCAACGTGAACGTTGCGCACACCGTAATTCCTGAGTAGCAGTGCCATAAACATGCCAATCGCTCCGCCGCCAATCACCAGCACCGTTGATTCCTGAATCGGGCGAACGGCGGAACGCTGCGCCATGTGGAGCGCATGCAGCGCGGTTGCGGCCGGTTCGGTCAGCGCCGCGCGCGTGGCGTCCATTCCAGCGGGAATTTCGACCAGACACTTTGCCGGAATCGTCATGAATTCGGCATAAGCGCCCGGCCGAGTCATGCCCACCATGCTGCGGTTGCTGCACAGGTTACTGCGTCCCTGCACGCAGTAGTCGCAGGCCCCGCACGCGATCAGCGGGTTGCCAGTGAAGCGCCTTCCCAAGAGTGCCGACGGTCCGCGTGTCACCTCGCCGGCGAACTCGTGACCGAGGATGATCGGCGGGATTCGGCGCGGGTCATGGCCATGATAGGCGTGCATATCACTGCCGCAGATACCAACGGCGTCGATTCGCAGCGTCACCTCGTCGTCGGCGAGCATGAGCGAATCGGGCTCATCGCGGTAGGTCATCTGGAGCGGCGCGGTGTTGACGAGTGCTTTCATATTCGCTTCCTTGGTAACTATTTGGCGCTGAACCCGCCGTCGACAAAGATCGTCTGCCCGGTGATGTAGGCGCTTGCATTCGATGCCAGAAAGATCGCGGTGCCGTACAGGTCTTCAACGTCGCCATTGCGTCCGATCATCGTCGCGTCGGCATTTTTCTGCGCCTTGGCGGCATCGCGAAAAACCGGCGCGGTCAGCGGCGTATTGAAAAATCCCGGCGCGATGGCGTTGCAGGTGACGCCGAACGGGCTCCAGTATTCCGCCGTCGCGCGCGTCAGCTGCATCACGCCGCCCTTTGACGCGCCGTACGGCGCGCTATTCCCGAAAGCACGTACCGACTGCAGCGACGCGATATTGATGATCCGGCCCCAGCCTTTCGTCTTCATCGCAGGCGCGAGCGCGCGCGTCAGCAAGAATGGTGCGGTCAGATTGATCGCCAATGTCGCGTCCCAGTCTGCGTCGGTATTCTCGACGAAGAATTTGCGGACATTGATTCCCGAACAGTTCACCAGAATATCGGGCGCACCGAAGGGCAGCGCCGCCTCGATGCAAGCTTCAGCGAGCGCCTCGCGCTCGGCAAGATCGACGGCGATGCCGCGCGTGTTGATGGATTTCGCGGCCAACTCGGCGCAGGCCGCATCGAGCTCGGCTTTACGCCGCGCCATGAGCACGACTCTCGCTCCCTGGCGGCCGAGCGCGAGCGCGATGGCTTTGCCAATTCCCGAGTTGCCTCCGGTGACAACGGCCACACGACCGCCCAAATCGAACAGAGAGTCGAGACGCATGCGCTATACAGAAACCGGCGTGCCCTTGTCGAACGACTCGCCCTTGAAATACTTGGCCAGACGGTCATCCCCAGTTCTCGCATGGGCTTCCATGCCCTCGAGTCTGGAAATGCGGGCGGTCACCTGCCCGAGCTCACGATTGGCCTCACGTGTGGCCCGCTGCCAGGTGAGCGTCTTCATGAACTTGTGCACCGACAGACCGCCGGAGTATTTCGCAGCGCCTTTGGTTGGAAGAATGTGGTTCGGACCGCTGACCTTGTCGCCATAGGCAACCGTGGTCTCTTCGCCGAGGAACAAAGAGCCATAGCAGGTCAGGTTTTTTAGCCACCAGTCGAGATCGGCGCACTGGACTTCAAGATGTTCGCTGGCGTATCGATCAGACACCTCGGCCATCTCCTCGCGCGTGTCGCAGAGGATGACCTCGGCGTAATCGCGCCACGCTGAGCCTGCGGCGTCGCGCGCCGTCGGCGGCAGCTTCTCGATGAGACCAGGCACCAGGCGCATGACTTCATCAGCGAGGGCGCGCGAATTCGTGAAAAGCCACATTGGGCTCTCATGCCCGTGCTCGCCCTGGCCCACCAGATCGCTGGCAACGATGTACGGATCAGCGGTTTCGTCTGCCAGGACCGCCACCTCTGACGGGCCTGCGAATACGTCAATGCCGACCTTGCCAAACAGCATCCGTTTGGCCTCTGCCACGAACTTGTTACCCGGGCCAACGATGATATCGGCACGCTTGCCGCTGAACAATCCGTAGGCCATCGTGGCGATAGCCTGCACGCCGCCCAGGGTCATGATGACGTCAGCGCCCGCGACTTGCATGGCGTACAGCACATGTGGGTGGATGCCCGGTTCGAATGGCTTGCCTTCCACCAATCCGCGATACGGCGTTGAGCAGGCAACAATGGTTTTCACACCTGCCGCCTTCGCGGTGGCAACACCCATGTAGGCTGATGCGATATGGGCATAACGGCCCGTCGGAACATAGCAGCCTGCTACGTTGCACGGGATCAGGCGTTGACCGGCAATGAGTCCCGGAGACACTTCGGTCTGAAATTCGGTGAGCGAGGCTTTCTGCGCCAACGCAAAGGCGCGCACTTGTGCGGCGGCGAACTCGATATCGGCTTTGATCCCCGCTGAGATGTGTTTGGTGCGGGCGTCGATCATTGCCGGCGTCAGCAGAATGTCACCGGTCCATTGGTCCAGTTTCGCGGCGTAATCGCGCACCGCCTGCTCGCCACTTTTTTCGATATTCGCCAGCATGTCACTAACCACGCCTTGCGCCGTGTTGGTTTCCGTTTCGGGCGTTTTCTGGGCCCGTTTCAGGTAGGCAATCATAGGTACAGCTTGTCGACTATTTGTTGAACGTGAATAGGGAAATTTCCGGGACGAAGCCAATGACCGTTGCCACTACGATCATGGCGCCGACAAACGGTAATGCCTGACGCGCAATCGCGGTGAGCGGCGTGCGCGTCAAGCCGGACATCACGAATAAGTTCAGGCCGAAGGGTGGCGTGATGAAACCGGCGCCCAGGGTCGTAATCATGAACACGCAAAAGTGCGTTTGTTCCATGCCGACTTTCTGTGCCAGAGGCCACATGAGTGGTGCCAGGATGACGATACAGGGACTGGTTTCCATGAAGCAGCCAGCGACCAGCCAGATCACGAGCATCAGCACGATCACCATGGTTTTACTGGTGCCCATTCCCATGACCAGCTCGACAAAACGCTGCGGCACGTCCACGACGGTTAATGCTTGGGCAAACAGAAGCGCGACGGCAATGATCGGAAGAATTACACCGCAAACACGGGCCGAGGTACCCAGCATCAACGGGAACTGCGAGACAGAAATCCGCTTCTGAATCAGACCAATCGTGATGGCAACGGCAACAGCAACCGCCGCTGATTCGGTAGGCGTGAACCAGCCTGAATAAATACCACCCAGAATAATGACCGGGATCGCGAGGGCCCATTTGGCGTTGTTCAATGCCGTCAACCAGCGCGGGAGCGAGAATTTGTCGGTGGATTTTTCGTAGCCGCGAATGCGGTTAATGACGGCGTTGGTCACGATTACGGCGATCAGCACTAGTACGCCGGGCACAAAGGCCGCTTGAAACAGCGTGGTGGCTGAGACCCCCATCACCAGGCCGAGGATGATGTAGGCGATGGAAGGCGGAATGAGGATTCCGGTGCAAGCACCACTGGCGACTAGCGCGCAGGCGTAGTCTTTCGGATACCCCCGCTCGACCAGACGATCCATCGTGATGCGCCCGACCGCCGCCGCGTCGGCCGCATCCGAGCCTGAGATACAGGCGAAGAGTCCGCAACCCATGACGGTGGACGTGCCGAATCCCGAGCGCAAACTGCCGAATGAAGCCTCCGCAAAGTCAAGCAACTGGTGCGCAAGCCCCGAACGTACCATCACGTCACCGGTCAGGATGAACAGCGGGATCGCGATTAATGCGAACGAATCAACGCCCTCAAATAGTCCATCGCCAATGAGCGAAAGAGGTAGCGCATCGGTGCTGACAAGAATCGCAAAGGTGCCCAAGCCCATGGTCACCCAAAACGGCACGCCAACGATCAAGAGGCCGATCATGAGCAATAAACACAACGTAACAGTCATCGCACGCTATTCCTCAAACATTGATTTGCCAACGTAGGCAGGCCGCCCGGCGCGGAGATCCGCGATGTCGCGCCACATCATTTGCAGACAGCGCACGATCATCAATGTGAAGCCGATCGGCAGCGCCGCTTCGGCCCATATCTTGTTGACACGCAACACTGGCGTCGTCCCGCCGAATTGCCATAGCTGCTGCACGGTATGCAGACACCAGTAGGTCGCGATGATGGCGAAAACCAGCGTGCAGAGTTCAGCGAACAAGTACACCCAGCCATGCATCCTTGCTGGCAAGCGCTGCAACAGAATGTCGAAGCGAATGTGTGCGCGCTCTTTCACCGCAAACGCAGCGCCGACATAGCCCAGATAAATGAATGCGTACTGCGCCGTCTCCTGTGCCCAGGCCGATGAGTAATTGAGCACAAAACGGCGCAGCACTTCCTGAACGATCACGATGCAGATGAAGACATAGAACACGAGCATCGCGTAGCGCTCGGCGTTCTCGTTTAACGCGTCTAACCAACCGGATGATTGGGCTTCAGTGTCTTCCTGAATGAGTCCGGCAACGAACAAAATCGTCGCTGCAAAGAACAGACAAAACTCCCCAACATCGCCCAGACGAAAGGGGAGCGTCGTAGCTGTTTTTTGCGCCACCGCGCCCGCAATGGCGTAGAGCGCATACAGCGCATAGAGCGCGTAACCCAGGCGGGTCGCGCTCCGTTGCCATGTGCGCACTCGCTAGCCTTGAAAGTCAGCGACGGTGATGGCACCTTTGGTGTTGGCCGCGAGTTTGAGTTTGTCGAAATTGGCGAGCGATCCGGCCAGCTCGATCTTGTCCTCATTCCATTCTGCGCGCTGCTCACCGCACGACTCCATCCAGAGCTTGAATTCGTCCGCGGTCGGCACATAAAACTTGCATCCGCCGACAGTCATCTGGCGCATTGCTTCAACGCGCGATGCTGCTAGTTGCTGGAACGCCTGAATTTGTGTCATTCGCGACGCATCTTCAAACACAGTTTGCATTTCGGGCGATAGCGCCTTAAAGTACGCGTAATTCGCCGCGAACATTTGTGCGTCGGGCACCGTGCGCACGAACGTGATGTTCTCCAACACGTCGGTGAAACCGAACGTAGCGAGCGCCGTGACCGACGGATCAAGACCGTCCGCCACGCCCTGTTTGATCGCTGTCGCTGTTTCGCCCCACGCTACAACCGTTGGGTTTGCGCCCATCAACCGGTAGAGCTTTTGCAGCAATTTTGAAGGCGGCACACGCATCTTCATGCCGCGAACATCGGCTGGAACCTTGACGACTTTGCCGAAGCCGCGTCGCGTCGCAACCGTGCGCGGTTCGGTAGTGAAATAAAACATGGGCTTGAAGCCCTTTTCCGTTACCTTCGGCGTAATGTCATCGTTCCATGTTTTGCTGGTCACGAGGTTTGCGAATTTCTGATTTTCGCCACACCAGTACGGGATATTGATCAGATCAACGGTCTTTGTGTACGGTGAAAAATTCGACAGCGAAAGCGAAGCGCCTTGTACTGTGCCCGCCTGTACACGTTGCGCCAATGCAGCGCCAACGGCGAGTTGTCCGGCGGGGAAGAGGCGCACGTACATCTTGCCCTTCGAGAGCTTTTCGATGTTGTCCTTGAACGCCGCCTGCATGATCGGGTACTTGATGACGTCCTCGATCTTGTACTCGGTCGCGAACGTCATGGTGTACGTCGCGGCTTTCTTCTTTTTCTCTTCGTCGGCGCTGGTTTGCGCGACGGCTAAGTCACTCCACAGGTAACCACCGATGGAGGCGAGTATGGCGACGTTAAAGCCGTATTTGCCACTGACCGACAGAAATCGTCGGCGCGATAGCTGGGTGTGTTCTGTTGACGGGGTGAGCGTGTTCTCGACGCTCTGGGTGCTTGCGATCATTGTGGCCTCCTTGTGGTTTGAACTGCGTGTCGTGTTGCTTTGTACTATCTTGTACTGCGAAGCTCGGGTCGAGTGCCTCCACACCCAACCCGCGCCCGATTCAGAATCTAGGGTGCGAATTTACGTGGTTATTGCCACTAAATCCGCATTGGTTCCGAATTACGCTGATTCGTACAAGCGCGTCAACACAAACTCGCGATGGCCCAGTGCCTCCGCCGAGGTCAGTCGACCGTTGATGGTGCGCATCATGCTGTCGAGCAGCGCGTCACCGGCGTCGTCCATCGTCATTTCGCGACGCAGCAAACCGGAGGTATCCACGTCGACATGCTCGCTCATCAGGCGAACTGTTTTCGGGTTCGAACACACTTTGATAACCGGAAGAATCGGATTGCCGATCACGTTGCCCTGACCTGTCGGAAAGAAGTGAACTACGAAGCCGGAAGCGGCGCACAGCGTCACCATTTCGGCGGCGGCGCTCGATGAATCCATGAACCACAAGCCGGGCCCGGTCGGCACTTCCGCCTTATCGAGCACACCGTCGATCTTGCACTTACGGCCGATCTTCTGGATGTTGCCAAGCGCTTTTTCCTCAATCGTCGTCAGGCCGCCTGCAATGTTGCCTTTGGTCGGTTGACTGTCGGAGAGATCGCTCGTTTTGTGCCGTTCGATCATCGCCTGGTAGCGGTCGAACATAAACATGAAGTCTTTCCACACTTTCGGCGTGCGGCAACGGGCTTCGAGCAATGCTTCGCCGCCTGTGATTTCAGAGGTTTCGCCGAACAGAAGCGTTGTTTTCAGCGGATAGAGTTTGTCGAAGGCGTTGCCAACCGTTGGGTTCGCCCCGCAGCCCGAGGTCGTGTCCGACTCACCGCATTTCGTTGAAATCCACAATTCGCTGATCGGACATTCAGCGCGATGAATCTCGCTCGCGTCTTGCAGGAATTTCTTCGCCGCAGCTGAGGCGTGCATGATCGTTTGATGATCGCCGTGACCCTCAATACCGAAACCGACGACTGGCTTGCCCGTAACGGCAATCGCGTCAACGATTTTCTTGGTCCACTGCGACTCAATGCCGATCACCACGACGGCGGCGACGTTCGGGTTTGACCCCGTACCAATCAGCGTCGCGAAATGCAAATCAAGGTCAGCACCGAATTGCAGACGTCCATAGGGATGCGGAATCGCCATCGTGCCGGTGATATTGTTGGCAACGGCCTGTGCTGCGGCATTCGACAGATCATCAACCGGCAGGATGATGACGTGATTGCGAACGCCCACGCGACCGTTTGCGCGACGGTAGCCCCAGAACTTTGTTTTTTTGCTAATCATGATTTAAATTTTCTGAAAAAAGGTGCCTGAAAGCGCCGATATCGGATGGATCGGCTCGTCAGGCTAGGCGCTTCAGGCCGACGCGTACGTTCGTACGCAAGCCGTGAAGCAACGACGCATCACGAGTCGAGACGCCGATATCACCAGCGTTTTGTTTTGACGTTATGTACATGAAGATGCTCGCCCTTCTTGATGGGCGCGACCACCTTGCCGATGTCTACCCCGTACTTGATCACTGTGTCACCGACCTTGAAATCCTTGAGCGCGACCTTGTGCCCAATCGGAATGTCGCTCTTCAACGCGACGTTGACTGTGGAGTCTGGCTCCATAATCCAGCCTGTGGTTTTTTGGCCGACTTTGCAGCCCTCAACGACGACGACACCAACGCCGTCATCTTTTTCATGCACTACGAAATGAATCATTGCTTTCCTGCCTTTTTTGACTTGGCGCTTGCCCGCCGAAAGTGGCGGCGAGAAGTGAGTTAAGTCATCTAGATGATATAGATGAGTTGCGTAGAATACCAATATCAACAAAAAGTGCAAGTCCGCGCGTCGAAAACGACGCAAATCTCGCACGCTTCTCTGGGTAAATAATGCGAATCGTAATTTCAGAATTTATGGATGAAGTCGCCGTAGATCGGCTGCGCGCGACATTTGGCACAGATGCCGTGCTCTATGACGCGAAGCTCGTTGACCGACCGGACGACATGGCTGCCGCCGTTGCGGACTGCGAAGTATTTATCGTTAGAAATCGCACGCAGGTTCGTGGTGCGCTGCTCGATGCGTGCAAGTCGGCCAAGGTGATCGGGCGGCTTGGCGTTGGGCTCGACAACATCGACGTGCCCGCTTGCGAAGCGCGCGGCATGAAGGTGATTCCAGCGACCGGCGCGAACGCGCTCGCAGTGGCCGAATACGTGATTGGCACGGCGATGCTCTTGCGCCGCGCGAGCTATCAAAGCACGTTTGACGTCGCTGCAGGCAAGTGGCCGCGCAACCAGCTCTCGAGCGGACGCGAAACTGCTGGCGCGACGCTGGGGCTCGTTGGCTTTGGCTCTATTGGGCAACTCACCGCGCAACTGGCGCGCGGCGTTGGCATGAACATCATCGCCTATGATCCGGCGCTGCCTGATACCCATGCGGCGTGGAAAGAGGTCGGCGCGACCCGAGTGAATTTCGATGAATTGCTCGCGCAGGCAGACGTGGTGAGCCTGCATGTCCCATTGCTCGACAGCACCAAAAATCTGTTCAATGCAGAGCGCATTGCTACGATGAAACCGGGTGGCGTATTGATCAACACCTCGCGCGGCGGCATCGTTGATGACGCAGCCTTGGTGGCGGCATTGAAGAGCGGAGCGCTCGGTGGTGCGGCGATTGACGTGTTCACACAGGAACCTTTGCCCGCATCAGCGGTGTTTTCGGGATGCCCGAATCTGATCCTCACGCCGCACATTGCGGGAGTTACGTTCGAGGCCAACGTGCGCGTGTCGTCGATGATCGCGGACGCGGTGATCAAGGCTTTGAGTTAAGTCATGGCAATCATCTCCATCGCCGAGCTCAACGTACTGACCGTCGCCGCGCTCGTTAAAGCAGGCGCGTCACCAGCAAGCGCAGAGTCCACAACTCGCGCGCTGATCTACGCAGACTCACAAGGCACTGCATCGCACGGCGTGTCCCGCGTGCCGCAATACGCTGGGCACATGAAAGCGGGGCGAATCGATGGTCAAGCAGTCCCCTCAGTCGCCATTCAGAACGGAGCAACGGCAGTCATCGACGCAGCCGACGGACTCGCGTTCCCGGCCTGCGATCTCGCGATAGAAACCGCAATCGCCACGGCGCAAAAACTTGGTGTCGCGTTCGTCGCTATCAACAACAGCTACCACTTCGGTGCCGCGATTTATCACCTCGAAGCCGTCGCCAAAAGAGGCATGGTCGGCCTCGCGTTCACCAATTCCCCCGCAGCAATGGCTGCGGCTGGCGGCAAGCGCCCGCTTTTTGGCACCAACCCGATTGCCGCAATCTTCCCGCGCAAAAGCGGCGACCCCCTAGCCATTGATCTCGCGCTGTCCGAAGTCGCACGCGGCAAACTAATGGTCGCCGCCAAAGACGACAAGGCGATCCCTCTAGGCTGGGCGCTGGATGCTGAGGGCCAACCCACCACCGACCCTGCGAAAGGTCTCAAAGGCAGCATGGCGCCGCTCGGCGCGGCAACGGGTAGCGCCAAGGGCGCGATGTTGGCTCTGGTTGTTGAGCTGCTAGTCACCGCCTTCACCGGCGCACGCTTTGGCTTCGAAGCCGATTCGTTCTTCGACGTGCAAGGGAACAAACCCAGAATCGGTCAGGCGTTCCTGGTTATCAATCCCAACGCGATGGGCGGTGGCGACGGCTACATCGAACGCGTTGAAACGCTCATCGCTGCAATGCTCGAAGACGATGGCGTTCGCCTTCCGGGTGCGCGGCGATATGACATGCAACGCAAGTCAGAGACGACAGGGGTCAGCATGCCTGAGGCGTTGCTCGCGCAGATTGCGCAAATTGCGGATGCAGCTGTATAGCGATATTTGCTGCCTAAAGCGGTGGCGGTCAGGTCCCGATTGTTGCGACCAGCATTGACGGTGAAAATCTACCCGGGAAGCCGTCCTGACGGGCCGATAGTATCTGTCGCATGTCGCAGTCTGAACACGCACTACGTCTTCAACTTTAGGGCATCTCACAAAACGAAATTTTAGAGGTGCCTTGAGCCGGAAGCGACAAATCAGGTTGCCTGAAACGCATGGTGTCGGCGCTTCGCTGCTGGCCAAACCAAAATCGAAAAGGGGAACCCACGATGGCAGATGACGCATCCAAGCGCTCGTTAATGATTTCAATTGCAATGGCAGAGGTAAATGCCCACTCGCACTACATGAAAGGCGGAGATGGGAGCTTACCCGGTGGCTCGGCCGGATTGAGTCGCACGACGACATTGATCGAAGATTTGACGATTCCCAATCTGGGCATTCACGCAGCCCGCAATGACTGGGGAACCTGTCGCGGGCGCTGGAAGGAACTAGCTCCGCTCGGCAAGCAATTCGCGAAAGGCAACGTGGATCGCGACGTGTGGTTACCGGCTTATCTGGATGAACTCAAGGCCAGCGGACAGCCATCGACGCAATGGAAGTCGTTCAACAGCAGCGGGCTGTTTCCGAGACTTTCGGCGGGCTATCTCTATCTCGGAGAAGATTGCCGCAACAAACGCCACTTCGACTGTGAAGGCTTTGTAGCCTGGGTCATCGTGAAGGCGCTCGGCAAGGACGCCGGCATCTGGCGCAAGGGCGTGGACTGGTATAAAAGCGGCGGCTCTAAACGCTTGACCGTCTATAAGGCGGTGGGGGTTGATTACGTCAAAGACGGCGTCACCCTTACGCAGGCTGACATCCTTGATGGTGACATTTTGATTCGCAAGCCGAATGACACCGGAAGCGAGCATATTGCACTGGCATGCGCCGGTGGATTCAGGGTGCTTGAGGCCAGTGGCAAGGATCGAGGCGTTATCCGCTCGACGTACAGCGCCGACTGGTCGCACCTTGCCCGAATTAACAAGCTGTAGACATATGACTTTTGCATAGAACCCTTATTAAATACGCGCTACAGAAGGAAAAGTCTATAACTCGATCAGATCTCACTTAAGCGTTTAGCCCGCGTTGGGTATGAGTTTCAGCGTAAACCTGTAAAGCGATTATCCTGGAAGTGGATCAAAATTTCCGCCTTAAATAAACCCCAGATTCTTGTCAGCGAACGCGCCAATATTCGGAGCGACGGCGGCCAGTCCGCTGGTTGGCACTCCGAACCACGTTGCTAGCGTCGCGGCATATTGATCCACCGACGTCGTCGGCAACCATCGCCCTTCGATCGACACGTCGTCAGTGCCGCCGAGTTGCAGCACGGGGAAGGTGCCGTACATGGCACCGCCTTTGACAGCGCCACCCATGACCATGTGGTGATTGCCCCATGCGTGGTCGGAGCCGCCGCCTGCTGCGGGCTTGAACGTGCGCCCAAAGTCTGACAACGTGAAGGTGGTGACATTGTTGGCGACGCCTAAAGCGGCGGTTGCGTCGTAGAAAGATTTCATGGCAGCGCCCACGTAGCCGAGCAAGGTTTGCTGCGTATTGATCTGATTGTTGTGAGTGTCGAACCCACCGAGCGAGACAAAGAAGATCTGGCGTGAGAGGCCAATCGTGGCGCGGGCCTCAATCAGTTTGGCCACTTGCAACAACTGCCCGGCGAGGCTGTTGCCAGTGGTCGTGAACAGATTCGCAACGCTTGAATTCGTCGCTGTGATGATTGGATTGACTTTGGCTGACAGGGCGATGGCCTGCTCGGTTTGTTCGGCGGCGGCTTTGACCAGCAGGTGATCTTTGCCTTGCAGCAAGAGCGCGTTCAAGGCTGCGGCGCGGGCTTTGGTGGCGGCGTCGTTGCCGGTCAATCCGCTCAAACTGAAGCTGCCGCCGGAGGCCGGAATCGATAGCGGGCTTTGCGAGTTACCGGTGGTGTATAGCGTGGATCCGGCGATGGAGGTCAAGACAGGGAACGTGTTCGCACCGTTCATCGACGCCACGCTGTCGGCGAGGCGTCCACCCCAGCCCGTGCGTGCAGCCTGATCCGAGATGCCGCTTTGCCACTGCGCTTGCTGATCGGAGTGCGAAAACAGTTGATCGGGGCGACTGATTCCGGCGACATATTGTGCCTTGGTGATCGGCGCAAGCAACGGGCCCGCATTCGCGATGACTGCAAGTTTTCCCTGATCGAACAGCGGATGAATCGCAGTTAGTGACGGATGAAAGCCGTAGGTTGACGAACGGTTGCTTGGCTTGAAGGTCAGAAGCTCACTTTGCGCGATGTTGATACCGGAATCGACGCTACGAATGCCGCTGTACGCAGCGTAACCTGCTGCGTCAGCAGGGATGATCATATTGTTGCCGTCGTTGCCACCGAACAGGAAAATGCAGACGAGCGCTTTGTAATCAGACGGCGCGGTTTGCGCATTCGCGAAGGGCAATGTGAAGCCATTGAGACCCGAGGCGAGTGCGCCGGCTGAGAGCGCTTTGAGTGTGTTGCGGCGATAGAGATTCATGATAATTCCTTGATACGCGAATTAGCGGACAATTTGCGCTTCGGGAGCAGCGACGGCGAGATACAGCGCCGTGCGCGCACGGCCCGTGGGGTCGGTCGCGGCGACGGCGTCAATGGCGGTTTTCATGGTGGCGCGCGTGGTAGCGGAGAGCTTGCCCGTGAACATCACTTCGTTGACGCGATCCAGCAGTGCGTTGCTGTCGCTGGCAACACTGGTGAACGGCGTCCAGTCGAATTGCGTGCCGGTTGCAGCGTACAGTGCGGTCGAAATATTGATTGTTCCGTACAACATTGAGTTGGCAAAGTTGATGCGTGACAACGCGGTCGTTGAGTTGAAAATTCCGAACTCGGGACTGTTGACGTTGACTGCCGAGACGACGTAGTCCGGCGGGTAGTAGTTGAAAACGGACGGCGCAGCAAACACCGGTTGTCCAAGGCCGTTGCTACTGTTGTAGAAGTAGTAGCCATCGGTCTTCGCGGACAGAGCACGGGCGAGACCAGTCACCAACAACACGGGCTCGTTCATATGGCCGTAAGTCGGCTCAAACTTCGCAGCTCCGCGCGCTTCGATGTCGGTGAGGATCGCGTTGACCACCGCTTTCAAATCACCGCGAATGCCGCTGCCATTGTTTTTGAACACAGCGGCGACGCGCGCGACATAGCTCGGACTCGGACTACCCGTGACCAGTTTCTGAATCATGAATCGCGAGAAAAATGGTGGCACATTGGCGTAGCTGAATACATTGTCGAGCGCGCCCGTCAAATCGGCATACGCTGCGGTGTTCGCTGGCGCAACTGTGCTGCCGAGCAAATTCTTGGTGCCTACGTCGTGATATGTTTCGCGCGGTTCCATGGTGCCCGCGAGGTTCTGTCCGTTCAGTCGCGTGGTCGGTGCCACCCCCGCCCGCGTCGGATAGGTCCAGCCGGTAAACACCTTCGCAAAACCCTTGATTTCGTCTTGCGTGTAGGCCTCAATCGGCTTGCCGTCTAGGCCTTTCTTTTCAGTGCCATCGTCGTTGAGCAGATTCACGCCATTAGAGAACAACTGCAAAATTTCGCGGGCGAAATTTTCGTTCGGCGAGATGCCGGCACTCGTCGTTTTCTGATTATTCGCCATGTCCAGAAAGCGGCCCATCGCGGGATGCAACGTGACCTTTTCCAGCAGCGTGCGGAAGTTGCCGAACGCGTTGTCGCGCAGCATTTGCTGGTAATCGCCCATGCCATACGGCAGGTTCACATCGACCTGAGAAATCACAAAAAACTGGCTCAACGCCCACGCAACGCGCTGGCGCAATTGATCGCTACCGGTGATCGCCTGTTTGTAGAACTCAAGCTGCGTGGGGAACAGCGAATAGTTGTCGCGCTGGCAATAGGAGGTCGGCGTGAGCGGTTGTGTAGTGTTGTTCACACACGTATCAGGTCGCGTTTGCGGCACGTATTCGCGCGGTGTGTATTGCGATGCGGCTGCTGCAAATTGTTCGTTGAGCCACGCGGCGGTTCCGAGCGAAGTCACACGATCAATCTCAGTGGGTGTGGGTCCGAAGCTGGCCTGCTTCAACAAGCGCGATGCATCAAGGCGCTTCTCCGCCGTTGATTGCGGCAGACACATCGTGAGCCCTTCGAGTGCATAGCCTTTGGCGGCATACGATTGATAGAAGCTGTAGTCCTCGAAATAGCGATGGTTGGCTGCGCCGTTGCTGGCCGCTGCTCCGTTGTTAAACGTGCGGTAGAGCCCGAGTGTGCCGGTTTTGCAGGTTCCGGAAGCTGGTGGCACGGCATACCACGCTATGCCCTCCGCGACGAAGCCCGGAATCAGAGCGAGCTGATCGCGCTCGGCTGAGCTGACCGTGAAAAAATGTGAGCCAACCGAGGGCGCATAAAACCGATAGACCGGCAGTGCGCTGGCGTCCTGCCCTTGTGTGTAGCCAGAGAATGTAACGCCGGTGCGCTTCCATCCGATGCTCACGTATTGATCAAGCAGAGCCCAGTCAGCGGGGTTGGATGAAATGAAATATTTATTCGCCGGGGCGTTGAAATACTCAACGATAGCGGCTCCCGGCTCGGCTGCTTGCGCGGTAGCGCCACCCCAAATCGAGACCGTTGTTGCGACCATGGATGCGACTAGCGCAGAGGTGACCCGCATGATGTTTCCCCGAAATTGTGAAGACAGCCCAGTCAACGCAGGATTGCCTGTCACTGAACTGGTAACTGAGTTTCGAACGTGAAGTGTCGTCGAAGCGACGGCCTAATTGCGCTTTTCAAACGTAACAAACTACTTCTTTACCCTGATGCGGCTGAACAGCTTTTCTCTGAAATGACGGTTGCAATAGGCCTTACAGACCAAAAACGTAAAAGTCGACCATAAGCGAAGCTTTGGGATCGCTCCTGTTCATAATCTACATTCATAGTTGTGCATAAGTCACTATTTTTACGTCAGTATTTGCGAATTCGCAGGTTCATGAAACGATCGTAAACGCTTGAATTTAAAGGTTTATTGAACGCAATACAGAAAATCCTCAATCTGTGAGTAAAAGTGGGGATTAGCGGCAAAAGGTGGGATAATCTTTTGCATGTTTACTGGTGCATCCAATCTCAGCATCGACGCAAAGGGTCGCGTCGCAGTCCCGACGCGCTATCGCGATGAGCTGGGCGCTGATCTTGTGATCACGGCCGACCCCAGCGGTTGCCTGCTGTTATTTCCATCGGAGGCTTGGCAACCGTTCCAAGCCCGCGTCAGCGCGTTGCCGAACATGAATCCGCGCGTCAAGGCGCTGCAACGCATGTGGCTCGGCTACAAGCTCGATTGCGAAATGGACAACGCGGGACGTGTGGTGTTGACACCTGAGATGCGCGCCTACGCCAAGCTCGATGGCAAGATTCAGATGATCGGTCAGGGTGATCGCTTCGAGCTGTGGAGCGAGCGCGGCTGGCAGGATGTCATTGACCTCGCCCAGCAAACCATGCGCGAAGATCCGCCTGCCGAGCTGGCCGGTTTGTCGGTATGAGTAGGGCGCAATGCAATTTGACTCCCACATCTCTGTCCTGTTACGAGAGGCCTGCGACGCTTTGCTGCCTGAGCGCGGCGGCGTGCTCGTTGATGGCACCTTCGGGCGCGGTGGACACAGTCGTGAATTGCTTCGGCGTATGCCCGCTGAAGGGCGGCTCATTGGCATTGATCGTGATGCCGCCGCCGCCGCATCTGCGCACGAAATCACGGATTCGCGCTTTACATTCATTGCGGCGCATTTCGGTGGCATTGTCAATGCGCTCGCAGGGATTGGTATCAGGCAGGTTGACGGCATCCTGCTCGACATCGGGGTTTCTTCACCGCAACTCGACGACGCTTCGCGAGGATTTTCCTTCATGCGCGACGGCCCACTCGACATGCGGATGGACCAGTCCGACGGCCAGTCGGCTGCCGGGTGGATTGCTACAGCGTCAATCAACGACATAACGGGGGTCATCCGTGACTACGGTGAAGAGCGGTTTGCTTCGAGGATTGCAACAGCGATTGTTGAGGCACGCCAGCGGCAACCGGTCGAGCGAACCGTTCAGCTTGCGCAGATTGTCGAAAAAGCCGTCCCAGCGCGGTGGACAGGGCAGCATCCGGCCACGAAAACCTTCCAGGCTATTCGGATTCACATCAATCAAGAGCTCGAGGAACTCAGAATGGCGCTGAGCGCGGCCCTGCCTTTGCTCGCACCGGGTGGCCGTTTAGCTGTCATCTCGTTTCATTCGCTGGAAGATCGAATCGTGAAGTTCTGGATGCGTGAACAGGCCGGGCGTATGCCTGAAGATCCGCGTTTGCGTCATTTGCCGAAGACCGCGAGCGCTTCCGTGCAGATTAGATTGGTGGGTAAAGATGTTGCGCCGACAGACGAGGAAGTGAGCGCGAATCCGCGTTCGCGCAGTGCTCGTCTACGGGTGGCAGAAAAACTTCTGGTGGCGGCATGACTCGCGTCAATGTTGTTCTGGCGATTCTTGTCTGGGCCAGCGCGTTTGCGCTCGTGAGCAGCCAGTATCGCGTGCGCCATCTCACGATTGAGATAAATCGGGCTCGCGACCTGGCGTATCAACTGGAAACTGATCGCAATCGCGCGACACTGGTGCAATCGCGTCTCTCGACTCCAACGATTGTGGAGCGCACGGCGCGCGAACGGCTGGGTATGGATTTGCCTGAAGGCGCGCGTACCCAATTGGTTGAACTGGGCGGCGCGGCAAGCGCCGCGAGCGCGCAATGAGAGCTGCGGTAAACAAATCTTTGAACAAAGGCACGCCGAATTTCGCCGTCTGGCGCGTTCGCGTCGTCGCTTACGGTCTGCTCGCTGGATTTGCCGTGCTCGCAGGACGTGGGGTCTATTTACAAGTGGTGCAACACGATGATTTGACCAAGCGTGGCGATGCCCGAACGACGCGTGATCTGGTGTTGCCGGCGCATCGCGGACGGCTGCTGGATCGTGAAGGCGCAGTCCTCGCATCCAGTGTCCCAGCGCGCGGCGTTTTCGCATTCCCGGATCAAGTGGAACTGACCACGCCACAGCGCGAAGGTCTTGCCAAAGCGCTGTATTTGCGTCCGAAAGATGTTGACCAGAAGCTCGATACCGAGCGTGATTTGGTTTTTCTTGCACGCGGCATTTCCCCCGAGCAAGGTCAAGCCATTGTCGCACTGAAAATCCCCGGTGTTGCAGTGCAAAACGAATACAAACGCGAGTATCCATCGCAAGAAGTGATGGGCCAGGTGCTCGGCATCACTAACGTTGACGATGTCGGGCAGGAAGGACTCGAACTCGCACAAAACGAATGGCTCTCGGGCAAGCCAGGCGCTCGTCGCGTGACGATTGATCGTCGTGGCAGTGTGGTGGAAGAGCTGGGCGCCATTCGCTCGCCACAGCAGGGGCGGGACCTGCAACTCGCGCTTGATAGTCGCCTGCAACATCTCGCGTTCCGCGAACTCAAGCGCGGCGTTGATGCGAATCGGGCCAAAGGCGGTGCCGCCGTTGTCCTTGACGCTCACTCCGGCGAACTCGTAGCGCTGGTGAACTACCCAACATCGAAGCCCGGTGACCGCTCAGCAGCAGCGACCGGTGGGTTGCGAAATCGCGCCGTGGCCGACTTGTTCGAACCTGGCTCGACGATGAAGCCGTTCACGATCGCAACAGCTATTGAAACCGGTGTACTGAAGCCCGAGGCCTTCATACCGATGCAGGGTAGCACCTACACGTTGAATGGCGCAACGATTCGTGACACCCATACGATTGGCAGTAACGGCGTTGCCTCAGTCACTGAAATTTTGCAGAAATCAAGCAACGTCGGCACTGCAAAAATTGCTGAACGGCTCCCCAACGAAGTGATGTGGCGACATCTGCAACGAGCCGGATTCGGTCGCGCGCCGCAGACCGGCGTGCCCGGTGAAGCGCATGGCCGTTTGCGCGCGCCGCAATCATGGCGTCCGATTGAAAAGGCCACGATGAGCTATGGCTACGGCCTCTCTGTCAATCTCGTTCAGTTAGCTCGCGGCTACACGGTCTTCGCCAATCAGGGCGCGCTCGTCGACGTGACCTTGCTCAAGAACGGCGGCGCTGCACGACAAGCGCAGGTGTACTCACCGAACACGATCGCTGCGGTGTTGCCAATGCTTGAAAAGGCCACGTCAAAAGAAGGCACAGCGCCGCTCTCGCAGATCCCCGGATACCGCGTCGCTGGCAAAACCGGCACCGCAAAGAAGCTCGCGGGGGCCGTGTACTCAGAGGGTCGCTATGTAGCTTCATTCGTCGGCCTGGCCCCCGTGAGCAATCCACGCTACGTGGTTGCTGTGATGATTGATGAACCAACCAACGGTGTCTTCTACGGAGGCCTCGTAGCCGCGCCCGTGTTCGCCAGCATCATGGGGCAGACTTTGCGCCTGATGGAAGCCCCTTATGACGCACCGCTTCCGAATCAACCGAAATCTGCCGTTTCCGATACCGTCGTCGCCATTGTGCGGGAGGGCAATTGATGCTTACCGCGGACGCCGTTGTTGCGGCGCTTGACCAGCATGACGTCAAGCGTCAGCGCATGACGGTGGACTCGCGCAGTATCGTGCCCGGTGACGTGTTTGTGGCGATTCCCGGGACCCGCACGGACGGTCGCGAATTCATGGTCACTGCGGCATCGCGTGGCGCAGCAGCGATCCTGCGTGAACCTGCAGGCGCATGCGCACACGCCCTCGCGATTCCAGTAATTGACGTGCCCAATCTGTCAATGCGTTTGGGCGATATTGCCAACGCGTTCTACGGCAATCCGTCCGCTCATGTTCGCGTGTATGGCGTCACGGGCACTAACGGAAAGACGTCTATCGTCAATTGGTTGGCCCAAGCCTACACGCTACTCGGACAACCCTGCGGTGCCATTGGCACGCTGGGCGTCATTCTCGGCGAACAGTCATGGTCGACTAACAACACAACACCCGATGCCGCCACAGTTCACACAATTCTCCGTGATTTGCATGTCGCTGGCGCGGAAGCCGTCGCAATGGAAGTCAGCTCGCACGCACTTGAACTGGGTCGTGTCACGGGAGTCCGATTTGCCAAGGTAATCTTCACCAATCTGACTCAAGATCATCTCGATTTTCACGGCACCATGGAAGCGTACGGCGCGGCCAAGGCGAAGCTTTTCACCGACTACCCCGTGCAATGCCGTATCGTGAACGCAGACGATGCATTCGGGGCAGCGCTCATCGCGCGCGACTTGCCAAATACCATGTCCTACGGTCTCGATCACGGCGATGTACGCGCTGATATTCGGTCGATGTCGTCTAACGGGATGCAATTTACGCTTCACTTTGCGGGCCAAACGGCAAGCGTCACAGCGGCACTGATTGGTCGTTACAACGCCGCCAATCTGATGGCCGTCGCCGCCACGTTGCTTGCTGAAAAAATTGCAATAGAAACAGTCGCTGCAATACTTGAGACACTGACGGCTGCGCCGGGTCGCATGCAGCGCGTCATTACGGATTCCACAGTTGACTTGCCTAGCGTCTACGTCGATTACGCGCACACACCCGACGCACTCGCGAAAGCCCTTGATACGGTTCGCGAAACGAAACCGCAATCGCTCGCCGTGGTCTTTGGCTGCGGCGGCGATCGTGATCGTAGCAAGCGCCTCATCATGGGCAAGATCGCAGCAGATCGTGCAGACCGTGTCTATGTCACGAGCGACAATCCGCGGAGCGAATCCCCTGAAAGTATCCTCGCCGAAATCGTCAGTGGATTTGCGATCACACCGGTGCGCAAGAGCATCGTGTTGCGCCGCGAAGCCATTCGCGCTGCCATCACCGAAGCGAGCGCAAACGACGCCGTACTGATCGCAGGAAAAGGTCACGAAAACTACCAGGAAATTGCGGGCGTTCGGCATCCCTTTTCAGACGTTGCGGAGGCGCAAATCGCGTTGAGCCAGCTTGCGTCGAAACACCGTAAGGCGCAGCATGTGGTCTAGTGCAATGCTTGCCGAGGCATGCGGCGCAAAAGTCAGCGGTCCAGCGCGGGACTTTGCCTCGGTCTCGACCGACAGTCGCACCGTCCACGCGGGCGAGCTGTACGTCGCTCTCCCTGGTGAAAACTTTGACGGTCATCGCTTCGTCGCTCAAGCCGTCGCCGCTGGTGCTAGTGGTGTTCTGGTTTCGCAGCCTGTCGAATGCGATAGCAGCGTCACGGTGCTGCACGTCGGCGACACGCTCAAAGCCATGCAAGATATGGCACACGCCTCGCGCCTCGCTTTCGACGGCCCGGTGATCGCGGTAACCGGAAGCAACGGAAAAACCACCACTAAAGAAATGATTGCCTCGGTACTACGCGAGCACTACGGCGCAGACTCGGTGCTCGCGTCTATCGGCAATCTGAACAATCACATCGGCGTGCCGCTGACCTTGCTTGCGCGCAAGTCGTCTCACCGCGTGGCTGTAGTCGAGATGGGAATGAATCACTTTGGAGAGATCGCGCTGCTGACCAAGTTGGCTGAACCAACGATTGCGGTCATCACCAACGCGGGGCCAGCGCACCTCGAAGGAGTGGGGTCAATGGAGGGCGTAGCTGAGGCCAAGGGCGAAATCTTCTCGGGGCTGCGCGACGAAGGTGTCGCCGTGATCAATGTCGACGATGCGTTCGCAGCGTATTGGCAAGTACTCACTCGAACCAGGAAGCGTGTCAGTTTCGGGCTCAATCCGAAGGCCAACGTCAGCGGTCAGTTCGTGCAGCCCAATCGCCTGCGCATTGAAACCGGGGACGCTCAATGTGTCGTAGAGCTGCGGCAAGAAGGCGCTCACAATGCCGCTAACGCACTGGCTGCCGCAGCCGTGGGCTATGCACTGTCGATTCCGATGGCGACCGTCCAGCGTGGCCTCGAATCCGCTAGTAACGTCGGCGGTCGATTGACAACGCGCCCTTTCATCAAGGGTTCGACATTAATCGACGATAGCTACAACGCGAATCCTGCTTCGATGCGCGCTGCAGCACAAGTCTTGGTGTCGCACGCAACACCGCGCTTCCTCGCAATCGGCGATATGGGGGAATTGGGCGATGCAAGCGATGCCCTGCATCAAACACTGGCATTCGAGTTGAGTACGCTTCCGCTTGATGGCGTGTTCACGCTGGGACCCCGCATGAAGCGAGCCGCAAGCGAGTTAGGGCCACACGGACAGGCCTTCGATAACGTTGCGTCGCTGGCAACGGCGTTATTCAAACGGTTGACCCCAGGTGCAACCCTATTAGTGAAGGGTTCCCGCTCAATGGCCATGGAACGTGTAATCGAAAAACTGGAAACTATGTCGCAGGGAACGTACTGATGCTACTTTGGCTCGCTAACCTTTTGAGCGCCGAAGTGCGCGGCTTCAGCGCACTGACGTACATCACGTTGCGCAGTGTGCTTGCCTGCGCGACAGCGATGGCCATCGCGCTGGCAATTGGGCCGCGCATGATTCGCTGGTTGATCGCGATGAAGATCGGGCAAGCAGTTCGCAGCGATGGTCCGCAATCGCATTTATCGAAGCAAGGTACACCGACGATGGGCGGTGCGATGGTGCTGACCGCCATTGCGATCTCGACCTTGCTTTGGGCTGATTTGAGCAATCGTTTTGTCTGGGTCGTGCTCTTTGTGATGATCGGCTTCGGAGCGATTGGTTGGGTCGATGACTATCGCAAAGTTGTGCACAAAAATCCAAAAGGGATGTCCGCGAAAGAAAAACTCTTCTGGCAAGCCACGATTGGACTGATCGCATCGACCTACCTCGCGTTCGCTGTTTCCGCGCCGAGCACCAGCCAGATTTTCAATCTGATTTTCTTGTGGGTGCAAAGCGGGTTCACGAATGAGCTGCCGTCTAAAGCCGATCTGATTGTTCCATTCTTCAAGAACGTCGCTTATCCGCTGGGGGTCTTTGGATTTATCACGCTCACGTGGTTCGTGATCGTAGGCACCAGTAATGCGGTCAATCTGACCGATGGCCTCGACGGTCTGGCGATCATGCCCGTGGTCATGGTGGGCAGCGCACTCGCGGTATTTGCCTATGTTGTGGGCCGCGTGGACTACTCGCGATACCTCTTGTTCCCGTACATTCCTGGTGCCGGTGAGCTGATGGTTTTCTGCGGTGCGATGGCGGGTGCGGGCCTTGGCTTTTTGTGGTTTAACGCCTACCCGGCGCGCGTGTTCATGGGCGACGTCGGCGCGCTAGCGCTGGGCGCGTCGCTCGGCACAATCGCAGTGATCGTGCGTCAGGAAATCGTGCTCGTGGTGATGGGCGGCGTGTTTGTCGCAGAGACGCTCTCGGTCATGATCCAGGTTGGCTATTTCAAGTTCAGCAAGGGCAAGCGCGTGTTCCGAATGGCGCCGCTGCACCACCATTTCGAACTCAGTGGCTGGCAAGAAAATCATGTGGTCATCCGCTTCTGGATTGTCACCATGTTTCTCGTGCTTGCTGGTCTTTCAACACTGAAATTGCGCTAGAGGAAGTTCAGGGAAGTGTTTCATTGTTCGCACGCCAACGCGACCGTAGTAGGCCTCGGTGCTACCGGGCTGTCGCTTGTGCGATTTTTGCGCAAGCGTGGCGCGACCGTGACGGTCGTGGACGGTAATGCAGTGCCAGCAGCTTTGGGGCAGTTGCAGCTTGAATTTCCTGACGTTGCGTTCGGGTCCCTCGATTTGACCCTTGATTCTTTGCCAGCGTCCGACTTTATTGCGCTTTCTCCGGGCGTGCCTCGCGCGTCTGCATCAATCGCCCGAGCGTTGGCGTCAGGCACACCGATCTACGGCGACATTGAACTCTTCGCACGCGAAGTTTCCTTCGATACTTCAGTCTTCGCAGTGACCGGCTCCAACGGCAAGACGACTACTACAGCGTTAGCGGGGGATCTCGCAAAGCGCTCACGAAGCGACGCTCGCACAGCAGGCAATATCGGAATACCCATCCTAGACGCATTGGCCGAAACGCCGGCGTGCACAACCTGGGTTCTGGAACTATCCAGCTTTCAGCTTGAATCCACCGAATCGCTGCGACTTGAGTCTGCTGCCGTTATCAATGTCACAGACAATCATCTGGATCGTTATCCGAGCTTCTTTGGCTATGCAGCGTCTAAGGAGCGCATCTTTGCAAATGCAAAGCGGCAGGTGCTCAACCGGGCTGATCCGTGGTCGATGAGCATGCGTCGCACGAGCGTCGATTCCGCGAGCTTTGGTGCAGATCCCGCTGAGAACGCGGAAGACTTTGGTGTAGAAACTGTCGGGGCCGCGCAAAAGTTGATGCGCGGATCGACCCCTGTTCTCGCAACCAGCGATATGGGCATCGGAGGCGCACACAATGCACAGAATGCCCTTGCAGCATTAGCTCTCACCCATTCGCTTGATGTGTCATTGGATGCGCAACGCGATGTGTTGTGCAATTTCTCTGGCATGCCCCATCGCTTTCAATCGATTGGTTCAATCGATGGCATCAACATTATTGATGACTCCAAGGCGACCACGATTATCGCCACGGCTGCTGCGCTTTCCGGCAACACGACACCCACCTGGCTGATCGCAGGTGGCGATGGTAAGGGACAAGCGTTTACCGCTCTGGGTCGTATCGCATCAAGGTCCTGCAAAGCCGTGCACTTGATCGGTCGCGACGCGCCGATGATTGCGTCTGCACTGCAAGCGAGCGGCGTTCCCCACCGAATTTTTACGACACTTGATGACGCCATCAACGCTGCACTCGATGGCGCAGTAGCGGGTGATCAGGTGTTGTTGTCGCCCGCATGCGCCAGTTGGGACATGTTCCGCAACTACGGGCATCGCGCCGAAGTCTTCGCTGCGGCGACGCGCGAATGGGCGCGCGCTCATGGCCGCACGTTTGTCGGGCGTGGAGGACACGCATCGTGAGTGTCGCAAGCACTACCTCCTCTGTGTCGCAATGGCCAACACGCATGGCCGATTGGTTTCGTCTGCGTACGGGTAACGGTGGGCGTACAACCTCGTCGCGCTCGTCTGCGACCAGCGCTAGCGAATTCGATGTCACGATGCTCTGGGTGATCGCGATGCTGGTCGCGGTCGGCCTGCTGATGGTCTATTCGTCATCGATTGCCAGCGCTAGCGAAAGCAAATTCACTCGGTTTTCACCCACCTATTTTTTCGCCCGCCAGTGCCTGTTCGTACTTATTGGATTGGTGCTTGCGCTGTTCGTATTCGATACATCGGTGCGAACCTGGGAGCGCATTACGCCATACGTCTTTTTTCTCGCCGTAGTACTGGTGATTTTGGTGTTGATCCCCGGCATCGGTCGCGTGGTGAATGGTGCCCGCCGCTGGATTCCGCTCGGGCCGTTCAGCCTGCAACCCTCGGAGCTCATGAAGTTTGCGATGGTGCTCTTCGCCGCTCGCTATGCGGTGACCAAGGTCAACGTGTTGCACGCGGCGCAACCGTTAAAGCAAAGTTTGCTCAAAGGGTTGGGTCCGTTCTTGCTGATTGCCCTTCTGGTCAGCGTGGCACTTTTGCGAGAGCCAGATTTCGGGGCAACGCTTGTCGTGTTGAGTACCGGCTTGCTGATTCTTTTCATGGCAGGACTTGATCATCGTCTGGTTATGCCAGTCGTAGTGCTGGGGCTGATCGCTGCCGTTGCGTTGGTATGGTTGGAGCCCTATCGTCTTGAACGAATCTTCGGGTTTCTCGATCCGTGGAAAGAAGAGTTTGGCAAAGGCTATCAATTGACGCAGTCACTCATGGCGATTGGTCGTGGTGGTCTGTTCGGTCTCGGTTTGGGTGCGGGCGTTTCCAAGCACTACTATCTGCCTGAAGCACACACGGATTTCATACTCGCAGTGACCGCAGAGGAGCTGGGTCTTGTCGGCGTTTGCGTAGTCATCGGCGCATATGCCTGGCTCACGTGGCGAGCGTTTGCTATTGGTCGCGAAGCTCGCCAGCTTGAGCAACCTTTTGCGGCGTTGGTGGCGCAAGGCATCGGTACGCTGTTCGGGATACAGTCACTCATCAACATCGCTGTGAACATGGGATTCGCGCCGACCAAGGGTCTCACATTGCCACTCATGTCTTACGGTGGCAGTGGCATGGTCGCGAGCCTCATCACGCTATCTGTGCTGCTGCGCATCGACTGGGAAAACCGTCGCATTTCGCGAGGGTTCAAGGTATGACGCCACATTTGCTCATGATGGCGGGTGGGACTGGCGGCCATATTTTTCCAGGGCTTGCGGTTGCGCGTGCGTTGCGTGAGCGCGGCTGGCGCGTAACGTGGCTCGGAACCCACAATGGCATGGAACAAACATTGGTGCCGAAGGACTTATTCCCGCTGCACACGGTTGCATTTGAAGGCATCGTTGGGCGGGGGATCAGGCCCAAATTGGCATTGCCGTTTCGCCTGTTTTCGGCGTATTGGCAAGCACGAAAACTCTTGTCCGAGCTACGGCCCGACGTGGTGATGGGCATGGGTGGTTACCCAACAGTGCCCGGCGGTCTCGCAGCATCGAATAAAGGCATTCCGCTGGTGATTCACCAGAGCGACGCCGTCGCTGGACTGGCAAACAAATGTCTCGAGCACTTTGCAAAGCGCGTGCTGGTGGGTTTCGCCACGGCGTTTGCGGATGTCGGCTCGAAGCGCGTTGTCACAGGCAACCCAATTCGCCCTGAGTTCGCGCAGTACGACGATCCTGCGTCACGTTTTGCTGCGCGCACCGGGGCGCTGCGCATGCTGCTCATGGGCGGCAGTCGCGGTGCGGATGCAATCAATAAATTGTTGCCCGCAGCGCTTGCTTTGATTCCTGAAGGCAGACGTCCAATCGTCACGCATCAGACCGGCAAGGGCTCGCGTGACGCAACACTGGCGCTGTACGAAAACGCGCATGTCAATGCAAGCATTGTCGACTTTATCGACGACTCGCCGCGCGCGCTCGCAGAGTGTGACGTGTTCATCGGGCGCAGCGGTGCGAGCACCGTGTCCGAACTGGCCGCTCTTGGTGTCGCCTCGATTCTGATTCCCTATCCGCATCACAAAGATCATCAGCAACTGCACAACGCACAGGTGTTGGTAACCGTCGGCGCGGCGACGGTGTTTGATCAACTGACGTTGACCAAAGAGCAGCTTGCGGCGCACATTCTCACGCTCACACGCGACAGCTGCCTGACGATGGCGAAGGCCGCGCTTGCCGTCGCCAAACCAATGGCGACTTCTGAGATTTGCGATGAAGTTGAGCGGCTCGCCGCGGGCCACAGGGCGGCAGCATGAAGTTCCGCCTGCAAAACCTGCACTTCGTCGGCATTGGTGGCATCGGCATGAGCGGCATTGCAGAGGTTTTGCACAATCAGGGTTACATCGTAAGCGGCAGCGACGCTGCGAACTCGCCCGTGCTGGAACGACTCGCGTCGCTTGGCATTCGCGTAGCCGTTGGTCACCATGCCGAAAATCTGGGAACTGCACAGGCGGTCGTTGTTTCTACGGCGGTCAAGGAGACCAACCCGGAAGTAATCGCTGCACGCGCGAACAAATTACCTGTTGTACCGCGTGCACTGATGCTCGCCGAGCTGATGCGCATGCAGCGCGGCATCGCGATTGCCGGTACGCACGGCAAGACGACCACGACGTCGCTGGTGGCGAGCGTTCTAGCCGAAGGCGGTCTCGATCCGACGTTCGTGATAGGCGGTCGACTGCTCGCAGCGGGCTCGAACGCGCGACTCGGCACAGGTGAATTTCTGGTCGCTGAAGCCGACGAATCGGATGCTTCGTTTCTGCATTTGTCACCGACGCTCGCAGTCATTACGAACATCGACGCCGACCACATGGAGACGTACGAGCACAGTCTGGATCGCTTGCATCAAGCGTTCGTGGACTTTGCGCACCGGCTTCCGTTTTATGGGTCGCTTTATGCCTGCATTGACGATGCAGGTGTCGCCAGCATCCTGCCGCGTGTAGTCAAGCCGGTCGTGACTTATGGACTGTCAGCCGATGCTGATATTCGTGCAACGGAAATTGAAGCAAACGGCGCGACCATGCATTTCACGGCTATTCGCGCAGGCCATGTCGACCTGCCAGTCACTGTGCAGGTCGCGGGATTGCACAATGTCAGAAACACGCTGGCTGCAATTGCCATCGCCCAGGATTTGGGAGTAAATGATGAGGCGATTGCACGGGCGCTGAAGAACTTCGGCGGTGTCGGGCGACGCTTCCAGCGCTTTGGCGAAGTCACGCATGGCGATGCGAAATTCGAACTGATTGACGACTACGGCCATCACCCTGTGGAATTGAGAACGACGCTTGCCGCAGCTCGCGCTGCGTTTCCGGGCCGTCGTCTCGTGCTCGCATTTCAGCCGCATCGCTACACGCGAACCCGCGATCTGTTCGAGGATTTCGCAGCAGTGTTGTCCGAGGTTGATGTGCTCTTGCTCGCGGAGGTCTACTCCGCAGGCGAAGCGCCTATTGTCGCGGCTGATGGCAGGGCACTCGCACGGGCAATCCGTCTTCGTGGCCGCGTTGAACCACTTTTCGTTGAAGACATCGCGCGACTACCGGATAGCGTTCTACAAATCGTTCGCGACGGAGACGTAGTGATGACGATGGGCGCAGGCTCAATCGGAACCACAGCGCAAAAGATAGTTCAGGCAAGCAGTGGAGGCGCGCATGTGGTCTGACACACAATCGATCAATCGCTTTGCTGCCATCATCGCCTCCATTGCTATTCTGGCGCTGACCTGGTGCGTGATGTCCTGGGCCAGTAGCAAAAGCTATTTTGCGATTCGGCAGGTCAAGGTGGTCTCGCAATTGGCCGAGGTTGATCCGGGTTTGCTTGAGTCTGCCATCCGCACCGATTTGCGCGGCACGTTCTTCTCGGTGTCGCCGGCGCGTGCTCGTGCGACGCTTAAGAAATTGCCTTGGGTACGTGACGTATCGATCAAGCGCCGTTGGCCATTTGCACTGGACATTGACGTAGCTGAGCATGGGGCTGTCGGGTACTGGGGCGACAACGAACTACTGTCCGATCAGGGCGAAGTATTTCGCGCCGCGTCGAAAGCACCGATGCCGCGATTTGAAGGACCCGTCGCGTCGTCGCAAGACATTCTCAAGCGCTATCGCGAAACCCGGCTTGCTCTGGCTTCGCACGGCCTCGACATCAAGGTATTCGCGATGTCGCCTCGCGGCGCGATCACCGTCACTACAGGTAACGATATGCAACTGGAGTTTGGTCGCGAACACTTTCCCGAGCGTCTCGCTCGCTTCGTGGCGCTGTACAACACATGGCCACAGTCTTATCGCAGCGGCCTGGCGCGCGTTGACCTTCGCTATAAAGCGGCCATCGCGGTCGCACGGAATGGCGCACCTCCCGTTGAAACACAGAAAGGTCGATCGTGAGTGAATTGATCGCCGCGCTCGATATCGGCACCTCGAAGATCGTTGCACTGGTCGCCGAGGTCGATGCACACGGCACCATTAACGTTATCGGCTTTGGCGAACAACCGTCCATTGGCTTACGCAAGGGCATGGTGGTCGATATCGACGCCACGACCAACACGATCAACGCCGCCGTTCGCGAGGCGATGGCGATGGCTAATTGCAAGATCACCAATGTTTACGTCGGCATTGCAGGCGCACACATTCGCAGCCTGAATTCCAGCGGCATGGTCGCGATGAAAGACAGCGAAGTGACGGAGGCTGACATGGAGCGCGTCGTAGAAACTGCGAAGGCCATCGCCATCCCGAACGATCAGGTGGTACTTCATACCTTGCCGCAGGAATACATCATCGATGGGCAGGAGGGTGTGCGCCGCCCGCTCGGCATGAGCGGACGGCGCCTTGAAGTCAAAGTGCACATCGTGACTGGCGCGGTATCGGCTGCAGAGAACATCGAGAAGTGCGTGCGTCGTTGTGGATTGAACGTGCTGGAGTTAGTGTTGCAACCGCTTGCATCCGCTGCTGCCTGTTTGACTAAAGATGAGATGGAGATTGGCGTTGGTCTGGTCGATATCGGTGGCGGCACGACGGATTTCGCGCTCTTCACGGGCGGTGCGATTCGCCACACGGGCGTCATCCCGGTTGCCGGTGACCAGATCACCAATGACATCGCGATGGCGTTGCGGACTCCGAGCAAAGAGGCTGCTGATATCAAGCATCGCTATGCCTGTGCGCTGACGAAACTAGTCGAGCCGGACGAATTAATTGAAGTGCCTAGCGTCGCGGATCGCCCCGCGAAATCAATGGCGCGGCACATGTTGGCAGAAGTCGTTGAGCCACGTGTTGAAGAGCTTTTTCAGCTCGTGCATGAGCAGATCAAACGCTCAGGTTTCGAGCCGTTACTGCGCTCAGGCATTGCGCTCACCGGCGGCAGCAGCATGCTCCCAGGCATGACCGCGCTCGGCGAAGAAGTCTTCCATATGCCGGTGCGCATCGCGGTGCCGGACTATCGCGGCGCGCTGAAGGATGTGCTCGCAGCGCCGAAATATTCGACAGCGATTGGTCTCTTGATGCATGGTCGGGACCAGCAGGCGAAACAGGCGGTGATGCGTCGGCGCGATTCGGCGGCGGCGGGAATGTTTGCGAAGTTACGGGATGCGTTTGGTGTGTAGTTTTTTACAGTTTTTATTTTTTAGTGTTGCCTTGAAGGAGCGGAAACATGTTTGAAATCGTTGATGAAAAAAGAGACGGCGCGGTCATCAAAGTGATCGGCGTTGGTGGTTGCGGCGGTAACGCCGTGGAGCACATGATTCACAAAGGCGTAGCCGGCGTTGAATTTATCGCTGCCAATACCGATGCGCAGGTGCTCGACAAAAATCCGGCACCGAAGCGGATTCCGCTTGGCGCTGAATTGACGCAGGGTCTCGGCGCAGGTGCCAAGCCCGAAGTCGGTCGTGATGCCGCAATGGAATCAAAGCTTGCCGTGCAGGAAGCGATTCGTGGTGCTGACATGCTGTTCATTACCGCCGGAATGGGCGGCGGAACGGGCACTGGCGCTGCACCGATCATCGCGCAGTTAGCGAAGGAAATGGGCATTCTGGTCGTGGCCGTGGTGACCAAGCCATTCCGTTTCGAAATGCAAAAACGTGAGCGCGCAGCGCAGGCTGGCATTGACGAACTGCAACGTCATGTTGACTCGCTGATCGTGGTGCCGAATGAAAAACTCATTCAGGTTTTAGGCCGCAATATTTCGTTGCCTGCTGCGTTTGCGGCGTCCAACGACGTGTTGCACGGCGCAGTCGCCGGCATCTCGGAAATCATTAACAAGCGCGGCCTCGTTAACCGCGACTTCGCAGACGTTCGCACCATCATGTCGGAACTCGGCATGGCGATGATGGGTACCGCAACCGCTAGCGGCGAGAACCGTGGCAAAGTGGCTGCGATGGCGGCAATCAAGAGCCCGTTGCTGGAAGACGTGGATTTGCAGGGCGCACGTGGCGTGTTGCTCAACATCACCTCGTCGAGCAATGTGGAATTGGGCGAGCTGTACGACGTGACCGACACGGTCGCCGAATTCGTTTCCGCCGATGCCACAGTCCTTTGGGGCCATGTTATCGACGATGAAATGGGCGACGAAATGCGCGTCACGATGGTTGCCACCGGCCTCGGCGCGAAGAAGAAGATGACTTCGGTCCAGGGCGGTCTCGGCACGGCGCTGCGCACTGAGTTGGTCATTCCTGTGCTTCGTACGGGAACGGATAACCATGTTGTGACGAACGTCGGAAGCGTCGAAACGGTGTCGGCAACGACTGAAGTTGACATCGACACGCCCACCTGGACGCGCCCTCGCGCGACGGGGGGGCGCTCGCTGGAAATCCCGACGTTTTTGCGGAAGCAGGCCGACTAGTCAGTCTGCTCAAGCCGACTAAAAAGTCCGCTAGACGAACGACGCAGCCGCTCCCTGTGCCGTTCGTCGCTGCCTTGCGACAGCGAGCAAACCGTTAGCAACGACGCGCAAAATCTATACTTCGCGCCATGCCTCAACAACACACCCTCGCAAGCGAGGTATCGGCCACTGGCGTCGCGCTGCACTCCGGCGTCCGCGTTCAGATCACGCTTAAAAGCGCACCGCCTGATACCGGAATCATCTTCCGCCGCACCGACCTGAATCCCCCGCAAGATATTCCCGCCAAAGCAGAACTGGTCAAGGAGACGCGGCTCGCTACGACGCTCGTTTTGGGCGAAGCGAAGGTCGCTACGGTCGAGCATTTGCTCGCAGCCTGCGTTGGTTGCGGCGTTGATAACGCTATCGTTGAACTGGATAATCTCGAAGTGCCGATCATGGACGGCTCTTCAGCTCCGTTCGTGTTTTTGATCGAGCAGGCGGGTGTATTGGCGCAGAACGCGCCGCGTCGCTACATCGAAGTGCTCAAGCCCATTCGCGTTGAGATGGGCGACAAGTTCGCCGAGTTGCTGCCGAACCCGCATTTCGACGTGGACTTCACCATCGACTTTTCGCATCCCGCGATTCCCGATGATCAGTGCCACGTCAAGATGAAGCTCGACGACGGAGACTTTTTGTCGCACATCAGCCGCGCACGAACGTTCGGTTTTGCCTATGAAGTTGAGACGCTGCGCTCAATTGGACTGGCGCAGGGCGGCAGCATGGAAAACGCCATCGTGCTCGACGAATACAAAGTGCTGAACCGCGAAGGCCTGCGCTTCGCCGACGAGCTGGCGCGACACAAAGTGCTCGACGCGGTGGGCGATCTCTTTTTGCTCGGCCACAGGGTGCGAGCTAAGTACCACGCGTTCAAATCGGGGCATGAGTTGAACAACAAGCTTTGCCTAGCGTTGTTGGCGCAGCCTGAGGCTTGGCGGTACTCCGTTTAGTTTTTTCGAGGTGAAGACGCAGCCGGTTTTGTAGGAGCGGCTCCGCCGCGACCTCTCGCTGCGCGGTAGGGATCGGTCGCGGTAGCAACACTCCCACAGACGAAAATCGCGAATTTTGGCGATTCACCTTTTCGCCGAAATCCCCATTAAATCTGGGCGTAAACGGATAAAGCGGTCTTAATCGACTTTATGCATAATGATCGTCTATGCCCAATGAGAAAGCCATTTCAGCAAAAAGCTGACCGCCACTTGACCAAGCTTTATTCTCCCAAGTCCGCGCCAGATTCAGCGCCAGCAGGCGCGCCAACATTTCGCTCGCCGTCACCCCCGCGAAACACTCCGCACTGCTGGGCTTCACGAACCCAATTCATTGTCGCGTAAAGCGGGATTACCCAAATATCGCCTTGGGGCTCCAGAAATGAGGTTCATTTCAATTTATGCGTTTGTCATGACTGTGTGCTAGAGTGCGACATCGGGGGTATGTCTTTTGAAGTAATGGAGTGCTTGAATCATGAGCCTTATTTTTTCTTCCGATACTTTTGCGGCAAACCCTTTTGGCCCCTGCGCATTGATGGTCAAACGAATGCTGCTGTTCGTACTGACCTTGGCATTTGGCTGTGCGGCTTGCGCTGCTGCCCCGTACGCTCGTACTGATCAGCCGTTCGTCGACAGCAATGGGCGCACGCGCGTTGTCATTGATTTCCTTCCGGGTGTAGAAAGAACCTACCCGGACGCAGTGAAGCGTGCGCCGCGCACCAAGCAGAACGACGACGGTCAGAAGATTGAATTCTTTCACCGGCCCCAAGTCGAGGCACTGGTGGCCGACTTCGAACAAAGGTACGAGTTTCAACGAACGGGCATGACCAGTTGGGTGGGCAGTAGTGTCACCGCTTTCCTGTCCTCTGATCAAGTCGAGCGGTTGCTGCAAGACCCGTTGGTGAGACAGATATCCGACGACACCCACGTCGAGTTCAGTTCCTTTCCCTATTCGGACAGCACGAGCGGCGGTGAAACGACATCGTGGGGCCATCAGGCGGTCACCGGCAAAACCAAGACCGTCAGCAATTCCCGCAAGATTTACGTCATTGATTCGGGCGTCGCCGACAATGACGACCTGCTCTCGGTCAGTGACCGCGTCAATGTTGCCTGCGGTGTGGGCGGCTGTCATCTGTCCAGCCCCAGCACCTACCCGACCGTCGGCTGTTACGCGCATTCCACGCATGTAGCGGGCATTGCAACAGCCAGCGGCGGTAACAGCAAAGGAACGAAGGGCGTCTATGCGGGTGTGAACGTCGTGTCGGTGGCTGTTCTGTCGCGCAGCGGCGGGTCCATGTGCGGCGACTCTGCGACGATAAGTTCAACAGCCTACGGATACGCGCTGGACTATGCGTATATGGACACGCTCTACAACAATTCGTCCACCCTAGTCAACATCGCCAATATTTCAGCCAACCCTGTGGCGATGTACTACCACGATGCCAATTGGTACAAGGCACAGGAGTTGGTGACACCCAATTCGGTGGAGGTTTACGTGGGCTGTGGTGTCCAGCCCGAATGCACCTATGAGGAATCGCATCAGGACTTTCCGTATGCTGGCGTTTTTATCGCGCAGTCGGCGGGAAACAACGATGGCGACGGGACGTGTTCTAACAATTCTCCTCGGCACTACATGCCCGCTGCCAGCGGCGCGGCCGATCCTTACGACGGCATCATGGTGGTCGGGGCAATCGATCAGTCAGGCGCAACCGTTGATGGCTACTTCTCGGCTACCACGCCATCCGGCCTGACCGGGTTGCCTCAAGGATCAAACTACGGGAACTGCGTCGACATTTGGGCACCCGGTGACGCGATCTATGCGGAATGGGGCGCTTTCAGCGGCGACACCTTGGTGGGTACGACGTACTCCAACATAGCCGCCATCTCTGGCACTTCGATGGCTGCGCCGCATGTAGCTGCTGCGGCAGCATATTACGCAGATTTATATAGCTTGGGCACGCCATCAGCCATCGAGCAGACAATTCGCGCCAACTTAACGACATTAGGCAGCGACCGCAGCAGTACTGCTGTGTACATGGTTCAGCTAAATTGATGCGAATGACTATGTTTTCTTTTTCCGATTGCACAGCGGCTTTAGGGCGATTGTCTCGAAGAGTATGTGAGTTTCTCCTACGCGCTGCGGTTGCGACTTTCGCGGTCGCAACCGCAACCGTAGCGGCACCCACCGCCGATTCTCGCGCGTACTACCTCTTGTTTTCTGTTTCGGAGGAGGTCGTGCGTGCAATGGGGGTGACGTCCCAACGCTCGTTCAAGGACATCACGCCCTGGGTGCGCATGACAGGTGGCGGTGCAACACCTTGTTGTTCCGATGTTTGGGTTAGTGATCGGGGTTTTCGTGCGAACTCGGTCGGTTTTTACTACAACAACGTTGGCAACATCTATTCGAACTTGATGGATTTCTACGGCTATCGCGACGGCACCTGCAATGGTCGTATCAGGACGCCTGTCGCGCCTGTTCTGGGCACGAAACAAACCACCCAAAGCCAGTGGATCGTTGATCCGTACACGTTCTACACGATTAATACTGGCGAACAGTCTTGGTGTAACGAGTTCGCATTCGGCACGCAATGGTTGATTCCAACTACGACCGACGAACTCACATTCGGCCTGCCGACGCGTCGCAAGGCGCTGGACGGCGGCGAATACGATGCGTCGCAGATGGTGCATGTGCGCAACGGACTGCCGTGGTACACCTATTCCTTTGGCTATCACCTCGGTCTGACCGCGATTGAAAGCAACTGGGATGATGCGAATATCGAGCGTGCGGCTGACATAGTGGGCGTCTTCGTCTTGCCTTCGCCGCGACAGAATTTCCAGCTGACGTCCTTGCCACCACCGTGGGTGGAAGACGACGTCGTTGAATACGTCAACCGCGCTGATTTCCCGGCACAGCCGGACGGACAGTTTTTCTACACCGCCGTTGCTAGCGACAAAGCGCTGTTAGACGCCGTGCCAGTCTGGCAGCGCACCGGTAAATCCTTCAAAAGCGGCGGCTACGTCGGTACCTGTCGTTTCTACGGCGGCAAAAACGGCGGGCCGAACACGCACTTCTATACCGCCGACGCGCAGGAATGCGAGGCGCTGAAGAAACTTGATTTTCTCGACTTTGAAGGCTCAAGCTTTACGGTGAACATGCCGATGCCGGGCGCGCCGACCGACGGCATCAAGCCGTGTCCGATTGATAGCAAAGCCTTATTCCGCCTGTATAACAATGCGTCCGAGTCGAACGGTCGCTTTGTATCCAATCATCGCTACACCACGGATCGCGGGGACGTTGCAGCCTTCGCGGCCAAAGGCTGGCGTGACGAAGGTCAGGTGATGTGCGTGCCCATTTAGCGCGCCGAAGCGTTTGGGTTTTCGCCGTGAATGAGTTCATGGCGACGCAAAAGTTTCATCGGAGCTAGCGATGGCTCACCGTTTTGGCCAAACGTTTCAGACTAGTTTGCAGGCGCTCACTCTTGATAAGGTCTGCTGTGGTGCTCAGCTTGCGTTGAGAATCGGGCTGCGGCAGCAGTCGGGGCCGCGCGGCCGACGCACTGTTTGATTGCGTCTTTAGCGAAATTTCGGTAAATTTCAGTCCCTTACGGTCCAGATTCGTGAGCATTTCGGTGCTTAAAAGCCGCGTCAAATGGGCGGCCTCAACGGATGCGACGGTAATACTCAGCGTTGAACCTGAGGCCGACATTGCCAAGACAAAGCGCTTTAGACGCTCGGGCACAGCCTCAATCAACACATCGAATTGACGTGAGCCTTCGCGGGCATGCAGTAACGCGGCGCTCAAGCCGGGAAGACGATCCAGGTATTGGGTCAGCTCTTTTGGGCGCGGATAGAGTGCTTTGCCAGCACCAGAATTGTTGAGGAATCTCACTTGCAAATTATCGTTGTTTCGAGTGACTTTAGAACCAAGAAGTCACTTAACGTAGGTGTGCCGCAGGTCGTTGGCCTTACGTTTGTCGCGCTGCTCGCTCTGGGCTTGACGGCCACACTCGCCAATTACCTCTCGCTTAAGTACGCCGCCACCAGCAATCATCCGCTGATTCGCAGTGTGCTTTTGGCTGATCAGCATGCTGAGGCCAAAGAGCGACAGCAGCAAATTCAGGACAACATCAACAATCTGGCTGTAAAGCTCGGTGAAGTGCAGGCACACATGCTTCGGCTGGATGGTCTTGGTGAAAAGCTAGCCAAGGTCGCGGGCTTGAAGCCCGCCGAATTGCCGAGCGCCACCGCCAACAGTGGCCGTGGCGGCGCAGCGACCGCCGGCGCACCGCTCTCGATTGATGATTTCGCCAAACAGCTGGGCGAATTGAACAAAAACGTCGACGTCAAGGCCGACCAGCTCTCGGTCCTGGAGGCGCTTTTGGTTGAGGGCAGCGCGCAGCGCAAGTTCCTGCCGACGCTGCCACCGGTTGAAAACGTTAATTACACCTCGAACTTCGGATACAGGATTGACCCGTTTACCGGCCATCAAACCTTCCACGAAGGCGTGGACTTCGCTGCCGAAACTGGCACCGCAATCAATGCAGCCGCGA
>Ga0335397_10000669_pt1 | contig 45568 bp, 41 predicted proteins | sample MAT04_FD_205740 | JGI IMG/M metagenome (GOLD analysis project Ga0335397, IMG submission 205740) | Freshwater microbial communities from Lake Fryxell liftoff mats and glacier meltwater in Antarctica - MAT-04 (spades assembly) (version 2) ... | reverse complement strand
CGACGCGATCATCGTCGAGAACTTCGGCGACGCGCCGTTCTTCGCCACCAAGGTGCCGCCGATCACCATCGCCGCGATGACGGCCTGCGCCGTCGCGGTGCGTGCCGCGGCGCCTTCCGTCTCGCTCGGCATCAACGTCCTTCGCAACGACGGTGACGCGGCGCTCTCCATCGCCGTGTGCGCCGAGGCGAGCTTCGTCCGCATCAACGTGCTGACCGGCGCGCGCGTGACCGACCAGGGCATCGTGCAGGGCGACGCCGCGGGCACGCTCCGCCTCAGGCGCGCGCTCTTCGCCGAGAGCGTCGCCATCTGGGCCGACGTCGACGTGAAGCACTCCTCGCCGCTCGGCGCTCCGCGACCGCTCGTGCAGGAGGTCGAGGACCTCACGAAGCGCGGTATGGCCGACGTCGTGCTCGTCACCGGTGAAGGCACGGGCAAGGGAGTCGACCTCGAGAAGCTCGCGGCCGTGAAGCGCGCGTCGGGCAAGCCCGTGCTCGTCGCGAGCGGCGCGACCCTGGGCTCGCTCGCAGCGCTCGCATCGGCGTCGGACGGCGTCGTCGTCGGCAGCGCGCTACGCCAGGGCGGCATTCCAGGTGGCGTGATCGACGCAGCGCTCGCGAGCGAATTCGCCGCGGCCTTCCGCGCCGCGTTCGGCTGATCGTTCGCGCTGCGTTGATGCGCGCGGCCAAGTGCTTGGCTGACGCGGCCGAAGTCGGGGCGTCGACGTTCGCGTCGTGATGCGCGTGCTAGCGTCATCGCACGTCATGTTTGCCCTCGATCGAACCGGAGAGACGAGCCTCGCACCGAGCGCCGTGACCTTCGGGCTGTCGGCCGCGCACGTCATCCTGTGCCACAAGGTGATCGGTGACGCGGGGCTGCGCGTCGAGGTCACTCGCGGCGCGCTCGAGGTCGCGTGCAACGACATCGCCGAGGTCCTGCCGCAGGTCGTCGTCACCTCCGACGCCATCGGGGACGAGGGGCTCGCCCTCCTCGAGGACGTGGCGATCGCCGTCGGCGCGGTCTTCCTCGTCCTCGAAGAGTCGACCACCCTCGACATGATCGCCCTCGAGATCGAGGCGGCGGTCGTCGTGGCGGCCGAACGCGTGGAGTACCGAAGCAGCCATCCGCCCCCTTCGTGATCGCGCGCGTCACAGGTCCGCGCGCGATCCGCGGGCCCTCGATGCTCCGGAAACACGGCGGTGCGGGCTGCCGCTCGTGGTGGATTTGTGCGGCTTTCGACGAGGCACGCCTTCTGCACAAGGGTCACGTCGACGTGGAACCGTACCCACGCGTAGAGGAGGCAGGAGACCCGATGCACCCCGAGATGGACGCGCCCACTTTCCAGAGCGAGACCCTCGCGTCACGGTTCTCCGACACGTTCGCGACGCCGCCCCCCGCGAGCTGCGAGCAGCCTGTCGCGCCGCCCTCGGAGGTCGTCCCCTCGGTCCCGCCGCCGCCGGACACGGTGCGCGACCTCGCCGCGCTCGCGGATCCTCGCGAGGACGAGGACGGCGCCGACCTGCTGCTCACCGACTGGCTCGACCGGCCGTCGCCGGTGCCGGAGGCCATCGAGGAGGTCGCGCTCCCGATCGCACGCTCGTCGCCTCCGGGGTGGTCGCTGCTCGCGGCCGCCTGCGCCGTCGTCGGCGCCGCGGCGCTGATGGTCGGGCTCTCTCGCCCGCCGGCCGCCGCACCGATCGTCGCCTCGAAGGTCGTGACCACCAGCGCACCGTTGCCCACGCCGACGGCGTCGGCGTCGACAGCGTCCGCGCCCGCATCCTCCGCGGCCTCGACGGCGTCGGCGTCCGCCAGGCCGAGCCAGGCGCATCGCACGGCTCCCGCGCCGAAGGTCGCGCCGCGCGTCCGTCCGCTCCGCGGCAACGCCGAGGCCGCCGCGGCCGCAACGAAGAGCAGCAGCCTCTACGGCCGCGACTGAGCGTCTCGCTCGCCGTCAGTGCGGCGGCTTGCTCGGCCGCGCGCACCGCAGGCCCGTTCGCCCGAGGACGACTCCGGGCGTCCCGCCGTAGCGGTAGTCGTTCTTCGCGAGGCTGGCGTTCTCGTCGAAGCCTCCGCCGTTCCGGACACGGAGCGTCGGAGTGGAGAGCGCCACGCAGTCGGTGCACGGCGTGGGAAGCGCGTCGGCATACGCATCGAGCGACCACTCGGAGATGTTGCCCGCGAGGTCAGCGTGTCCCCATCGCCCGTCTCCCTTCGGCGAGACGGCGCCGACGTTCCTCGGTGCGGACGTGTCGTAGGTCGCGTACGTGGAGTCGATCGTCGCGCTTGCCGGAGGGCTCGACCACGGATAGACGCGCTGCTCGCTTCCGCCTGTCGCGGCAAAGCTCTTCTCGGCCTCGGAGGGCAGCCTTCCGCCGTCCCACGCACAGAAGGCGAACGCGACGTACCAGCTCACGCAGCCGACGGGGCGGCTCTCGTTCGTGCCTGCTTGGTCGGTGTATGTCCCTTTCGGGCATCCGAGCTCGGCGACGAGCGCCGCGGTGTTCACGGGCAGCTGGTCGTCGTAGCTCGACTTCCACCCGCTGGCGGGGATGCTCGGTGACGCGCCGGCGCCGGCCGCGGGAGGTATGGCCTTCGTGCCGCGGCCGCTCTGGACGAACGTGCGGAAGCGCGCGACCGTGACCTCGTAGACATCGAGCGCGAACGCCGACACCGTTGCCGGGCTGCTGGGCCGATTCAGCCGGTCGAACGTTCCGCCCGGGACCGCCGCGACCCTGCAACAGTCGTCGGTCGCGAGAGGTCCGCAGGTCGCCCGACCCACGCCGCAGCTCGGAGGAGGCGGGGCCGTCACCCCCGCTTCGCCGTCCGGGTGGAGGGCAGCGTCGAGGGTGGAGGACGCATCGGCCGGGAGCTCCGCGCTCGGCGGCGCCGCGTCCGGTGCCCCACCACCGAGCGGCGGGCTCGAGCCCTCGGTCGTCGGTGAGGTCGGGTCGCTGTTCGCGGTCGAGCCGGTCTCGGCGTAGTCCCCGTCGAATCCGAAGATCGTCGAGCAACCGGCGAGCACGAGGAGCGGGCCGATGGAGAGATGGCGAGCGCGGATCACTGGAAGCTCCCTTCGAGGCCGATGAAGCCTTCGCGTTTGCCCGCCCATGCCGTCGGGCGTGGAGAGAGCTTGGCGCTCTCCGTCCCGCGCTTCGGTGCGGTCAGCCAGAGGACGGTGGCCGCGCCGATCGCCGCGAGGCCTGCGCTCGTCACCACGGTGCTGGCCAGCCCCAGGGTCTGTGCGCGGCTCGCCGCGGACGTCCCCTCCGCATCGCAGAGATGGCCCGAGCAGTGCTCGTCGATCGCCCCCTTCTGCCCGATCGCGAGCACGCCGAGCGTGAGGCCGCCGAGCGTCGCGAGCGCGCCGCCGCCGGCGAGCACCCACGCGACGGTTCCGCGCGACGAGGACGGCGCCGGCGCCGAACCGGGGCTCGCTTCGGCGAGCCGCACGACGAGACGAGGCACCAGGCGCTTGAGCTCGAGGAGCTGCTTTCGCGCGACGAGCTCACGGGCGCGCTGCTTGCGCTGGTCCGGCGGCGACATTCTCCCGAGGCGGCTCAGGTAGTCGTCGTAGTGGGCGAGCGCGGAGGCGTGTCGTCCCCAGCGCGCCTCGCACTCCGCGACGGTGAAGACGGTGCCGGCGCGCGGGGACAGGCGAAGGCTCTCGCGCAGCGCCGGACATCCGTGCTCGTAGTCGCCGGCGTCCATCTGCGAGAGCCCCCGGTCGAACAGCTCGATGGCCATCGGCTCGGCCTGGGCACGCGCCGCCGTCGGCCAGACCGCACACGTGATCACCACGGCGCACGCGAGCGCGCCGCTTCCATTCCGAGGGAGCATGCGAGCGGGCATTGCAACGCGCGTACCCCGCGACCCTGAGCTCGCACCTCGTCGTCTACGTGCTCCGCGACGGATCGTCCGCGAGCCGTGGATCGACCGCCCGACGAAGTGCGCAGAGCGCGACCGCGCGTGCGGCTCGCGAAGTAGCGCGCTCCGCGATCAGCGACGGCTCGCGGGCATGCTCGAGGGGTTCGGAGGCCTCGACGGATCGAGCGGCGCATTCGGTGTGCCACGTGGCTGCGGAGGCGTCGCCCTTGGCTTGCCGGGCTTCGTTGCATGCTCACTCGACACCGGTGCAGCGGTCGTCTCGCCAGGGTCGACGGCAGGTGGCGCCCCGCTGGGGCTCGGCGCCGTGGCGACGAACGCCGGCGGGGAAGGCTCGGTGACCGCGGGCGGGGGCGGCGCCTTGTACGGCTGCACGGTCTCGTCGGATGTGCCGCGCGCCGACTTGAAGGTCCTCCACGCGGTGCCCGCGAAGATGACCGCGATGACGCCGAGCCCCCCCGCGAGCGTGAGCGCGAGCGTGCTCGCGCGCCGCCTCGCCGTCGTGCCCGTCGTGCCCGAGACGAACGTGGAAGGCGAGGCGCTGGGCGCGAACGGCGGGACCGTCAGGTGTGCCTCGTGCGAGGCGAGCGTCGCCTCCGGACCAGGCGGGACGCTGCGATGCGGCGGCGCTCCTTGCGGAGCGGGGAGCGCGACGGTGTCGACGCTCTCCACGGTCTTCGCTGGCTCGGTACCGAGGGTGGCGCAGATCTGCTTCACGTAGAGCTTCCCCCGCGCCGTCGCGAAGGGCGCGAGCGCCCGCGCGAGGTGAGCGACCGTCGGCCAGCGTGCCCCGGGGGCCACGGCCAGACATCGCTCGACGACCGCGGCGAAGTCGGCAGGCACCTCGGGGACCCACGAGCGCAGCGGGGTGAGCGGCTTGGAGGTCATCTCCGCGAGGATGGCGAACGGCGAGTCTCCCTTGTGCGGAGGGGTCGCCGCGACGAGCGCGTACATCAGCGCGCCGAGCGAATAGACGTCTGCGCGGACGTCGACGTCGCGCGCGTTGTCGATCTGCTCCGGCGCCATGTAGCCGGCGGAGCCAATCGCCACGCCTTCGCTCGTGAGGTCGCTCGATGTCGGCGCGCCGTCGGCGCCGTGGATCAGCTTCGAGATGCCGAAGTCGAGCACCTTGACGGTGCGAACCCCGCGGCGATCCTTCGCGAGGAAGACGTTCGCGGGCTTGAGGTCACGGTGGACGATCCCGAGCGCATGCGCTTCGGCGATCGCGTCGGACGCCTGGAGGACGTAGTCGACGACCTCTTCGTAAGGGACGCGGCCGACGGCCCCGACGAGGTCGGCGAGGTCCTGGCCCTCGAGGTGCTCCATGACGATGTATGGAGTGTCGTCGTCCATCACGCCGACGTCGAAGACCCGCGCGACGTGCGGGCTCTTGAGCTGCACGAGGAGGCGCCCTTCGCGCTCGAAGCGCGCGACGGTCTGGGAGCGGACGTCGAGGAGGAACTTGATCGCGACCCGTTGCCCGAGCTCCACGTGCGTGGCCGATACGACGGCCCCCATGCCGCCGCTGCCGATGAGGGCGTCGATCCGGTACCGATCGCCGACGATCTGACCTACGCGCAGATCGACCACATGCCCATTGTACTCCAGGAACCGTCAGGAGCAGGCACCCGCCTTGCAAAGCTTTCCGGCCGGGCAGGTGTTTCCGCAGGCTCCGCAGTTCAGCGCGTCGGTCGCGAGGTCAGTGCAGAGCTGTCCGCAGAGGAAGTTGCAGCTGCGTCCGCAGACGGCGACCGTCGGCGCGCAGTGCATCGTCATCGGGGACTGCGCGCCCGCACATTGCCGGTCGCTCGCGCAGCCGGTGCCCGCGTCGCAGGCCGCCGCGCAGAACCGCGTGACGCCCCCGCCGTCGGTCACGCCGTCAGAGACTCCGAAGCAGAGCTGGTTCGCGGAGCAGTCGGCGGACGTCGAGCATGCCGGCGCAGGGCAGATCGGGGTGGCGTCCGCGTCCGCGTCGTCGCTCGCATCCGCTCCGCCGTCCAGGCCGAACGAGGTCGGCTCGTCGGTCGACGAGTCGTGCTGGGGTTTGCGGTCCGGCATCGTGTCGACGGTGTCGTCGAGGAGGCGCTCGTCGTTGCCGAGCACTGAGTTGCATCCTGCAATCGCCGTCACGGCGATCGCGAAGAGGGCGACGCTGGCACGGCGTGAACGTTCCGTACCCGCCAGTCTCGCTCGGGCCACGTCTGCTCTCTTTGCTCGGTTGGCAGGTTCCATGGTGATCAGCGCCGCGCCCAGTCTTGCATCACGGCGTCCTCGGCGCGAGGGGGCTCGGTCTCTCGCTCCTCGACCTGCGGCCGCGGGCTCGCCCTGAGCGTCGCACGGACGCCGCGGAGCTGTCTCGGCGGCGGCATTGCATCGGGCAGGTTCCTCGGCGTGGTCGCGACGGCTGGAGCTGGCGCCTCGGCGGCGAGCGCAACGGGGGGCATCGGTTCCTCTGCCGCCGGCACGGGCTGGAGAGCGGGCCGCTGGGGAAGGGCGGAGAGCGCCGGCGGAGGCGCGGCAGCGCTCGTGCTCTTGCTCGGGCGCTGCGTCCTCGAGATGTGGAAGCCCACGACGGCGCTGAGGGTCAGCGCGGCGGCGTAGGCCAGCAGAGCGTGACGCCCCAGGTACGGACGTTCGCGGAGCGCGCCCGGCGTCGCGGGCGGAATGGAGAGCTGCACCGGGACGACGGACGGCAATGCGGAGCCGGAGGGCCCTGGCTCGTAGATGAGGCTCTCCTCCGAGATCTCGTCGCCGAGAGTCCACAACGGCGGAAGCGATTTCACCTCCAGGCTCTTCGGTGGATGGATGGTCGTGCGCGGCGTCGCGACGGCTGCGGCAGCGACCACCGCGATGGACGGTGCACGAGGCCGCCCGCCGGCGAACTCGCGGTCGATGGCCGCCTGGTCGAGACGATCGAGCGCGACGAGCGCTTCTCTCGCTCTCGGATCCGTCACTGCGCCACGTGCGACGACGGCGAGCGCGCGCCGCTCGGCGAGCCTGGAATAGCAGTGCGCTGGTTCCGACGAGAACGAGGCGATCCTCGCCGCCACGTCGTCGATCGCCGCCGGTCGGTCGTCGGGTCGGGGGGCGAGACACGCCTCTATCGTGTGTGCGAGGCCGCTCGGCACGTCGTGCCCCTCGGGCCAGCGCGCTCCAGCTGGAGTCGCGCCCACGAGCATCCGATGGAGCAGGGCGCCGACGGCCCAGATGTCTGCACGTGGGTCGACCGTCGCGGTCCCCGCGCGCTGTTCGGGGGCCGCGAACGCGCGGTCGACGCTGCCTCGCGGCGCGTCGAAGGTGAGCGCCGAAAGGCCGCGTGTCTCGTCTCGCCCGGCGACCGCGAAGATCTCGACGGTGCCCGTCATCGTCGCGCGCGGCCACGGAACGAGGATGCACTCGGGGACGAGGGCACCGTGCACCATGCCCTGAGCATGCAGGCTGGCGAGCGCCTCGCAGATGTCGAAGGCGATGTCGACAGCCTCCGCGACCGCGAGGACTCCGCTCTCGCGGACGATCGAGCCCAGCCTCCGCTTCGGCACGTCCCCGCTGCCACGTCGAGCGAGGTCAGGCACGTTCGACCGTGACTGCGAACGGGCCGATCCCGATCACGTCGCCGGGAACGATCGGCGAGCAGCGGGTACGCATCGAGTTCACGTAGACACCGTTGAAGGAGGCGAGGTCGACCACCACCCACCCGTGCTCGCGCCGCTCGAGGCGGGCGTGCTTGCGCGAGACGCCTCGATGCACGAGGAGGAGGCCGGCCTCGGACTCGCTGCGTCCGATGACCATTCCGTTGGTCACGACCTCGCAGATCGTTCCGTCGGAGGTATGCGTGCGAAGCTGGATGGCGCCGACGTCTGCGCTGGGGCGCGGCATGGGCGGAGGAAGCGGTGCCGTGGTCCGCACACGCGTCGGCGCCTCGACGGAGGGCACGGCGATCGGCTCGTCGACCGGCTCGTCGAGCGTACGGCGCAGGGCCTCCGCGAAGAGCCAGTCCAGCGAGCATCCGAGCTGGGCGGCGCGCTCCTCGAAGGCACGGAGGAGGCTTCCGCGGCAGGTGAAGGTGTGGCCATCGTGGCCGGGCGAGGCCACCTTCACGCGTGCGGGCTCGCGCGGCGGCAACGGCGGCGGCCTCGGGGCTGCGCGACGCACCTCGACGCGGTTGGAGCCGTACCTCTCGTTCTCGCGACGCTCGATTCCGTTCATGGGGCCACGTCTCCGTTCAGCGGTCGTTCGTGCGGAAAGCATCAGTTGCAGGCTCCGGCCACGCAGGTCGAGTCGGGCGCGCAGCTCTGTCCTGTCGCCCAGACGGTGCAACCGGTGCTGCCGACGACGCAGATCTGTCGAGATCGCGCCATGCCCGCGACACATCGCGTCGCGTAGAGCGTGCATGTGTTGCACGCGTTGACGCACGCGCCGGCCTCGCACTTCTGGCTCGCCGTGCACGACGTCGCGGGCGTCCACTTGAAGCAATCGCCCTCCTTCGCGCAGCGCAGCACCGCAGCACCGCCCGTCGCGGCGCATCGCGACTTGCCGACGCTCGCGGCGCTGCAGCCCTCGTCGCTCACGCAGGACCCGGCGTCGGGCGCCGAGCTCGCTCCACCGCTCTCGTCGTCACCCGAGGGGGCCGGCTCGAGGGTGGAGCCGCCCGACGGCGCGATCTCGGGGCTCTCCTCGACGGGCGTGCTCGTCGCGGGCGGCGCATCGTCGGGCGACGTCGGGAGGCCCTGGGAGAGATCGGGCGTCGCGCAGTGAAGCGAGTAGAAGGCGGCCCCAAGAGCGAGGAGCGCGTGCGTCCATCGCGGGGTCCGGCGGGCGTCGATGCACATGGACGTCCTCCAAGTGCAGGTACGGGGCCAACACTTCTGCGAGCGATAAAAGCTCTGTTTTCGCGAGGTTTGGTGGGGTCTTGCGCGTCGCGTCGGGGTCGCCCGCGAGCCGTGGATCGCGGAGGTCCCGTCGCGGAGGCCGCGTGGCCGTCTCGGTCTGCTTTCTGGCCGGACGCATCAAGGCCTGCGCCAGGGGTGCATGCCAAGGTGGCGTGCCCGAAGCCTGGCGGCCAACACGGGCGAGGAGAGACGAAGGATGACCAAGCTACGGACCGTGGGGATCGCGATCGCGGGGCTCGTCTTCCTCGGATGTGCGGCGCCTGCTCACGATGCGGAGGAGGAGGTCGTCGAGAGCACCCAGGATCTCGTTCCGGCGCCGCCGTTCAACGGCGACCCGGCGAACGGTGCCGTCTTCGGGGTCGACGTCGCCATGTACCAGGGGCCGCTTGCCCAAGCCGAGCTCGACTGCTTCTGGGACTCCGGCGTACGCCACGTGATCGTGGGCACACAGGTCGAGGAGACGGCGCGCCAGCAGCTGGCCATCGCCGTCTCGCGCGGGATGACCGTCGACGCGTACGTGTACCTGAACTGGTACGGCGACATGGGCGCGCAGGTGGCCGAGGCGATGCGGCGCGTGAAGGGGTTTCCGATCGGCCGGATGTGGCTCGACGTCGAGGACGAGGACACGCGGTCGTACGGCTACCGCACCCTGGTCTCGATGGTGCGGGCCGGCATCGACGAGTGCAAGGCGCACGGCGGGGGCATCGACTGCGGCATCTACACCGGGCCCGGGTTCTGGAGGACGTTCATGAACGACACTCCGGACCTGAAGGACGTCCCGCTCTGGTACGCGCGCTACAATTTCAAGAGGGCGCTCTCGGACTGGCGCGAGGATCACTTCGGTGGCTGGCAGAAGGCCGTCGGAAAGCAGTGGGCCGAGGAGCCCATGTGCCGCGTGGGCGTGGACAAGAACACGATCCAGGCTCGTGGAGCCCCCTCGGTCGTCGTCGACCGTGCGCTTCCGCCCGACACGGGCGCGCCGCCTCCGGCGCCGAAGGGGCTCTACCCGGCGAACGCGTCCGTGGTCGGCATCGATCAGGTGAAGCTGATGGTGGAGACGATCCCGCGCGCGACGCGCTACGAGCTCGCGCTCGAGAAGTGGAGCGGCAGGGAGTTCCAGACGTACACGACGTGGTCGACCGCGGACGGCTTCCAGGCCACCTATCCGAACAAGAATTCCGTCTACCGCTTCCGTGCGCGCGCGCAGAACGCGCACGGCTGGGGGCCATGGTCGCCTGCCGTCGTCTTCGACTACGGCAAGTACACCGGCCCTCGGCCCGTCGCGGCGGCGCCCGCCCCTCCGGCGGCGGCCGGGCCGCCGCCGCCCGCGGGCGTTCCCGGCACGCTCTCCCCGAACGGGACGACGATCGCCACGCCCTCGGTGGGGCTCACGTGCTCGGAGGTCCCCTCCGCGAACGCCTACGAGCTCGCGGTGGAGATGGCGAACGGCGCCTCGTTCGCCCCGTATGCGACCTACTCGACGACGGCGCCCGCGCGCACCTTCTTCCCCACGGCTCGCCCCCGTGCGTATCGCTGGCGCGTGCGCGCCAGGATCGGCACGGCATGGGGCGCGTGGTCCTCCTACGCCTCGTTCACACTGTCGTGACGACCTGCGAGACGACGGCGTGGAGGGCTCAGAGCATCGTGTCGGGGATCTCCGACATGTCGAGCTCGACGAGCGCCTTGACGAGGCGGACGCCGCTTGCCGACTGCAGCTTCGCCGGAGGCAGCGCATGAATCGCGGCGAGGAGTGCTCGGCGCGTGAGCGTCTTCAGCGTGGCCGCATCGAGCCCCAGCTCCTGGACCACTCCGGGATTCGCCAGGTGCTTTCTCATGCAGACCCTTTCAGCATGCGATGTGCCAGGCCACTTCGAACCGCTTCGGCCTGCAAATCCCCATCGACCACGGTATGGAGCAGGCCCGCGCGCGATCCGCGACGCGTCGGGGCTCCATCGGCTTCAACTACGGGCCGCGTGCTGCGAGCGCCACGCGCTCGGCGGCGAGCCGGTCCAGCGCTTGAACGCGCGATTGAATGCGCTCGTCTCGGAGAAACCGACGAGCAGCGCGACCTCCGAGAGCGGAAGGCGTCCGTCGCGCACGTAGCCCTGGGCGAGCGCGGCGCGCGTCTCGTCGAGGATCGTCCGGAACGACGTTCCTTCCTCCTCGAGACGCCGGCGCAGGGTTCGCTCGCTCGTCGCGAGCCGCCTCGCGATCCGGTCGAGCGGCGGAAGCCCGCGCGCGAGCTCCTCGCCGATGATCTCCTTGATCCGCTCCGGCGGCGAAGACTCTCGCGTTCGGCGCCCGAGCGCGCTGGTCGCGACGCCTCGCAGGTACGCGCCGAGCTTCGGGTCGGCCTTCGGCAGCTCGAGCGAGAGCGCCTCGCGTGGGAACACCATCGCGGTCTCGTGAGTGTCGAAGTGGACCGGACAGCCGAAGAACGCCTCGTGGGCGGTCACGTCGGCGGGACGGCTGTGGGCGAAGCTCACGGCGATCGGCGAGCAGCGAGCCTGCGTCAGGAGGCGGGCCGCGTTGACGACCTCCGCGAAGCCGGCCTCGTTCGCGTACCGAAGGCCCGGTCCGTACGGGAAGCTCGTCTGGTAGCTGTAGGCGAGGGTGTCGGCGGAGGTGAGCACGAAGCTCGGGTCGTCCGTCCAGAGTGTGCTGAAGCGGACGAGCTCGGCGAGCCCGTCGCCGAGCGTCGCGCAGTTCATCGCGACGAAGCCGACCAGCCCGTAGTCCCCTGGGACGTAGCGCTCGGCGACGACCAGTGCGGCGTCGGGCCTGCGGAGTCGCTCCTCGGCGGCGGTCCACGCGGCGTGGAGCGAGCGTACCGGCAAGCGTCCATCCGGGTCGTCGAGCGTCTCGCGATCGACGCCCGAGGCCCTGCGCACCGCCTCTGCGTCGACGCCGAGTCGCCCGAGGGCGCCCAGCAGCTTGGCCAGCGCGCCGCTTGCGATGGTGGGGACCTTCTCGGCCATGATGTCGACCTCCTCGGGGCGGAAGAGCACGCCGCGTGCCTCCTTGTGGGCAGCTGCGCTCACATCGTCATCGGCCCCATGGGGAAGGGGATTCATCGGTCCTGCGGCACGCCGTTTCGACGGATCGAGCGCGATCCGTGGAGCACGTGCTCCTCGCGGACAAACTGGTTTGGGGGACGCATGCAAGAGGTGCACACATCAAACGGCCCGCTTGCGCTGGAAGGACGTGGTTCGATACCGTTAGCTCTAGTGTCCGCGTCACCAGGCACCGTCGTGGGCGGCAAGTACCGCCTCCAAGAAATGCTTGGAAAAGGGGGGATGGGCGCCGTCTACGCGGCTCGCCACGTCACCCTCGACGGCCTCTTTGCCATCAAGTTCCTGACGCCCGGCGCGCTCGAGCGAGACGAGGCTCATGCGCGCTTCCGCAGGGAGGCTCGCGCCGCCGCGACGCTCACCAACGAGCACGTCGCCAAGGTGTGCGATGTGGGCGTCCACGAGGAGGAGCTCTACATCGTCATGGAGCACCTCGAGGGCAAGGACCTCGGTGTGCTCGTGAAGGAGCGGGGCGCCCTACCGTTCGGCGAGGCGGCCTCCTACGTCGCACAAGCGTGCTCGGCCCTCGAGGAGGCGCACGAGCACGGCATCGTTCACCGCGACGTGAAGCTCGGGAACCTGTTCGTCGTGCAGCGCCTCGGGCTGCCCTTCATCAAGGTGCTCGACTTCGGCATCGCGAAGACCCTCGGCGTCGGGGACATGACCCGGACGGCTGCGATGCTCGGGTCACCCCGCTACATGTCGCCCGAGCAGATGAACGATCCGCGAACCGTGGACGGTCGCTCGGACATCTGGTCGCTCGGCGTCGTGCTCTATCGCCTCGTCACCGGGCACATGCCCTTCGACGGCGAGACCCTCGGCCGGATCTGCATGCTGATCACGCACGAGGCGCCCACGCCCGTCACGGTCTACCGCCCCGACATCCCGCCGGGCCTCGATGCCGTCATCAACCGTTGCCTCGAGAAGACCCGCGAGAGGCGCTTCCAGACGGTCGCCGAGCTCGCGGCTGCGCTCGCGCCGTTCGCGGTCTACGAGGCTCCTGCGCCCGTCTCGATCGACCGGATCTCGCAGGTCGGCATCAGCCGTACGGGAACGCACGAGCGCGTCGTCGTCGTCGTCGCGCCGCTCCGTCCGAACGAGGCTGGCAACGAGACGACCTGGTCGAACACCGAGTCGTCGAGCGCTACGCAGGTGTCGGCGGCGGCAGCGGCGCCGCCGCGCTCGACGCAACGCCTCGTGCTCGCGGCCGCCGCGGGCGTCGCGGTGGCCATCGCGATCGTCGCCCCGACGGTGTGGTGGCGTGCGCACTCGAGGGCCCAGGAGCTCGGCTCGTCGACGTCAGCTGCGAGTCCGCCTCCTGCGGTCGCGCCTGGTCCGGGCGTCGACCCGTCTCCGGTGGAACCCGCGGTGCCGAGCCCCTCGGTCCCCGAGCCCGCCGCTGCGCGCACCGCGCCGGCGGTCGTTGCGGCGACGCCGACCGAGCCGCCGGCGCCGATCGTCCTGGCGACGCCTCCCGGTCCTGCAGCGGGTCCGGTGGTGGCGCCGAGCCCGCTGCCCCGACGCGCGCCGCCGGCGCCGCGCCCTACGCCCGAGCCGAGTCGCTCGGCCCGCGGTCGCAACATCTCGCTTCCGGAGGATCGTCGATGATCGGCGTCACCGCCCGTCGTCTCGCCCTCGTCGCGACGCTCGGCGCAGTCGGTTCGTGGGCGGCGCCAGCGTTGGCCGCCGACCCTGCCGCGGCGCAGGCACTCTTCGATCAGGCCCGAAAGCTGATGCTCGAGGAGAAGTGGGCAGCGGCGTGTCCGAAGCTCCAGGAGAGTCAGCGGCTCGATCCTGCCGGCGGCACGCTCCTCCACCTCGCGCTGTGTCGCGAGCGTGAAGGGCGCATCGCGACGGCGTGGACGATCTACCTCGACGCGCTCTCCCAGGCGAAGCGTGACGGCCGCAAGGACCGCGCGAAGATCGCCCAGGAGCGCATCGATGCGCTCGCTCCCAGGCTCCCTCGCCTGAAGATCCGCGTCGCGGCGCAGAACAAGGCGACACCGGGCTTCACGCTCTCTCGAGACGAGGTCGAGGTCGGCGCCGCGCAGTGGGACAGCTCGTTCCCCGTCGACCCTGGGACGATCACGCTCTCCGCGCGTGCTCCCGGCAAGAAGCCGCTCAGCACCGTCGTCGAGATCCCGGCGCGTGCCGGCGAGGTCGTCGTCGACATCCAGCCCCTCCAGGAGGAATCCGCGACGGCCCAGCCGCCGGAGCCCCATCACGAGGACGCAGCGGCGAGTGACGGCAGCACGCAACGCACGCTCGCGTACGTCGCCGGCGGCGCCGGCATCGTGGGCATCGCGGTGGGCAGCATCTTCGGCCTCATCTCGATGGGCAAGAAGAGCGACGCCGAGGCCCAGTGCCGGGCGCCCGACTACAAGCTCTGCACGGCAACCGGCGTGGAGCTCGGCAAGGACGCCATGAGCGCAGGCAACATCTCCACCGTGGGCTTCGTCGCCGGTGGCGTCCTGCTCGCGGGAGCCGCGGTGCTGTACTTCACCGCGCCGAGCGCGCGCAGCAGCAGCAGCAGCAGCATGGCCCTGGTGCCTGCGGTCGGCGCGCGGGAGGCGGGGCTCTCGCTTCACGGGAGCTTCTAGTGAGGCGCTCTCGGTCGCGCCACGCGATGCTGCTCACGGCGATGGCGTCCGTGGCAGCCCTCGCAGCCTGCAACGTCCTCCTCGGCAACGAGGAGCGTGAGCTCGACGGCAACGTCCTCGGCGCGACGCCCGACGGCTCGAGCTCGGCGGACGTGCGCATCGTTCCGTCGGACGCGGGGGCCTCCTGCGACGCCGACCTCGTGCGCGACCCGCGCAACTGCGGCGCGTGCGGTCACGATTGCCTCCAGGGCGACTGCGCGAGCGGCCAGTGTCAGCCCTTCCTCCTCGCGACGGGCCAGACGGGCCCGGCCAACCTGGCGACGGAGGACGGCGGGCTCTACTGGACGAACAACGACGGCACGGTCCACGGCTGCACCGCCGCGACCTGCGGCGCGACCTCGAAGGTCCTCACCTCGGTCGACGCGGGAAACCCGCTGCTCAGCGGTCTCGCGGTGCAGAACGCACAGCTCTACTTCGTCGCGTACTACACGGACTCCATCTACAGCTGTCCCGTCGCGGGCTGCGGAAGCCCCCAGAAGATCGCCGGCAACATCCCCCAGCCCAGCTCGATCGCGACCGATGGGCAGAACGCGTTCGTCGTCTCCGCGTCGCAGGCCTACCTCGCGCGGTGCGCCCTGCCGTCCTGCGCGGGCGGCGCGGTGCGCGTCGCGGGCGACGGCAAGCCCGCGTGGTACGGCACCGTCGTCGACGAAACGAACGCGTACTGGTACGGCGGCGGCCCGACCGGGCAGTTCGACAAGGCGATCATCTATCGCGCGTCGAAGACCCTCGTCGACGGAGGCCCCGAGGTCCTCCTCGCGAATCGAACGATCCGGCCCGGCGCGAGCAGCGGGAACATCGCGGTGCGGAAGGGGACGATGTTCGTCGCGGAGGACGGCCCCAAGGTCGACGGCGGCGCGACGAGCACGGGCACGGTGTTCAAGATGTCGCTCGGCGCGGGCCTCGCGCAGTTCCCGCTCGCCACGGCGCAGCCGCCGATGGCCGGCATCGCCGTGGACGATACGCACGTCTACTGGGTCGACTCCTCCGTCGGAGCAATCAAGCGCTGCGAGATCGCCGGCTGCAGCATGACGCCGACGACCCTCGTGACGGCGCAGAACGGCCCGTCGAGGCCGGTCATCACGGAGACCGCGGTCTACTGGACCGAATTCCTCGGCGGAACGATCCGCGGCCTCGCGAAGTAGCGCGGGCGCTCAGGGCTGGAGAAACGTGCACGTGTTCCACGGATCCCCGTTCTTGTTCGCGTAGAACTTCACCTTCCGGTCAGCCACGCCGGTCAGGTAGAAGGTCGCCTTCGGCGACGATGACGTGACCTTCGTCGCGGGGGTGAGGCACGTGGAGTCCGGGCACTGCTCGCTGTTGACGCCCTGCCACGACTTTCCGTCGTTGGCGAACCAGTAGCCGTCGATCGTCTCGTCGGTGTTGTTCTTGCGGGTGAAGGTGATCGTCAGCTTGTCGCCTCCGTTGCTGGACGCCCAAGTGACGCCAGAGGTGATGTCGCAATCGAAGACCTCGTTCGACGTGGACGTGGGAAGCGTGCCCGGGGCGATGAGCGTCGGCGTACCATCGGCGAGGGTCGCGCAAACGAAGTCGGCGCCGTCGGGGTCCTTGAACGTGGCAAGGTGCCAGTCGTTGTCCTTGCAGCCGTTGCCCGAGGCGGCGTTGAGCTTGTTGAGAATGGTCTGCACGGCGCTCTGCGCCGTGGCGAGGTTACTCCAGCTCCCCAGCGCCTTCGTGTTCTGGAGCTTCCAGTAGATGCCAGTCGACTGGGTGCGGTCGGCGTCGATCGTCGGGACGGTGAGGCGGCCCCAGTCCGTCAGGCCGGTCGAGATCGGGAGGCTGTACTGGGGCGTCGTTCCGAACATCGGGGTCCCGAGGTCGAGGCTCTTGAGAACGCGGCGGTAGGCGAGGTCTCGCTTCGCCACGATCACGTCGATCCGGACGGTTGCGGCAGGCGCCTTCGCCCCGATCGCTCCCTCGGTCTCGCCGAACTCCTCCGTCGACTCGGCCGCGCAGCCGGTGATGGCGCAGGTCCCGAGGACGGCCACCAGAGCGAAGAACGAACCAAACACCCGCTTCGACGTATTCATGATTCCAGCCTCCGTATCGACGTGGTGCAGGGCGCGTGCCGTGGTTCGGTCGGACGCCGGCGCACGTGCTTCGCCGGCAAAAATCGGCAAATCGTGCCCGTAGGCGGGGGCTCGCGCGCGATCCGCGGGCTGCGGCGTAGTCGGCCCGAGCGCTCCGGTTGCTTTGTTCGGGCAGTCACGACACCATTGAAACGAGCTCGCGAATGGAAGCGCCGGACCCTCTCGAGTCACGCCCGCTGGGTGCTCGATCGAACGTTCGGCGTCTCGTACGTCTCGCGGCGCTCGCGGCGGTGGTGCACGCCGCGGCGTGCAATTCCGTGCTGGGCAACGAGGAGCGGACCCTCGACGACCTGATCGGAAAGGTCGACGCTGGCGGCTCGGCGAGCGACAGCGGAGTCGACTCGGGAGAGCTCCACCGCATCGACAACCCGGTGGATGCGAGCGCGACCGACGCCACGACGTCGGTGCCGGACGCGAACGTCGACGCGGGGCTTCGCATGCCCGACGCCAGCTGCCTCAAGACGAGCGGGATGGTCAGCTCCAACGCCGTGAGGAAGGTCGAGAAGGACACCTCTCCTGTGCCGGTCGTGACGCCGACGACCGTGACCGCGTCCTTCACCATCCATGGCGACAACGCTCTCTCGAACGTTCATCTCGACTTCTGTACGCCCGACGGCCTGAAGGCCGACGTGGGCGGCGGCACGAACTTCCTCGGCGGCGGCGGCGCCGTCACGCGACGCTGGCAGACCAAGGCGGTCACGACGGTGCCCGTCGGCAGGGTCCAGGCGCAGGTCTACTCGGACGACCCGCCGGTGCTGCGCTACCTCACCAACATCGATCTGTTCTGAGGGAGCGCCTCCGCCCCGCGGATCGCGCGGGAACCTGCCTGCGCCAGACGTTCCGCGGGAAGCGCGCACGGCACGGGGCCTGCACCTGCGCACGCATGAAGAACCGGCGGAACCTGCATCGACGGATGGCCGTGGCGCTCGCTCTGGCCGCGTACGCCGTGGCGTGCGCCCCCGAGACCGACGAGGACGTCACGGCTCACGAGGACGAGCTCCGCGCGGAGCTCGCGCTCGAGGAGACGCTCGACCTCCCGCTGGGCGCGCCGTTCGATCGCGGCGAGGGCCTGCACAACCAGGCGCACGTGTTCGACGGCGCGAATCACTTCTCCGCCGGGGTCACCAACACGCATCGAGCGTGGGCGTTCATCCATTCGGCGCAGGGCGCGCTCGTGTGTGCGTCGCCGCTCGACGACCCGTTCGGTGCGGCGAGCACCGGCAAGGTGCACGTGGGGGGAGGCCTCGTCGTCGACGGTGGCCTGCTCACCGCGGTATCGAACGAGGTGGACGGCGAGCGAGGCGCGGTTGCGCTCCTTCGCGTCGAACGACCGGCCGACGAGGCGAGCACGAAGAACGGCGTCGTGCCGCCGTGCAAGACGACGTGGCTCCCCGTCGACGGCAAGGGGGGGCGCGCGGCCGTCGTCGGCGAGTACGTTGGCCTCGTGACCGAAGCGCTCGTCGGGATAGGAGCCTCGCCCGAGCTCGTCCTCCTGAACGTCCACGGGGCGCGCGCGCTCCGATACGACGCGCGCAGAGGGGGCCTCGAGCCGATCGGTACCGACCGCGCACGCACGTCGGGGCTGATGCCCCAGCAGTGCGCACGCTCCGGGAGCCAGCTCGTGTGCACGCCGTTGCCGCTGGTCGGCGGGCTCGCGCTGCAGGTGACGGACCTCACGATCGGCGATGACGGCGCGCTCCGTCCGATCGGCAAGAAGGCCTTCGGCGCCCTCCGCGCGCCGCTCGGCGAGGGGATCAGCTTTCACGGCGGCCGCGTCTACCTCGCGGGCAACGCGGGTCTCGGCGAGAGCGCCGGCTGCGGCTTCGCCGGTCTCGCGATGCCGTGCTCGACCCGCGAAGGCGGTCAGCGGATCTACGTGTACCGGAGCAAGTAGCGTCGCGCGAGCCGGTCCAGGCGAACGCCAGGGATCGCGTCCGACTCCCCCTCACGCAGCCGCAATCGCGTGGGTTCATCGCGCGGGGACGATGGCGCGGGAGCTGCACTGACAGCGGAGCACATCAACTCAAAGGGAGAATCCAATGCATTCCGTCGTTCATGTCTCTGCTCTGTTCATTGCTCTCGGCGCTCTCGTGACCCTCGGCTGTTCGTCGGCACCGGCCGAAGACGACGCTGCCGGCAGCAGCGAGGCCGCGCAGACGCAGGCGGGAACGACGAGGATCGTGCTCGGGGGCAACACGGACGCAGCCGCGCGTCGCCTGTCGGTCGCTTTCGATGCCGCCTTCGGAGCGGTCCAGTTCGGCGCGGGGGGGCGCGGGACAGCTCCTCATCCGGGCCAACGACGTGTCGTGTCGCGACGAGAGCTACTGCACCTTCACGCTGCCTGACGACACGAATCGCAAGGCGAGCGTCGCCGACAAGGCGGGGAAGGCGCAGCAGCTCCTCACCGCGCTCGACCTGGTGGGGGTCGGGCACCAGAAGGCCCGCGTCGGCGCCGTTCGCTGCAAGAGCACGCTCGAGTGCACCGTCGACGGGGTCGCGCACACGGGGTTCGCGGCGAGCCGCCTCGCGTCGACGCTCGCCGCGTACGGCGCGGTCGGCGGCGCCAACGACGTGGCCTGCCGGATGAGCGCCGGCTACGACAGCGCCGATCAGGTGACCGAGGGCTCGAAGACCTACGAGTGCGAGCTCGATCCGCTCGACGCGACCGGCAAGCCGCTGGAGCACGTGCCGCTGGAGAAGGATGCCGCGCCGGTGGCCTCTCAGCTGTTTCATGCGCTGAAGAACGCGGGCGTCGTCCCTAGCACCAAGTCCTACGGCGGCTCGCACCCGTCGTCGACGACGACGATCAAGGCCAACGCCGTCGACTGCAGGAGCTCCGACCCGGCGAACGGCGGGACGTCGAAGTGCACGCTCATCGTCCCCGACTGCGCGACGGCGGGCTGCGGCGTGGACTTCACGTGCTGCGGCGCGGTCCGCCCGACGTGCGTGCCCGCCGGCGCGCGGTGCGGCGGGCTCTGATCAGTTGACGACGGGAGGCGCGGGAGGTGAGGAGTCCTGCTGCACGCAGCTCGAGAGGTCGAAGAGCATGAACTCGAGGACCTTCTCCTGCGGCGTCAGCTCGCTGTCCCCGCAACCGCCGGGGAAGTCTCCCGCGCCGCTGCCGGAGCCGACGTGGAGATCGCTCACGACGTAGCGTCCACACTGACCCGCCGGCGGCGCGCCGGCGGGCATGTTCGCGCTGAAGTACTGGACGACCGGGCCGACCGGCGTTCCGCCGAGCAGCACGCCGCTCTTGCTGTCGATCCATGACGTGGCGGTGGCAGGCGCGACCGCCGAGACCGTGTACTGCGCGGAGTGGATCGTGACCTTCGCAGGCGTCGTGGACGCGCCGACGTGGCCGAGCCACTCCGAGAAGAGCTTCCCTTTCGGGAACGAGGTGTTAACGTCGGCCACGAACGGGTCGACGAGGTCGTCACCGTCGTCGGCGCGGATCGTCGCGACGCTCGCGAGCGCCGGCGAGCCACCGCGGACGAAGTAGTTCATGTAGTGCGAGAAGAACGCGCGGCCGCCCTTGGCCGCATAGGCCTCCATCGCGGAGACCCACGCGGGCTTGATGGTGCGGGCGTCCTCGACGCGCGCGGCGCACGCCGCGAGCACCGCGTCGTAGGCATCGAGCTTCTTCGCGTCGGTGAAGAGCACGGACTGCTCGGCGAAGAGCTTTCCGGTCGCGAAGCGGCTTCGCCCATTTCCGCCGTGGTAGAGGTGCACGTGCGAGGCCTGGTCTCCGGACGTGCCGAACTCCGAGTCGGAGATGCCGATCTTCCGCACGAGGCACTCGAGGGAGTCCGCCGCGCCGCCGACGATCGCGATGTGGGGCATCGCGCCTTCGGATGCGCTCCGCGGCAGTCGCATGAGCGCGGGGTCGTCCGCGACGATCTCCTTGCAGCCCGACACGGCCGGCAGCGTGACCTCGCGTCGCCACTTTCCCGTCTCGAGGACGAGATGGACGCTCTCTCCGTCCGGCACACCGGCGAGCGAGAACGCGCCGCTCGAGTCCGTCATCGTGGCCGCGAGCGCGCTGATCGGCGTGCCGCAACGTCCGCAGGACACGCCGTCCGGCACGGGGGGGAGCGGTCCGCGGGGCACGTAGACGGCGACGCCGTAGAGCGGATTCCTCCCCGCAGGGTCGTAGACCTTGCCCCGGACGGAGTTGCAGCCGGCCGCGGTCGCTGCGCCGGGAGTGGCACCCGGCCCCGCGAACGGGGGAGGGGAAGCTGGGGTCGTCGGGTCGCTCGAACGCCCCTTTGTGTCACTGGGCTCCGAGCCGCACGAGAACAAGAACGCAGCGACAAGAGCTCCGCGAAATCGCATGGGCACCTCACGTTGGCGCAGCGAGATGGATCTCGCGCGGCGCGACTGTTTCCCACGACGAGGCGGTCGCGTCCTTGACCCGACCGGACATTCCGTTGCGCGATTCGGTCAATCCGGACGCGCGCTGGACGTCTCCTCGAAGCCGTGCGCCTCGATGCGCCTCAGAACGAGCCGTGTAGACCCATCCACGTGGGGCCGACGTCGGGGCTGATCGTCAGCTTGGCCGAGGGGCCGGGCGAGGGCTCGCTGTTCGACTGCTTGCTCTGGAGCACGAGGCCGACGATGCCCGCGCCGACACCCACGCCTCCCGCGATGAATGCGATCGTGGAGATCGTGCCGAGCGACTTCGCGGAGTCGAGGTCACCCTGGCGCGAGGCGGGGCAGACGTCGTTCGGGCAGTCCTTCTTCACGTCGCTGACCTTCGAGAAGCTGAGGAGCCCGGTGACCACGCCGACGCCGAGGCCGACCGCGCCGAGGCCGAAGCCTCCGTAGACGAGGATCTTCGGAAGCGAGGACGAGCCCGAGGAACGCGACGACGGGTCGGTCTCGTTCGAGTCGAGGCGTGCGGCGGCCGTGGGCTTCAGGTCGAGCGTCACGGTCTTCGACTCGCGCTCGGCGACGTCGACGTCCTGCTTCTTCTCGAGCGAGCCGGAGCGAGCGACGACGGTGTGGCGCCCGGGGTTCACCTTGCGCGGTGCCTGCGCCGCGGCCGGCGGAACGACCTCGTTGTCGAACACGATGACGACGGGCTGATTCGGCTCGCCGTTCGTCGCGAGGACGGTGACGGACGGGATGCGCGCGCCGAGCTCCGCCATCAGGCCCTCGGCGGTACGCCGTGCCGCGGTGAACGCGGCCGGCTCGCTCGGCTTCGGCGGTAGTCGGCCCACGCGACCTAGCGTCTCGCGTGCCTCGAGGAGAAGCCCGAGCTGCGCCTGGGCCCGCGCGACCTCGAGCCCCGTCGTCGGGACGTGCATGATCGCGTCGGCAGCTTCGTAGCTCTTGAGCGCAGCCCTGAAGTCGCCCTTGTCGCGCTTCGCGTCGCCGTCGTCCATGAGGCTGCGTGCGGTCTCGCGGTCGGAAAGGCTCGGGTCGGCCCAGGCATTCGACGACGCGGTCGCAGCGACGGTCATCGCGGCGAAGGAGAGTGCAAGGAGTCGGCGATGGCAGCGATGCATGAGCGCGAGATCTCAGAAGCCGCGATCGGGCTTGGTCGTGGTGGGAGGCGCGACGGGAGGAGTGGGCCTGGTCGGCAGCTTCGGGGCGGCCGCGGGTGCCGTGGTCGCTCGATGCGTGGGCTGCGCGGAGGGCGTGGGAGCCGCAACGGGCGTCTGTGGGGGCACGACCGTCAGGACGGGCGGCGGCGCGACGACCGCGGTCGGTGCAGTGCTTGCGGCGGCGCTGGCCGGGGGAGGCTCCGCCGTCGCCGCGGCCCCCGTACCCGTGCTCGTTCCCAGGCTCGCCGGATCGACGGTCTCGGCCGGCGCCGTGGTGCGCGCGCTGTTGTTCGTCGCCGACGAGGCGGCCTCCTTCGGCTTCATCACCGCCGTGCTGATGATCAAGACGGCGCCGACGAGGCCCGCGGCGACCGACACGCCGAGCAGCGCGGCGAAGACGACACGCCGGCGCCGAGCCGGATCGTCAGGGAGGTGTGGCGGATACTCCATCGCCGCCGAGCCGAGCGTCGCGTTGCTGGTCGCGCTCGGGGTCTCGGAGAGACCTCCGACGCCGAGCGGACCGCTCGGCGAGGACGTGCGCTCGCCGCGCTCCATGAGCGACGGCGTGGAGATCGGGATCGGCGGCGCCGCGAGGCGCGCGGTCGTCGAATGCGGGTTCGACTGGGGCGGGAGCGGCATGCCGGGCGTCGCGACCGACATCGACACAGGCAGGCTCGAGCTGCGCTCGGCGTCACGGGCGTGGGCCGCCGCGAGCGCGGTGTCTACCGCGCGCCTCCGCGCCTCCTTGCGATCGCTCAGGAGGAGCCCGGTGTAGTGGGCGACGACCGCGGGCGTGGTGGGCTCGCCGATCTCGAGCAAGCACGATTCGAGCGCGAGGTTCAGCTCGAGCGCGGTCGCGAATCGCCCGTCGGGGTCGTAGGAGAGCGCCCGATCGATGACCGCGCAGACCGCGTCCGGCACGTCGCGCGGAAGGGGAGGGTAGCCGTGGCCGCTCGTGAGCTTGTGGAGCGTCGCCACCTCGTTCGGACCGTCGTAGGGCGCGACGCCCGCGAAGAGCTCGTAGAGGATCGCGCCGAGCGCCCAGACGTCGGCGCGGTGGTCGACTGCGCGACCGAGCGCCTGCTCCGGAGCCATGTAGCGAATCTTGCCCTTGAGCTGGCCGGCGCTCGTGTCCTGCGAGACGCGGTCGCGGGCCTTCGCGACGCCGAAATCGATGAGGACCGTCGAGCCCGCGTTCGAGATGAGGATGTTCTGTGGAGAGACGTCGCGGTGGACGACACCGAGGTGCGTGCCGTCCCGCTCGCGGAGCCCATGCGCCGCATGGAGCCCTGCGGCCGCGTCGGCGCAGATGCGCAGGGCGATCCCCGCCGGAATGCGCTGCTTCTTCTGCTCGGCGGCGCGCACGACCTTCGAGAGCGAGTCGCCGTCGACCCACTCCATGACGATGAACGTGCTCTCGTCGTGCTCGCCGACGTCGAGGATGCGGGCCACGTTGCCGTGCTCGATGCGCGAGGCGATCCGGGCCTCGTCGAGGAACATCTCCTGGAAGCGAGGGTCCTGCGAGTACTGGGGCAGGATCATCTTCACGACGACCAGGCGCTCGAATCCCTTTCGGCCGCCGAATCGGGCGAGCCACACCGAGGCCATGCCGCCGTACGCCAGCGGGCACAGCAACTCGTACCGGTCTAGACGATGACCAGGTTGGAGCTGAGCCGGATCCATCCCCGAGAAAGCGTATCGCGCTCCCTACCGAGCGCGCGAGAAGAACGCGCAGGCCTACGTGTGGGCCGAGGTGCCGAAGTGCCTCAGCGTCGGGCGGTCAGGATCGCCTGGACGCGCTCCGCGGGCAGCTGGCCGGCACGTTCGCGGAGGCGAGCCAGGAGCTCCGCGCGATCGGGGGGCGCCGCGAGGGGGCCGCTCGTGGGCGCCGCAGGCCTCGCGGCGGGCGTCGCTTCCTTCGGCGCAGGAGCCGCGCGAACGGGCTCGGGCTCCGGAGCGGAGCGAGGCTTCGGGCTCGCATGGGTCGGCGCGACCTCTCCGGGGACCGAGGTGACGGCGTCCGGCTCGGGCTCTTGCGCAACGTCGGGGACCGACTCGGGCACCAGCTCGGGAAGCGACTCGGGGACCGGCTCCGGCTCGGGTGCGCGGTGGGCGCCCGCGACGGGGACCGGCGGCGGTGTGAGGGCCATCGGTCGACCGCTGCCCGTGCGCCGCGCGTTTGCGCGCGCGGTCGCGTTGGCCTTCTCGCGCGCGCTCGCACGTGCGCTTGCGACGGCGGCCTCCTGGTCGGCGTTGGGGTTTGCGCTCGCGTCGGCCTCGGGCTCCGGAGCTCTGGCTGCCGCCGGCGAAGGTGCGGGCGTCGAGGCCGTCAGCGCGTCGGCGACCGGGCTGTCGGCGAGCGGCGGCGCCGGACGCGACGGCGTCGGCTCTCCACTGGCTCGCGCCTCGCGCAGGGTGGTCGCTCGATCGACGACCGACTTCGACTTCGGATCGAGGCGCGTGAACCGCAACGACAGGCCGGGTTGCCCGCGGAATGCGTTCTCCTTGTGCGCGAGCACGCGCCCCTCGCCGCGCAGGATGGTCTCGCCGTTGGCGAGCGTCACCTCGAACCGGAGGATCACCCCGGTGGGACGCGGGTGCGCGCCGATGAGCACGACGCTGGTCTTGTTCAGCGTCTCGAGCTCGTTCGCGAAGAGCTCTTCCTCCGTCTCGTAGGGACGGACGATCCGGATGGCGACGGGCGCACGCGTGTTCTCGGCCACGCGCCGATGGTACCGCAGAATCCGGGCGAAACGGCGCGCCTTCCGGCGCACTTCCGCGCATGGTAATCCGCGCTACATGGCAGGCACGGCGGTTCCCCGACGCATCCTCATCGTGGGCAGTGGCGCACGCGAGCACGCCCTCGCCACGGCGCTCCGCGAGCACGAGCTCGTCATCGCGCCCGGCAACGGCGGCACGGCGCAGATGGGGCGCAACGTGGAGGTCGCCGTCACGGACGTCGCGGGCCTCGTTGCGCTCGCCGAGCGCGAGCGTGTCGACCTCGTGGTGATCGGCCCCGAGGCGCCGCTCACGCTCGGGCTCGTCGATGCGCTCGCCGAGCGATCGATCCCTGCGTTCGGCCCCTCGCGTGCCGCAGCGCGCCTCGAGGGCTCGAAGGCGTTCATGAAGGAGTTCCTTCGTCGCCACGCGATCCCCACGGCGGAGTTCGCCGTGTTCGACGACGCCGAGAAGGCCAAGGCGCACGTGCGAGCCGCCGGTCGGCCGCTCGTCGTGAAGGCCGACGGGCTCTGCGCCGGCAAGGGAGTCGTCGTCGCCTCGTCGCCCGAGGTGGCGCTCGAGGCGATCGACCGGATGATGGTCGCGCGCGACTTCGGTGACGCGGGCAGCACCGTGGTCATCGAGGAGCTCCTGCCCGGCGAGGAGGCGAGCTTCCACGTCGTCTGCGACGGCACCCGCGCCGTCGCGCTCGTCGCCGCGCAGGATCACAAGCGAGTGTTCGACGGCGATCGCGGCCCGAACACGGGCGGTATGGGCGCGTATGCGCCGGCGCCCATCGTCACCCCGGCCGTCCACGAGGAGGTCATGCGCGCCGTCGTCGAGCCGACGCTGCGCGGGATGGCGGCCGAGGGGACTCCGTTCCGCGGCGTGCTCTTCGTCGGCCTGATGATCGAGAACGGCACGCCGCGCGTGCTCGAGTTCAACGTGCGCTTCGGCGACCCGGAGACGACGGTGCTGGTCCCGATGCTCGACGGCGACTGGCTCGAGCTCCTCGACGGCGCGGCGCGCGGCGATCTCTCGCGCGTGACCGTGGGGACGAAGCCCGGTGCCGCGCTCGCCGTCGTGATGGCCGCGGAGAACTATCCGGCGAAGCCCACCACCGGCGACCGCATCGACGGTCTGGACGCGCCGGTGCCCCTCGGGGCGTTCGTCTTCCACGCCGGCACGAGGGCGGCCGGGGCCGCGGTCCTCACCTCGGGAGGTCGCGTGCTGGTCGTCGGCGCGTACGCGCCCGAGCTCGGGGCTGCGCGAAGGATCGCCTACGGCACCGTCTCCGGCATCACGTGGCGCGGCGAGCATCACCGCAGCGACATCGGCCATCGCGCGCTCGCGCGCTGAACGCGAGCGTTCACTGCGAGGCGTCGGGGGACCCGGCGTCGGGCGTCGCGAGCGGGATGGCGAGGAGGTGGAGCGCGCGCCGCGGGTCGACGTCCACGCCACCGTCGCCGAGGCGCGGATCCGTGTCTCCGACGCTGAGCATCACGTAGCTCGACGCCGCCGAGAACCAGTCCGATGGCAGCGAGCGCGATGACGATCGCTTCTGGATCTCGGCGAGCGACTGCGCGACGAGCACCTCGCGCGCGGCTCCGGCGTCCGGAGCCAGCGGTGCGCCAGCGTCGTCGAGCGCGCCGCCGAGCGTCACGAACACGCCGCTCGTGGCGTACGACTCGATGTCGGCCGCCGCGTAGTCGAGGGTCGCCGGCGGGTCCGGCACCGCCTCGCCGAAGGGGACGGCGCTCTCGATGAAGGGCGCAGGGGCGCCGCCGTCGATCGGACCGAAGGCGAGGCCGAGCGCACGTCCGTCGGCACGCCGCTGGAGCGCGGGTGAGAGCTGAAGGAGCTGCACGGAGAGGCGCGTGTCGCCTACGCGCGCGTAGGCCATGAGGGAGAGCGTCGTCAGCTTCAGGTTGCCCTTCGCGGCGTTCCAGTCGGCGCCGCAGCGATCGGTCGACGCGATCGGGTCGTCCGTCGAAGGCAGACAGCCGCCGAGGACGAGAGCATGGACGCCGCGGGATAGGTCCTCGGTGACCTGGCCGACCTCCACCGCGGACTCCTTGATCCCGAGCGTCGTCAGGAGCTCCTGACACGTGAGGCCATCGACGCCGACGATGGGGTAGTACTGGCGGAGGTTCTTCTCGGGGAACACGAAGGCCCTTCCCAGGCGCTCCGCCCGCGCGGGAAGACGCACGGCGGTCCCGACGTCGACGCCGACGACGTTCGCCTCGGGCATGACTTCCTCGCTCGGCTGCGGTTGGTCGCCGAGCACACCGTCGAAGCAGACGCGGAAGGCGGGGAAGGCCGCGGCGTGCACCAGCACGATGGCGTTCGCCTCGATGACCGAGGCGACGCCCGCGTCGCCAGGGCGGAGCGAGCTATCGGGCGCCGAGGCGTCGCTCGATGCGCCGCCGTCGAGCCTCTGCACGTCGCTCGCGCTGTCGAGCGAGGAGCACGCGGCGAGCCCGAGCGACGCGCAGAGACCGCTCGCGAGCGCGATTCCCCAGAAGCGAGGCGATAGTTTACCCACGCGTGCACGATAGCAGCGAGTAGGCCTTCCGCCCGCGATCCGCGCTCACGGCGTCGGCGCCGCGCCGCCGTCGAGGTCGGTCGTCCCGCCCTCGGCGCCGCCGTCGCTCTTCGGTTCGACGACGGGGACGGCGAGGAAGTGCAGCGAACGGCGCTCGTCGGTGTCGGGCCCGCCGTCGACGAGCTTCGCATTCGGATCGCCGAGCAGGAGAAGCGCGTAGTTCGACGCCGTCGCGTAGTACGATGGCGGTACCTCGCGAGGGGACGACTGCTTCTGGACTTGCGCGAGGGACTCGTCGAGCACCTTCGTGTCGGACGCCGCATCCCCCGTGCCGCCGGCCGCGGTGAAGCTCACGCGGAAGCCGAACGACTCGTAGACCGCCGTGTCCTTCGAGTCATACGCGAGCTGCGCGGGCTGCGCCGGCTCTGCGCCGCCGAGGAGGGAAGGGTTGGTGACGACGGGCAGGTGCTGGGCGCGCGGCTGGCCGAGATCACCGAAGGTGACGACCAGGTCCTGTGCGCCGCGTGCGGACTCGAGCGGCTGCGAGAGGTTGACGACCTGAGCGGGGAGGATGCCGTCGGTCTGGGTCATCGCTCCCTGGAGCGCGATCTCCTTCACGGAGAGGTTGCCCTTCGTCTCGTTCCACGACGCGCCGCATTCCTGGACGCTGTAGTTGCGCACGTTGTTCTTGCCGGGACATCCATGGACGACCAGGAGGTGCACGCCATGCGCGAGATCGGTGCCGATCGTGCCGAGGCTCACGGCGAGGCCCTTCGTCCCTTCACCCTGGAGGAGCTCGTCGCACGACTGTCCCTCGCCTGCGCCGCCGAACGTCGGGTAGAACACGCGGATCGCGGGCTCCTCGAAGAGGAAGACCTCCCCGGGAGCGCCGCGGAGCGGCGGCAGGCGGACGGCGCTGCCGACCTCGACGCCGACGACGTTCGCCTCGGGCATCACCTGCGAGTCCGGCTGCGGGCGGCGATCGAGCTCATTCTTGAAGCACAGGCGGAAGGCTTGCGACTTGGCGGCGTGAACGAGGATCACCGCGTTGTCGACGGGCCCGTTCGCGTCGCTCGTTTCAGGCGCCGCCCCCGCGCCGAACGCGCCGGCATCGGCGCCGGGGTTGGTGGAGGCTTTCCCCTCCGCCCCGAACGAGCTCAGGTCGCCGGCCCCACATGCATACACGAGGGCGGAGAGGCCGAGCACCAGCGCCGATAGACCGACCGTCGTTCGCATGACCTGGAGCTTAGCATTCGCCGCGCCAGCGCCGGGCAGCGCTGCTGACCGGGGTTTCGTGACGGATCGCGCGCCCACCTGTGCCACGGCCATGACTGGCGAGTCATGGGGAAGGGGTCCGCGTGCCACCCCTCCGTGGCCCCGCGTTTTCAGGGCCAAAGTAGTTGCGGAAGATCTCCGGCTCACGCATCCTTTCTCACGTGTCCGAGGCTACCGCGGGGATGATGGTGACGCCCAGCGTCAAGCTGGTGCGCCCGCTAGGCGAGGGCGGCATGGGCGCCGTGTGGGTCGCCGACCATCTCGCGCTTCGCACGCAGGTCGTGGTGAAGTTCATCGCGAGCGGCCTGAAGGGAAGCAAGGAGGCGCAGGAGCGCTTCTCGCGCGAGGCCGCTGCGGCGTCACAGGTGAAGAGCCCGCACGTCGTGCAGACGTTCGATCACGGCATCACCGACGACGGCGTCCCGTACATCGTGATGGAGCTCCTCGAGGGGCGCGACCTCGGCGAGTACCTCGAGCAGGACGCGAAGGTCGCTCCGGACCTCGTGCTCGAGATCCTCGTCCAGCTCGCCCGCGCGCTCGATCGGGCGCACGAGCGCGGGATCATCCATCGCGACATCAAGCCCGGCAACATCTACCTCTGCGACTCGGGACGCAGCGGCGAGGTGTTCGTGAAGCTCCTCGATTTCGGGATCGCCAAGGGCGTCGACCACGGCGGGATCGCGAACCGCGTCGACAGCGGGACGAAGACGGGCTCGATGATCGGCTCGCCGTTCTACATGAGCCCCGAGCAGATCCTCGGCTCGAAGGACATCGATCACCGCAGCGACCTGTGGAGCGTCGGCGTCGTCGCTTACGAGATGCTCACCGGACGAAAGCCGTTCGATGCGGAGACGATGGGCGGCCTCGCGATCCGCATCCACAGCGAGCCGCTCCCGCTCGCCACGACCGCGAACCCGGACCTGCCGATCGCCGTCGACGCGTGGTTCGCGCGCGCATGCGCTCGCGACGTGAAGGCGCGCTACTCGTCGGCCAAGGAGATGACCGAGGAGCTCGCTCACGCGCTCGGTGGGCAGATGCCCAGGGCGCTCGAGGTCGCTCCGCGCATGAGCACCGGCCCGTCGTCGCGCATCAGCGCAGTGGCGCCGACGCTCGCCGCGGGCGCCGCGACGGACGCCGGCGTCGTCCGCACGAGCCCGCCGGGACGCGCACGCAGCCGGCTCCTCGTGCTGCTCGCGATCATCGTCTTCGTCCCGCTCCTCGTCTACGGCCTCGTCGGCGCCTTCGTGAAGAAGGACAAACCGACGGCGCTCGTCCCCTCGGATCCGCATTCGGCCGCCGGGGCAGGGGCGAGCGCCATCGCGAGCGTGGGTGCCCCGCAGGTGTCGGCGGCGTCGGCCCTCTCCGCGTCGGCGCCGATCGCGGCGGTCGACAGCGCGCCGGTCGTCGCGACCGGCAAGCCCGCCACGCACGGCACGCGTGTTCGTCCGGTCGCTTCCGTTCACGTCGCTGCTTCAGCTTCCCCCTTGCCTTCGCCTCCCGTGACGTCGACCACGACGGCCCGGCCGGCCACGAGCGGACATGACATCTTCTAGCCGCGCGCGCCAATTCAAAATGAGTGCAGGTTGCATGCTTGTCGCGCTGGCGACGGCGGCCCCCGCCTTCGCGCAGCGCTCGGCCACGGACATCGAGACGGCTCGGCAGCTCTACAACCAGGGCGTCGAGCTCCGCGACCGCGGCGACATGCGCGGCGCGCTCGAGAAGCTGAAGGCCGCCCACGCGCTCGGCAACACGCCGATCACCGGCGTCGAGCTGTGCAAGACGCACGCGTCGCTGGCGCAGCCGGTCGAGGCGCGCGAGGTGTGTCTCGGCGTCGGACGCATCCCGCCGCTCGCCGGCGAGACGTCGCGCTCGCAGGACGCGCGCAACGAGGCGGCTCGCATCGCGGAGGAGATGAGGCCGAAGATCTCGGTCGTCCGTCTCCACATCACCGGCGTCCCGCCCGGTCGCGAGCCCGTCGTGATGGTCGACGGCGCGCCCGTTCCGCTCGCCGCGCTCGGTGAGGCCCGCGCGGTCAATCCTGGCAAGCACGACGTGAGCGCGCGCGTCGGCAACGGCCCCGAGACGCGCTCGCAGATCGATCTCGCGCCCGGCGAGTCGAAGGACGTCACGCTGCCCGTCACCGCCCCCCCGCAGGAGGCGGCGCCGCCGGTCCAGGGCTATCCGCCGCAGCAGGGCGAGAGGCCACCTCCGCGCGAGCGCAGCAACGTCCTCCAGACGACAGGGCTCGTCATCGGCGGCATCGGCGTCGGCGTCGGCGCGATCACCGGCATCATCGCGCTCTCCGACAAGTCGAACCTCGACAAGAAGTGCACCGACAACATCTGCGGCGTCGCCGATCACGACGCGCTCGACAGCGCGAAGCGCTGGGGCAACGTCTCGACGGCCTTCTTCATCATCGGCGGCGTAGGCGCGGTCATCGCGCTTTACGCGACCATCAACCCTCCGAAGTCGACGGCCTTGGCGCCGGCCGTTCCGAGCGAGCGCAAGTCGGCCTTCCGAACGGTGACCGTCACCCCGGACTTCGGCCCGGGAGGAATGGGGATCCATGGCGCGTTCTGAGTCTCGGGTCAGCCGCCGCCGCGTCGCGCTCGGCGTGGCGATCGCGCTCGCGCTGCCGTTCGGCGTCGCGTGCAACTCGCTCATCGGTCTCTCGGACTTCGAGAAGGGCCAGTGCGCCGGTGCGCGCTGTCCGGACGAAGGCGGCTTCGTCGACCAGCTCGTCGAGGGCGGCACCGACGCTCCGCTGGACGCGCCGCCCGACGCGAAGGGCGCCGATCCCGTGTCGTGGGCGAAGTGGCCGATGCCGAACTACATCGACGTCGAGGCCGGTCTTCCGGGGCAACCGATGCCGACGGGCTCGCTCACGGCGGGCGCAGGGATCGTCGTCGACAACGTCACGGGCCTCACCTGGCGCTCGACCCCCGTCGATGGGACGTTCGCCGCCACCGACGCCGACGCCGAGTGCAGGAGGATCCCCGTGGGGGCGCCGTGGCGCGCGCCGAAGCGCATCGAGCTCGTGACGCTGCTCGACTACTCGCGCGCGACGCCGTTCGTCGACACCAACAAGTTCACCAATCTCTCGCTCGACACCGTGTGGAGCACCTCCCAGGTGCGTCCGTTCGTCGCGGGCAACCCGAACCAGGCTTACTGGGTCGTGAATTTCGGCTCGGGCACGGTCCTGCCCCTGGTGGGGACCACGAAGGCAAGGGTCCTGTGCGTGCAGGCAGCAAAATGAAGCGCAACCTCCTCCCTCGAGCGATCCTCGCCGCGATTCTCCTCGCGCTGCCCGCGGCGGCCGACGCGCCGACCAACCCGCCGCAGTACGCCCAGTTCCTCGCCGACACGCCCACGATCAAGGACAACTTCACGCACCTCGAGTGGGATCGGCGCACGATCCTCTCGGGGATCGGCGCCGCGGCGATGTGGGACTCCGGCAGGGCGGTGTGCTCGAGCATCGCGGTCTTCAAGCCGCTGGACAACGGCCGCCTCCCGACCATCAAGGAGCTGATGACGATCCTCGACGAGCAGCCGCACAACGAATACGAGTTCGGCGCCGTCGTTCCGAAGATGATCGACCAGCTCGCGTTCGCGGATACGCCGGTCGATCTCCCATACTGGTCCAGCTCGCCGGCGGGGGTGGATACCTACTGGACGCTGAGCTTCAAGACGGGCCTGATGGAGCCCCGCCAGAAGAATGCGACGGCGCACGTCCGTTGCGTTCGCTGATTCCGGCGCTTCTCGTCCGCTCCCGGGAGTGGCAGAGTGCGCCGCGCCATGGCCGAGATCGCACCCCTCACTCCGCTTCGCTACGACCTCTCGCGCCTTGCCTCGTCAGGCGGGTTCGCGTCCGTCGTCGCGCCACCCTATGACGTCATCGATGCCGCGCAGCGCGCCGAGCTCGCCGCGCGGAATCCGCACAACGTCGTGAAGCTGATCCTCCCGGAAGGGGAGGGCGACGCGAAGTACAAGAACGGCGGCGACCTCCTCGCGTCATGGCGCGCCGAGGGCGCGCTCGTCCGCGACGACGAGCCCGCGTTCTACCGGTACGACCAGACGTTCACGCCGCCCGGCGTCGCGGGCGGCAAGCCGATCACGCGGCGTGGCTTCCTCGGCCTCGTGAAGCTCGTCGCGCTCGATCGCGGGATCGTGCTCCCGCACGAGCGCACGCTCTCGGGCCCCAAGGAGGATCGCCTCAAGCTCTTCCGTGCCACCCGGACGAACCTCTCCCCGGGCTTCATGCTCTATCGCGATCCCGCACGCGCGCTCGACTCCGCGCTCGAACGCGCGACCGAGCTCGCCGCGTTCGACACCGCCGACGGCATCCACCACGCGCTCGCAAAGATCACCGACGCCCAGGCGATGCGCGAGATCGTCCAGGGCATCGCAAAGTCGTCGTTGCTCATCGCCGATGGCCACCACCGCTACGAGACGGCGTTCCGCTACATGGAGGAGACGACGAGCGCTGGCGTCGCCCGGCCGGAGCACCAGTACTTCATGGTCTTCTTCGCTAACGGCGACGACCCGAACCTGGTCGTCTTCCCGACGCACCGGCACGTCCACTCCCTGCCGAGCTTCGATTTCGAGGAGCTCTCCAAGGGCGCGTCGTCCCTCTTCGACGTGAAGCCGCTGCCCGGTGGAGCCTCTGCCGAGGTGCTCACGGCAGCGCTTGCGGACGCGGGAAAGGCCGCGCCGAGCCTCGTGGCGTGCTCGGGCGACGGTCGCGCCGTTCTCTTCACGCTGAAGGCCGGCGTCGATCTCGGCGCGCACGCCGTGCTGGGAAAGAAGCCCGGTCCCCTTCGCCGCACCGACGTCGCGCTGCTCCACATGGGGTTGCTCGAGCCGGTCCTCGGCATCACGCCTGAGGCTCAGGCGGCGAAGACGAACATCTTCTACCCGCAGGACGCGCCCGCCGCGCTACGCGAGCTACGCTCCGGCAAGGGTCAGGTACTCTTCCTCATGAACGCCACGCCGGTCGCGCAAGTTCGCGAGGTCGCTGAAGCGGGCGAGGTGATGCCGCAGAAGAGCACCTTCTTCTTCCCGAAGGTCCTCACGGGCTTGTGCATCCACACGCTCGAGCCGACACGCTCCGTGCCTGGCGTGAGCTGACCCTGTCGGAAAACGGGCACTACACATGACCCATGTGGGTGTTTAACGTTTTCGAATGCGTGCTCGGAAAGCCCTATCAGTGCCCCGAAGCACGCGATAAGACGGAAGATACGAAGATTGATCCCGGCTCGCCGCTGCTTCTCGAGCGTCGCAGCCAATGCGAGGTAACTGATCATGTCCGACAAGAAGGGCTCTGGCTCCGGAGCAGCGCGTCCCGAGAAGGACGACGAGGCAGTGCAGTTCGGCGACGAGCTACCGGTTCTCCCGATCCGCAACGCGGTTCTCTTCCCTGGCGCCGTCGCTCCGTTCGACGTGGGCCGCGAGAAGTCCGTCGCCCTCGTCGAGGACGTCGACAATTTCCCGTCGCCGGTCATCGCGATCTTCGCGCAGAAGGATCCCGCGACCGACGACCCGCAGGCCGACGACCTCCATCAGGTCGGTTGCGCGGCGCGCGTCCTCAAGGCGCTCAAGCACAGCTCGGGCAACTACTCGCTCATCCTCCAGGGCCTCACGCGCATCAAGCTCGCGGACGTGACCCAGACCGCGCCGTACCTCAAGGCGAAGGTGATCAAGCTCGAAGAGGCCGGCGTCGAGGACGACGAGGCCGAGGCGCTCTCCATGAGCCTGCGCGACATCGCGAAGCAGGTCATCCAGCTCATGCCGGAGCTGCCGCGCGAGGCGGGCTCGCTCATCGACTCGATCACGGCGCCCGGTGCGCTCGCCGATCTCGTCGCCGCGAACCTCGATGCGCCGGTGGAAGAGAAGGCGCAGCTGCTCGAGACGGTCGACGCGAAGGAGCGCATCCGCAAGGTGCTGCGCCTCCTCACGCGCCAGCTCGAGATCCTCAAGATGCGCGAGCGCATCAACTCCCAGATCAAAGAGGAGATGGGGAAGAACCAGCGCGAGTACGTCCTGCGCCAGCAGCTGAAGGCGATCAAGGAGGAGCTCGGCGAGGACGACGGCGATCAGGGCGATCTCGACGGCATCGAGGAGCGCATCGCGAAGGCGCAGCTCCCGACCGAGGCCGAGGGCGTCGCGAAGAAGCAGCTGAAGCGCCTGCGCAACATGCAGGTGGGCTCCGCCGAGTACACGGTCGTCCGTACGTACCTCGACTGGATCCTCGACCTGCCGTGGCACGTCCAGACCCCGGACAACCTCGAGATCGCTGCTGTTCGGAAGGTGCTGGATGAGGACCATTACGGCCTCGAGAAGGTCAAGAAGCGCATCCTCGAGTACCTCGCCGTCCGCAAGCTGAAGAAGGACAAGAAGGGCCCGATCCTCTGTCTCATCGGCCCGCCCGGCGTCGGCAAGACGTCGCTCGGTCGATCCATCGCGCGCTCGCTCGGTCGCAAGTTCCACCGCATCTCGCTCGGCGGCGTCCACGACGAAGCCGCCATCCGCGGTCACCGCCGTACGTACGTCGGCGCGCTGCCCGGCCAGATCATCCAGGGCATGAAGAAGGTCGGGACGATCAACCCTGTCTTCATGCTCGACGAGGTCGACAAGATCGGCCACGACTTCCGCGGCGACCCCGCGGCGGCTCTCCTCGAGGTCCTCGACCCCGAGCAGAACAACACCTTCGCGGACCACTACCTCGAGATCCCGTTCGACCTGTCGAACGTGATGTTCGTCGCGACCGCGAACGTCGCCGACCCGATCCCGCCTCCGCTCCGTGACCGCATGGAGATCCTCGAGATCCCCGGCTACACGCGGAACGAGAAGCTCGCCATCGCGCGCCAGCACCTGATCCCCAAGCAGATCGAGGAGCACGGCATCACGAAGGAGATGCTCGACATCCAGGACGCCGCGGTCGACTCGATCATCGACCACTACACGCGTGAGGCCGGCGTTCGTACGCTCGAGCGTCAGATCGCGAGCTGCATCCGTGGCGTCGCGGTGAAGATCGCCGAGGGCGACCTCACGCCGAGGATCCTCAAGGACGAGGCGGGCGTCATCGAGTTCCTCGGTGCGCCGCGCTACACGAGCGAAGTCGCCGAGCGCACGGAAGAGCCGGGCGTCGCGACGGGCCTCGCGTGGACGAGCGTCGGTGGAGAGATCCTCTTCATCGAGGCGACGAAGATGTACGGCACCGGCAAGCTGCAGCTCACCGGGCAGCTCGGCGACGTCATGAAGGAGTCCGCGCAGGCGGCCCTCTCGTACGTGCGCACCAACGCGGAGCGCTTCGGCATCGCGAAGGACTTCCTCGACAAGACGGACATCCACATCCACATCCCCGCGGGCGGCATGCCGAAGGACGGACCGTCCGCCGGCGTCACGATGTTCACCGCGCTCGTGTCGATGCTGACGGGCGTTCGCGTCCGCCACGACGTCGCGATGACGGGAGAGATCACGCTGCGTGGCCGCGTGCTGCCCATCGGCGGTCTCAAGGAGAAGGTCCTCGCGGCGCACCGCGCGGGCATCAAGCGCGTGCTCATTCCCGAGCGCAACAAGGCGGACCTCGACGAGGTGCCGGCCGAGATCAAGAACGAGCTCGAGTTCATCGCCTGCTCGAAGATGGACCAGGTCCTCGAGGCTGCCCTCGAGGAGAAGCTCACGCCGAAGCCGGCCGCCGAGCCGACGGTCGTCACGCCCAACTGACGTCCTGATCGCGCACCGCATGAACATGCGGTGACGCGCACCCGAAGGAGCCCGAAGAGTCGCTGCGGCGATTCTTCGGGCTTTTGCGCTTCGGTTTCCCGAAGCTTTCGGCGCGTCATGTCTCGAAAGCTGCGGGAGCGGTGACGAGCGCCTTCCGTTGTAGGCGCACGTAAGTTTTACAGCGTAAGACGGACGGCGCTGGACGTGGCGAGCGGAAGCCTTCACGATCAACCATGTAGTGCCCGGCAGTCGCCTCGCTCGCGCTCGAAGGTAGACGAACTTTGCCTCCTCCACCGTCTCCGCCGCCCTCGTGGACCGATGACGCTCGCGCGCTGCGCGACGGCGCGGACGGATCCGCGCCGACGTCGATCGTGCTCGAGGAAGGAACGCTGCTCGCGCGGAAGTACCGGCTGAACCGCACGGCCGGGTTCGGCGGCATGGCGCAGCTCTGGGTCGCGACCAACGAGTCGACGGGCGCGGAGGTCTGCATCAAGATCCTCGTCGTCGATCACGTCGACGACGACTCGGTCCAGCGGTTCCGCCGCGAGGCCTATGCCGCGGCGAGGCTCAGCCATCGCGCCATCGTACGCATCTTCGACCTCGTCGAGCTCAATGCGGCAGGTGAGGACACGACGACGAAGCCATGCGCGCTCGCGATCGTCATGGAGCTCTTGCACGGCGAGACGCTCGGAGACTACCTGATGAAGAAGGGGAAGCTCTCCCTGGACGAGTCGATCGACCTCGCGCTGCCGATCTTGTCGGCTCTCGCTCACGCGCACCGCGCCGGCATCGTTCACCGCGATCTCAAGCCCGACAACATCTTCCTGGCGACAGATCCGGACGGGCACGTCATCCCGAAGGTGCTCGACTTCGGGGTGTCGAAGGTGGCCCAGTCGGAGAAGCCCCAGCGCGGCGCGGGCCCCGTCACGCTCGACGGCGTCATGCTCGGGACGCCGAGCTACATGTCGCCCGAGCAGGCACGAGGCGCGCGCGACATCGACGCTCGGAGCGACGTCTTCTCTGCGTCGATCCTGATCTACATGATGCTCGCGGGGAAGAACCCTTTCGAGAGCGAGTCGTTTCACTCGATCCTCGCGGCCATCATGCAGCGCGAACCGCCGAGGCTGCCCGACGTACCCGACGAGATCTGGGCGGTGCTCGAGAAGGGCCTCGCGAAGCAAGCCGCCGCACGCTACGCGGACGCCACCGAGCTCGGGATCGCGCTGCGCCGCGTGATCGGGCGTACCTCGACGACCGAATCGGGCGTTCACGCGGTGATCGCGCCGGCGAGCCGGCGCAAGATCGTCACGCCGCTCGGCGGCGACTCGCACGTCTCGGTGCCACCCGTCGGCAATGCCGGCGACACGGCGAGCCACTCGCCGCCGCCGACGACGTCGAGGCCGGCCGGGCAGCGGCGTGCCGTGCACATCGTGGCTGTGATCGTGGCGGCCTCGGCGGCGCTGACGACGGTCGCGTTCTTGCGAGGTCCGAGCGGGGCGTCGTCGGGCGCGTACGCGAACGCGAGCGCGACGGGAGAGCTTCCGCGGAGCGCGAGCGCGAGCCCGAGCGCGACTGCAGCGCTCGCAGCGAGCGCGGTGCCGGCTCCGAGCGCGACCACGTACGTCGCACCGTCGGGCTCGGTGGGGGGCGCGACGTCCGATGCGGGGATCCCCGTCCTTGGCGGCCCGGGCACGGGCGGGGCGAAGAAGCCCGGGACCAGCGGGGCGGCGGTGCCGCTGCCGGCCCCGACTGGGCCGAGGCAGCGGGGGCTCGTGCGCGACCCGGGGTTCTGAGCCCCGACCTCGACGAGAGCGCGTGAAGCAGCGCGCGTCCGCGCCGAATGCGCCGTATATTCGCCGCATGATCAAGGTGGGCCTCCTGGGCTGTGGAACTGTCGGCGGCGGCGTCATCCAGCTCCTGCGCGCCAATGCGGCCTATCTCGAGGCGCGCGTGGGCGCGCCGCTCGACGTCGTCCGCGTGCTCGTTCGCGATCCCGACAAGGAGCGTGTTCCGGAGCTCGATCGCGCGCGCCTCACGACGGACCCCGAGGACATCCTTGGGGACGCGTCGATCGACGTGATCGTGGAGGTGATGGGCGGGCTCGACCCGGCGCGAGGCCATCTCACGCGCGCCATCGAGTCCGGCAAGCAGATCGTGACCGCGAACAAGATGCTCCTCGCCGTTCATGGTGGCGATCTCCTAGAGCGCGCAAAGAAGCGCGGCGTGGACCTCGCCTTCGAGGGCGCTGTCGGCGGCGGCATCCCCGTGATTCGCGTGCTTCGCGATGCGCTGGCGAGCGATCGGATCGCGAGCCTCTCGGGCATCGTGAACGGGACATCGAACTACATCCTCACGCGCATGCGGGCAGACGGGCTCTCGTTCGAGGCGGCGCTGAAGGAGGCCCAGGCCAAGGGCTACGCCGAGGCGGATCCCGGGCTCGACGTCGACGGCGGCGACGCGGCGCACAAGCTCGTGGTCCTGGCGATGCTCGCGTTCGGCGCGCGCCTCGACGACGCGAAGATCCCCACCGAGGGCATTCGCGGGGTCGAGCCCGTCGACCACGCGTTCGCGGAGCGCTTCGGCTACGTCGTGAAGCACCTCGCGATCGCGAAGGACAAGAGCGACGGGAACGGAACGGGGCCGCTCGAGCTGCGCGTGCACCCGGCGCTCGTCGCCAAGGACGCGCCCCTCGCGAACATCAACGGCGTGCTGAACGCGATCGCGGTCGAGGGGCGTGCGCTCGGGCCGTGCCTCCTGTCGGGGCGCGGGGCGGGGGACCTGCCGACAGCGGTGAGCGTCGTCGCCGACATCGTCGACGTGGCGATCGCGAAGAAGAGCGGCACGGCCGGCCAGAGCACGCGGGCCATCCGTCTCGCACCGCGAGCGGTCGCGCCGATGGATGATGTCGAGGCGCGCTACTACGTGCGCTTCTCGGTGTACGACCGCCCGGGCGTGCTCGCGCGGATCACGGGGGCGCTCGGTGAGCGCGGCGTGTCGATCGAGCAGCTCGTGCAGCAGGGCAGGGGCTCGACGGATGTGCCGGTCGACGTGGTGATGATGACGCACGAGACGAAGGAGTCGTCGATCCAGGCCGCGCTCGGCGCGATCGGCGCAAGCGACTACGTCGCGAAGCCCCCGCGAATGATCCGCGTGCACTGAGCGGCGCTCGCCCGCCGTTCAGTTGATCTTCACGAAGATGTCGCGCGGACCGTTCGTTCCCGAGCTGTCCTTCGCGTCCGCGGCGGAGTTGTCGACGCCGTAGACGGTGACCGTGGTGCCGTCGACCGAGTAGAGCGGGCCTCCGCTGTCTCCAGGGCGCATCTTGTTCGGCGTCGCGCTCGTGACGATCAGCCCGCGCCCGGGCCACGTGTCGAGCACGGTGCCGACGTCCTCGGCATGGCAATCCATGGTGCCGGAGAAGCCCGCGCCCCTGAGCGCTGTCGTGCCCTCGGCGGGGGTGGAGCTCGCAACGAGCGCGGGCGTGATGCTCGAGTCGCTCTTCAACGTCACCGTGGCGCGATCCACGAACCACGCGTTCGCGACGGATGCGATGTCGGCACGGTGGGCCCTCCAGACCTTACGGACGTCCTCTCCGGCGAACCAGTAGAACGAACGGCCGGGGGTGATGGAGCAGTGCTTCGCGGTGGCGATGGTCCGCTTGCCGACCAGGACGCCGCTGCAACCACTGCCGCTCTTGAACGCCTCCTCGTCCGTCGCGGAGTCCGGCGTCCAGAAGCCCACGGCTTGCGCCGGACACGAGGGGGCCGTCGAGGCGCTCCCGCTGTGCAGTGCGGGCGCCCTCCTCGCCCGCCATGCCACGACGTCGGCGCCGCCGATTGCGCTCTCGGTCGATCCCGCCTCGTCCTCGGCGGACTCGACGGCGCAGGCGCTCAGCCCGGTGAGGAGCACCAGGGCGCTGGCGCAGCCGAGACGCGAGACACACGCTGCAACCGCACCGGACCCGGACTTGTCGTTGAGCATTGCTGATGTCCTCCGAGGAGGCTCTTCAGCAGCTTCGGTGCCGGGCCCCGTGAGGTGCTTCACCCGGAATTTGCGGTGCTTCGTGCGGATCGTTCGCGGTCCGTGCTCGCCTCGGGATCCATTGCGCGAGCCTTCCCCCGTCGGCGGTCCTCTCAGAGGTCCACTTGTTCGGCGCCGCCGACTTCGCTGCCCAGGAAGCGCGAGGCGGTCTCGTCGAAGCTCTTCGGGAGGTCGGTGACCAGGAGCTTCACCGTGCCCTCGCCGAGCGACGGGTCGCGGAGGAGCGAGCGGTTCTCCAGGAACGCGGCGACCTCGCGCGCGACGGCGCGCGCGCTGTCGATGATCTGCACGTGCGCGCCGAGGAGTGCCTTCGCCTCCTCCTCGATGACGGTGAACAGCAGCGGATAGTGCGTGCAGCCGAGCACGATCACGTCGACCCCTGCCCGCGCGAGCGGCTCGAGGTAGCGTCGCACCGCGAGGCGCGGGACGTCGCCCTCTGTCCAGCCCTCCTCGGCGAGCGGCACGAGCAGCGGCGCGGCCTGGCCGTACGTCTCGATGCGCGTCGAGCAGGCGGACAGCGCGCGCGGATACGCGCCAGAGGCGATCGTCCCTGCCGTCGCCAGCACGCCGACCTTGAACAGGCGCGTCGCGTCCGCCGCGGCCCGTGCGCCCGGCTCGATCACCCCGAGCACCGGCAAGTCGAGCTCGACCCGGAGGCGCTCCGGCGCCACGGCGCTCACCGTGTTGCACGCGATGACGATCGCCTTCACGCCGCGCGCCACCAGATGGTTCGCGCACGTCAGCGCATAGCGCGTCACCGTCGCCGGGCCCTTCGTGCCGTACGGCACGCGCGCAGTGTCGCCCAGGTACACGATGTCCTCGTGCGGGAGCGCCGCGCGCAGCGCCCGCACCACGGTCAGGCCGCCGAGCCCGGAGTCGAACACGCCGAGCGGCATGCGCGCTCCCGGCCCTTCCCGGCCGCGCATTCGCAGGTCCGGGCTCTCGCCCCGCGCCACGGGAAGCCCCCGTAGCGTCATGACGAGGCCGTGAGCAGGAGCTCGAGCACCGCCATGCGCACCGCGACACCCGCCTCGACCTGATCGAGGATGACGCTCTGCGGACCGTCGGCGATGCGCGTGTCGACCTCGACACCGCGGTTGATCGGACCCGGGTGCATCACGATGGCATCCGGCTTCGCACGCGCGAGCATTGCCGCGTTGAGCCCGAAGGTGCGTGCGTACTCGCGGGGGGTCGACATCATCGCGCCGCCGAACCGCTCGGTCTGGATGCGCAGCATCATCACGACGTCTGCGCCCTCGACGGCCGCCTCGAGGCGGGGCACGACCGTGCACGTCGCGCCGAGCGTCTCGGCGCCGACCGGCATCATCGTCTTCAGCGCGCATAGCCTGACCTGGGCGCCCTTCTTCCCGAGGAGGATGGCGTTCGAGCGTGCGACGCGCGAGTGCGCGATGTCACCGACGATCGCGACGACCAGCCCCTCGAGCTTGCCCTTGGCGCGGCGCATCGTGAACGCGTCGAGGAGGCCTTGCGTGGGGTGCTCGTGGGCGCCGTCACCGGCGTTCACCACGCAGGTTCCACCCAGGCGCTTCGCAAGGAACGCCGGTGCTCCCGAGCTCGTGTGACGCAGGACGAAGAGGTCCGTCCGCATCGCCTCGAGATTCTTGGCGGTGTCGAGGAGCGTCTCGCCCTTCGTGACGCTCGAGATCGACGGGTTCACGTTCACCACGTCCGCGCCGAGTCGCTGGGACGCGATCTCGAACGACGTGCGCGTCCGCGTCGAAGCCTCGAAGAAGAGGTTGATGATGGTGCGGCCCTTGAGGACGTCGGACTTCTTGTCGGTCTGGCGCGACAGCGCATGCCAGTGCTCGGCGCGGTCGAGCAACGTGTCGATGTCGCCCGACGAGAGGTCCTCGATCCCGAGCAGATGGCGGTGCGTCCACATGCTGGACGCGTTGCTAGCACGCCTCTGGCTTTTTGGGGACCTCCGGTCCGTCCTCATGTTGGGGCTCCTCATGTTGGGGACCTCCGGTCCCTCCGGTCCCCCTCGTCGCTTCGCTCCGAGCCTCCCCCAGGGAGAATCGGCGCTACGCGCCTCCTCATGTTGGGGACCTCCGGTCCCCCTCGTCGCTTCGCTCCGAGCCTCCCCCAGGGAGAATCGGCGCTACGCGTCTCCTCATGTTGGGGCCCTCCGGTCCCCCTCGTCGCTTCGCTCCGAGCCTCCCCCAGGGAGAATCGGCGCTACGCGCCGACCGGCGTGCGCAGCGCACGCCGTTTCTCGATCTGCGTGATCGCTAGACCGCATGAGTGGGAAGCTCACAGTCTCGCGCATCTCAGGCGTGAAAACGGCGCCGCTGCGGCGCCGTTCGCCGGAGGCGAGTCACGCCGGGCCAGTGGCGCATCGCACCGGGGAGGCTCAGGCGAAGCCTGAGGGGCGGAGCCCCAGAAGGAAGAGGGGCGGAGCCCCACTAGTTCAGGTAGCGCTTGTCCTTGGGGGGCTTGCGGTTCTTGAGGTCGTCCTCGAGCCCGCCCTGGACGACCCGCAGCGGCGGACCGCCCTTGGAGCTGCGCTTCGGAGCGCGCGGGCGATCGCTGCCCGTGATCGATTCGACGGTGAGCGTGTGCCCCTGCCGCCGCATGACGGCGAGCTTCAGGCGGAGCCAGGTCGACCGGGCAGGAGAGGGAGTGCCCCCGAAGAGGATGCCCGCAAGGATTCCTCCGAAGGGCGCGACGGCTCCCTCCGGCGTTCCCTGCATGAACAGGAGCGCGAGGACCGAGAAGCCGATCGTGATCCAGTAGAGCGATTTGCCGCTGATCGGCAGGAAGAAGAAGAGGCGAATCTGCCGCGTCGCGTTCTCCTTGGCCCAGGCCATCGCCGTCGCCGTGATGGCCGCCATCGGACCGAGCACGAGGGGCGGGTGGAAGATGCCGAGGCGGCTCGGGAGCACGAGATGCACCGCGAGCACCATCAAGTTGCCCATGATGACGCTGATGCCGAGAAAGCGGAGCATGCGGGCGCCGCCCCACTTCTTCTCCAGGTCGGTCGAGAGGAAGTAGAGACCCACGAGCGACCACAGCGCGTGACTGAAGCTCTCCGGATTCGTGAAGATGCCGGAAGTCAGCAGCGTCCAGAACATCCACGGGTTCTTCAGGAACCCCTGGGGCTGGAAGACGACCCACCTGAAGAGCTCGAGGCCCGCGGGAGGGCCCGGCGCCCAGTTGACGACGACCGCCCCGGCGATGGCGAAGAACGCGATGGCGACGAGGATCGCCTTGAGCGCACGGCCCGGCCGCGGAAACGCAGCAGCAACGACCTCGCCGGGCTCTCTCATCCTTCAATGACTCTAGTTTCGCGGTGAACCGCGGGCAAGGAGGGTCGGACGATGCCCGCCGCGCCCCTCACCGCCCCGCCTGATTATAGGCAGTCGAGCTAAGGAAGAGGCTGGCAGGTGGCCGAGCTGGTGAGGCCGGGGCTCGTCTCCGCGCCGCAGGTCGTCTGGCCGAGCACCGTGCCGTCGGAGCGGAGCAGGGCCACCTGGATGACGTACGAGGCCGGCGCCACGGCCGGAGAGATCGTGATCGTCGTGTTGCAACGGGTATCGATGGTGGTGCCGGGGGTGCCGTTCGCGTCGGCGCGGTATCGCACGACCGTGTAGCTGGCGTCGCAGGCCACCGCGCCGCCGGAGGCCGTGGCGAACGACGCCGCGGAGAGCACGAGCGAGGCGGGCTGCGACGGCGTGCCCACCGCGCCGGAGCCCGGCACGAGCGGCAGGCATGCGGCCAGCGACTGGACCTGCTCGAACTCCTGGGCGGTGCAGGTCGTCGTGAACGTCGGGTTCGTGCCTGGCAGGGCAGAGCGCAGCGCCGCATCCTTCACCTGGGCATCGCCGCCCGCCGCCTGGTAGGCGGCCGCGTTGTAGGCGAAGACCTGGAGGTTGTAGTCGAAGCTGCCGCCGCTCGCGGGCAGGTTCACGAACTGTGCGTCGGTGAAGCAGTCGTAGACGCCGCTCGACACCTGCTGGTCGAACGCGAGGTTCTCGGCGTTCCTGCCGAGCACGACCACCGCGTACTTGAAGATCTGCGTGGCCCCTCGCCCGCAGCCCCGATCGCGCGTCAACGTCTCGGCGCGGACGGATATTCCGGTGATCGGCGTGAGGGTGTCCGTCGCGCTGGTCCCGCTGCAACCGATGAGGAGCGAACCGATAGCGAGGACGAACGGCAGCAGGCGGGCGCGAGACACCTAGGCCTTTTACGATCGTACTGCCCCGCACACAAACGGTTCGTGCGCGACCTCCCGCCCCGGCCACAAACGGGCTTTACAGCGCGGAAGGGACGGGATCATAAGGGGCCTATGAACGCCGGCCTCTCCATCTCCCAGGCCCTGCTCTCCGCCGCAGCCCCGGGGCCTGCGGGCGAAGTGCCCAAGCTCGATCCGATGCAGCTCGTCCTGCACGCGTCGATCCCCGTGAAGCTCGTCATCATCGTGCTGGTCGCGTTTTCTCTCGTTTGCTGGGTCGTCATCTTCGCGAAGGCGCTGCACATCGCGCGCGCGAGGAGCGACTCGGCGAGGTTCATGAAGGCCTTCGACGCCGCCGGCACCCTCGAGGCCCTCGCGAAGGAGGGGCTCTCGAGCTTCCGCGGCTCGCCCTTCGCTCGCATCTTCGCGACGGGCTACGACGAGATGGTCCGCCTCACGAAGGGTGAGCACGGCAAGCGCCTCGACGAGGCGCAGGGCACCCATGTCGAGAGCATCACGCGCCGCGCCGCCGCCGCGGAGGTCACGCACCTCGAATCGTGGATGAGCCTGCTCGGCACGATCGGCTCGACGGCTCCGTTCATCGGCCTGTTCGGCACGGTCTACGGCATCATGGACGCCTTCCTCAGCATCGGAAACCAGCAGAGCGCGAACCTCCCGGTGGTCGCCCCGAAGATCGCCGAGGCGCTGATCGCCACGGCCATCGGCCTCGTCGCCGCCATTCCGAGCGTCATGGCCTACAACTTCTTCGCGCGCCGGGTCGGCGAGCTCTCGGACGTCATGGAGAGCTTCGCGGCGGACGTCGCCTCGCGCGCCAAGCTCGGGGGCGTCTGAAATGGGGGGTGGGGGCAGCAGCGGAGGCGGCGGCGGCGGGCATGGCCGCCGACGCATG
>Ga0335397_10000667_pt1 | contig 45594 bp, 36 predicted proteins | sample MAT04_FD_205740 | JGI IMG/M metagenome (GOLD analysis project Ga0335397, IMG submission 205740) | Freshwater microbial communities from Lake Fryxell liftoff mats and glacier meltwater in Antarctica - MAT-04 (spades assembly) (version 2) ... | reverse complement strand
AGCCGAAGCCTTCGTCCGCCATTGGCAGCGGTTTGCCGTCGTTGAAACTGCTACGCGCTTCGTTGAGCAGTTTTTCTTCGGAGGCCAACTCATCGGCTAGCACTTGGCGACGGGTTCCGTCGCGGGTCTTTTGCGTACCGCTGTCGACGGAGGCGGCAGCGGTTCCAGCACTTGCGTTGGCGCTCGTGTTGACGGTGCGTCCATTCACAGTGGATGTGCCTGACAAATTTGAGCCGTTCTTGGCTTTTGCTGCTTTATTGCCCGTGCCCATTTCCGAAAGTGTGTCTCCGGAGTTCATGCGTACCGCGCCCTTTTTCGGCTGATTGGTGTACTCCACCGCGCCGGTCGCGGGGTCGACGTATTTGTAAATCTCACCCTGCGCAGAAGCGGCAAACGCAAGCGCTAGCGAGACGAGGGCGATTGAAACGGTGGGCTTCATGAAATAAAGTGTAGTCAAAACAGAGGGTTACAGCAATACATAAGTAAAAAAGGCAGCCGAAGCTGCCTCTTTATGAGTCATCTCGCGCGGAAAGGTTTCAGCGCTCGATGATTTTGCCTTTTTACAGGCTGTAATACATGTCGAACTCAATCGGGTGCGTCGTGGCGCGGAAACGCGTCACTTCTTCCATTTTGAGCGCGATATACGCGTCGATCATGTCGTCACTGAATACGCCGCCACGGGTCAGGAACTCGCGGTCTTTGTCCAGATATTCCAGCGCCTGATCGAGTGACGAGCATACGGTCGGGATCTTGGCATCTTCCTCTGGCGACAGGTCGTAGAGGTTTTTATCTGACGGCTCGCCTGGATGGATCTTATTCTGGATGCCGTCCATACCGGCCATCAACATGGCCGAGAACGCGAGGTAGCTGTTCGCCAACGGATCCGGGAAGCGCACTTCGATACGGCGAGCCTTGTCGGACTGCACGTAAGGAATACGGATCGAAGCGGAGCGGTTACGCGCCGAGTAAGCCAGTTTGACCGGGGCTTCGAAGTGTGGAACCAGACGCTTGTAGCTGTTGGTGCCGGGGTTGGTGATCGCGTTCAAGGCACGCGCGTGCTTGATGATGCCGCCGATATAGTACAGCGCCATTTCCGACAATCCCGCGTAGCCATTGCCCGCGAACAGGTTTTTACCGTCTTTCCAGATCGACTGGTGAACGTGCATGCCGGAGCCGTTGTCGCCGACGATAGGCTTCGGCATAAAGGTCGCCGTTTTGCCGTAAAGCGCGGCAGTGTTCCACACGGCGTATTTCAATAGCTGCGTCCAGTCAGCGCGCTGTACCAGCGAGCTGAAACGGGTGCCGATTTCGCATTGACCGGCGTTCGCCACTTCGTGGTGAAACACTTCAACCGGAACGCCCATTTCTTTGGCGGCGAGCACCATCGCGTTACGAATGTCTTGCAACTGGTCGACCGGTGGCACCGGGAAGTAGCCGCCTTTAACCGTTGGGCGATGGCCTTTGTTGCCACCTTCGTGCTTGGCGTCGGATTCCCACGCGGCTTCTTCCGAGTATATTTTTGAGTACGAACCGGACATATCCGTTTTCCACTCAACCGAGTCGAAAATGAAGAATTCTGGCTCGGGACCGAAGTAGGCAACGTCGCCGATGCCGCTGGCTTTGAGGTACGCCTCAGCCCGCCAGGCGAGCGAACGCGGATCGCGGTCGTAGCCCTTGCCGGTGGACGGCTCAATCACGTCGCAGGTGATGTTGAGCGTCGTCTCTTCGATAAACGGATCGATCACAGCCGTGTTCGGATCCGGCATCAGCAGCATGTCGGAGGCTTCAATGCCCTTCCAGCCGGCGATGGACGAACCGTCGAAGGCGTGGCCTTCGGTGAATTTGGCCGCATCGAAATGATCTTCCGGCACTTGAACGTGCTGCTCTTTACCGCGGAAATCGGTGAAGCGGAGGTCAACGAATTTGATCTCTTCGTCTTTAATTCTCTTGAGTACGTCGGCGCCTGTGGCCATGCAGTGTCTCCTGGTGCTGAAAGGTGGGTTATCTGGGCAAATTCGACAATGACTAGATCATGGATTTAGTCGCTGGATGCACCGCAAGATGCAGAAAACATGCCATCAAGCGGAAGCTGCGGATGCAATGCTAATCCTAGACGCTGACAAGCGATTGCGTGCGTTCGAAAAGCTTTCCGTGCGGGCGTTTCGGCAAGGCACGTATGGGCTGATGAGGGGCATAAGCGGCGCTTTTGCGCCGTGAATTTCCTGTTGCAGCGGATTTGTGCGCGTTTTTGGTGCCAATTGAACATCGATCAGTGTTTGCACCAAATGTGTGCTTCTTGTCGTTTGCTCGGAATTGGTGCGGAAAGAAAATCAGCTTTTCTCTGAAATGACCGGTTTATAGGGGCTGGAGCGATAAATCAACGTTAGTCGACTCTAGCGATTTTTGCGCTTTAGCCCCAAAGCAGGCGTCATTTCAAGAGAAAGCTACTCGTGCTAATTCGCCTGATCGAGCACGAGCGACACCACGCCCGATGGCAATTTGAGCGTCGCTTTCCCGCTCTGCCAGTCGCCAGGCTGCGCGGCGGGCTGACCGCTGAGCGACAGCCGCGCCTGAATCGCAACGTCCGCGCCCGCTTTGAGGCCCGCGCCACCGATCATCGCGTCCGCTGCCGTCAAAATGATCGGCTGGTCGATTTGGGCCAGCGCAATCTTCTTTGCAGCGAGCGGTGGCCCACGATCGACGCCTGCGGCGCGCACGATCAGGAACACGGCAGTGCTGCCGGAATTGGCGGCTGCGGCTTTTCTCGCGTCGGGGCTGAGCTGCAACTTGACAGTGGCCAGGACCGCATCGGACGACGATTGCGGTTCCCTGACGGCTGCCGTTGCGGCTGCGGTGTCCGCCTTGGCGCCGACAGCGGTCGTGGCGGATGGCGCACCGCCCTGACGCGTCTTGATGTCGGCCAACGCATTGTCGGCAATCTGGGCGAAGCCGGATTGGGGATCAACCTGTGACTTCGCCAGCGTGAACGAAATCTCTGCGGCGACGAAGTCGTTCTTCTGCATTTCGTAGGTGCCGCGCAACAACAACGCCTTGGGATTTTTGCCATCAAGCGCGAGTGCTTTGTTAATGTATTCCAGCGGCTTGCCTTCCATATTGCCTTGCGTTTTACCGGCTGCTGCATCGGCGAGATCGGACCACAGCTCGCTGTCGTTCGGCGTTAGCGTCGTAGCCTTTTCGTAGTCACGAATCGCGGCGTCAAACATGCCGACCGAGGCCTTTGCGCGCGCCAGCAAAATCCAGCCCTTCACGTCGTTGGGCTCCTTGCTCAGGCGCTCTTCCGCCATCTTGAACAATTCGACCATTTGCTGATCCTGAGCAGAGGTCACTTGCGGTGGGCGCACCACTTCGGGCACGATTGCGATGGGCATTCCGACAGCGGCGTAACCAGCGATGGCGAGCGCCGGTAGCAAAACGCCCAAAGCGATGGCGGTTTTTTTGTAGCGTGGCGCAGTCGCGATTGACGCGACCGCAGCTTCTGATTCCGACAGCACGCGCGCCTCCAGTTCACGCTCCGCTTCGACGAGTCCTGCGTCTGACAGCAATCCCAGTTTTCGGTCGCGCCGAGCCTCGGTGAGTTCGATACGTAACGCCTGAACGTTGGTGTCGACGGTCACGGCTTTGGCGTCAACGCGCCGCTTGAGAAGCGGCCGCAAAACGATCCACAAGACGCAGGCGGTGATGACGACGAGCAGCGCGATAAAGACGAGTGAAGGATTCATTAATTCGATAAATCTTTGGTATTCAACATAGCCCGCGCACGGTCACGATCTTCGTCGCTTAGCAAAGCGGGCGCATGCGCCACCGATGACTTTCGCAAACGACGAATCAACAAAAAGCCCCCGAGCAAAAGCACAGCAAACGGTCCCGCCCACAGCACCACCGTGGTCGCCTTGAACGGCGGGTTGTAAAGCACAAAATCGCCAAAGCGATCGGTCATGTAAGTCTTTACCTCGGCTTCACTCTTGCCTGACGCGAGTTGCGTGCGGACCTGATCGCGCATGTCGCGAGCGACGGGGGATTCACTGTCGGCAACGGTCTGGTTCTGGCAGACGAGGCAGCGCAGTTCGGCAGACAGCGCTCTCACGCGAGCGTCAAGCGCAGGGTCGGCAGTGGTTTGCGCCACTGCAAATGATGAAGCGGCCAGCAATGCGACCACTGTGGCCCGAACGCGCGCATCCGGGCTGCGGTTGTGGGCACTCATTCCGCCGCCGGAACCGACGACGAATTTGAAAGCGTCGCAGTCCGCCGCGCCCGACGATACCGTGGGTCAAGCGCACCGAGAAAGCCACCGAGCGCCATAATCAGACAGCCCAGCCAAATCCAGTTGACTAATGGTTTGTAATGCACCCGCACGGTCCACTGCCCGTTGCCCACTTCGTCACCTAACGACACATAAAGATCACGCGCCAGGCTTCGATCAATCGCGGCCTCGGTCATCGGCGTGGCGCGTTGCGATACATAGGAGCGCCGCTCGGGGAGCATCGTCTTGAGAACCACACCGTCCTTGATCAATTCGAAGCTGCCGCGCTTGGCGCTGTAGTTCGGCCCGTTCACATCCGTCACGCCGAGAAATTTGACTTCAACGCCCGCGATGGGTTTTGTCGCACCGACGGCCAGCGCAACGTCATACTCCTGCTCAAACGCCTTCACTGCTGTCACACCCAAAATGAACGCGACCACGCCCAAATGCGCGACTTGCATCCCGTGGTACGCGATGGGAATCTGTTTCCACTTTGATGCCGTGCTGGCCATGCCGGAAGCGTGACGCAAGCGGTCACGATAGCCGTTCACGATGCCACACGCGAGCCACGCGGAGAACGCAAAACCCACACACGCCAAAGGTGAGAAGCGCGGAGCCAACGTCGCGCAAAGTACAAACGCAAGCACGGCAACAACGGCGGGCACCAGCATTCGTCGCAACACCAGATTGCCTTCATCATCCTTCCATCTTGCCAACGGCCCGACACCCATCAGAAAGATCAGCGGCAGCATGAGTGGAACAAACACAATCTCAAAATACGGCGGCCCAACGCTCACCTTGCCCATGCCAAACGCGTCGGCGAACAACGGATACAGCGTGCCGAGCAACACCGCACCCGCAGCCACCACCAGCAGCAAATTATTGCCTAACAAAAACGATTCGCGCGAGAGCAAACCGAAGCGTCCGCCATCGTTGACTTTCGGCGCGCGGAACGCATAAAGCGTCAACGAACCGCCAATGATCGCGACCAGAAACGCGAGGATGAACACGCCCCGTTTCGGGTCGGTCGCGAACGCGTGCACGCTGGTCAACACGCCGGAACGCACGAGAAAAGTCCCAAGCAAGGACAGTGAAAATGCCGATATTGCGAGCAACACCGTCCACGCCTTGAACGCGCCACGTTTCTCGGTGACCGCGAGCGAATGAATCAGCGCCGTGCCAACAAGCCATGGCAGGAATGACGCGTTCTCTACCGGATCCCAGAACCACCAGCCGCCCCAGCCCAATTCGTAGTACGCCCAGAAGCTGCCCAGCGCGATGCCTAACGTGAGAAAAATCCACGCCGCGATCGTCCACGGGCGGCTCCAGCGCGCCCAGGTCGAATCCAGCCGTCCGCCCCACAATGCTGCGATGGCAAACGCGAACACCACCGCCATACCGACATAGCCCATGTACAAGAGCGGCGGATGAAAGATCATGCCGGGGTCTTGCAGCAAAGGGTTCAGGTCACGGCCCTCGGGCGCGGCCGGAATCAGTCGCTCGAACGGGTTGGAGGTGAGCAGCGTGAACGCAATGAAAACAGCGGTGATCGCTGCCAGCACAACGAGCACTCGAGTGATCAAAACATCCGGCAATTGCTTCGAAAAAATGGCGACAGCTGCGCTCCAGCCTGCCAGCATCAGCACCCACAACAGCATCGAGCCCTCGTGCGACCCCCACGTTGCGGAGATGCGATATTGCATCGGTAAAAGTGAGTTCGAATTGGTGGCGACGTTTACGACACTGAAGTCACCCTGCATGAAGGAAATCATCAGACAGATGAACGCCAACAGCACCAGCCCGAAGAGGGCGAGAGTTGCGTTTCTCGAGAAGTCCGCCATCGCCACACCGCGTCGCAAATTGGCCGCGCCCGCCACGCCAGCGCTAGCCAGTGACACAAAGAACGCAAGTACGAGAGCAAAGTGACCGAGTTCTGGAATCATGGGTAACCCAATAAAGCGTCTACTGCAATTTCGCAATTTTAGGCTGTGATCGCTTCGGTCTTTGCAGGAGCGGCGAAAGCCGCGAACGGCGGCCGTCAGGTAAACCCTGTTCGCGGCTCTCGCCGATCCCGCAAGAACCGCTGCGCCCGATACACTCAAGTCATGAACGACAGCGGCACCCTTCTGGCCTTGCAAACCCGCTACGGTCAGCGCCATCGCTGGTATTTGTTGCTGGCGGTGATGGTGGGCACGATGGCCTCCATCATGTCGTCGACCATCGTCAACGTGGCGATCCCGGACATGAGTCACCACTTCGCTCTCGGCCAGGAACGCGCGCAATGGGTGAGTTCGGGCTTCATGGTGGCGATGACGGTGTCAATGCTGACCACACCGTGGCTGCTGGTACGTTACGGCTACCGGACGACCTATCTCGGCTGCATGTGGATGCTGATGATTGGGGGCGTCGCGGGCGGTCTGTCGAATCAATACGAATTAGTCCTTGCTGCGCGCGTGATGGAGGGGCTCGCGGCAGGGGTCGTGCAGCCGATTCCGGCGATCATTATTTTGCGCGCGTTTGACCAGACCGAGCAGGGCCGGGCGAGCGGATTTTTTGGCATGGGCGTGGTACTGGCACCGGCGATCGGTCCGAGCATCGGCGGTGTGCTGGTTGATCTATGGGGCTGGCGATCCATCTTTTTTATGGTGGTGCCGTTTTGTCTGGTGTCGATGTGGATGGCGTACAAATTCGTGCCCACAACATCGCCGGGCGGTGTCGCCGCTAATCGCGATGGCGCGCCGATTGACTGGCGCGGGCTGCTGCTGGCGAGCCTAGGTACTTTGTGTTTGCTCAACGGACTGGTTGAGCTGCATGGCGGCGCGGTGGTCGCTGCGACGACTTTGCTGTTGACCGCGTTCGGCGCGCTCGTTGCTTTTGTGCTTTGGGAGCGGCGTGTGGCGCGGCAACTGTTGCAGAAGCTCGCTGAGGGCGCGACGCGCATCACCGCGCCGCTTATGAGCTTTGATCTGTTTCGCTATCGCCAGTTTGCGATGGGCAGCATCGTGGCGTTCATTTACGGCACCGCGCTGTTCGGATCGACTTATCTGCTTCCGGTGTTCATGCAGCGTGGCCTGGGCTTGTCACCGTCGTATGTCGGTACGATTTTGCTGCCCGCCGGGTTGGTGCTGGCGGTGACCATTGCGATGGTTGGGCGGCTTGCTGACAAGCAGCCTACGCATCGGTTGGTCAGCATCGGGCTTGTCCTCTTGGCGTCGTCGTTTGCGCTCATGGTGGCGGTTAACCTCGGCACGGCGCTGGTTTGGCTCGTGGTGTGGGCGATCGTAGGTCGCATCGGGCTTGGCTTCATCCTGCCGTCGCTGAACATTGGATCGATGCGTGGCGTGGACAGCGCGCTGATTCCGCAAGGCTCGAGCGTAATCAATTTTGTGCGTATGCTGGGCGGGGCGACAGGCGTGAGCCTGTGCGGCATCATGCTCGAATGGCGACTCGCGGCGCATGGCGATTCCCTCACTACGGCCGCGACTAGCGCTGCACGCCTCGATGCGTTCGATGAAGTGTTCGTGATGCTGGCGGTCGTGTGCTCGGCGGCGATTGTGGCGGCCTGGCAGTTGCGGGTGCCGCCCGCCGTGACGGAAGTCGCCCGGTAATTATCGATCCAGCGCGCGAATCACCGCATCGGCACACGCCTGCGGCCCTTCCATCGGAATCAAATGTCCATGTGGCATGCGCTGAAATCGTTGCGCGAACAGAAGCTCATTTGAAGCCCTGCCCGCCATCCGTAACTCGTCCGAATGCTCGCCCGCGATGAAGCTCACGCGCACGTTCCGCTTGCGTAATTTGCGTACGGCGGCGAGTGCCTTCCGATGGACGACATTGGCGTAAATGTCGCGCTCGGTGTTGCGTGGGATGCGCAATTTAACGCCGCCACCGTCCACATCAACGAGCGCGTGCTCAATGAAATCGTGAAGCACGCCCGGTGCCCAGCGTTGGACAAACGGCTTGCCTGCGAAGAATTCCTGCGCTGCTGCGCGCGACGACCAAGTGTCGCGGCGGCGTGCGGCAACCGGCGCGGGCCCGCCTTTGTACGCGAGCCCAGTCATCTGCGCGAAACTCAATACCGCCGATTGCCATCCGGTAGGAATTGGCGACTCAATTAGTACTACCTGACTGATGCCCTCCGGGTGCCTCGCGGCTGCCTGCAGCGCAAGATAGCCGCCCATCGAATGACCCACCAGAACGCGTTGTTGACGTGGAATCTCGGCTGATGTTCGGATCGATGCAATGGCGTGATCCAGCATTAACAGCCAACGCTGACTGGCGGCGGAATCCGGCGCGGTTTCGAGAATGGTGGGTGCGTCTACGGTCGCGTGCACCGTGAGCGCAGCGAGAAACTGCCGATACACGCCAGTCGGGTAGCCGTTGGCGTGGAGGAAGGTAATGTGAAGCGGGTGGCGCATGTAGTTCTAGCTGGGGGCGAAAAATGAAAAAACCCGCCAAAGTTGCCCGTGGCGGGTTCTTGTTCGTAACACCGGAAAAGATTAATCCTTTTCGGCGATGATCACGACTTTGATTTCGCTTGTTACATCGGTGTGCAACTGAAGCTTGACCGTTGACTCGCCAATGGCTTTGATCGGGCCTGTGGGCATTTGCACCATCGCCTTGGTGATCTCGTAGCCCTGAGCCCGCAGCGCCTCGGCGATGTCAATGTTCGATACCGAACCGAACAAACGACCGTCAACACCGGCTTTTTGAGCCATTTTGAGTTCGACGCCATTGAGTTTTTCGCCGAGTGCAACCTGCACGGCGAGTTTGTCATTGGCCGCTTTTTCCAGCTCGGCACGACGACCGGCAAGGTCGTTGATGTTCTTCTCGGTCGCTCGCTTGGCTTTGCCTTGCGGGATCAAAAAGTTGCGTGCGTAGCCGTCTTTAACTTTAACGATGTCGCCGAGGACGCCAACGTTAACGACTTTTTCCAGAAGGATGATTTGCATTTTTAAGATTTCCTTCCTGAAGACTATTCGTGCTGATCGCAGTACATCACGAGCGCCAGAAAGCGCGCGCGATTGATAGCGACGGTGAGTTGGCGCTGGTACTTGGCTTTGGTGCCAGTAACGCGGCCCGGCATGATCTTGCCGTTCTCTTGAATGAAGTCTTTTAGCGTGTCGATGTCTTTGTAATCAATCTCTTTAACGCCTGCTGCGGTAAAGCGGCAGAATTTTTTGCGTTTGAAGAGGCTGGGTTGACGATCACGCTTCGGGCGTGCGCCGAATTTGGGTTTGCCGAATGCCATATTTGTGCTCCCTTATTCTGACTACGCGGCCACAGGCGCGTCAGCACCTTCGGACATGTTGAGGTTCTTGGCTTTTTCGCCCGTCATCATTGGCGACGGAGCGACTTCTGCGCCGTCTTTCTTGACGGTCAGGTGACGCAGCACGGCATCGTTGAATTTGAATGCAGTTTCTAGCTCAACCAGCGTATCGCGGTCGATTTCGATGTTCATGCAAACGTAGTGGGCTTTGTAGATTTTGTTGATTGGATAAGCCAGTTGACGGCGGCCCCAATCTTCAAGCCGATGAATCTTGCCGCCTTTGCCAGTGACGAGGGAGCGATAACGCTCAACCATCGTAGGCACTTGCTCGCTTTGGTCCGGATGGACGATAAAAACGATCTCGTAATGACGCATGTCATTTTCCTTTTGTTGATCTATGGACAGTGGATGGTTCGCGAAGATTTACCTTCACAAACCGCTCAAACTGACCCCCGACGTTTGTTGTTTGCGTTTCGTTGTCAGCCCGAAGCGCTCTTTAAACGCGATCATCGGAAAAGGCGCGAAACGTATATGTCGTGGAGCAGAGCCAGAAATTATAGCCCGACAAGCGCATTTATGTATCCATGGAGGCCGTTGAACACCAATGTCTGGCGAGGTTCCCACAAGAAAACTGGGCGAGGATAAAAGGCAAAGTAGATCCCGTGGATTCGATGGACGCCGCTTGATCGATGTCAACGCCGCCCTGCTGGATGCAGGGAGAATAGGATTTTTCCTGCTTTTGAGTTGCCAATGTTCGCCCCGACTGAGCTCTACAACGATGGTAAACACATTTGCATATCCTTCTCTGATCTCGTCACCGATGGGCCGTCCGAAGCGGTACAGGCCAATCAGTTCCTGATTGTTGATGATGGTCACGCCGCGCTGGTTGATCCGGGTGGCAACATGACCTATCACGCGCTTTACATGACGATGTCACGCTACTTCCCGCCGAAACAGTTGCACTATGTCCTGGCGTCCCACGCAGACCCGGACATCATCGCCTCGCTCGCAAGATGGCTGGGCGGCACCGATTGCCAGCTCGTGATTTCCACTATCTGGTCGCGCTTTGTCCCGCATTTCTGTACCGGTACCAAAACCGAAGGCCGGATCGTTGGTGTCAAGGACGAGGGCGGCTTGTTGCCACTGGGGCGTGGTGCCATCACGCTGCTCCCCGCACACTTCCTTCATTCGGAGGGCAATTTCCAGTTCTATGACCCGGTGAGCAAGATCCTTTTTTCCGGAGACCTCGGGGCATCGCTACTGCCGCCGGCCGTCTGCGGCCAGCCGGTCGCCGACTTCAACCGCCACATCCGGTACATGGAAGGGTTTCATCGCCGCTACATGGTGTCAAACAAGGTTTGCCGCCTCTGGGCGCGCATGGTGCGCCAGCTCGATATCGAGATGATCGTGCCGCAGCACGGGCCTTTCTTTAAGGGCAAGGCCATCTGCAACCAGTTCATCGACTGGATCGAAGATTTGAACTGTGGTGTCGATCTTATGACCGAGGCAAACTACATGGTGCCGCAGGTGCGCATTTAGAGGGGTAGAAGGGGTGACTTGATCGGTCGCGAGCGCTGCGAACCGAGTCGCCATCCCAGATGACCCTCGCGCATCGAGACCATCAACGCTGCCGAAGCGATGCACCCCCGATTCAGGCGTTTTGCCTTCATCACGCTACGACGCCAATCGCCCGGTTTACAAGCAGCTTTTCGCTGTAGCCGATATTGCACCAGGGCTAATCATTAGAAACAAACAAAGTCGACAAATAGCTTTATTTCCACCTCGGCCCCAATCAGAAATATTTTCAGGAAAAAGCTGCCAAAACGGCGTAGGGACGAGAATAAGCCCTTGATAAATCGCGCCGCGCCGTAAAATAGCCACCACTGAACGCGACAAAGCATTCACCAGTTACCGGGCCCGACCTGGTTTCGACGGGAGTTCTGAGGTGCGATTGGGGCATGTCGAGGGGTAGCTCCTCGTAAATCCGCTGCAACGCAATCTAATTGCAAACGATAGCTTCTACGGCGAAAGCCGTCTCGCAGCCTAATTAAACACTAGGTCACGAGTGTTGCAGCGAGGGACGTGTACCTCGCGCCGAGCCGGGCAACTGGTAGAGCAGCAACATCATCTTCGCACGGGTAGGATGCGCGATTGTCTGCGGCGCACATCCGAAATCTAGTGGGCTGGTTAGCCGCAAGGGTGTTCATGCTCGTGTGGCTGGCAAGATCAAATCACTGAACTAAACATGTAGTCCTGACCATTGATGACTTTCGGACGCGGGTTCAATTCCCGCCGGGTCCACCACTATAAAAGCCCCATCCGTTCGCGGTTGGGGCTTTTTCTTGTCCGATCGCGCCAATTCGCGAGGACGTTTCAAGCGGTTGCATTGCCTACCTGAACGAAGTCATGTCCGGGAACGCAGCTATGGATTGCAGTACGAACAATGCTGGGGCTCGGCGACGGACTTGTCCAGGCGGGCGCTGACAACCCGGTGAGTGCAGCCAGGGCACTGCCAAACCTCTGATCTATACGTTGAAGTCGGCATGCCACACTCGGAGCAAGGAAGACCGGGCAGACGTTCCGCCACCCAGTAGCCCGGCGAATTGCAGTTCGGGCATCGTGACTGAATACGTTTGAGCAGATCCCGGGTGGCCTCACCGATGCGTTGCATCCGGGTGGGGTTCGCGAAAGCCCGCAGATCGATTTCCACGAAGACTTGTCCGTTTTCTGCCTGAGCGGCACAACGCTCAAAACCGGACTTGAGAGCCGTCCAATTCGAGAGGCCTTTGTGAAGGCGGGGATCGTTCTGGTCCTGCGGTCGAAGGACAAGACGATTTGATGGGAACCCCGCCCTCTCAGCAAAAGACTCAACGGCCGCCCAATCGCTCGTCTGCAGATGACTACTGTGCCCGGCCCCTTGTGCGACACCGACGATTTCGATGCCGAGCCGGTCATCAATCAACATCATGAGCTCAATATTCCACGGGAACATTCCTGCGAAGGGATCGGAACCGAAGCTTCCTTCACTGGCAAGCCCCACCGGTAATCCCGATAAGTTCATTCCGATCTGGGCCTTGCGGCGCAGCGCATCAAGCTGACTTCCTGGTCGTGGCGTGTCACGCGTAAAGGTGCCCAGCTGGTCTGTATCAAAGCCACGGACGTGTTCCACGATGCAGTCAAGGGCGGGCTCCAGCACCGATGCGATGACCTGCTCTTTTCCATGCTGCGTGAGCAGGGCAATTTTTTGCCCCACATAGTCCACCCTTATGCCTCTCCCAATTCCAGCGCCTGCCAGCTGCCTTCGACGTAGCGCACCAACCGTGCATCATCAAAACGCCAAAGGTGTAACCAGTCGTTGTCGATCAGCTGGCGCACGGCTGCGTGTTGCTGGATGACTTTCTCGATGGCCTGGCTTGGCGCGTCGATGATCACCGTCAGGCGCAGTGGCTCATGCATCCAGCGCTTGCCATCGTGCAAGGACTGTTGCGACAGGCCGATGCGCAGGTCGCCGCCGTTGCCCTCGAATACGCCAATGTGGCCGCCCACCACGTTATGCAGCACCTTGTTGCCGCTGCCCAGATGCAGCGGATCACAGGTCGAGGCGTTGTATTGCCAGTTGATCCAGTGCGTCACCAGCATGGGAGCGGTCATCAGCAGCTCCAGCACGCTGCCATCGGCGTCCTGATCGGAGTCGTAGTCGTGCAAAAAGCTGCGTCCGTCGAGGGCCACGCCAAGGCTCCGGTGTCGCGGGGCGATGATGAAGGCGGCGTTGCCTGCCAGCCCCCACTCAGGCCTGGTTTGAGCACCGTCGTTAGCGCGGCGACGCAACTGGTTAAGCAGCTCATCGTGCGCAGTGCGTGGGTTGAGACCCAATCCGGGAGCGCGCTCGCGGCGAACCTGATCGCAGGCGTGGGCAAAAACCGTTTGCATCTTGTCCCAACGCACGCGGGCGTCTGGTGTCAACAGATCGAGATCAAAGCCTTCGATCTCATCGGTCGTTGTGTTGTGTAAGGCGGCGACGAACATCGTCTGCGCTGGAACATTGACGCCACGAGACTGCAAGCCAGCGCGGACTGCAGGCTCATTGAGCAATTGCGCCAGTACGCGCGCGTTGACTTCTCCGGTCTGACCACAGCAGGCGCCGCAATCCAGCGCAGCAGCGTGAGCGTTGTTGGCGCTTTGGCTTCCATGTCCCACCAGCAATACTAGCGGCGCAAGCTGTCGATCCAGCCCCATGGCGTGTAATACGCCCGCAGCTAGCGCGACCTTGGCATCGATATTCATGCCATACAGCGCTGGACGGCAGATCGGCCGGTAACGCGTCGGCAAGCCAGCCAAATCATCAGACACTCGCTCGCGCGAAGACGGTGTTAGCCAGTTCGCCAACTTGCCGACATAGCCCACACCCGCGGCTTCGACAAACGAAAACGCAGAAGCAGGCCAACGACTGGCGGCAAGCCATTGCTCCGACCAGGCAAAGCGGCGCTGCCGGGCAGAACGGGCGGCAATGGTCAGCTCATTGTGGTTGGCACCACCCTCAGCCCCAGCGACACTAATGCTGTCGGTCACATCGAGCGTCGGCGCGAGTAATCCCGGGAGTTGAGGTCGCCGGGCTAATGTGGCGAGCGGGGTGTAGGCCACCGGCAGTCCGAAGAATCCAGCAAATCCGATGGTCTGAACGGCTGGCCAAACCGCTTCGAGCGCACGCCGCAAAGGCTCGCTGCGCACGTCAATACAAAAAGCAGCCTGAACCTCGACCGCCTGCTCTGCGGCGACCCGCGCGCCAGCACCCGGCACCATGGCGAGCTTGCGTTCTAGTTGGCGCTGGTAGCCGACTTCGAGCGCCACTTGCCAGACTTCATCAACCACCAGCAAGTCTTCCGCTTGCCGCAGTCGTTCAGGCGCGTAACGCCATTGTGATTGCAAGGCGTTGACCGCCGTCCGGGAGACAGCGTCGTCTTTGAAGTCCAGCAAAATCGCGCCCCATGCCAGCCGAATGGCCAGCAAGTCGCGCAAACTTGAGTCCGATTGCCCCTCTTGCTTTGCCTGCCAGTCACGGTAGGCACACCAGGACGCCCAGCCATTGACCGTCAGCAGGACGGCTTCCAGATAATCTGCCCAGGCTGATTCTGGCAGCCCCAGACGCTGCAACACCCAGCGCTCGGCATCCTGCCGGGTAGTCGGTAGCGCGCTGAGCCGCTTGCCCAGATCGGGCACGCCCATCAGCACGCCGATGCCATGATCATGCGTCAAAGTGTCGCGCCAGAACGCATACAAACTCTCGCCACGCGCTGGCTGCCAATCAGCCTGGTGCTCATCGAAATATGCCGCGCAGGTCTGGCTGACCTGATGGGTGATTGCCTGCCGCCACGAAAGCCGGGTGTGCCGGGCATGATCGTCATCCAGCACATCGATCAGCAGCGGCAGACGAGGCAGGCTGGTTGCTGTGGCCAAGGCTTCGATACATTGCGTCGCGCTGAGCGCTTGCACCCGTGCGGCGGGCACCGCAGTCAATGCGTAGCTCAAGTCCGCTTGAGTGATGCGTCCTTCGCTCCAGGCTTGCTGCAGATAGGGGCGGGACGGGAATACGCGAATATCCCCAAGCAAGGCCATGCGGGCTGCGACTTCACGCACTGACCGGCCAATCCTGGACCAGTGTGGATTGACCGCAATCGCACGATCCAGCGGCCACGCAGGGGCGATCGCCTGGCAGGCTTGGGCGCAGGCCGCTTCGATTTTTTCGTCCAGCGGTTCTTGGGCAGCAGCCATGTCGGAAACGGCAAATTCAGGGCGCGTCAACGTGCCTAAGCCGATAGCAGGGGGTTCTGTGTCTAAAAGAGTCTCTGTGTTCATGGCGTTCTCGTGAGGGAGGTTCATTTGGAGGCGGCGGCTGGCAATGCGCCAGTCGTCTGAATGTCGGTGTCGTGGAACGGCGTGGAAGCTACCGTCCAGCGGGTTGGCCAGAGTCTCAAAGCCAGTCTCGTAAACACCTCATCGACATAGAAGCCGGCATAACTCCAGCGCCGCAAACGCGTCCAGGCATACGGTCGCATCTGCAAGGCCATCAGGAACAGGTACATCATGGCCATGCCAATTAAGGTGAGAACGCCGGTGAGTTGATCCGGTCTGTCAGACAAGCCGAACGGCAGCGAGTGAGCAAGCACCACCGCTGCTGTGAGCGCGGCTACGATGCTGAAACCAGCGAGTGCGCGCCACCAGCCAGTATTGCCTTCGGCACCGCTTAGTGCTGGAAGCCACAGCAAGGGTGCCCAGGCCAAAGCCAGCACACCGCTCCACCACCAGGGCCAAACCGCTCCCTTGGTGAGGACTTGAACCAGCGACAAGGTCAACAGGGCCAGCACCGGTGCAGCGATCAGGCTAAACGTCGAAGGTACAGCTGTCGTGCGCATCATCTGCAGTTTGCTGTTCTGAACGGCCGAAGAGGCCGACAAAAAAGCGTGTGCTTTGTAGAGTGAATGGCCGATCAGATGAAGCGCCGCCAGAGTGTAGAGACCCAAGCCGCACTCAAGCACCATGAAGCCCATCTGTGCCACGGTGGACCAGGCCAGCCGGACCTTGATGCTGATGCGGGTGAGCATGACGAGGCCTGCAAACAATGCGGTACCCAGTCCGAACACAATCAACAGCCAGCGTGCGGGTGCAGCCGCTTCAAGGAGAGGCGCGAACCGGATGAGCACGAAGCCGCCGAGATTGACGACGCCGGCGTGCAATAGCGCGGAAACGGGTGTGGGTGCTTCCATCACCTGAATCAACCAGCCATGCACCGGGAATAAGGCCGTTCTAAGGATGACCGCCAGCACCAGACAGACGGCGCTGAATTGCAAAGGGAGGGTAGCTCCCTGTTGAGACAGGTGTTGCCACAGAACGGTAAACGAGCCGCTTCCGACTTCCCACCATGCCAAAGCCGCCGCAACCACGAGGAAGACATCTGCTAACCGGTCGGAAACACGCTTCTTGTGCGCAGCCAGCAACGCAAACGGCCGGTCAGGGTAGAAGCAGAGCAGGTACTGAAGCGCCACCCCAACCAGGGCCCAGGCGGCAATCAGGACCAACCAGTGGTGAGCCATCAGGAGCAGGTGCACAGCGGCCAATACCCCGGCTAGTGCGGAGACATAGCGGGACTGACGCGGCTCCCCCTGCAAATAGCGCGATGAGAAAGCGCCGATGATCGTGCCCAGAAATTGCACCAGTACCGCCAGCCAGGCACCCATCTGACTGACCGACAACCATGACAAATTCTCGATTGGACTCGCACCCGATGTCGGCGGTTGGAGCGCCAGCTTCCACAACAGTGAAGCCAGCGCACACAGCAGTGCCGCCGCCGAGAGGTAGCTGAAGCGTTTCCACAGCTGAGGCTCTCGTGTTTTTTCGCCTTTGGCCACCAGCATGGCTGTAAACATCAAGGTTGCAGGCGCAAACGCGCTGAGAGAAAACAGTAAGCTGGATAAATCCATGGAACGCGCCCCGAAACATCAATGGATGCAATGTTCTCTCACTTAAATCATTCTGTAAAATACATTGATTAGATGATTTTGATGCTTAAAAAAGAATGATAAATCTTGAGCAACTGAACTTCCACCACCTTTTCTACTTTTGGCGTGTCGCCAAGCTAGGACACCTGACCCGTGCGGCGCTGGAGGTTCACACTTCGCAGTCTGCGCTTTCCGCCCAGATCAAACAACTTGAAGAGCGCTTGGGCGAACCCCTGTTTGAACGCGAAGGGAAACGCCTGGTACTCACCGCCACAGGCCGACTGGCGTTTTCTTATGCCGAGGACATCTTTGGCCTTGGACAGGAAATGCTCGGGCGACTGCAAGGCCACAGCGAAGGGATGATCCCATTAAGGGTCGGTAGTGTGTCCACCTTGTCCAGGAACTATCAGGAAAACTGGATTCGTCCGCTGCTGGTCGATCCATCCGTTGTCCTGACCCTGGAGTCAGGTTTGCTGGAGGGCCTGCTAGATCGGTTGTTGCAGCATCAGCTCGACGTTGTGCTGGCCAATGAAACCGTACCTGCCGAATCGAATCGCCCGTTGCATTGCCACTTTCTGGGCAGCCAGGCCATCTCATTGGTTGGCCCAGCAGGCGCCTGGAAGGATCGCACATTACGCATTCCGGAAGACCTGGAGGGTGCTGACATCGCGTTGCCAGGGCCGCGGCATGCACTCCGGGCGCAGTTCAATGCTTTGTGCATCACGGCGGGTGTGAAGCCGCGGCTGCGGGCCGAAGTTGATGACATGGCGATGCTTCGCCTCATCGCGCGGGACAGCGGCTGGCTAACGGTGCTTCCAGAAGTAGTCGTGCAGGATGAATTGCGAACAGGCAGTCTGGTCAAGGTGGGCCAATTCACCGAGCTGCGTGAGAATTTTTATGCGATCACCACGCCCAAGCGCCACCGCATTGAGCGGCTTGAGGCTCTTCTGGCGGGCGCATCCGACGAACTGCGCACGGCGAACTTCGAAGGGTTGTGAGCGGCTTGGGCAGGAGCCCTTGGGCGACTGTGCCAAGACGGCGTCAACAACCCTGATTTAGCAAGCAACAGGCTAATTTAAGTAAATTCTTTTTTTTTCACACTATTGCCGATTTATTTGCCTATAAATTTGCCGATTGCTGATCTAAAGAATGCGCTAAAAAAATTGACGGATAGGTGCCCTGAGTGATCGAAATGGAAATGACTGAAGCCGCTTCATCTTTACTGCGACACGTTCGGCGGTGGTCGAGGCATAGAAACACTGGGAAACACACAGCGTTCGATGGGGTCCTTCAATCGGACGAAAGACAAGAAATCGAATGGCTCTGCCATCCTTGGGTATGCTCGGCACGTCATCTCGTAATCATCTAAAGCTATGCCCGAATCCTCCGCCAAACTTGCCTTCGGCCTCATCATCGTCGGTGACGAAATCCTCTCTGGTAAACGCACCGACAAGCATCTCCCAAAGGTAATTGAACTGCTCGCAGCGCGGGGGTTGCCGTTGGCCTGGGCGGAGTATGTGGGCGACGATCCAGCACGGATTACTGCGGCGCTGCGGCGTGCATTTGCGTCTGGGGACGTCGTGTTTTCGACGGGTGGCATCGGCGCGACACCGGACGATCACACTCGTCAATGTGCCGCCGCAGCGCTCGGCGTTCCGCTAGCGTTGCACCCTGAGGCGGAGGTTTTTATCCGCGAGCGCATGCAGGACGTGGCGCGCGAGGCGGGTTTGCCTTATGAGCCGGACCGTGCGGACAACCTGCATCGGCTCAACATGGGCGTGTTCCCAGACGGCGCGACGATCATCCCGAATCCGTTCAACAAGATTGCTGGCTTCTCGGTAGACGATGTGCACTTCGTGCCCGGTTTTCCGGTGATGGCCTGGCCGATGATGGAGTGGGTACTAGACACGAAGTACGCGCAGCTGTTTCAGCGCGATGCATGGATTGAAAAGTCGGTGATCGTGATGGGCGCGATGGAGGCTGCGCTCACGCCGCTGATGGAGGCAATAGAGCGCGATCACGCGGGCGTGAAGGTGTTTAGCCTGCCGAGCGTGGATCACCCGACGTACGGACGCCACATTGATCTTGGAGTGAAGGGCGCGCCGGACGTGGTTGCGCCTGCCTATCAGCAGTTGCGCGCCGGACTCGATGCGTTCGGCTGCAAGCTGGGGCCTGAGCTCACGCGCTCCTGAACGATGCGTTTGCGCTAGCTGTGAAGTTCTGCAGCACCGCTTTCTGCGGAGACCATCGTGTTCTTTACGGTTTTCCGCGAAGCTGGCACTCACTTGCGTGACCCCGCGCTGTTGGCGATGCCTGTCACTTAAACACCGAGATTCGTCGGTCTGCGACCGTGGTCGGGTCGCGGGCCAAGCGCCCCGAAATCGAGCTTGCCGTCGGCGTGAAGAGGATTTCAGATCGGAGTCGATGGCTCACTTCCGCCGCTAACGTGGCTTTCTAGGATTTTTCTGAGCTTATGTGCGGTAGCCAACAGACTACTGAACTTCGCGAGCGCCAAATTGATGACGATGGCATGCAGCGCTGGTTTTGTCTTCGGCGGTCGTGTCACGAATTAAAACGAACTCACCGGAAGAGGCAAATCAATGAATAGGTCAGTCGGTAAATACGCGCATCGTGCTGCAACGAATTTGGCGGGGCTTTTATTGTTTGCCTCCCTGGCCGTCAGCGCACAAACCGTCCCCTTGGGGACCGCTGCGAGCTTTGGTGTGATTGCTGCGTCGGCGGTGACCAATACTGGCGCAAGCCTTGTCGTCGGCGACCTGGGCATACACCCTAACAACGCCAGCTCGGTCACTGGATTCACGTTCTCTACGCCGCCCGGCCCAGGGCAGGTCACCGGCACCCCGCACTTCGCGAATGGCGTAGCGCTCAACGCAAAAAACGACGCGTTAGTCGCCTACAACACGCTTGCCGGTCGGGCATGCGACGCGACCATTTCCGGCGATCTGGGCGGAAGCACCTTGACGCCGGGCGTTTATTGCTCGGCTTCGTCAATGGGGTTGACTGGCACCCTGACGCTCGACGCGCAGGGCAATCGTGACGCCGTTTTCATCTTTCAAATGGGCAGCGCACTGACCACTGCTTCCGCGTCGCAAGTGCAGATGATCAACGCGGGCCAAACCTGCAACGTGTTCTGGCAAGTTGGCAGTTCCGCGACGCTCGGTACCGGTTCAAGTTTCGCGGGAAACGTTCTGGCGTCGAGCAGCGTGACCCTGACCACGGGCATGAATCACAGTGGTCGCGTCATCGGGTTAACCGGCGCAGTGACGCTTGATACCAACAATGTGACGGTGTGCAGTCTGGCTGTTGACAACATGGCGATCAGCAAGTCATTCAACCCGACGACGATCAATGCAAACGGCGTTTCGATACTGACTATCGTGCTCAACAACCCGAATGCCACCGTGGCAACGCTGAGCGCACCGCTGATAGATACGTTGCCGACGGGCGTATTGGTTGCCAATCCAGCCAGTGCGTCAACGACGTGTGGCGGCGGCGTGCTTCCGCTAGCACCAGCCGGGGGCAGCGCGGTGACGCTTCCTACCGGGGCCACGATCCCGGCGAGCGGCAGCTGTCAGGTCACGGTCAACGTCACGTCGGCGACCGTCGGAACCTACGTCAACACCATTCCGGCACGCTCTCTGCTCACCAGCAACGGCACGAATCCCAGTCCCGCGATCGCCACGCTGAATGTGATCGCTGCCACCAATGTGGCGATCAGCAAGTCGTTCAATCCGACGACGATTAATGCAAATGGCATTTCGACCTTAACCGTGGTGCTCAACAACCCTAATGCCACCGTGGCAACGCTGAGCGCACCGCTGATAGATACGTTGCCGACGGGCGTATTGGTTGCCAATCCAGCCAATGCGTCAACGACGTGTGGCGGCGGCGTGCTTCCCCTAGCACCAGCCGGGGGCAGCGCGGTGACGCTTCCCACCGGGGCCACGATCCCGGCGAGCGGCAGCTGTCAGGTCACGGTCAACGTCACGTCGGCGACCGTCGGAAACTACGTCAACACCATTCCGGCAGGCGCTCTGGTCACCAGCAACGGCACGAATCCCAGTCCTGCGATCGCCACTCTGAACGTCATCGCTGCCGTCGTGATACCACCGGTGACCACGGTTCCAGTGCCTACGATTTCAACGTGGGCGCTGCTGGCAAGCATCATGATGTTGATGTTTGCCGCTGTGATGGCACTTCGCAGACAGGGCCAGCGTTAAACTGCACCCGCGATCAATTTGACTAACAGCTTTTTGCTGAAAGCTAGATTACACAGGGGCTGAAGTCAAATTACGCTATTAATCGATAATTAGCGAATATTTGCGTCAGCCCCAATGTAGAGATCATTCCGGGGAAAAGCTGTTGAACAGAACGGCTTAACGGGCGGTGCTGCACTAGCATTGCCCGCGATGATTAACTCTTCGCTTTCCCCGCAGCCGTCCGGCCCCGCCCGTTCGCTGTTGGCCAGCGAATCGCTTGCGCTGGATCACGCTGGATCGAGCGCTGCCCGCTGATCAGATTGACCGGCTGGCAATCCGGAGCAAATCAGTTGGCACGACGGATGGATTGGGTGACAAATCGTTGCGTGTGCGATTCCGCGCGCCGTATCCCCATGCTCAGTCGTTTTCGATGGATCGGGCGACTTTTTTGGCGTTCTCCGTGCTCTGGGGCATGAGGCAGAACCCCTGAAGCTTGATCTGCAACGTTTGAGCCCGGACGAAATGGCGATGTTCGATGACCTTCGACAGAACAGCATCGGTCATCGCTTACGCCTTGAGCAGGAGCAGATCGGATTTGAATGGGTGAAATCGTCGTTGTCGAACTTCGATTAGCGGGCACCGCTAAAAATTCATTTGTGCGGCGCGTTGTGTCGTCGCGCGGTGCTCGCAATCCTAACGTATCAGGGCGTACGCTCCGGTTGCTGCGCTCCGTGCTCCGAACACTGCATCCCAAAAAATGAATTTTTAGAGGTGCCCTACCGCGTGATTTGTCTTCAAATGGCGACATAAATCACCAGATTGTTGATTGATTGGGCTTTGCACCTTGAAAAACTGCAATCGCCCTTAAAATCGTCATGAAGTGTGGTTGCAATGCTCCGTCTGTCACGGAAATATGCGATTACAGGAGTCGTTTACTTGAATAACATGCTCAAAAATATCGGTATCTGGGTCGTGATCGGCCTGGTCGTGCTTACCGTCGTGCAACAGTTCGATAAGTCGAGCCGCAAGAGTGATGCCGTGGCGTATTCGACGTTTATCGAAGAGGTTCGCGGCGGCAAGGTGAGCGAGGTCGGCATTGAAGGCCGCAACGTCGAATACCGTACCGCAGATGGCAAGAAAGCCACCTACATCCCTGGCGGATATGACAAAGACCTGATCAACGATCTGCTCAAAAACAACGTCAAGTTCTCCGGTAAACCGGAAGAGCAGCAGTCGTTTTTGAGTTCCATCCTGTTCTCCTTCGGCCCGATTCTTCTCTTGATCGGCGCATGGGTATTCATGATGCGCCAGATGCAGGGCGGCGGCAAAGGCGGCGCGTTCAGCTTCGGCAAGAGCCGCGCCAAGATGGTTGATGAGACCAACAACACGGTGACGTTTGCGGACGTCGCAGGTTGCGATGAGGCTAAAGAAGAAGTGACCGAGATCGTGGACTTCCTGAAAGACCCGACCAAATTCCAGAAACTCGGCGGCAAGATTCCGCGCGGTGTATTGCTTGTGGGCTCTCCGGGTACCGGTAAGACGTTGCTCGCGAAAGCAATTGCGGGCGAAGCGAAAGTGCCGTTCTTCGCAATTTCCGGTTCTGATTTCGTCGAGATGTTCGTCGGTGTTGGCGCGGCTCGTGTGCGCGACATGTTCGATCAGGCGAAGAAGAGCGCGCCTTGCATCATCTTCATCGACGAGATCGACGCTGTCGGTCGTCAACGCGGTGCAGGCCTCGGCGGCGGTAACGACGAACGCGAACAAACGTTAAACCAGATGCTCGTCGAGATGGACGGCTTCGAAGGCTCGCAAGGCGTGATCGTGGTCGCAGCGACCAATCGCCCTGACGTGCTTGATCCTGCGCTGCTCCGTCCCGGTCGCTTTGACCGTCAAGTGGTTGTGCCGCTGCCGGACATTCGTGGTCGCGAACAGATTCTGCAAGTGCACATGCGTAAGGTGCCGATTGCGGCTGACGTGAATGCGCACGTCATCGCTCGCGGTTGCCCCGGCTTGTCGGGTGCTGACATCGCCAATCTCGTGAACGAGGCCGCTTTGTTTGCTGCGCGCAGCAACAAGCGCCTGGTCGATATGGATGATTTTGAGCGCGCCAAAGACAAGATTTACATGGGTGCGGAGCGCAAATCGATGGTGCTCTCCGATGAGGAAAAGCGCGCCACGGCCTATCACGAATCCGGCCATGCGATCATCGCGACGATCATGCCGAAAGCCGACCCGGTGCACAAGGTCACCATCATCCCGCGCGGTCGCGCTCTGGGTGTGACGTGGCAGCTGCCAGCGCGAGACCGTATCTCGATGTACAAAGATCAGATGTTGACCGAAATTTCGGTGTTGTTTGGTGGACGTATTGCTGAGGATTTGTTCGTCAAGAATATCTCTACGGGCGCATCCAATGACTTTGAACGTGCCACGAAAATTGCACGCGACATGGTGACTCGGTACGGCATGAGCGATCTGCTCGGCCCGATGGTTTACGCTGAAAACGAAGGCGAAGTATTCCTTGGCCGCAGCGTCACGCAGACACAAAACGTATCGAATGAAACGCTGCAAAAAGTTGATCTGGAAATTCGCCGCATCATCGACGAACAGTACGCCGTGTCGACCAAAATCCTGCAAGACTATGCTCCCCAAGTTGAAGCGATGACTGCGGCGCTGATGGAATACGAAACCATCGACGCCGATCAGATTTCTGACATCATGGCGGGTCGCACAGTGCGCGCGATCAAGTCTTACAACACGCCTACCGGCAAAGGTGACGACCCATCGGCGGGCACCGCCGTGCCGGTATCGACTGATGGTGGCGAGGGCAAGGTTGATGCACCAACAACGCCTGCGGCAGTTGCTCCAAAAGCTGCGCCCGAGTCGCTGTAAACGCGGTCACCTTCAGCCAGATACTGAAGGTGATTTGCGAGCCTCGCTGCACACGAGCGAGGCAATACGCGCGAACAAACGGTTAGCCAAGTCCCATCAAAACCGACGCCAGATTGCGTCGGTTTTTGGTTTTTCGCTGTGTGCTTTGTCGCTACCGTCCGTCGCTTCGGCTGACAGCATTGCCGATGCGGGCGACCTGACTGACCTCATCGTCAACGTCGCACGCTACACATCGTGGCCCGGTGACGTCGTAAAAAAGGGGCTGACGGTCTGCTTCGCCCATGGCGGCTCGTTGACGGCTCCTACCGCCTCGTCAGCCGCGGCGATTGTTGGCGATACGCCGCGCGAGGTGCGACGACTTCCCGTAACCTGGCGACAAATTACAGCGCCCGCGCAGGTGCCCGGTTGCAACGTTGTCTGGCTGCATGCCGACGTGCGACCTGCCCCCCGTGAGTGGCTTTCGGCGTTGCAGGATAAACCTGTTCTGACGCTCAGTAACTACGCGGATTTCACCGCTGACGGTGGCATCATAGGCGCGTACCGGTTGGCAGGCGAGTGGCGCTTTGAAGTGAGTCTGGAGGCCTTACAGCGCTCTCGACTGAGTATTTCCGCTGTTGCATTGCGCTTGAGCAACAAGCTTCGTCCCTCTGCAACGGCTGGAGAGCAGAGATGAGCGCTCGATTGCGTGATTTTCTTTCGAATTATTCGTTGGCCCGGCGAGCGACGCTGGCGACAGTGCTCACGCTAGTCGCCATGCTTTTACTGGCCGGAGTGGCGCTCGCTTCGCTTTTTTTGAAGGGGCGGACTGACGAGAGTCGCGTCTCCGCGCTCACGCAAGCCAACGTCGCTTCCAGCACCATGTCGGCCGCTATGCGTTTCGGTGGGTACGACGTGATTGCCGAAGCGCTTCGCGTGTTTGATACCGGGGCTGGGCATGATTCGGCTGCGGTATATGACCGCACTGGACGTCTTCGCGCGGAGGTGGTGGCACCAGGAGAGGCCACCTTTCCATCGGAAATCGCCGCGCTGAAAACGTGGGGTGATGGGCTGGCCGAGGCGAAGCCTGTGCAATATGTGCTGCGGGATGACCAGAGCCGCGACGGCAAGGAAGCGCTCGGCACGTTGGTGGTCAATCCCAACCAGCGCTCCTTGCGTGATGGCGTGTCGCGTGCACTAATGATTCTCGCCGTCGTTTTGGTGTTTACGGCGCTGGCGGGCTGGTTGGTGGCGAAAGCGTTGAGCCGCGCGCTGTTAAGGCCTGTTGAGGAGCTGTCAGAGTGGGCCGAAGAGGTCAGTGCGTCGAGAAATTTGCTAGCCCCCGCGCCGCGTGGTGGCGGGCGCGAGGTTAATCGCCTGACGTCGAGTTTTGAAGCGTTGATTCTTCAAGTCGCGGAACAAAATCGCGAGCTTAAGCGCAAACAGTACGAGCTCAAAGCGACCAACGAGCACCTGGAATCCATCGCTTTTTCTGACGCGCTCACTGGATTGCCCAATCGCGCCATGCTTGATGCCACGTTGAAAACGATGCTCGCCAAAGCCAACGGTTCGGGGACGCCGCTCGCGGTACTTTTTATTGATCTGGACGAACTCAAAGAGATCAATGACGCGCACGGTCACTCGCAAGGCGATGCGGCTTTGGTGGCGACCGCTGCGCGCGTTCGCCGGGCACTGCGCAGCTCGGATTTCCTGGCGCGTCTGGCGGGCGACGAATTTGTCGTCGTGACAACCAATCTCACCAGTGTTTCCGACGCGGTGAAGCTGGGCGAACGGCTGACAGTCTGGCTCGGCATCGCGCTGCCAGAGGACGAATGGGCGCACCCGGTGCGGGCGAGTATTGGCGTCGCCGTGTTCCCGGATCACGGTGACGATGCCACAAACCTCATGCAGGCGGCCGATTGGGCCATGTACAACGCGAAGGCGTTGTCGCAGGACGAATCGATTCGTGTTGCGGCGTCGGTGCCGTTGGCGATGCGTGCGTCTGTGCTCAAATCTGGGGCCACTAACGTTATCGCGATGCCCATTCATGGGCGAAAATCCCCCAGCGGAAAATCATGAAAATTCAACACCTTTCGCTTGTTCGTCAAGCACTGAGCACTATCGTTGCCGCGTTCGCCCTCGCGCTGCTGCTTGGCGGATGTGCCAGCGCGCCGCCGCCCGCGCCGCCACCACCCGTCGTGCAACCGTCGCTCACGAGCAAACTCACTGATCTGGGCTTCGAGAAGACCGACGAAGGCTATGTGCTGAATTTGCCCGGTCCGCTGCTGTTCGAAACCGGCAGCGATGTGCTTAGTGAAAACGCCAGGGTTGTGATTGGCAAGTTGGCAACCGACCTGCACAATCTTGACATCAAAAAGCTGCGTCTGTTTGGTCACACCGACAATGTCGGTTCCGCTGAGTTCAACCGGACACTATCGACGAAGCGCGCTGAATCAATCGCGCAAGCGGTTAGCCAACACGGTTTTGCTCAAGAAAATCTCGAGCGACGCGGCTTTGGCTTTGACCGTCCGCTCGCAGGTAACGACACCCCCGAAGGCCGCGCCAAAAATCGTCGCGTCGCGGTGATCGTGCCGTTCGAATAGCGCCGTAAGTGTGCCGCTACTTCGGCGGCGCGTTGGTTGCCGCATACGTCGCTAAAAACGGTTCCATGCCGTCGCTCTCGAAAATCTCTGGACTCCATTCCAGTCGCTCCAGCACTTCTGGTTTGAGCGTGAAGTAGGCATCGGCTGCAAGCGCCTCGTCCGCTACCGTGACCACGATAGATACGCGAGCATAGTCGCTGGTTTCGAAGTGATCCAGCCTCGCAATATCATTCGCTAAAACATCGAAATACACGCGCCCGGTTAGCAAGCCAGCGTCAGGATTGACAATTAATGCAGGGTATTGTTCGCCGCGTATCCGCAGACGCTGGAAGCCATGAATCGTAGCCGCGCTGATGCGGTAGTCGCCCTGTACGACACGATTCCAGACGGCAGGAAACATGAGCGATCCGTAGGCGAAAACGTTTCGTGCGTCAGTCATGATTGATCTCCGAAATTATTTTTTGTGCCGCGTACTCACCCGAAATCACGGCGGCTTCAAGTGTTGCTGGAAGCTCAGGCACACACCAGTCGCCAGCGAAAAATAGCGGTCCGATGCGCTTTGGAATGCTGGCCAACATTCGACATTGTTTCGGAGTACATGAGTACGTGGCCCGCTTTTCTGTCACGACAAATTGCCAGGTCGGAGTCGGCAGCGCATAGCTTTGTGCGAGTTGCGAAAGCGTCGCGCTGATCAACGACGATTCATCGCCAGAGCAATGATCTGCGCTTATCACCACGCTTGCTCGCCAATGGCCGTTGGGAAGAGGATGCCAGAATACCCATTGTCCTGGTGATCCGTCCAGCATGCACATGGGCGCTTGATCGCCCTGTCCCAGATCACCGTGTGAAAAGTCAAAATGCACTGTCGTGATCGGTTCGTAGGAGAGCGTGCGCAGCGACTCGCCAATGGCAGCCGCCGCCGGTATTTCAGAGAGTAGGCGCGGCAGATGTTGCGGCCCGGTTGCCATGACGACGAAGTCGAATGCATGTGTTGCCTCATCGCGCAACCTTACGCTCGCACCCGATGTGGTGGTCGCGACCGACGTGACGTAGGTGCTTTGCCGGACGTCGCCACCCAGCGAACGCACTGCATCAAGCGCCGGCTCAGGCAACAACGCCGTCAAATTGACACGCGGAATAATGAGGTCACTGCCCCGCGCATCGCCAGTGAACGAGCGTTTGAGCACTTCAACAAAGACGCCCGCACTTGCCGCGTCCGGCGGCGTGTTCAGCGCGGCGATGCACAACGGCTCCCATAACGATTGACGCACGCGCCGCGGCTGGTTTTCGATCAATTGCGAAACCGTAACGGCTGCACCAATCGACCCTCCACGCAGGTGTCGCCCAGCCCATGCGGCTGCCGCAATTTTTTCGGACAGGCTGAGACCTTTTGCAGTAATGATTGCGGCCAACAAATGCAGTGGTGCAGGAAGATTTGGTGCTACAAGTGAAAGCGCCGCAGGCATTTTCGGCGCGGATTGCAGCATCAGCGGTAACCGCAAATAGGGCGCTTCGTTCGCTGAATCGGCCGCGTGAAGGCTATCAACCATTGCCAGTGATCGCCTGTAGGCCCCGAGTAACAAGTGTTGCCCGTTGTCAAACAGGCGGCCTGACTTTTCGACGACGCGGGCACGTCCGCCGGCGATGCTGTTCGCCTCAAACACGGTTACGTGGATACCAGCGCGTGCGAGCATCAACGCGGCGGTTGCGCCCGCCCAGCCGGCACCAATGACAGCGACGTGCATCATGCGAATGTCGACGTTTTCCAGGCTAGCCAGAGTTTGCGGATCGGGGTCAGTGCGACACGATGCTCCATTACGCGGAAACCGTCACGCTTGATCTCTTCGAGCAGCGCCCGATAGATCGCGCCCATCGCCAGTCCGGGCCGTTGTGCGGTCCGGTCCTCGCGCGGCAGCGCAGCATTTGCGCGATCAAAGCTTGCGATGGCACGGTCGTATTGAAACTGCATCATGCCAACGAAATCGCCCTCGGTACGCCCCTGCAAGAGCGCTCCACCCGGCACGCCAAATTGCGCCAATTCGTTTTGCGGCAAATAGATTCTGCCTCGTCGCGCATCCTCGCCGACGTCGCGAATAATGTTGGTAAGTTGCAGCGCTTCCCCCAGTTCGCGCGCATAGGCAAGCGTCGCCGGGTTATCTCGGGTTCTCATGCCAAAAATTCGGGCGCTGACTTCGCCGACGACGCCTGCCGCCTGATAGCAGTAGCGGCTCAGTTCTTCAAAATTCAGATATCGATTTTTTTCGAGATCCTGCTGCATGCCGTCGATTACGGTGTGAAATGCAGTCTTCGGCAAGTGCATCGTCGCAATGTGTGGCACCAGTGCTTGTGCGACTGGATGTTGCGCGCCGCCGAGATACATAGTGTCGGTTTCGCGTCGCCAGTAGGCAAGTTTGGCACGCGCGACATCCGGGTCAGTCGCGGCATCAACGACATCGTCCACCTCGCGGCAAAACGCATAAAACGCGGTGATTGCGCGCCGCCGCTCATCAGGCAAAAAGCGGAACGCGTAGTAAAAGCTGGAGCCGGATTTGGCGGCTTTTTCCTGGCAGTATTGGTCGGGAGTCATGGGGCGCGCTGTCTGGAAGCCCGAAACCACACGCGGATGGCGTGGCAAAGTACGGGAAGGCTATCGTACCAGCCGAGCTTCGGGCGCTGCCTCACGTCCCAGTCGTTGGCGGCAATCTTGTCGAGGATACGGAGCCCACCCGCAATGGTGAAGGCAATCTCAAGCCGGAAGCGTCCCGATAAGTTAGCCAGCAATGGCGTACCAGCTAACAGCATAGTGCGCGCACGCTCACACTGGGTCTGCATCAACTGCTTGTGCACTGGGTAGGTGGGAAATTGATCGCGTGACACTTTGTGCGTCGCAAACTCGTCGTGGGGCACATAAATTCGGTCGCGCGACGCATCGAGCGCCGCGTCCTGCCAAAAATTGATGAGTTGTAATGCCGTACAAATATTGTCACTTGCGACAAGCGCCTTGGTGCTGTCGACACCGACCAGCGCCAACATCAATCGTCCGACCGGGTTGGCCGAACGTCGGCAGTAATCGAGAAGTTGCTCGTACGACTCATAGCGTTGAACCGTCAAATCCTGTCGGAACGCATCGAGCAGATCCCGAAACGGTTGCGCGGTAATCGCGACGAAACCAGCGTCACGGATGATGGCTAGCCCCCGCACGGTAGGCGCACTGGCTTCTCCGCCACTGAACAAGCCTACCAAGTCGTCATCCAATGCAGAGAGCGTGGTGAGCCGTTCTGCGGCGGTCGCGTTGCCCTCATCGGCAACATCGTCGGCATATCTGGCGAAGCGATAAATAGCGATGACAAAGGGCCGTATGGCTCTTGGCACAAGCGCGGAGGCGACCGGGAAGTTCTCGTAATGCTCGTCAACGGTCACGTAGAGGCCATAAGAGTCCATAGGAAACGATAGCTATAATAGAAGGTTATGCGAATGTGGCGGAATTGGTAGACGCACTGGATTTAGGTTCCAGCGCCGAAAGGTGTGTGGGTTCGAGTCCCTCCATTCGCACCAAAGGGCACCTCTAAAAAGCCACTTTTGGGGATGCAGTGTTAGGCGCGGGGCGCGCAGCAACCACAATGTACGCTTTGGTACATGAGGATTGCGAGCACCTCGCAACGACACAATGCGCCGCACAAGTGAGTTTTTAGAGATGCCCGAAATTTAATGATTGCGGACTGTCCGGCGGTGCGTCTCTCGCGCCGTCATTTTTTGCGCTCTGCGCAACAGGACAAGCCGTCTGGCGACAACTTTGAGCGAACGCGAGATCGCGTTCGGATGGAAACAAAAACATGTCCACGCAGATTGAGCAACTGAGCACGCTTGAGCGCCGCTTCACGATGACGATCCCGGTCGCCCAGATCGAATCGGAAACCGAGACCCGCATCAAGCGCCTCGCGCGTACCGTCAAGATGTCGGGCTTCCGCCCCGGTAAAGTGCCCGTCAAAATGGTTGCATCGACTTACGGCCCGCAGGTGCGCTCGGAAGTCTTTTCGGACGCCGTGAACAAGAGCTTCGGTGCCGTAGTTGATGAAAATCAATTGCGCGTTGCGGGCTATCCCCGGATTGAACCCAAAGCCGACTCTGAGAACGTGAATGACTATCAGTTCGTCGCTACGTTCGAAATCTTCCCGGATGTGACTTTTGCTGATTTCGCAGCGCTCGAAATTGAGCGCCCAGTGGTGGAAGTCACTGATGAGGACGTCGCACGAACTCTGGAAACGCTGCGCAAGCAGCGCGTTCGCTACGAGGCCAAAGACGAAGCCAGCGAAGAAGGCGATCGCCTGATCGTGGATTTCAACGGCGAGATTGACGGCGTCGCGTTTGACGGTGGTTCAGCCAAAGATTTCACGATGATTCTTGGCGAACGTCGCATGTTGCCGGAGTTTGAGGCCGCTGCGCAGGGGCTTAAAAAAGGCGAAAGCAAGACTTTCACGCTGGCATTCCCAGCGGACTATTTTGGCAAGGATGTCGCCGGTAAGACGGCCACGTTTACGCTGAACGCCAAAGAAGTTGCTCGCCCGATTCTGCCTACGATCAATACCGAATTCGCGAAAGCCTTTGGTATCGCTGACGGCAACATTGATGGATTGAAAAAAGAAGTGCGCGGTAATCTTGAGCTTGAGCGCAAGCGTCGCGTATTCCAGAAAATTCGTGACCAGGTGTTCGCCGGTTTACGCTCGTATTCAACGCTTGAAGTGCCGAAGGCGCTGATCTCCGCTGAAGCAGAGCGCATGGCGACGGCCGCGACTGAGGATTACAAATCGCGCGGCGGCAAGGCTGATGAAGCGATGTCGCGGTCCACTTTTGAGCCAGCTGCCGCCGAGCGCGTCGCGATGGGCTTGATCGTGGGCGAGCTGGTTCGCAGCAACAATCTGCAAGCATCACCACAACAAGTTCGCGCTTTGCTCGACGAACAGGCGCAGAGCTACGAGAAGCCAGAACAAGTAGTCGCTTGGTATTACCAGGATCAACGCCGCCTGTCTGAGTTTGAGGCGATTGCACTCGAACAAAATGTGGTGGATCATGTGCTCAAAGTTGCGAAGACGAGCGATAAGGCGCAGCCTTTTGCCGATCTGATTGGTCAGCAGCCCGCGTAGCTTCAGGCGCTCGTAGATATCACGCGATTTGCGGGCCAACGAGGCTCCTGCGCGCCTCTTGAAACTGCGCGGATCGGCACCACCCTTGATCTCTGGGCGGACTTGACAGAATCGGGTTCGTCCGACCGCGGACAATTGTGCCCGACAAGACATATCATGTGAACGAAGCGTGGCTCCTCCATAGGGCTGCGCACAAGCACAAGCAAAAGGACTCATCATGACGAACTGGATTCCCCCTGGCGCAATGGCTGGCGGGTTTGGCGAAACTTTCGGTACCAGCGCTCCCCAAGGCTTGGGGCTCGTACCTATGGTGATTGAGCAGAGTGGTCGTGGCGAGCGCGCGTTCGACATTTACTCGCGACTGTTGAAGGAGCGCGTCATTTTTCTGGTCGGGGCCGTGACCGACGAGACCGCGAATCTGATCGTGGCGCAATTGTTGTTCCTCGAATCGGAAAATCCGGACAAGGACATCAGTTTCTACATAAATTCTCCGGGTGGATCGGTATCGGCCGGAATGGCGATTTTTGACACGATGCGATTCATCAAGCCTGACGTAAGCACTCTGTGTGTTGGCATGGCGGCGTCAATGGGCGCGTTCCTGCTTGCTGCAGGCGCCAAGGGAAAGCGATTTGCGCTGCCGAATTCGACCGTAATGATTCATCAGCCCTCCGGCGGGTTCTCGGGGCAGGTATCAGATATCGAGCGTCACGCCAACTACATTGTCCGACTGAAAAAGCGCTACAACCAGCACATGGCGGACTTTACAGGCCGAACGATCGAAGAAGTGGACAAAGCGTCTGATCGTGACAATTTCCTTACCGCCGAAGAGGCTGTGGAATTCGGCATGGTGGATCGGGTTCTGGCGTCTTCGCGCGCTGAAATCGCCTAACGTTTCGCTTATCGGTCGGTCTCGGAGATTGCGCACGAGCTCGCCACTATCTGATAGAGCGGTTTACATAACTCCTTTGCCTCGTACAAAGCGCTACACTGACACGAACGCGTGCCGGTCACGCTGATTAATTTATCCCTATGGCCGAGAAGTCTACGAGCGACAAGCTCCTTTATTGTTCGTTTTGCGGCAAAAGCCAGCACGAAGTCCGCAAGCTGATCGCTGGCCCGTCCGTGTTCATCTGCGATGAGTGCATTGACCTGTGCAACGACATCATCAAGGAAGAAGTCCAGGCTGAAACTGTTGAGCGCGTCGGCTCTAAGCGCCTGCCCACGCCGCATGAAATTCGCGAAAAACTTGATCAATATGTGATCGGTCAGGAGCACGCGAAAAAAATCCTTTCGGTCGCCGTGTACAACCACTTCAAGCGGATTGACGCGAATCTCAAAGACAACGACGTTGAACTCGCCAAGAGCAACATTCTTTTAGTTGGCCCCACGGGCTCCGGCAAGACGCTCCTTGCACAAACGTTGGCCCGCTTGCTGGACGTCCCGTTTGTGATCGCTGATGCGACTACGTTGACCGAAGCTGGCTACGTTGGCGAAGACGTTGAAAACATCATTCAAAAGCTCTTGCAGACTTGCGAGTACGACGTAGAGCGTGCGCAGCGCGGTATCGTCTATATCGACGAAATTGACAAGATTTCGCGCAAGGGCGAGAACCCTTCAATCACGCGCGATGTCTCCGGCGAGGGCGTGCAGCAGGCGCTCCTCAAACTGATCGAAGGCACCAACGCTTCGGTGCCACCTCAGGGTGGACGCAAGCATCCGAATCAGGAGTTCGTCACCGTCAACACGGCCAATATCCTGTTCATCGTAGGTGGCGCGTTTGAAGGTCTGGATCGTGTGATTCGGCAACGCTCTGCGAAAACCGGAATCGGCTTCGGCGCTGAGGTTGTTTCGCCAGACGATCGTAGTTCGATCAGCGCGCTGTTACGTGACACCGAGCCCGATGATTTGATTCGATTTGGCCTGATCCCCGAGTTGGTGGGCCGTTTGCCCGTGTTGGCAACGCTCGACGAACTCAATGAAGCGGCTTTGATTGATATTCTTGTGCGCCCGAAAAATGCGCTCATGAAGCAGTATCAAAAGATGTTCCGGCTCGAGAATGTCGAGCTTGAAGTTCGCGATAACGCGTTGGCCGCTATTGCCAAGCGAGCCATAAAGCGGCGTACTGGTGCACGTGGATTGCGATCTATAGTTGAATCCCTGCTACTTGACATCATGTATGACTTGCCGTCGCTCAATAACCTCGAACGTGTGGTCATTGACGAAAACACGGTAGAGACAAATTCCCGTCCCTTACTGATTTACAGCGAACCAAGCAAAGCTGCCTGAGTCATCTCAGCCGCAGGTGCAATTTGTGATTCGCACACATTGCACGCATTGCGCGGTTCGCACGATGATATGAAAGTTTGCCATGTCCGACATTAGCGCTGACGTCCCCAACATCCTGTCCTATCCCTTGTTGCCGCTACGCGACGTCGTCGTGTTTCCGCACATGGTCATCCCGCTGTTTGTGGGCCGCCCAAAGTCCATCAAGGCGCTCGAAGTGGCGATGGAGAGTGGCAAGCACATTCTTTTAGTCGCGCAGAAATCCGCCGCCAAGGACGATCCTTCGCCCGAGGATTTGTACGACACAGGCTGTGTCGCAACAGTACTGCAAATGCTCAAACTGCCTGACGGCACCGTCAAAGTTTTGGTTGAAGGATTGCACCGCGCACTGTTGACCGCGCTGACCAACAACGGTGAATTTTTCTCTGCTGAAGCGCAGCCGATTGCGTCAAGCGAAGAGGGGCCCGCAGAAGTGGAAGCTTTGCGCCGCGCACTTCTCGCGAATTTTGATCAGTTCGTTAAGCTCAACAAAAAAATCCCCGCAGAAATTCTCACATCAATGGCGGGCATTGACGATGGCGGTCGTCTCGCTGACTCCATCGCAGCGCACCTTCCGTTGAAGCTTGAGCAGAAACAGGAAGTGCTTGAACTACCTTCCGTTGCCAAGCGAATTGAGCATTTGATGGGCTTGATCGAAGCAGAAATCGACATTTTGCAAGTCGAAAAGCGCATTCGAGGCCGTGTCAAGCGGCAGATGGAAAAGAGCCAGCGCGAGTACTACTTGAATGAGCAGGTTAAGGCAATTCAGAAAGAATTGGGCGACGGCGAAGATCAGGCTGAGATTGAGGAAATCTCAAAGAAAATAAAAGCGGCAGGCATGCCGAAAGAGGCTCTGGATAAGGCTGAAGCCGAACTGAAGAAACTCAAGATGATGTCGCCGATGTCGGCGGAGGCGACCGTCATTCGCAACTATCTTGATGTGCTCACCGGCTTGCCATGGAAGAAAAAGAGCAAGGTATCCAAGGACTTGAACCGGGCGATCAACATCCTCGAAGAGGATCACTACGGCCTCGAAAAAGTCAAAGAGCGAATCACCGAGTATCTCGCCGTGCACCAGCGCGTGGACAAGGTCAAGGCACCGATTCTTTGTCTCGTTGGCCCACCGGGTGTCGGCAAGACTTCGCTGGGGCAATCCATCGCACGGGCTACCAATCGTAAATACGTGCGTATGTCGCTCGGCGGCGTGCGTGATGAATCAGAGATCCGTGGTCATCGCCGCACGTACATCGGTTCGCTTCCGGGCAAAGTGCTCACCAATTTGTCAAAAGTCGGCGTGCGCAACCCGCTGTTTCTGCTCGACGAAATTGACAAAATGGGCCAGGATTTCCGCGGTGATCCGGCCTCGGCGCTGCTTGAAGTGCTCGATCCTGAACAGAATCACACGTTCTCTGACCATTACGTTGAGGTTGACTTTGATCTCTCCGACGTGATGTTCGTTGCGACCGCAAACAGCTACAACCTCCCTGCGCCGTTGCTTGATCGCATGGAAGTCATCCGGCTCTCGGGCTACACCGAAGACGAAAAAGTAAAAATTGCACAGAAGTATTTGCTGCCGAAGCAGATAAAAAACAATGGTGTAAAACCCGGCGAGATCGATGTGACCGAAGATGCGATTCGCGACATCGTTCGCTACTACACGCGAGAGGCTGGCGTGCGCTCGCTTGAGCGTGAAATCTCCAAGCTGTGCCGCAAGACGATCAAGCAAACGATGACGCAAGCAAAGATTGGCGGTAAGCAAGCGGCCGTCGGCGTGGTCATATCCGCCGCTAATCTGGCGGACTATCTGGGCGTGCGCAAATTCTCGTTCGGCATGGCTGAAAAGACCAATCAGATCGGTCAGGTTAACGGGTTGGCATGGACCGAAGTTGGCGGTGATTTACTCACCGTGGAGGCGGTGGCTCTGCCTGGCAAAGGTACGGTGCGCCAGACCGGCAAGTTGGGCGACGTGATGCAGGAATCAGTGGCAGCAGCCGTGTCGGTGGTGCGCGCCCGCGCGAAGCAACTCGGTATCAAAGCCGATTTCTACGAGAAGCACGATCTGCACTTGCACTTCCCGGAAGGCGCTGTGCCGAAGGATGGCCCGAGCGCAGGCATCGCTATCACCACGGCCATCGTATCAACGCTGACGGGCATTCCGGTGCGCGCAAACGTGGGGATGACAGGGGAGATTACATTGCGCGGGGAAGTGTTGCCTATTGGCGGGCTTAAGGAGAAGCTGTTGGCCGCACATCGTGGTGGTCTGACGCTTATTTTGATACCGGAACAAAACATTAAAGATCTCGCAGAAATTCCGGACAACATTAAGAACGTTCTGGAGATTCGACCGGTCAAGTGGATTGACGAAGTGCTGTCGGCTGCACTGGAACACGCACCGATTCCCCTCGGTGACGAGGTGGCTGTTCCTTCAGCCGTGCAGAAAGATACGGCTATTGCCACGGATGTTGTTATCACACATTAAGCCAAGCCAATCAGGCAGCGGCGTGGCGCGGGTTTCGTAGTAGACTCGCGCCCTACGATTTAAACCATGTCTATGTCTCGCCAGATCGTTAAACCGACTGGCGGACGAGACGAAAATCCTGTACTAGTCCAAACAATTGCTGAAAGGGGACAAACAATATGAATAAAGCAGAACTGATCGAGAGCATCGCCAAGAGCGCTGACGTTTCGAAGGCAGCAGCAACACGAGCGCTCGACGCCACCATCAAGGCGGTTTCGATTGCTTTGAAAAAGGGTGATGTAGTCACACTCGTTGGTTTCGGTAGCTTTTATGTCGGCAAACGCACCGCGCGTACCGGTCGTAATCCACGCACGGGCGCTGCAATCAAAATCAAGGCGGCAAAGGTTCCAAAGTTTCGCGCTGGCAAAGCTTTGAAAGATGCGATAAACTAATGGGCTTGCTTGGATAAATTAATTAATTCGTTGATCGGTTTATCCAGCCGCTGAGTTCTGGGGCTTCTAATCGGCTTCAGAATTAAAAGCGGGTGCTTAGCTCAGTTGGTAGAGCGTCGCCCTTACAAGGCGAATGTCGGGGGTTCGAGCCCCTCAGCACCCACCAAATGATGCGAGCGCGAAAGCGCAAGTAGCTCAATGTGGAGTGGTAGTTCAGTTGGTTAGAATACCGGCCTGTCACGCCGGGGGTCGCGGGTTCGAGTCCCGTCCACTCCGCCAACAAAATGAGACACAATCGAGGCGAACAGTAGTTCGCCTTTTTTGTATCTGATGTCGTATTAAGTTCGGTGCCGAACGCCGCAACCCGGGGCGAGCCTCCCGGCAGCCCTTGAAGGCTTGACGACACCGTACCGCAACACCGTAACGAAGAGAAAAGCATGTTTGATTTCGTCCACAAAAACAAACGCATCGTTCAGTTCATTCTGGCTTTGATGGTGTTGCCATTTGCGTTCGTCGGTCTCGACAGCTACGTGAACAACATGGGCCGCGACAAAGACGTTGCAACCGTTGGCGGGCAAAGCGTCACGCCACAAGATTTCGAGAACGCGTTGCGCTCGCAGCAGGAGCGGATGCGCCAAATGCTCGGGAAAAATTTTGACCCCACGATGTTTGACAACCCAGAGGTTCGTCAGCAGGTACTGGATGGTTTGGTGAATCAGCGTTTGCTGGCTGCGTCAAGCCAGAACCTGAAACTTACCGCGCCTGATGCGCTTCTGCAAAAGACCATTCTTGAAATTCCTGACTTTCAGGATAACGGCAAGTTCTCGCCAGCGAAGTACGATGAGGTGCTGAAGTTAAATGGCTTGAATCGCATGAGCTACGAGCAGCGCCTGCGCGGCGATCTCGCGCAGCAACCGATTCAGGATGCGCTTTCCCGCAGCAATCTCACCAGCACCGCTCAGGTTGGTTTGTTTCAGCGTTTGACCGAACAGGCGCGCGAGATTCAGGTCGCCGCCATCGACGTCAACACGTTCATGCCAATGGCTAAAGTCGAAGACGCACAGATCAAAGCTGAATACGAAAAGAGCCCCGACTCATATCGTGCGCCTGAGCAAGCGAAGATTGAGTACGTGACGCTCAATCAGGCTGCGTTTATGGCAAGCGCTGTTGTTACGCCCGAAGAAGTGAAGGGCGAATATGACAAGCGCCTCAAAGAGTTCTCGGCACCCGAAGAGCGTCGTGCCAGCCACGTCTTGTTGTCCGTTGAAAAAGATGAAAAAGGACAGCCAAAAGCCGCTTCCAGAGATGCTGCGAAAGCCGAAGCCGAAGCTATCATCAAACAAGTTGGCACGTCGGCAGAAAAGTTTGCTGAGCTGGCCAAGACAAAATCGAAAGACCCAGGCTCCGCTGCGCAAGGCGGCGATCTGGGATTCTTCGGTCGTGGTCAGATGGTGAAGCCGTTCGAGGAAGCGGTGTATTCGATGAAGCCAGGTGAGGTACGCGGCCCGGTTGAGTCGGACTTTGGCTTTCACATCATTCGTTTGACCGAAGTCAAAGCGGAGCGGACGCGCGCACTTGACGAAGTGCGGGCGCAAATTGAGACTGAACTCAAACAACAAAAGGCCACCAAGCTGTTTGCCGAAAACGCAGAGAAGTTTCAGAACCGCGTTTATGAGCAGGGCGACAGCTACGCGAAGATCGCCGAAGAGTTGAAGCTGGAAGTCAAGAAGACCGACTGGCTAACGCGCGCCCAAGTGCAGGCGGTCGCCGCCGGTAACCAGAAATTTGCGCAGACCGTATTCGCGCCTGCCAACGTTGCTGCCAAGAAAAATTCTGAGGCGATTGATTTGGGTAACAACAGCCTGATCTCGGCGCGTGTGCTCGAATACAAGCCTTCTGCCGTTCGCCCGCTCGAAGAAGTTCGTGGCCAAATCAGCTTGCAGTTGCAACGTAAACTGGCGGGTGAACTCGCCGCCAAGTCCGGTGCAGAAAAGCTTGCGGCGCTTTCCGCTGGCAAAGACGCAGGTCTGACGTTTGGACCCGCACAAAAGCTCACACGTCAGGCCCCACTGCCTAACGTCAATCAGGCGCTGGCGAAGTCCGTGTTCGCGGTAGACGTGAGTAAGGGCCCAACCGCTGTCGGCGGCGCGAACGATGCGGGTGGCTACACCGTCGCCAAAGTATTGAAGGTCATTGAGCCCGAAGCAGCGAACGCCGAAAAATTGAAGTCACTGGGTCAGCGTTTGACGGGGCAAGGTGGCGCCGATCTCAGCAACGCTTATCTCGTCGCATTAAAAGAGCGCATCAAGGTCGAGATCAAAAATAACGCCATTCCGGCGGCCCCCGCCAGGTCTGACCAATCAGATAAAGCGGGTGCCAGCAAATCCGGCTAAATCGCGCGAACTCGCGGCGCACCACCGCAATTGGCCGCGTCCACGCGCCGTGAGTAAAATAGAGCTTTTGGGAATTTCACATGCGCATTCGCGCCAAAGCCCTTACCTTCGACGACGTTCTGCTCGTCCCCGGCCAGTCCAGTGTTCTACCTCGCGACGTTGACCTCGCGACCCCACTTACCCGCTCTATTCGCCTGAATTTGCCGCTGCTGTCAGCAGCGATGGATACGGTGACTGAATCGCGTCTGGCCATTGCTATGGCGCAAGCTGGCGGCGTCGGCGTCATCCACAAAAATTTCACGGCAAAGCTGCAAGCCCTTGAGGTGAGCCGCGTCAAGCGATTCGAATCGGGCGTGCTGAAAGACCCGATCACCGTGCCGCCGACGTTGCCGGTGCGCGATGTGCTCGCCATCACGCGTGAGCATCGCGTGTCCGGTCTGCCGGTCGTCGAAGGGAACAAAGTCGTTGGCATTGTCACCAATCGCGATTTGCGCTTCGAGCCTGGACTTGATCAGCCTGTCTCCGCGATCATGACGCCAGCATCAAAGCTGGTCACGGTGCGTGAAGGCGAGAGCATCGAGGTGGCCAAGGCGCTGATGCACAAGCATCGCCTTGAGCGAGTGCTCGTCGTCAATGATAAGTTTGAGCTGCGCGGCCTCATCACCGTCAAAGATATTCTCAAGTCGACCGAACATCCGCTCGCGTGCAAGGATGAGTTTGGTCGCCTGCGCGTCGGCGCTGCGGTTGGCGTCGCAGAGGGCACCGAGGAGCGCGTTGAACTACTGCTGGCGGCTGGCGTCGATTTTCTCGTTATCGACACAGCACACGGTCATTCCAAGGGCGTAGTCGATCGCGTCCGTTGGGCGAAGCTTAACTACCCTGACGCACAAATCATCGCGGGCAATATTGCCACGGCTGAGGCCGCTCGCGCGCTGGCTGATGCAGGCGCTGACGCAGTCAAGGTTGGCATTGGCCCCGGCGCGATCTGCACCACGCGGATCGTGACCGGTGTCGGCGTGCCGCAGATCACCGCGATTGCCGACGTCGCCAAGGGCCTCGAAGGCACCGGTATTCCACTGATTGCCGACGGTGGCATTCGCTATTCGGGCGACATTGCCAAAGCCATCGCGGCAGGCGCGCATTGCGTCATGCTCGGCAGCATGTTCGCTGGCACCGAAGAAGCGCCGGGCGACATCGTGTTGTTCCAGGGCCGAAGCTACAAAAGCTTCCGTGGCATGGGCAGCCTTGGCGCGATGCAACAGGGCAGTGCTGATCGTTACTTCCAAGACAGCGCGCCGAACAATCCCAACACCGCCAAGCTGGTGCCGGAAGGTGTCGAAGCGCAGGTGCCGTTCAAAGGCAGCGTCGCGAATGTCATATTCCAGATGGAAGGCGGTTTGCGCGCCTCTATGCACTACTGCGGCTGCATCTCGCTCGACGAGATGCGTGCACACGCAGAATTTTCAGAAATCACCTCCGCTGGCATTCGTGAATCCCATGTTCACGATGTCAGCATTACGAAAGAAGCCCCGAACTACCATGTTGACTAGTATTTCCCGCCTCGCGCTTGTCGCGGTCCTCGCCTGCGCCGCCCTTGTGGCACAGGCCGATGAGCTTACGCCTGCCAAGCGCGCGCAGATAAAAACACTTCTGGATATCACTGGTATCAAGGCGATCCCTGAACAGATCGCCAATAACACCGTACAAAGCTGGGCTCCGGGCATCAAGCAACTCGACCCCAAGTTCCCGGACAAAGGATTTGCGATTGCACGTGACGCTTTTCTGGCGAGCCTGAATGCAAAAGTAGACACGCCGGGCGGACTGATTGAACAAGTGGCGCTCGTGTATCACAACACGTTTAGCGGGCCAGAAATCGCCGACCTGTTGAAGTTTTACCAAAGCCCTGTCGGTAAAAAACTGCTGGCGAATCAGGCGAAAGTCAACGGCGAAACGTTCCAGACCGCGATGAAGTGGGCAGACTCCATGTCTGCTGATATCGACCAACGAATCGAAACTGGGCTCAAAAGAGAAGGCCTCAAACTGCCTGAACCGCCGAAAGCGGCACCGGCCGCACCGGCCGCGGGCGGCGTGCAACCTCCCGCCAAAAAATAGCGGCAGTGAACAAGGGGCCTCGCGGCCCCTTTGTGTTTCAGCCTTAAGCCTACGGGCATCCCCAAAAAAGAACTTTTAGAGATGCCTACATTTAACGTATTTAGTGAGATCACCATGGCGCGCGGTATCCTGATTCTTGATTTTGGTTCGCAGGTCACGCAACTCATCGCGAGGCGAGTGCGTGAAATGGGCGTGTACTGCGAGCTGCATCCGAATGACGTGTCGGACGAGTTTATTCGCGAATACAACCCCGAAGGCATCATCCTTTCCGGTAGTCACGCCAGCACGTATGAAGCGCATGATTTGCGTGCGCCCGCTGCCGTGTTCACGCAAGGCGTCCCGGTGCTCGGCATCTGCTACGGCATGTTCACTATGACCGTGCAACTGGGCGGCAAAGTCGAAGCGAGTGATCATCGCGAGTTTGGTCATGCCGAAGTGCGGGCGCGCGGTCACACACTGCTTCTGGAAGGCATTGAAGACACTAAGAACGACGAAGGCCACGGTCTGTTGCACGTCTGGATGAGCCACGGCGACAAGGTCACCGAGATGCCACCCGGCTTCAAGCTGATGGCGTCAACACCTAGCTGTCCGGTGGCAGGCATGGCCGATGAAGTACGCAAGTTTTACGGCGTGCAGTTCCACCCCGAAGTCACGCATAGCAAGCGTGGTGCCGCAATGCTGCGCCGTTTCGTGCTCGATATCTGTGCTGCAGAGCCCTCGTGGACGATGCCGAATTACATCGACACCGCCGTCGCGAAAATTCGCGAAGCGGTGGGTACGGACGAAGTTATTTTGGGTCTCTCCGGTGGCGTTGACTCGAGCGTTGCCGCTGCGTTAATCCATCGTGCGATTGGCCCGCAACTCACTTGCGTGTTCGTCGATCACGGCCTGTTGCGGCTTAACGAAGGCGCGATGGTGATGGATATGGTCGCGCGCAATCTGGGCGTCAAAGTTATCGCCGTTGATGCCAGTGATCAATTCCTCGGTCACCTTAAAGGCGTGACTGACCCCGAGGCCAAACGCAAAATCATCGGTCGTGAATTCGTTGAAGTGTTTCAGGCCGAAGCCAAAAAACTGCCCGCTGCAAAATGGCTCGCGCAAGGCACGATTTATCCCGACGTGATCGAAAGCGCTGGCGCAAAAACCAAAAAAGCGAACACCATCAAGAGCCATCACAACGTGGGCGGCTTGCCGGAAACGTTAAATCTGAAACTACTCGAACCGCTTCGCGAATTATTCAAAGATGAAGTCCGCGAACTCGGCGTCGCTCTGGGTTTGCCACGCGAAATGGTCTTTCGCCACCCGTTCCCCGGTCCCGGTTTGGGCGTGCGAATTTTGGGCGAAGTGACGCGCCCCGCAGCGGATTTGCTGCGTCGTGCCGATGCGATCTTCATTGAGGAATTGCGCAACACCAAAGACGCCGACGGCAAGAGCTGGTACGACCTCACTGCGCAAGCGTTCGCGGTCTTCCTGCCAGTGAAAAGCGTCGGTGTCATGGGCGATGGCCGCACGTATGAGAACGTCGTAGCGTTACGTGCGGTACAAACCACTGACTTTATGACCGCACACTGGGCCGAACTGCCGCATTCGCTGCTCGGCAGAGTCTCGAACCGCATCATCAACGAAGTGCGCGGCTTCAATCGTGTCGTCTACGATATTTCAGGAAAACCACCGGCGACAATTGAGTGGGAGTGAGAGGGAAAGCTTCGCAAGGTCATGGCCAATTACGTCGCCAAACTTAGTCCACTTTTCGCGAAACAGATGTGGTTTCACGTTCAACTGAATCTATTTGTTGCAAGTTTTTGCGATTGCCAAAAGTTCTAAATGAGGCGACGGCCTTGCCTTTCCTTTGTGTTGCTATCCGAACGTTGCAGCATGGTATTTTCTAATTTCAATGCCTCCAACCCTTGGAAGCGCAGAACTAGCCCACCAGTTTCGACCAAGCAGTCACACCGGAATCCGCATCGCCACGCCCATAGTTCTACGCAAGGATTCGGACAGCGTCCGCCTGTGAGGGCGAATCGGTGAGCGGAACTATTGCGTGAACAAGGCGAGCCATCCGCCAAAAACTCCCCCTGCCGCTTGCACGATTTGGAACGCGGTGGCGTTTGCGGGGTGAGGCGCATGGCGCCGCAGCAACCTCACGCAAGTGGCGCAGAAAACGTACAGTCCCACAGATACCGCGGCCTTCGACGGGTCAAACGTCATCGTCCAGGCGGCAATGAGGCCAGTTGCGATCACATGCTGAAACCAATGCCAGTTGCTGCTCATGTCCGCCGATGCTGCCTGAGACCATCCCACGACGTAGGCCAGCAGAAACACCATCAATGGCAGTGCTGTCCATGTCACGTGCATGGCCGTCATCGCGGGGCCTGATGTATCCATTTCAGTAAACAGGCTCTGGGTAAGCATCATCGCCAAGCTCGCTGACATTGCAAGCGAGAACCAGATCACAACAACACCAACCCGAACCTTCGCGATCGAACCCGACCTGCCAGCGTGGGGCAGTGATCGCGCTAAGCCCACCTTTCGCACAGCCCCAATCAGGCTAGCCCCAATGAGCAATAACATGGAGCCCACGATGACCCACGAGGTGTCCGAAGGGGCATGCGCTGGATGCATCCAGACCCCCACACCCAACAGCGCTCCCGCGTTGCTGGACGCGAGAATTGAATAGGGGCGCAGTTCGCAACTGTTTGCTGTTCTCCCTAGAGCGCGCACCATGACCGTCGACGCGCAGGCAAGCCACACCGCAATGGGCGCAAGATGACCCAGGCGATGGGGGCCCGCAGGCATCGCCATAAGGATCGTGTAAGCCGCGACGGGCACGAAGACTGCCGCCGCCAGGCGCAGATCAGGTCCTGGCGCAAGACCTGACGAGATGGCCGTCAGCGCGACTCCTACTAGATAAGTCCACTGAAAAAAGTGCACGACAGTGCCAGGGCTATGCCAATGGCCCATCTCGGCGACAGCCAAAGGCTGCAGACCAAAGAGAAGAAAGCTGGACAACGCCGCAATAGCGCTTGCGAATATCAGCAACGTAGTGAACGCTTGCAGGCCCGAACTCTCGTCCGTGCTTGATTTCATGCGTTCAACGCTCCGAATGAACCGCAAGCGCTCTAATCGCGACAGGCCAGTAACACGCCCTCACCACTGCCAAGATCATCGATACGTGTTCTGAAAGCCGGATCACGCTGGGCCGCTTCAACGAATTGCGTCACCTGACGCGCGTCCGGGCGAAGGACGTTGTCGGCAGCGTAGCAGCCCTTCACTGCGATCTTGCCTTTGAGGTCGTTCCAGTAGTTCAGGTACCAATCTTTGTCGGCGTCCTGGAACACCAGGTCCCACGGGCCGGACAATTGCTTGACGAGGTCGTGCGCGTTGGCCAGCCGGGCGTCAATGTAGGCGTCAACGCCAGCCAGTTTGAAGTTGCGCAGCGCTTCTGCGTGGCGTGTCGGGTCGATTTCGATAGTCGTGAGCCGCCCCCCGGTCTTGGCAGCAGCCCACCCGAGCCAGACTGCGGAGTGCCCTGTCGACGTGCCGACCTCCAGCAGGCGCTTGAATCCGTTTTTGAGCACCAGGTCATGCAAGGCTTGTCCATCTTCGTAGCGCACATTCCAGTAGTTGATGCCCTGGCTCCAGGTGTTGCGACGTTGATCCAGGAAGGCCTTGACGCGTGCGTCGAGATTCGCCGGCACAGGCACCTGCGCCATCGCGTCGCGTGCAAGTAGTATTGGCACCGCGCCAGCGCAACCAAGCAGGGCAATGCTGGACAGGGAGAATGCGCGTCGGGTTGAGTTCATGCGTAATTACCTTTCAGGATAGTGGTTAGTGCGGGTGCAGTAGTGGCAGTCGCGGACATTCTGTGAACACTTCACTCAGAATATTGAGCAAGGGCTGATCTTTCAGGGTGCCGCTCACTATCGAGTCTCGCTGAGAACAAGAACTTCGTGAACGGCAGTGGCAGCATCACCACCGACTTTCGCGCCTCCACCAAACACATAG
>Ga0335397_10000664_pt1 | contig 45639 bp, 29 predicted proteins | sample MAT04_FD_205740 | JGI IMG/M metagenome (GOLD analysis project Ga0335397, IMG submission 205740) | Freshwater microbial communities from Lake Fryxell liftoff mats and glacier meltwater in Antarctica - MAT-04 (spades assembly) (version 2) ... | reverse complement strand
ATTTTTCTCGCAGATTTTGGGTTTGGCATGCAATTTGATTCATGTCTCGCAAACACCATGCGAATTTCTGCGCAATGATCGTTCTCTGCGCGACCGCTGTGATTTCCTGAGTTCTTAGTGGAAGGGTGCAAGCAATGCGATGTTTTTGGGCCTGTATGCTGATCGGGGTCGTCTGGTTAGTCAGTTCCCATCCGACATCGGAACTTTTTGCGCAAGAGGGCACAGCCGTTGTCGAACCGGCAGCCGTCGAGCCTGCGGCCCCGGTTGATCCTGTCGCCGCGCTTACATCCGGCGCGTCGTCGATGCGAATCGGCCTCGATACGGTCTGGGTTCTCATTGCGGGCATGCTGGTCTTCTGGATGAACGCCGGTTTCGCAATGGTGGAAAGCGGTCTATGTCGGGCGAAAAACTGCTCGAACATCCTCGCGAAAAACTTCGTCGTCTTCGCACTCTCCACGCTGTCCTTTTACTTCATCGGTTGGGGACTGATGTTTGGCGACGGCAGTCCCTACTATGGCACTGAGGGCCTGTTCTTTGTGTCCGGGGCTGATAACTCTCCCGCCTTGGGTGAAGCCTACGCGGCGATGAACCCGTTCTCAACCGAGAAATATGCCGGCGTTTACAACTCGATCAACTGGACGCCGATTCCGCTGTGGGCGAAGTTCTTCTTCCAACTCGTGTTCGCCGGAACCGCCGCGACGATTGTGTCGGGAGCGGTGGCCGAACGGATCAAGTTCGGAACCTTCCTGGTCTTCAGTCTGATTCTCGTCGCCGTGATGTATCCGGTCACCGGACACTGGATTTGGGGTGGCGGCTTCCTGGGTGCGAATAACTTCCGCGACTTCGCGGGTTGCACGGTGGTGCATTCGGTCGGTGGTTGGGCCGCGCTGGCGGGAATCATTGTGCTTGGCCCGCGTCTCGGCAAATACTCTGCTGATGGCAAAGTGAACCCCATTCCGGGACATAACCTGACCTCGGTATCGCTCGGCGTGTTGATCCTGTGGCTCGGCTGGTTCGGCTTCAATCCCGGCTCAACAATGTCGGTCGGCGATGGCAAAGCCATCTCGCATGTGCTGGTGGCGACGAACATTGGTGCTTGCACCGGAGCGCTGGGTGCGATGGTTACCGCCTGGGTGCTGCTGGGCAAACCGGAATTGACGATGATCCTCAACGGATGTCTGGCGGGACTGGTCGCCGTCACGGCTCCGTGTGCGTTCGTGACGATTCCGTCGTGTGCCCTGATCGGTTTGATTGGCGGCGTCGCAGCCGTATTGGGCGTCCTCTTCTTTGACAAATTGAAGCTGGACGACCCGGTGGGTGCGTTGTCCGTGCATCTGTTGAACGGTATCTGGGGCACGTTGGCCGTGGCGTTCTTCTACGATTACGACATTGCCAGCACCATCGCCGCGTTGCCGCCGGTAGATGCCTCGGGCGCTCCGATTCCGAAGGAGAGCTGGGGCATGATGGAGCAATTGATGGTGCAGTTGAAGGGCGTCGGCGCTGTCGGAGTCTTCACGTTCTTCGGCTCGCTCATCGTCTGGATCGTACTGAAAGTCACGCTGGGCATTCGTGTGACGCCTGAAGAGGAAATGGAAGGACTCGATATCGGAGAACACGGCAACGTGTGCTACCCCGACTTCGTGCCCGCTCATCCGCAAACGATGAGTCATGCGTAATCATTCCCAGCGGATTGCCTGGCAGGATGCCGGGAAAATGGTCGCGGCCAGCTGTTGTTATGGATGACATCAGCTCGCGACCCCTTTGATCCACCTGGAACGTCGAGTTGCTTGAAGTAGGTTGCGCTCTCGGGCTGTTGATCGAGCGGACTGATGCTGATGAAGAGACTGGTTGCGTATCTGGTGCCGGTGGTCGACCTGGCCGATTCGGTGGAAGCTCGTTTCCCAGAGCTGACGCCGGAGCAGGGTGAGGCAGGGGTGGTGAAAGTGGAGGCGATGCTGTCGGACAGCGATGCCGATCGTATTCTCGCCAGCGTCGCCGAGTGTCAAGTCAACACATCAAAACAATTGTTCGTGACGCATTTCGTGGATCAGGAACTGGCGATTGCCGGTCCGCATGTGCATGATCTATGGATGCGGATCGTGTCGGAGGTCGAACGCCAGCTGATTTGCCAGGTCTATGCCGAATGCGGTGGAGTGAAAACTCGCGCCGCCGCGCGGTTGGGAATTGATCGGAATACGTTACACAAGAAACTACTGCAATACGATGTCATCGACGCGAACACGGATCAACTCGTCGCCGCGACGGACGAATAACGGAACCATCACGTTCTTTTTGTGAGGAGTCGGAATCATGCAGAAAATTGAAGCGATCATTCGTCATTACAAGCTGGAAGATGTGAAGGACGCGTTGGTTAAAGTCGGCGTGCAGGGCATGACCGTCAGCGAAGTTCGCGGCTTCGGCCGACAGCGCGGACACAAAGAAACCTACCGCGGCGCGGAATACACGGTCGACTTCGTGCCCAAGGTGAAGGTCGAACTCGTGGTGGACGACGCCACGGCCGACAAGGCGATTTCCGCGATCACGGAAGCCGCCCGCACGGGAAAAGTCGGCGACGGGAAGATCTTCGTTTCCCAGTTGAAAGAGATTATTCGTATCCGCACTGGTGAAACCGGCTCGGAAGCGATCTAATCGAAAAACCGACCAGCAAATTGGTTGATCTTTCACAGAGCTAAAAAAACAAACAGTCCGCGAGGAGTTTCCCCGCGGACCGTTTGTTTGATGAAGATTCACGCTGCCGGACTTTGCCAGCGTGTGAGTTAGAAAGTCAGAATGGCATCGACGCCAACGACAGTCTGGTTGAACAGATTGTTGTAGCCGCTGTAGTCATTGTTATTGGCGGACCACATATGCCGAACTTCCGGTCATACGACCAGGTTGGGGCACGGCAGCAGGTTCATGCCGTAGGTCAGCGTGTTGTAGGCGATGCCGTCCGCCTTATACAATTCCTGACGAATACCGAGCTTGGCTTTCGGGGTGACGGTATAAAAGCCATAGTTGATCAAGCCGATGGAATCACCAGCGACTAAGTCTGTGGCGAAGTTTGTCGGCACACCGGCTCCATTCACCAGGTTTGAGCTAAATGCATCAAATTGGTGAACCGTGGTGAAGCGTTCGGTCCAGCCCTGCGAGATAATGACGCTGTTGATTGTACCATCGCCTCGCGCTCCCAGATTGCCGGACAGTACCATGTAGGTCAGCGAGGTTTTTTCGGCGATCTGATAAATGAAGCCGCCAAGGTAAGAGCTGCTGTTATTCAATTGCTGGAAGCCCGTGTCCCAGCCGGCGACCCAACCGCTGAGAATCTGCAGCTTATCGTTCGCCTTATAGGTTCCCAAGGCACCTGTGTGAGTGAAGGGTTCGCTATTGTAGAACGTCAATTGACGACTGAAGAAGAAGTTGCCGTTGGAGGGCACAACTTCATAGCCGATGGGCGTAAAGAAGTGGCCGACTTTGACGGACAACTTGTCATAGGCGAATTCAAGATATAACTGAGGCAAAGCCCATTCGTAAATGCCGTGGTCCCAGCCGTTGAGGTAGTCATAAGTTCCCGGAGGATTGCCGAAGGCTTGCGTGTCGTTACCATCCACTCCGTACATCAGATCGGCGCGCATCCCCCAGTCAAAGCCTTTGGAGCCATCGGCGACCTTACCGATGTAGAACCATTGTTGTTCAAGATGCAGATCGCCCCATTCTTCATCATCCAAAAACTCGCCGTTGCCAGTGAAGGAGCCGTCGGGACCGCTGGAGTAGCCCGCCTCTGTCCAGCCGCCAATGGTCCAACCGTTATCCGTCAGGCAGTTTTTACCGTCAGGCCCATCAAACAGGCTTTGAAACGTCCATGCTTTGGGCTCTTCCGGCGCGGCTTCCTCGACTGGCGGAGACGCGGGATACTCCGGAGCATGTTCCGGAATCTCAGGCTGCTCCACCGGTTGATAGCTGGACTGCTGCAATCCTGCTCGCTGGTCCAACTGGCGGTAGAAGGCGTCATGCGAGCCAACTCGCGGTTCGGCGGCACACAGCGCGCTCGGAGCAAGTAGCGCGCAACCTGCCAGCGCGGCCCGCCGGGTCCAGGTTCCGATGACATTCGACTTCCATTTCGACATCACGAATCTCCAGAGACAAGCGTTGACGTTGGCCAGTGGTTATACAAATGACGAAGACATGGCTGATCACATTGCGGGAGCAGAAGGGGCGCTTCCCTCTGCCTCCGGGCACGATCGCGGGAATCCTCCAATTCCCGCCCGGGCGATGATCCGGCATATCTGGTTGAGTCCTGTCTTCGACACAATCCCATCCAGCGTCAGATGTAATGGAATCGTTAAATCACGCCTCCCCCAACGCCTGTACGCGGCAAATTCGATTTATCTTGACAGACAATTTGCAGATTAAACCACTTGGACACAAGCTGTTATCTATCAATTGGATACGGTGAATCACCGGCAGCGAAGGCGTACAGTAGTCCTCAGATTAGTGTGGTTCTGCTGCGCGATGAGTGCCGCGCGCGTCCGCAGAATAAGCTCACGACATGCGAGCACACGCTGTCAGAAAACCCCGCTCAAATCCGCGATGGCAAAAATTTGGCAGAAGATTTGTTCCAGCAGGGCGGGGACTTTAACGCGTGGTGAAACTTTACCGGCGAGACTGGATCGTTATCCGTGCATCCCCAGTGATCTCGCAAACTTCGCGGCAGGCACTGGCGATTAGCCAGCGCGGACCTCGCCCCCCAGCAGGGTCAAAATCTCGCCCGTGATGTAGCTCGAATCGGCTTCCGAGGCGAAAAAGACGAATGCGGGGGCCACTTCCTCGGGTTGGCCGGGACGCTTCAACGGCGTATCAGCCCCATGCTGAGCCACAGTCTCCGCCGGTTTGGAGACCGGTTGCAGTGGCGTCCAGATGGGACCGGGAGCCACGCAATTTACGCGAATCTTTTTCTCGGCCAGGTTCTGCGCGAGCGATTTTGTGAAGGCATGGATCGCCCCTTTCGTGGTGGCATAATCGATCAGTTTTTTACTCCCCTCCAAACCGGTGATGGAACCGGTGTTGATAATCGCAGCCCCTTCCTTGAGATGCGGCAACGCGGCGCGGGCCATGTAAAAGTAGCCATAAATGTTCGTGCGGAATGTAAGATCCCAATCGTCATCCGTGATCTCGCTCAAACAATCATGTGTATCCTGATAGGCGGCATTATTGACCAGAATGTCCAACTGGCCGAAGTGCTTGACGGTTTCCGCAACTGCGCGATCGCAGAATTCCCGCTGAGTGACATCGCCCGGCAACAACAGGCAACGGCTTCCCTCATTCAACACGGCTTGCTCGACGACTTCCGCGTCCGATTGTTCCTCGGGGAGATACACAATCGCCACCTGGGCACCTTCGCGCGCGTAAAGCACCGCGACCGACCGCCCGATCCCGGAATCCCCCCCGGTGATCAAGGCCACCTTTCCCGCCAGCTTTTCCGATCCCTTGTAGAGGGGTGCCAGATACTTCGGTTGAGGCGTCATCATGGAATCCAAACCCGGCTTCGGCTGGGACTGGGCGGGCAATGGTGATTTCGGTTCATTCTGAAGCTGCGGCATGATTCCCTCCTCGCAAAATACGATGTTGGCCTGACTTTTCTTGAATGCAGAATTGAAAGCAAATGAAGTGCCGTCACAATCAGGGATGTGATAACGTTCGTGGGGCATGTTCAGGCATCAAAAGCAATTAGCAAACAACCAAGTTAGGCCACTGATAGTTGTTCGATCAGGTCAGCCTGTTCGCTGAGCGGGCAATTTGGTTTGCGCTCGATCACGAAATCGCGCTGCAGGAGGTGCTGAATACTTTTCATCAATCCACCAGTGAGTTAGACAGTTCTCCGGTAGATGCTCAGACAACAATTTTCACAACATACCTGCACACACCTGTCAATTTATGGCGTGCGGCTGACGTTGATGGCCAGAATCATTGTGCTTGGAAGGGTCTGTTCCCTGTTCAACGACACACCAGACGTTATTGTGGCGATTGGCCGGGACGATTTACGTTCCTCCCTTTCTGCTTGCGATTCCTGACTGATTACCGTCCAAGAGATTGAAACGACCATGATGAAGATCTGGCCAGGGAAGCCCTACCCCTTAGGTGCGACGTTCGATGGTGCCGGCGTCAACTTCGCCCTGTTTTCCGAGCATGCGACTAAAGTGGAGTTGTGCCTCTTTTCTGCGGATGAGCCGCATGAACAGATTCACTGCATCGAACTGCCGGAGTACACCGACCAGGTCTGGCATGGCTATCTGCCCGATGCGGAACCGGGACAACTTTACGGCTATCGCGTGCATGGTCCGTATGAGCCGGCCAATGGACACCGATTCAACCCGCACAAGGTCATGCTCGATCCCTACGCCAAAGCGATTGGCCGGGATTTGACATGGGACGATACGTTGTGGGGCTACAAGATTGGTGATGACGGAGTTGATCTTTCCTTCGACGACCGTGACTCCGGGCCGTATTGCCCGCTCGCGGCAGTGGTCGATACGGCGTTCACCTGGGGAGATGACCGCCCGCCGCGGACTCCGTGGCACAAGACGCTGATTTACGAGGCGCACGTCAAAGGTTTGACGTATCTGCATCCTGGTGTGCCGGAAGAGAAACGAGGCACCTACTCCGGCCTGGCGAGTGATGCCATTGTGCAGCATCTGCAATCGCTGGGGGTCACGGCGATTGAACTGTTGCCGATTCATTTCTTCCTCGACGATCGGCATCTGGCCGCGAAAGATCTGCGAAATTACTGGGGCTATAACACGCTGGGATTCTTCGCTCCCGCACCGCGCTACGGCTCGAAGGACGCGCCACAGAAGGTTTTGCAGGAATTCAAGATGATGGTCCGCACGCTGCACGCGGCGGGCATCGAAGTGATTCTGGACGTCGTCTACAACCACACGGCGGAAGGGAACCAGTTAGGTCCCACCCTCTCCTTCCGCGGGATCGACAACGCCAGCTATTACCGCCTGACCGACGATCCGCGGTACTACATGGATTTCACCGGCTGCGGCAACGGGTTTCGCATGTCTCACCCGCGCAGCCTGCAACTCATTATGGACAGCCTGCGGTACTGGGTGACCGAGATGCACGTTGACGGGTTTCGCTTTGATCTGGCGAGTGCGCTCGCGCGGGAATTGTACGATGTCGACAAGCTCGCCGCGTTCTTCGATATCATTCATCAAGACCCGATTCTCAACCAGGTGAAGCTCATCGCCGAGCCGTGGGACGTGGGCGCGGGCGGCTATCAAGTCGGCAATTTCCCGGTCGGCTGGACCGAGTGGAACGGCAAATATCGCGACTGCGTCCGCAAGTTCTGGAAAGGGGACGGCGGGACTGTCAACGAATTCGCAACCCGGCTGGTCGGCTCCAGCGATCTGTACGAAACCAGCGGTCGGTTGCCGCACGCCAGCGTGAACTTCATTACCTGTCACGACGGTTTCTCGCTGCAGGATCTCGTGAGCTACAACGGGAAGCACAACGAAGCCAACGGTGAAGACAATCGTGACGGGGCCAACGACAACGCGAGTTGGAATTGCGGGGCGGAAGGGCCGACGGAAGATGAAGCGATCATCGCGCTCCGCGAGCGCCAGAAACGGAACTTCGTTGCCACTCTACTGCTTTCGCAGGGTGTCCCCATGCTGCTCGCCGGCGACGAATTCAGTCATACGCAGCATGGCAACAACAACACATACTGTCAGGATAACGAACTAAGCTGGGTCGATTGGAATCTCAGCGAACCGCGACAACGCTTCCTCGATTTTGTCCGCAACGTGTCTCACATCTGGAAAGAGCAGCCCGTCTTTCAACGGCGGAAGTTCTTCCAGGGTCGGCTGATCCGCGGACAGGACACTAAAGATCTCTCCTGGTTCAATCCCGATGGCCAGGAAATGTCCGATGACGACTGGAACGCGGGGTTCGCCAAATGCCTGGGGGTGAGGCTGGCGGGCGATGTGATCGCGGAAATGAATGAGCGCGGCGAACGCCTGGTTGGTGATACGCTGTTGCTGCTACTCAACGCGCATCACGAGGCGATTTCCTTCACGCTGCCCACGGGTCGGCCGGAGCACCACTGGCTGCGGTTATTCGACACGTTTGAATCGGTATCAGACCCGCTGGAGTTGTTGCCTGAAGCGGTTTATGAACTGCGGGGGCGTTGCATCGCAGTGTTCCGCACGATGACCGTCGATGAGTTGCCGCCGGCAACGTCACCGAATCAGGTCGAGATTCTGCGACAAGGAACGTTTCCCACCATCCCGACGGCGAAGCCCGTTTAAGAGACCGTTGAATTTCTCGTGGCACACGTTTTTAACGTGTGAGTGACTCGATTTTCTCGCTGTTTTCGATCAGTTTCAGTCACGTTGGAAACGTGACCCACGTTTTTCAACAGCCTCTTAAGGGCGATTGGATTGCCCCGCGTTCGCAGCCGTGCGAACGCGGTTTACGTGGCATTCTCAAGCTGATTGAGCAGCCGCAGCAGGGCTGAGAGTGAAATGAGCGCGCGGTTCGACCGCAGCGAGATATCGTGATACGCTTCGCGCAGCGTTCGGTCGAGCAGCTCCATCGACAAGGCGAGATTGCGAGCCGAGGCGGAGTCTGGCAGCAATTCACCCACTCCGGCCGTCTCGCAATAGGCGTTCCAGCACTCATAGCCCAGGCGGTCATACCACGCCGCGGCAAACGGCTCTAACGTGGCACTGTCCCTCGAACGAACAATGAGGGGCGTCTGGCCCGGCGCGTCGAGCAAGTCGAGCCGAATCACCCCGCCGACATAGTCCAGCGAGCGGATCAGCGAGGCGACATCGCGCAGCGGCGAATGTTTGATCCGCCGTTCACTGAGCGGCCGGCTCACGTCGCCTTCAAAACTGGGCAACAGCACCGTTCTGCCGGAAACGAGCAGCTTCCCCAGATGAAAATCGCCATGACAGCGAATCCGGCGGCCTGCCGCCAGGCTGGAATCCATCGCCAGCCGCAGACATTTGTAAAGCGATGCTTGACGGCCTAGAACATGCTGGGCGAGTTCTCGCACCGGCTCGGGCAACTCGTGCTGGGCCGCGCTGAGGAGTTTCAACAAGCGAGCCGAGTGATTGCGAAACGTCTGATACCACGACCGAAGGTAGAGCGATGTGACCGGTATCGGAGCAATCGCCGGTTGCGATGTCTGGGCCAGCGCCGCGTGCAACCGTCCCGTGAACGTTCCCAAAACGCGAGCGCTATCGATGTACGCGCCAATCCATTGTTCCCAGTCCGCGGAGTTGGGGCCGAACACGAAGCCGACGCCGGGAGACTGCAGCGCCTCGACAGACACGTCCGGCGATTTCGCGGCAACGGTTTCAAAGAAACGGCTGGTCTGATCCAGCATCCATTGCCACGCCGAGTTCTGGTCCGGCCCGCAGCGATGCAATGCGACCAGCGTACTGGGTTCCGCCCCGTTTCGACGATGGTCGATGAAACCGACGACCGGCAAAAAGCCTTCGAAGTGGGCTTGCTCCGTCAGATAACGACCGATCTCCACATCAGGGTTGAAGCCTTCATCCGCCCGGCGAAAGACATGAATCAGCAACTGCTGCCCGATGATCGCCGACAACTGCTGGAACTCGTCAATCACCGGCGTCATGGGCGAATCGTGAGCGATCAATGTCGAAACTTCAGTCAGCCCTGCCAGGGGATAACCGGCCAGTTCGATCCCATTCGTCAACGACAGGCGGCCACCAGTGCGAACGAGTTCGATCAAAGCGGCTCGATACGCGGGCAGCATCAAAGGATCACAAAACACGGTGGCAGCAGGGTCTGCGGTGCGCGCGACTGTCGCCTGCGCCAGTACGTTTTCATCCACGGCAAGTTGCGAAACGGGGATGCGGGCCAAGGGTTGAAACACAGGTTCTGACGCATCAGACGACGTTTCAATTTTCGCCGTCAGCAGCCGGACATCGACCGTGGGGATCGGTACCGGGATCGACTCCACCACCCGGCAATCAACCGTTTCGCCCCGATCCACGGGAGAGCGCACTTGCAGAAATCGCGCGAGGGCCTGCCGACCGCGACCTTGCACCAGTTCCCGCCAGTCGGCGGTCGGCAAGACGGTGATCGAATCCGACCGCAATGCATTCGGTACCGGGGTTAGCGCGAACCAATAGAAACCATGCGGGCCGAGCGTCAAGGGATACGGCGTTTCGCCGATCAGCGGAAAGCGGGTTCTGCCGAAGAGTTCTTCGGGCACAAGGCCTGCAAAACTGGACAAATCGAGCTGGAACGGCTGCACAAAACGAGACAGATTCGCGACGATCAACAGGCATTGATCGTCATGACGGCGCACAAACGCCAGCACCTTGGAATTCTCCGGCCGGAGGAATTCGATGGTGCCGCGACCAAAGGCCGGATGTTGCTTGCGCAGGGCGATCAGGCGTTTCATCCACCACAGCAGCGAAGACGAATTGCTCTGCTGGGCATCGACGTTGATGGCTTCGTAATGGTATTCGGAATCGATGATGATCGGCAGATACAACTTCTGCGAATTCGCCCGGCTGAACCCGGCATTGCGATCGGCCGACCACTGCATCGGCGTGCGGACTCCATTCCGGTCGCCCAGATAGATGTTGTCGCCCATGCCGATCTCGTCGCCGTAATAAATCACGGGCGTGCCGGGGAGCGAAAACAAAAGCGCATTCATCAATTCAATCCGCCGGCGGTCGTTGCGAAGTAACGGAGCCAGGCGATGGCGAATCCCCTGAAACAACCGGGCCTGCCGATCCTGCGTGTACGCGCTATAAAGCGAATCGCGTTCCTCATCGGTGACCATCGCCAGCGTCAACTCATCGTGATTCCGCAGAAACAGGCACCATTGGCAATTCTCCGGCAGAACGGGAGTTTGTTCGAGGATATCGAGAATGGGAAAGCGATCTTCCTGATGCAAGGCCATGAACAACCGCGGCATCAGCGGAAAATGAAACGCCATCTGGCATTCATCCCCTGTGCCGAAGTAGCTCACCATGTCTTCCGGCCAGGCATTGGCCTCGGCCAGAAACATGCGATGGGGATGATTCTCGTCGGCATGTTTACGCATTTGTTTGAGGAACGCATGCGTTTCCGGCAGGTGCTCGCAGCTTGTGCCTTCCCGCTCGAATAGATACGGCACGGCATCGAGTCGCAGTCCGTCGACTCCCATCCCGAACCAGAAATCGATGATCGGCAGAATCGACGCGCGGACCGCGGGATTATCAAAATTCAGATCGGGCTGGTGGCTGTAAAAGCGATGCCAGTAATACTGCTTCGCGACCGGGTCCCAGGCCCAGTTGCTCGTTTCAAAATCGGGGAACATCAACGGAACCCCGGCATACTTCTCCGGGTTGTCGCTCCAGACGTAGAAGTCCCGCTCCGGACTGCCGGCCGGTGAATGTCGCGCACGCTGAAACCACGGATGCTGGTCGGACGTGTGGTTGATCACCAGTTCCGTGATCACCCGCATGCCGCGCGCATGGGCTTCATCGAGAAATTGCCGAAAGTCGTCGATGGTCCCGTAACGGGGATGGACCGTCGTATAGTCGGCGATGTCGTAGCCGTCGTCTTTGAGCGGTGACGCCGTGAACGGCAGCAGCCAGATCGTCGTCACTCCCAGGTCGGCGAGATAATCGACCTTCTCGCGGAGGCCGGTGAAATCGCCATACCCATCGCCGTCCTTGTCGTGAAACGCGCGGACATGGACCTCGTAGATGATGGCGTCTTTGTACCACAAGGGATCGTCACTCATCGTGCGTCAGCTCCGTCTTCAATGTCGGGTCACGAAGCCGTTAATCGCCAGTTGGCTAACGTGGCGGCACGTTTCCAACGTGCCGGAAATCGTGATCGTATGCAGGAAAAACCACAAAACTCACACGTGAAAAAACGTGTGCCACATAAAATCAACAAGCCGTTAAGCATTCTCCGCGGTCTTCACCAGCACTCGCAGCACCTCGGCGACACTCCAGGCTTGGGCCGCGCAACCGCGTGGAGTATACGGCGATTCCGCGTCGAACACTTCCGAAATCGTTCCCACGCAGGCGTCGCTCAAGTGCGCATCGAACGCCGCGAGAAATTCACGACATTCGCGCTTTCGCTCCGGATAGACCCGCAGCCAGGCATCACTGTAAGGTCCAATCAACCATCCCCACACCGTTCCCTGATGATAGGCCGCATCGCGCGAGCGCAAGTCGCCAAAGTATTTCGATTTGTAGTCGGCATGCCCCGGCGCGAGACTCCGCAGACCTAAAGGAGTCAGTAGTCGTTGGGTTACAGTTTGCAAGACGGTTTCCCAGCGCGCCTGATCCAGAATCGGATGATCGAGCGAGATCGCGAAGATCTGATTCGGCCGGCACGACGCATCATCCCCCTGCTCGCCATCGATGACATCGAACAAGCCTTTTTGTTCCGGACACCAGAAACGGCGATTGAACGATGCTGCCACACGCTCGGCGGCCGCGGCGATTTCGTCCGCCGCTTCATCCCCGGCGTCCCGCAGCCAATGTTCCAGCAGACGCAGCGCGTTGTACCAGAGCGCATTGATCTCGACGGCTTTGCCCCGCCGCGGCGTCACCACCCAATCGCCGACTTTGGCGTCCATCCACGTCAGTTGGTAGCCTGCTTCCCCTTGACGCAGCAGCCCGTCGGCCGGGTCGACGCCGATGCCGAACCGTGTGCCGCGCCGGTGCTGAGCCACGCAGTCTTTGAGCAGCGGCAGCAATTCCTTCACCGTGTCGCGGTCGCCGGTCTGATGCGTATATCGGTGCAGCGCGTGGAAGAACCAGAGCGTAGCGTCGGCCGTATGGTAGAGGCCGCTGGCGGTGTGGTCCGGAAAGAAGTTGGGAATCAACCCGTCGCGCATGTGAGCCGCGAATGTCCGCAGAATATATCGTGCCTCGGCTTGCCGGCCGGTGGTGAGGGTCAACCCTTCGAGGCTGATCATGGTGTCGCGGCCCCAGTCGGTGAACCAGTGGTAGCCAGCGATCACGGTCCGCGCTTCTTCACCAGTCGCCTGTGCGCGGGCCGAGTCCTGCACGCGACCGGCGGGGACGATGATGAATTGATCGGCTGCGAGTGTTAGTTCAGCACCCAACCCGGATTGCACGGCGGGGTCGGCCGCGGCGATCAACCGTTGGCGGCGTTCGAGTTCCACCTGGAGCGCGGTCGCTGGCGACAAGGCTTCAATCTGCTCCCACGGTTCCGTGGATGCCGTCAGTGTCACGTCCTGATCTGGATGCAAAATCACACGGAACAGGCCGGGACTCCACATCTGGCCAACGTTCTCGTAACCGCGGCCTTCTTCAATGCGATACAGCACATTCGGAACGACCGCGTCTTCCAGCGTTAATGCCGGCGATGCCCCTTGCAGCCGTAAGCGCAAGTGCGGAAAACCATCTCGCCCGTTGGAGATTTCATAACGACCTTGCCGCGCGGTCAAGGTATACGGACCATGATCGGGTGTCGTCACGGCTTCATCGTGACCGCGAAAATGAGTCGAAACGCGTAACTTCAAACGGACCGGTCCGCTGCCGGAGATCAGGCGATAATTGAGATGCACCGTGTTCTGACGATGCGGCAAATAAATGCGTTTTTCGATCACATGCCCACAGGCAGAATATCGCCAGACCGGCAATCCCATTTCCAGACGAAATTCTTCCAGAATGGGCATCCCCTGGATTTCGAGTGCGCCCCCTTCTTTTTCAACACCCCCGATATCCACTTGTGACCAGTCGGGAAATCGAAATCGTTCGCTCAGGTGATTGAGCAGCATGATTCGGCCCAAGGGCGCGGGGTGCGCGGCGATCAACAAACCGTGATACCGGCGTGTCGCCGCGCCGGCGATTGTGCCGGATGCGTACCCTCCGAGGCCATTCGTCACGAGCCATTCCCGATCTAGCAGTTCCGGAATCTCAGCACTCGCAATCCGGCGCGGGGCAGGCATGGCACTGACCGCGTGGTGCGCGGCATCTTTCCCGGCGACGTGTTTCTGTTTCGCCACGGCACTTGAACGATCCTTGTTCATGACTTTCTCGCTGAAGATTCAGAGGCATTAGATTCCATCGGCCCAGGTTGTGACACGATCCACAAGGCGGCTTCGCCCGGAATTCGCCAGCCATCGTCTTTCACTTCCAGATCCGCCACGCCCAACCCGTCGTAGTCCGGCATTTCAGTCGACAATGCGACATTCCAAGTGCGATTCCAAGGAGGGGCGAGTATCGGCTCGGGCATGCTTTGCAAATGCAGATCGCGTCCCCAATTGACGAGCAGGAGGCGATCCGAGCCATCGTGCAGAAAATACCGCAACGCCAATGCTTCGCGGCCGAGCACGGCCCCATCGACTAGCCGGCGTGCTCCCTGCTGGAACGCCGCATCGGTCCGCCGCACGCGTAACAAATCTTTACAAAGCTGATATGCCGGGGCGTGTGTCTGGCGTTCGGTCCAATCGAGTTTGCATTGTTCAAAGGTCTCGCGATCGTCGGGTCGAGCCAATTCGCTGGCAATTTTCTGGTCCGTCAGCGTTGGGAACTGCGAGAGAAATTGCAGACGCCCTTCAGCGACCAGTGCCGCGAGTTCGGGATGATGATCCGCAAAGTACAGGAACGGCGCGGACGACATGAACTCCTGCCCTTGAAACAGCATGGGAGTCGCCGGTCCTAACAGCATCATCGCCAGAAACGCGCGATAACGTCCTGGACTCGCCAGCTGGTGAATTCGCTGTCCACGGCCGGAGTTAGCGATCTGATCGTGGTTTTGAATAAAGGCGATGAAGGCTTCGGTGGGAAGATCGAAGCCCGCCTGGCCGCGCGGCTTTTTCTGCCACGAATACCACTGTCCTTGATACAGAAAGCCGTACTTCGCCGCGGAAATGAACTCTTGCGGGTCGCCGTTGTAGTCTGAGTAATAGGCTTCCTGACGGCCAGTTAGCGCCACGATGGCCGCATGGTGATAGTCGTCGTTCCATAAGCCGTCGAGACCATATCCTCCCTGATCGACCGGCCGGCACAACTGGCTGTGTTGCGGTTCGTTCTCGGCGATGACGATAATCTGGCGGTTCGTGCCGGCGGCGCGCGACCTGCGGCCGATCTCGGTCAGTATATGGCGTGACGGCGGCGCGTCGTCCTGAATGGCTTGCGTGGCATCGAGACGCAGACCGTCGAGATGATACTCCTCGATCCAATAGCCGGCGTTGCTGACAAAAAACTCGCGTACCGGACCGCATTGTTCGCCATCGAAATTGATGGCCCGGCCCCATTCATTTATGTGGCGGTCAGTAAAGTAATTGCGAGCCAGTTTTTCGAGATAGTTCCCATCGGGGCCGAGGTGATTGTAGACGACATCCAATATCACGCACATGCGGTGCTGATGGGCCAGATTCACAAACTGACGGAATTCGTCCGGCGTTCCATAGAGTCGGGTCGGCGCGAATAAGTTGACCCCATCATAGCCCCAGCCGAACTGTCCGGGGAATTCCGCCACCGGCATGACTTCCAACGCGGTGATTCCCGCAGCCGCCAGTTCTGGGAGTTCCCGCATCGCGGCAGCCCAGGTCCCCTCCGGCGTGAACGTCCCGACATGCATTTCATACAGAATGTATTCAGCCAGCGGCCTGCCGGTCCATTGCGAATCGGTCCACACGAATTTCGAGGGGTCAACTACTTGCGAGGGACCATGCGGGCCTTCGGGTTGAAAACGCGAAGCCGGGTCTGGGATCAGTTCGCCGGTGCTGAGTTCCAACTGGTAGCGCGCATCTGTCGCGCATCCATGGAACAGTCCTGTGAAGTAGCCCTCGTCGGAACGCGTCAGTCGAAGCTTCTGGTGATCCGTCACGATGCTGATCTGCGATTGATCGGGTGCCCAAACGCGAAAATCAACGCCACCCTCCGTGATTTCCGCACCGATCGGTAATTTACGGCCCTGCATTCGCTGATCACTCCTTGAATGTTGCCGAAGAATTCACTCATGTCCAATTTAGCAATTCGCGTGCCGAGTGCAGATTGATGTCGCGCTCTCCACTGGCACTTTGTTCTCTTTCTGCTCGGAATGGACCGAGGCATTCGCAATCATGCGAACTGGCATGTATTGTGCAAAACTGCGAAGTCTTCCCAAGTTCGCACGCAGATTTGAGGTGGCAACGATATGGATGTTCAGCGGATCGCCCGACGAATTGTGGATCGTGTCGTCCAGCACCTCCAGTCACGCAGACGCATTCCGCGGTCGACTTATCGGTTGCAACTGTACGCTGATTTTACAATCCGCGACACGCTCCGCATTGTGCCGTATCTGCAAAAACTCGGCATCTCCCATCTCTACGTTTCATCGCTGGTAACCGCCAAACCCGGCAGCCGGCATGGTTACGATGTTGTCGACCACACGCGGCTAAATCCTGAATTGGGAGACATGACCGATCTCACCGCTCTCGCCGACGATCTGCATCGCCGCGGCATGGGCCTGCTGCTGGATATCGTCGCCAACCATATGCATGTCGGGCAGGAAAATGCCTGGTGGAACGACGTGCTTGAAAACGGCCCGGCCTCCCCCTACTCCGATTACTTCGACATCGCCTGGCAAGACACGCAGCGCGAGCATTTACGCGGCAAAGTCTTGTTGCCGATCCTGGATGAACCGTACGGCCGAGCGATCAAAGCCGGGAAATTCCGTCCGATGTTCGAGCAGGGAGAAATCTTCCTGCTGGTCAACCAGACGCGCTTACCGCTGGCGCCGCGAACCTATGAAGTCATCCTCACGCCCGCGTTGGAGTCGGCCAAAGCCGCGCTGGGGGCCGATGACCCCGGCGTGCTGGAAATGCAGAGCATTCTCGGCTCGGTGCGGCATCTGCCGACACGCGAGGAAACTGACCCGGTGCGCGTGCAGGAGCGCATGGCGGAGATCGTGGTGATCAAGCGTCGTTTGCGGGAGATGTCCGCACAATATCCGCTGCTCACCGAGCATATGCAGACCGCCGTGGCCGCACTCTCGGGGCAAGCGGATGATCCGGCCAGTTTTGGTCGTTTGGCGGAACTGCTCGAAGGCCAGGCTTATCGTCCCTGTTTCTGGCGTGTCGCCCTCGATGAGATCAATTATCGCCGCTTCTTCGATGTGAACGATCTGGCCGCCTTGAGCACGGAGCGTGCGGATGTCTTTCGGGCGATTCACGCCTTGCCGTTCGAGTGGTTGAAAGCCGGCATCGTTGACGGCTTCCGCATCGACCACATCGACGGGTTACGCGATCCGGAAGAATACCTTCAGCGGTTGCAACGTCATTCACTGCTGGCATTCGCTCAGCAGGCGTTAGACAGCGGCGAAGTCGAATCCCAAGGCGTAACATGGGCCGAACTGGAACCGCTCGTTGACCAGGAATTCAGCGAACTGGGCACCGGTTGTCCTCGCGTGTATGTGCTGGTGGAAAAGATTCTCGGCGCGCAGGAACCCCTGCCGGCGAGTTGGGTCTGCGACGGAACCACCGGGTACGACGTGCTGAACGAGATCAATGGTCTCTTCGTCGATGGAACTCAGGCCGCCGCTTTGGACGAGGTCTATCGCCGATTCACGAACAATACGATCACATTCGCACAGCTCGCTCACGACGCCAAGGTCCAGGTGTTGCAGTCGATCATGGCGAGCGAATTGCACATGCTGGCTTTCCGCATCGACCGGCTCGCCCAATCGCACTGGTACACGCAGGATTTCACATTAAACAGCCTGCGGCATGCGCTGCGCGAAATCGTCGCCTGTTTTCCCGTTTACCGGACGTACATCGCGGCGGAAGCCCAGCCGTCGGATCGCGTTCTGATCCTCAAGGCCGCGAGTTTGGCGCGGCGGAATAATCCGTTACTGGGCCAGCCCATTATCCAATTCATCACGGATGTGTTGCTGCTGAATGATCCACTGCCCGACGTCATCTCCGAGGAATATCGTCAGACTCAACGCGAAATCGCCGGACGTTTTCAACAACTGACGGCTCCCGTCACCGCGAAAGGAGTCGAGGATACCGCCCTTTATCGCTTCAATCGCCTGACATCGCTGAACGAAGTGGGTGGCAACCCGGCACATGTCGGCCGCACGCCCCGCGAACTCCACGAGTTTCTCAGCCGGCGCGCAGTGACTCAACCCGGCGCGCTCACACCACTTTCCACACACGATACAAAACGCAGCGAAGACGTGCGGGCCCGCATCAATGTGTTGTCAGAGTGCCCCGCGGAATGGGCACGCCGGTTGTACCTGTGGCGGGCATGGAATTCCAAACACCTGAGTGTGACGGATGATGGCTCCCCGGTCCCCGATGCCAATGAAGAATATTTGCTTTACCAAACACTCATCGGCAGTTGGCCGAGTGATCCCTCGGAATCCCGCAGCCCCGTCTACAGAAAGCGGATTCAGGATTACATGACGAAAGTGATTCGCGAGGCGAAGGTCCATTCCAGTTGGATCAATCCCGATCAGGATTACGATGACGCCGTGAAGAAGTTCGTGGAACGCATCCTCGATCCGTCCGTCTCCACGGAGTTTCTGGCAGACTTTGAAGAGTTTCAGCGCCGCATTCAGTTGGTGGGATCACTGAATTCGCTCGCGCAGACGATGCTCCGCTGCCTGTCGCCCGGCGTGCCGGACACTTACCAGGGCAGCGAGTTCTTCGACTTCAGCCTCGTGGACCCCGACAATCGCCGCGCTGTCGATTATGGGGCACGCCAAAGGACGCTGAAAGCACAGACCTCATTCGAGGAATTGCTCCGGCAGCAGTCCTGGAACGGGGCGAAGCTCATGCTCGTCAAGCGGTGTCTACAACTGCGGAATTCGTTGCCAGACCTCTTTGAACGCGGTGAATATCTTCCCCTCGCGCCTACCGGGCCGGGCGCGGATTCTGTGTTCGCGTTCTTACGAACACACGGCGAAGCGGGAGTCGTCGTCATCGTGCCACGATTGCTGGACTCACTGCAAAATGGGAAAGATGACTTTTCGCTTCCAGCAGTGGGCGTCGATCTCCCGACTCCGTGGAATCAGCGAAACTGGCAATCGATTCTGACTCAGGATCGACGCGGCACATGGCCCGCATCAGTGCAGGAGTCGCTCCGCGGGCTGATTTTTGGCTGTTGGCAAACTGTCGAGTAGCTGGCAGAGTATCGACGACCGCTGGTCTTTAATCGGCCAGCCTGCGCGGCGGCAGATCGCATCCACCCGCATGTCCCGCTTGTCTGATCAAACGACGAACAGCATCACGGTTGATCGCTCCAAGCTTCCTCGCTGCAGGCGAACTCCTCGCTCAGACCATGTCGGCATGGATTTTGCCAACTTGAAAGGGTTGACATCGAATCCCCGGGCTTTCCAGATTCAAGGCACTCTCACGCCATCACCTCTCTCCAAACAAGCGCGAACACCGAACCACTCGGCAGGATTTCATCCCATGCGATTTTATGTTCTGGCGCTCGATTACGATGGCACCATCGCTTCCGATGGCCGCGTCTCGGCGGCAACTGTCGCGGCGTTGCAGCGGTTGGTGGATACCGGCCGACGATTAGTTCTCGTCACAGGACGCGAGCTGGATCAACTACTGGAAATCTTCCCGGAAGTCGGCTTGTTTGAATGGGTGGTCGCCGAGAACGGAGCGCTGTTGTATCGACCGTCAAATCGTGAGGAAAAAATCCTCGCGGAACCGCCGCCAGCCAGTTTCGTGCTGAAGCTCCGGGAACGTGGCGTGGCGCCCATGTCGGTGGGCCGTGTGATTATCGCGACCTGGGAGCCGCACCAAACGGTCGTGCTGGACACGATTCGCGACCAGGGATTGGAATTGCAGGTGGTCTTCAACAAAGGGGCGGTGATGGTGCTGCCGACTGGTGTGAATAAAGCCACGGGGCTGCGCGCCGTGCTGAAGAAGATGAACTTATCGCAGCACGAAACAGTCGGTGTGGGTGATGCGGAAAATGACCATGCGTTTTTAGAACTCTGTGAATGTTCGGCAGCCGTGTCGAATGCCATTCCCGCGTTGAAACAGCGCGTGCATCTCGTGACGCATGGCGACCACGGCGCGGGCGTGGAGGAACTGATCGATGAGATGATCTCCAATGACTTGGGGAACCGCGTCGTGCAACTCGCGGCCCATGATCTGCCCCTCGGAATCGACCGGCAGGGGCAGACTGTCACCATCCCCGCGTTCGGCCCCAGTGTATTGATCGCCGGTCCGTCTGGTAGCGGAAAATCGACCACGACGACCAGTTTGATGGAACGCCTTGTCGAACGGAACTATCAATTCTGCATCATCGATCCGGAAGGCGATTACGAATCGCTGACATTCGCCGTATCCATCGGCACAGGAAAACGCGGCCCCAGTTCTCAGGAAGTTCTGGAGATGCTGGGGCCGGCGGAACAAAACGTCTCGGTCAATCTGATCGGCCTGCGACTGTCTGATCGGCCCGATTTCTTTTCCAATCTGCTGCCTCAGATTTTGCAGTTTCGCGAGCAGTCCGGCCGGCCCCATTGGCTGATTGTCGATGAAGCCCATCATCTCTTTCCGATGTCGTGGGACCTGGGAACCAAGTTCGCATCCAAGTTGAATCGAGCGGTGTTCATCACGGTACATCCCGATCAACTCCATCAGGACGTACTGGCATCCGTCGGCACAGTCATCGCCGTCGGCCCGCGTCCCGAGAAAACACTACGCGACTTCTGCAAAGCCCAAAACCTCATCCCACCAATTTGCGATTTCGGCGAGCAAGTGACGGGAGAGGTTGTGGTGTGGGATCGAGCGTCGAATGGAAAGCCGCGTTCTGTTCAGATCACGCCTCCCGTGACGGAATTGCATCGGCATATCCGGAAGTATGCCGAGGGCGAACTTCCGCCCGAGCGCAGCTTCTACTTTCGCGGACCAGCCGGCAAATTGAATCTGCGTGCGCAGAATCTGATCATGTTTTTGCAGACCGCCGACGGCATCGACGATGAGACCTGGCAGTTTCATCTGAAAGAAGGCGATTATTCCAAATGGTTTCGCAGCTGCATCAAGGATGCGGCGCTTGCCGACGAAACGGTGCTGATCGAGAGTGCAGCATCCACATCCGCGGCGGAGTCTCGTGACAAAATTCGATCGCTCGTCGAACGCCGTTATACGTTGCCAACGACCACGGCCCGACTGGCGGCCGATAAAGATTTGACGAGCGAACCGCGCCCGGCAACGGAGCCGAATAGTAAACCATAAAGTTTTCCGATTTTGAGCGCTGAAAACCGATCACAGCACAGCTATGATTCAGTTATGCTCAAAACACATTGCCTACCCGCCGCCGTTGTTTTTCTCTTCGGTGTGATGCGGATTCTCGCGGAGGATCTCGCTCCGCCCGAGTGGTCTTATGAGCCGAAATGGCTCCAGCCGTTCTGGATCGGTGACACGATGCAGGGCGAGTCGATCCTGTTCATCAAGTCGAATGACGGCACCACGGCCCGTGGCGAGTTGCTGTTTCCGCCGCTGAAAATTCTGTCGGTCCGCAACTCGAACGGTGATGTCACCTACGAAGAAGGGCGTGATTACCTCTGGAAAGCGGGTTCACGCCGGATCGATATTCCAGCCGGCTCGCGGATCGTCACGAAAACGCCGGCCGATTTGCGGCGACCGGCGAAGTCTCAGAAGTATGAATTGACACATCGCGACGGCAACGGCGAAATCTTCTTTGGTTCGCTGCTCGAATATCACGACATGCAGACCTGCGTCACCTACACGCATGAGCCGGATTTGTGGAAAGCCATGCCGCCGAAGTTCGACGCGGAGCGATTGCCACGGACGCTGGAGAAGTTGCGGACCAAGCAACCGGTGACGATGCTGCTGCTCGGCGACAGTATTTCCGCGGGCTGCAATGCCTCGGGATGGGCGAAGGGGACTCCCTATCAACCCCCGTTCGCAGGATTGGTCGAGAAACATCTCGCAGCGACGTTTGGTGGTGATGTTTCCGTCAAGAACCTTTCGATTGGCGGCAAAAGCACCGAGTGGGCCGTTACCGTGACCGACGATGTCATCGCGGCTAAACCGGATGTGGTGTTGCTGGCCTTTGGCATGAATGATTCCGCCGGCCGGCCGAAAGCGGAATACAAAAACTACATCGAACAGACGATCAACAAAATCCGAGAAAAACGTCCGGAAACTGAGTTTATTCTGATTGCGTCCATGTTGGGCAACAAAGACTGGGTGCGGCTCGATCAAGGACTCTTTCCGCAATACCGCGACGCGCTGGCGGAGTTATGCGGACCGGGCATCGCGCTCGCTGATCTCACTTCCATCTGGACCGAGTTGCTGAAATCGAAGCAGGATTGGGATCTCACCGGCAACGGGGTGAATCATCCGAACGACTTTGGGCACCGAGTCTACGCACAGGTGATTACGTCGTTGCTGCTGCCGCGCGAAGAATGAACCACGCTTCTTCGAAGCGTCGCTAACTGCGCTGTTGTTGGTAGATGGCCAGGATGACGTCTTCCACCGTCTTGAACGATTTCTTCCCGCTGGCAACGGCGTCGAGTTTCTCGCGGGCTTCCACGGCGTTGTAGCCCAGACTCAGCAACGCGTCATACGCTTCGACCAGCACTCCGCGGTCCGCGGTGGTGCCGCTGTCTGGAAACTCTTTGGCGACCATCAAGGCGAACTTCGTCATCTTGCGACGGAGTTTCGCGATGATGCGTTCGCTCATCGCCGGGCCGATGCCGGGCAGCATACTCAACTCTTTGACGTTCTGCTGTTCTACGGCATCGGCGATGTCGCGCACTGGGCGGACCATCGAACGGAGCGTTTTCTTCACTCCCATCCCGTCGACCGAACAGACCAGTTCAAAGAATTCGAGTTCGACATCGGAGAGAAAGCCGATCATCCGCGGCGTCATGCGTCCCTGCTGAGGATTGCCTTCGATGTACTCGATAGTTTTCAGCGAAACGTCCTCCCCCAGTTTCGCCTGAAGCTGGCGGCGGACGAATTCCGGGACGAAAACTTCGTATTCGAGCGCCCCGACTTCGATGCGTGCCTCGGCTTCGCCCAGTCGAATCAGTTTGCCGGTGATGCGGGTGATCAAGCGAAAATTCCTTATTCACAAGTTAGCACTTTGCGATATGATAGGTTCCCAGGACCTCTTTTACGAGAATGAGAGCCATGTCAATCGTCGAAACGAAGTCACGAAAAAAATCACGTGGTCGTCCCACTGCCGCTGTGCCGGAATTTGCGGTGGCACGGATGACGGTGCCGGAATATCTCGGCTTATTAGACAACGGCTTCTACGGCAGTCGTCGCGTGGAACTCTGGGAAGGCTGGGTGATTGACCGCATGTCACACGGACCTCGTTCTTCGATGTTGATCATGCTGATCGCGGAATGGCTCTTCGAGCGGCGTCTCAAAGAGACTGCGATCAGAACTCAGATTCCCGTGCAACTGGCAGAGAGTTGCCCGGAGCCAGACATCGCGGTCGTTCGTGGAACAACGACGGACTTTGGCAGCCGAATTCCGACGGCCTCCGAGATTTTCATGCTTATCGAGGTCTCTGATTCCACATTGGCTGACGATCGCACGATCAAGTCCCGCATGTACGCTGGTGCCGGGATCACGGAATACTGGATTGTCAATTGCGAAGAGAAACAGGTTGAGGTCTACACCGATCCGCATGCCCAGGCGAAATCGCCACGCTATCGGAAGCTCACCACTTATCTGCCGGGCCAAACTGTGCCCGTGCATGTCGGCGGGAAAAAGCTCGGCGAACTCGCGGTCAGCGATCTGTTCCGCCCCACAAAGTGATCCGTCGCTCGCGTGAAGATTTCCTCTTCACGCCAGTTTTTTCGCGAGTGTCCCCTGCGTGTAATAATGGCACAGGGCGACCGCGGCGGCGTCGGCGACATCGTGCGGTTCCAGCACCTCTTTCAACGCGAATTCCCGCTGAATCGCCATTTGAATCTGCTGCTTGTCGGCTCGGCCGCTGCCGGTGAGCAATCGTTTGATCTGCGTGGGCGTGTAATGCACCACATCCAATCCCGCTTCGGCGGCAGCGAAGAGAATCGCACCGCGGGCGTGCGCCATCAGCACGGCAGTCTTCGGAAACTGGGCATGCGAGAAGACCTGTTCAATGGCCAGCGTGTGCGGCTGATACTGTTCGATCACTTCCCGCACGCCACGGCCAATCTCCAGAATTCGTTCGGTCAGCGATAAGCTCTGCGTCGACCGAATCACCCCCCCTTCACGCAGCAACGGCCCGCGCAGACCACGTTCCAGCACCGCGTAACCAGTGCGGTTAAGACCGGGGTCGATGCCGAGGGTGAGGGAAGGGAATGTCATGCCTGCCCCACCGGTCTCGAGGCCGCGATCTGTGCTTGCATCCAAATTTCGTCGTCGGCTTTGAAGCGTGGGGACTCCCGACGCTCATAGAGCCGGGGGCCGTAGGTTCCATCTTCCCATGCCGCGTCAACTAAGGGTTGCAGGTCCAGGACAACGTCTTTATCGCCCGGTCTGAGTGGAACACGAATCGCAGGCAAGCCTGCTCGAAGAGGTGATTCATAGCATTCTGCACGCGATGGATGCGTCCCTCGAATAACAATGATGCGGTACGGGTAGGAACAATTATCTGGGACAAGATGCCGCGGAGCGGTCAGCGCCCATCCGCCCTCTCGGACCAAATCGATTTCCACCAGGTTGACGCCAGCGTCCAAAAGCCGCTGTTGCTTCGCCTGAAACTGTTCGCGTGCCTTTGGCGAAGATTTGTTTCCTGGACTGAGAAACTCAATCGTTGTGACCACCCGATCTCCGGCACGGTCGAGAATTTGAATCCACCGTTCCGTCCACTCGACGTTTAACGGAATCACCCAAGGTTGCGCGGCAATCACACTCTCTTCAGTTGAAACGTCAGGCTGGAAGCCTGAGGGCTGTTCGACGATCCGAACATCGGGCGAAAAACGCGGTCGCTCATCGGAACCTTCGATTTCAAGATGCACAAACTCTTCGATGCGCGCGACAAGATCGTCGATCAACCGTTTTTTGAGCTGATTCCGCGCATACGTCATCAAACTGGTGTGAACATCACCCCAGTGGTTCTCCAGAAACGGGTCCATGCCGGGAAAGGGGCTGGGCATAATATTTTTATCCTCGCCGCCAAAGAGTCTGCTCCACTCGGTCTTCCAGCGTGATTTTCAATTCCGTCAATTTATTGCGCACGAGATCTGCCACGGCGAAGTTTTTTGCTTTTCGCGCGTCGGCTCGAATTTGAATGATAAGCTGCATCAGGCCGTCCAGCAGCGCATCGTCGGCTCCCCCTGATTTCGCCTTGGCCTGTCGGAAGACGCCGAGGATGGTCGAGAGTTCTTTCAGGATCGTCATTCCGGCTGTCAGCGCGGCGAGGGCATCGGCTGAGGGGGTCCCCTGGTCCAGTTTTTGATCGCCGATGAACGCGTTCAACGTCTTCCGCAGATCGAATAGCACGCCAACCGCGCCGCCGGTGTTGAAGTCGTCGTCCATCGAGTCGAGGAATCGCAGCCGGAGCGTGGCGAGTTCTTTGGTGAACTCAGGGAAGCCCAGGGGTTGCAACCCCTGGGCTTCCGCGGATGCGCGGGTTTTCGGTGCGGCAATCTCGAAATACGATTTTCCGGTGATCCGCTCATAGGTTTCAAAGAGCCGTGAAAATCCTTCGAGGCTGGTCGCCGTTTCGTTGAGCCGTTCGTCACTGAAATCGATGGGGCTGCGGTAGTGGGTGGCGAGCAGGAAGAAACGAATCGTTTCGGCGTCGTAAGTTTTCAGCAGGTCCTTGAACGGCCCGGCGCCGGTCGATTTGCTGATCTTCTGGGCTTCCTGCTGCTGCTTTTCCTCCATCAGGTCGCCGTGTTTGCTGTGCGCTCCGCCGACTTTACCCGCCTGCCCGCTGGACTGCATCAAGCCGTTGTGGAGCCAATATGTCGAGAACGGCTTGCCGGTGCAAGATTCCGACTGGGCGAGTTCGTTCTCGTGATGGGGGAACATCAGGTCGAGGCCGCCGCCGTGGATGTCGATCGAGTCGCCGAGAATTTTGCGGGCCATCGCCGAGCATTCGATATGCCAGCCAGGCCGTCCCGGTCCCCAGGGCGACTCGAACGACGGTTCCCCCGGTTTGGCCCCTTTCCACAAGGCGAAGTCGGCGGAGTGCTTCTTGCCGTCGTTCACCTCTGCCCGCGTGCCGGCGAGCATTTCTTCCAGGCTGCGACGGCTCAGCTTGCCGTAGTCGGCGTCCTTGGTGCAGTTGAAATAGACATCGCCATTCAAGGGATACGCATATCCCTTCTCAATCAGCGTGGCGATGATGTCGTGCATGCCTTGAATGTGTTCGGTCGCGCGGGGGAAGTGATCAATCGAATCGACCCCCATCGTTTTGAGGTTGTCGAAATAATCCTGCTCGACATCCTTGGCGACGGCGGCCATTGTCGAATTGAGTTCCTTCGCCCGGTTGATGATTTTGTCATCGACATCGGTGATATTGACGACCCAGGTGACCTGATAGCCGCTGTACACGAGGTACCGCTTGACCGTATCAAAAATGACCGGACCGACCATGTGGCCGATGTGCGACGGCTTATAAACCGTCGGCCCGCAGAGGTACATTTTGACCACGCCGGGGTCAACCGTTTTGAAGTCTTCTTTCTGACGAGACAGCGTGTTGTAAACTCGCAGAGGCATGGTCGTTCCGTTCCGTGGATGAACAAAGCCGCGGTTGGCAACCGCAGGATTGGGAAAATGTAACACGGCGGGCCGATTGCCGGAATAGGAAACCAAAGGATAGGTACTGTGCGGGGCGTACGACACACGTCGCGCGTCCTTCGGTCAGGTGCAGAACTCGGACGTGGGATGTCGGTGTCGTGGCACGCGCGAAATCATCTTGCCCGAATGCGAAGGCTCTGCTACATCAAGGCCTCTCCCCCGATTCGTTGCACACAACTTCCCAAATCAAGGACGACGGCCATGCGTCGGATCGTACTCATTGCGCTCGGCGCGCTGTCCGTGGCGGGCTGCGTCGGCATCAATCAGGGCAACCGGCCAATGGGGTCCATCATCGGGCAGACAGAGCTGCCGCAGCCGGGCGAGTGGTGCCGGGCGACGTATCCACAGCAACGCAGCGGCTTGCTGAACGTGTCGCAAAGTCATGTGACGGGGCAAGTGGAATCGGTTGACGACGACGGCATTCGCTTAAGCCATGTGCGCGCTGGTTCCCGGAATGGGACTCGATTTGTCGGCAAAGTGCCCTATATCGGCCGTTATTTCAAAAATACCGGAGTCGGCACATCCCTCGATGATGTCGTGGTCAAAGTCGATAAAGTTGAACGACTGGAGATTATCAGCGAACAAGACGGTCGCCAGGATTTTCCGCTGCAAGTCGCCCAGCAACTAACGGCCGCAATGCCGGGGCCGCACCGCATGACGCGCTGATGTTTGTCAGAGCCGCGAGCGTCAGAGACCGGTCGCTCACGCTCGCGGCTCTGAACGGCTTTAGAATTCCAGCCGTGCGACGAACAGCCGCTGGCGGTCGCCGCGAGTGTAAAAGTCTTCCAGCGTAGCCGCGACATCCGGGTCGATGAATTGGTTGTGCTTCCGCTGGCCGTTCACATGAATGAAGACCCGCTTTTCCAGATCGATCAGATCGGGATGAATCCACAGCGTGTGTTTGTTGGATGGCGAATTGACCGTGACATCGTTCCCGTTCTTGCTTCCCGGCGCGATGTCGGCGCTGATCCACATCGGCTTGGTATTCCCCTTCGCCCCGGCGGGCGCATTCAAGACCACCGATCGCGGCAGATTGGTCGCCTCCAGCCAGAAGAAGCGACCGTCGGATTTGCGCAGTGATTTCATTTTGAAATCCTTTTTCGGCATCGGCATCCGGCGGTGCAGGCTCATCCAGTCGAATATGCGGGGCAGTTCTTCCGCGAAATGTTCATAACCGCGCTGCGGGAATTCGCAGTAAATCAAATCGAAACGGAAGCCATGAGTTTTGATGATTTTGTCGATCACGGCTTGATTGCGGCTGGTCGCATCGCGGTCGAGTTCCCCCCCCACGATGTACCACGCCGAACCCTGTGCATTGTCGATGTACTGCTTGGCGTACAAATCGCAGACGCCGCAGATCGGGATCACGCCGGCGAATTCGTCGGGATGCGAAAAACCAAGGTCGAACGCGGCGTCGCCCCCCATGCCATGCCCGCTGAGAAAGATCCGCTCCGAATCAATCGGAAACCGCCGACGGGCATCGTTCATCGCAGCCAGCACCCGCAGATGCGTCGCAGAATCGTAATCGTATTCCCCCTGATTTGCCGGTGCGTATTCCGGCGCGATCACAATATAACCCCGCCGCTGGGATAAGCCCGGATCATCGGCCGAGCCGCCCCACCAGTCGAGCATCTGCTCTGGCGTGCGGCCCTGCGCCCGCAGCGTGATGACCATCGGATAGGTGTGATGCGGCGAGTATTCTAACGGCAGCAATACGGAGTACGATACGTCCGGCGTTTCCCCGCTGCCGGGGACTTCGATCCGCCGCGGCACACCGGCGACGATGCCGGGCGTCTCGACGACGGGGGGCAACTGCGGAATCATCCGCCGCACCATTTCCGGGCCGACACCTTCTACTTTGCGAAGTTGGTCATACGTCAAAGTCCGCGCGTTCGTCGTTTCGCCCCGCAAGGCTTCCTGCACCAGAAAACGGGCATCCCACAGCCGAATGGCCTGGGCGAGATCGGTGACGGCATTCGCGGCTCCGAGTATCCAGCCGGAATAGGCCAACGCCAGTTTCTCATCAACCGTGTAGCCGTCATCATCCGCGGCTTTGAGAAAGGGATCGAGGCGGTTTAGCGTGTTAGGATGAAGTTCTTCGACCACCACCGAGCGGATCGGGGCCAGTTTCTTGCGCTGCTCTTCATCGGCGAGCGAGCCGGCGAGTTCGTCCAACAGGTCCCGGGCGGTATTCGCGGTGTCTCGGCGGTTTTGACATGTTTTGAGAAACTCCGTCGCATCCTTCAGTACCGCGCCGCCGATCCGGTCGGGCGTGATCTGCCGGGCGTTTTCCTCGGCGAGTTGATATTGTCCGGCTTCCACACGCAGTTTCAGTTCGCGCAACACCACTCGTCCGAATTCCTGCACCAGATCCTGATGCACTGATGTCGCCCGTTCTTTCAGGTCCGGGAAATCGCGGGCCAACGATTCCAGTTCCTTGAAAGCCTGCGGGTACATTTCGGCTTGAATGAAAAACCGGGCTAATTGAAGCCGCAATTGGGGGTTCTCGGGGCTGATCCGATGCCGCAGGACGTTTTCCAGCACATCGGCCGGGACCGCTTTAGTCGAGATGCCGTATTCCCAGTGATGGGTCAAACCGGTGAGTTTGATGCTGTCGGGCGTGATCTCGGTGATCCCCTGCACGATGTGCACCGGCCCCTTCGCCGAGTTCAGCGTCACCCTGCGACGGCCGTGATCATCGAAGGGGGTGACTTCGGCGAATTGACCGACGGAAGCCAGCGTCTGCGATTTCGGGTTTGTCTTTTCCTGCTTGATTGCGAACGCTTCACGCGTCGCCAAGCTGCTGTCGAGATTCAGCCCGCCGTCGGGAATCTGTTTTGACGGCAGGAAGTACCACGCGGCTCCCGTCTCGACCATCACCACGCTGAACGTGGGAACTTGGGACTGCTTATCATTCTTGACCGTCAGCGACTGCAATTTTCGGGGCGAACCGGTGAGGACCATGCCGCTCCGCATCCGCACCTCGCCGGCCGGCGCAGTGGTCACCCAACCGGCCAACAGCAGCCAAGCCAGCAGGCGGAGACGAGGCATGGAATGCGGGGACGCGAAGGTCATGGGTTGCCGAGTTGGAGACTGCGGAGTGCAAACGGTGATCGCCTGCATTCTATGTCGGTGTGGCTGGTTCGTCAGGATGAATTTCCCGGCGGCTGACCGAAGACCCTGAAACTGAGCGGACAGCGAGAACCAAGCTGGGCAGGGTGACTCTCAACTGCTAAAATATCTAGAGCGATCGCCAATGCGGAGAGGGTCCGTCATCCGGGAGGCAACTTCGAGGAGACGACGAACCAGGATGTTCGACCGAAGTCTTTGATTTCAAAGGGGCTAAGTCCCATGACCACTGTGAGTTACCCACCGCAGCCAACTCGCCGCCCGAATCCGATCCCGGAAGTTGCGGAGGCAAATGTCGAGCCGAGTGCCGTCCCGACCGCCGAATTGGACCCGACCGAAGTCGCGGAATGGCTGGAATCGCTAGATGATCTGCTGGTCCGCCAAGGTCCGGACGCCGTCAAACAGTTGTTAACGCAACTTTACTCACGGGCGCAAAGCCAATCGGTGCCGATTGTTCCGTCGATTACCACCGCCTATGTCAACACCATCGCGGCGGAAAACCAGCCGGAATATCCGGGCGATCAGGAAATCGAACGCCGCCTGCGCAGCCTCGTCCGCTGGAATGCGATGGCGATGGTACAGCAGGCCTATCACTCGGGATCGGGTGTCGGCGGTCACATCTCCACATTCGCATCCTCGGCCGCGTTGGTAGAGACGGCTCAGAATCACTTTTTCCATGCCCGCTCCGCCGATCACACGGGCGACATGGTCTACTTCCAGGGACATGCTGCTCCGGGCATGTATTCCCGCGCGTTCCTCGAAGGCCGGCTGACTGAGGAGAATTTGAAGAATTTTCGGCGGGAAATTCCGCGTGGACAAGGACTTTCGTCATATCCGCATCCCTGGCTCATGCCAGATTTCTGGCAGTTTCCGACTGTCTCGATGGGTTTAGGCCCGATATGCTCGCTCTATCACGCCCGATTCTTGCGATATCTTGAGCATCGTGGCTTGCTGGACACCTCGAAATCCCGCGTCTGGGCGTTCCTTGGCGATGGCGAAATCGACGAACCCGAATCGCTGGGGGCCATTACCCTCGGCGCGCGGGAACAACTCGACAACGTCACTTGGATCGTCAACTGCAATCTGCAACGGCTCGATGGCCCCGTTCGCGGCAACGGCAAGATCATTCAGGAACTCGAAGGCATCTTCCGCGGCGCGGGTTGGAATGTCATCAAAGTCGTCTGGGCCACCGAATGGGACTCGCTCCTGGAAGCCGACGACACCGGCGTCCTGGTTCGCCGCATGGAAGAAGTCGTCGATGGACAGTATCAGAAATACGCCGTTGAGACGGGGGAATTCATTCGCCACGATTTCTTCGGCAAATACCCGGAACTGCTGAAGCTCGTCGAACATCTCAGCGATGAGCAGTTGCAAGCCCTCCGCCGTGGCGGTCACGATGTGAACAAGATTTACGCGGCTTACAAAGCCGCCGTCGAGTTCAAAGGCGCGCCAACGGTCATTCTGGCGAAGACGGTGAAAGGGCACGGTTTGGGAGAAGAAGCGGCGGCGAAGAACACCGCGCATCAGACGAAACATCTGCGTGAAGAGAGCCTGCTGCGGATTTGCCGATCGGCCGATCTCCCCCTCAGCGACGAAGACGCGAAGGCCGCCAAGTTCTATCGTCCGGACCCCAACACGCCGGAAATGAAGTATCTGCAAGAACGCCGCAAAGCGCTCGGCGGTTATATTCCGGCCCGCAAGCCGACGGCTGAACGTTTCGCCGTGCAACCGCTGGCCGAATTCGTGCAGAAAAACAGCGAAGCCGGCCGACCTCGTTCCACGACGATGGTGCTCGGCGAGGTGATGAAAGCTCTGATGAGGGACAAGACTTTCGGGAAGCAGATCGTCCCGATTATCCCCGATGAAGCCCAGACCTTCGGCCTCCAGACGCTGTTCGCGACATTCGGCATCTACTCCAGCAAGGGGCAGCTCTATACGCCGGTCGATGCCGAAAGCATGAATTCCTATAAGGAATCGCGCGACGGCCAGGTGCTGATGGAAGGGATCAACGAAGCCGGGGCGATGTCGTCGTTCATCGCCGCAGGGACGTCGTATGCCAACCTCGGCCTGCCGATGGTCCCGTTCTACATTTATTACTCGATGTTCGGCTTCCAGCGCGTCGGCGATCTGATCTGGCTGGCCGCCGATTCCCGCTGCAAGGGCTTCCTCTGCGGAGGAACGTCGGGCCGGACGACGCTCAATGGCGAAGGACTCCAGCATCAAGACGGCCACAGCCTGCTGTTCGCCAGCAGCGTGCCAAACTTGTTGGCGTACGATCCCGCCTATGGCTACGAAGTCGCCGCGATTGTGCAGGACGGTTTGCGGCGGATGTACGGCGAAGGCGAGGACATCTTCTACTACCTCGCCATCTACAACGAATCTTACAAGATGCCGGAACTCCCCGCGGGCGACGGCGTGCTCGAAGGAATTCTCAAAGGCCTCTACCCACTCGATCCCGCGGTCACGGCGGAGCAGCGCAAGTCGCGGCCGCAACTGTTCGGCAGCGGCGTGATTTTGCAGCAGGTCATTCGCGGACAGCAGATTCTCGCCGAGAAGTTCGGCATTGAAGCCGATGTCTGGAGCGTGACCAGCTACAACGAACTCTGCCGCGAGGCGCAAGCCGTGCAGCGGTGGAATACGCTGCATCCGGGTGAGCCGGCGAAAGTCAGCTTCATCCAGAAACAACTCGCGGGAATTACTGGCCCAATCATCTCGTCGAGCGACAATATCCGTCTGCATGCCGAGCAGATTCGCCAGTACGTTCCCGGCCAGTATGTCGTGCTGGGTTGCGACGGCTTCGGCCGCAGCGCCTCGCGGGCTGAACTCCGCCGGCACTTTGAAGTCGACGGCGAATGTGTCGCCTTCGCCACGCTGACGGCCTTGGCCAAAGACGGCAAGTTCGATGCGAAGAAATTGCCCCAAGCGCTCCAAGACCTCGGCATCGACCCGGAGAAGGTTGATCCGATGCTTGCCTGATATCGTCTGTGGTTGATTGCAAACGCTCGGCTGACCACGGACTCCATTTTTCATCCGATTTTCCACTTCAAATATTGGTCTCTTCCTCATGGACTTCAAACTCCCTCAACTGGCGGAAGGCGTCGAATCCGCCGATGTCGCCGAGATTCTGGTCAAGGAAGGCGACACGATCACCGCCGGCCAGATTCTGATGGAACTCGAAACCGACAAAGCGGTGATGGAGCTTCCCTGCCCGCATGCCGGCAAGATCACCAAGCTGCTCGTCAAAAAGGGTGACACCGTCAAACCGGGACAACCGGTGCTCACGCTGGAATCCGCCGGCGCGCCGGCTGGTGCCAATGGTTCAAATGGAGCTAAACCCCCGGAAACGGCCGCGGCGAAACCACAAGCGGCAAAACCCGCCCACTCCCCTGCCGCCCCCCCCACGCTTGCGGTTTCGCAGCCCGCCAAACCCGCATCCACCGCGGTCATCGACACGGGCCTTCCCATCCCCGCTGGCCCGGCTACGCGGCGCATGGCCCGCGAACTGGGCGTCGCCCTCGAACGCCTGCGAGGCAGCGGCCCGGGCGGACGCATCACACAGGCGGATGTTGCCCGCGCGTACGCGCACACTAATGGCTCTTCCAGCGGTGGCGGCGGAATCGCGATTCCCCCCTTGCCCGATTTCTCTCAATTCGGCCCGGTGGAACGTCAGGCCTTTTCCAAGCTGCAAAAAACCGCGGCGACCAATCTCAGTCTTGCCTGGCAGATTATTCCGCATGTCACGCAGCACGATCTCGCCGATGTGACCGAAGTTGAAGGGGTCCGCCGCCGGTTCACCGAAATTTCCAAAGACACGCCGAAAGTGACGATGACTTCCATCGCCATGAAAGCCGTGGTCGCCTGCTTGAAGGAATACCCCCACTTCAATTCGAGTTACGACGCCGCCAAGGGCGAAGTGGTGTTGAAGCGGTACTACCACATCGGTGTCGCGGTCGACACGCCGAATGGATTGGTGGTGCCCGTGATCCGCGATGTCGATCAGAAAAACGTGCTGCAAATCGCGGCTGAACTGGCGGTCGTCGCGGAGAAAGCCCGCAATCGTAAGCTGGAAATGAAGGACATGCAGGGCGGAACATTCACGATTACGAATCTCGGCGGCATCGGCGGCACGGCGTTCACACCAATCGTCAATTACCCCGAAGTCGCGATCCTCGGTTTGTCGCGCACGCAGAAGCAGTTGCAACTGGTCAATGGACAAGTTTCTGAACGGTCGATGCTGCCGCTGTCGTTGTCGTATGATCATCGCGTGGTGAACGGTGCCGACGCCGCCCGCTTCGTCGGCAAACTGTGCGGCCTGTTGACCGATTCGTTCCGCTTGTTGATCGAAGTGTAACCGGTCAGCCGCGATTTGGAATTTGTAGGGTTGGCCGAGTCTGCGAGGCGAACCATTTTTGCCAACGAAGACGGTTCGCCTCGCAGACTCGGCAAACCCTACTAGACTACTTGAGATTTGACGCCGTTCCTGCGATAAAGTTCAAACACAGAAGAAGCCCAGGGATTGCAATCTCTGGGCTTCTTGAATTCTTTATGCCCGGTAATGCGAAGCTGGTGAATTATGGCAGACTTGCAGGCGGAACTTGTGGTACTCGGCGGCGGCCCCGGCGGATACCCGGCGGCATTCGACGCGGCCGATCATGGCATGAAGGTCACGCTGATCGATGAAGGGGCGAAACCGGGCGGAGTCTGCCTGAATCGCGGCTGCATCCCCTCCAAAGCCCTGCTGCATGTCGCCAAGTTGATCAACGAATCGAAGGAAGCTGCCCACTGGGGCCTCAACTTCACCAAGCCGACGATCGATCTCAATAAACTCCGCGAGTTCAAGAATGGCGTCATCACGAAAATGGCTGGCGGCATTGGTGAACTGTGCAAGTTGCGCGGCGTCACGCTGATCCAGGCCCGCGGCACATTTCTCGACGACCACACACTGGAGATCAAAAAGTCGGATGGCTCGACCGACAAACTGCAATTCGAGAAGTGCATCATCGCAACTGGTTCCTCCCCCACCATGCCCCCGGTGTTCAACATCGGCGATCCGCGCGTGATGGATTCCACCGGCGCGCTGGAACTGCAAGATATTCCCGGTTCGCTGCTCGTCGTCGGCGGCGGTTACATCGGCCTCGAAATGGGCAGCGTGTATGCCGCGCTCGGCTCGAAAGTCACCGTGGTCGAACTGACGGCCGGTTTATTGCCCGGTGCGGACCGCGATCTGGTTCGACCACTGCAAAAACGACTCGAACAGGCGTTCGCGAAAATTCACCTGAACACAAAAGTCGACGGCCTGCAGGCCACTCGCGGCGGCATTGTCGCCTCGCTAACCGGTCAAGGGGTCGAGCCGAAGCAGACATTCGACCGCGTACTGATCTCGATTGGCCGGCGGCCCAACAGCAAGGGGTTTGGCTTAGAGGCGACTGGTGTCACGGTGAATGACAAGGGATTTATCGTCGTCGATGCCCAGCGGCGAACCAATGTGCCGCATATCTTCGCGATTGGCGATATCGCAGGCGAACCGATGCTGGCCCATAAGGCGACGAAAGAAGCGAAGGTCGCGGTGGAAGCGCTGCTCGGGAAGCCCACGATCTTTGACAACATCGCGATTCCTGCCGTCGTGTTCACCGATCCGGAAGTCGCATGGTGTGGGTTGCAGGAACACGAAGCCAAGGCCCAAAATCGCGAGGTGAAAGTCGTCCGCTATCCGTGGGCCGCGTCCGGCCGCGCGACGACTCTCGGCCGTAACGAAGGCCTGACCAAACTGATCTTCGACCCGGCGACTGAACGGGTGCTGGGGGTGGGAATCGTGGGCGTCAACGCGGGGGAAATGATCGCCGAAGGTGTGCTTGCTGTGGAGACCGCCGCCGTGGCCCGCGATGTCGCCGGCAGCATACACGCCCATCCGACATTGTCCGAAACCTTGATGGAAGCCGCCGAAGGTGCCTTCGGCCAGGCGACGCACGTTTATCGACCGAAGAAATAGGTAACAGGCAAGAGAGGGAGAGGGTAGAGGCGAGAGGAAAACTCGCTGCCGATTCGACTCGATATTCCCTCTCGCCTCGTCCCTCTCGCCCACATTGTTGGAGCCCTCTCATGTCCACCATCGACTTCTCACGTTCGTTCCTGACGTTCCGCATCGACACGCTGAAGAAACCGCCGCAGACGGTGTCGCATCAGCCGCCCTACTCGCTGAACAATGCGCGGATTCAACTCGATTGCGTGTGCGACATCACCGAGATCGCGACAAAACAAACGCAGCGGTTCGTGCTGGGGGTGAACTGCAAAACGGAACGTGTCGGCGTGACGGAAAACATCTGGTTGACGCCAAACGCTGATTTCGTACCGGTCGTTTCTCAAGACCAGTTTCTGAACATCAAGACGTATGCGTGGATCGGCCAGGAGCAAGGGGTCACGCTGTTCGGCCACAATCGCCAGCAACCGGATCGGCAGGTCGGGTCCACGCACGAAGCGTTCGATTCGCTTAAGATTCATGTCGCGGAAGTCGCGGGCGAACTGCTGGCGAACCCGCAAGCGATTATTGACGCGACATATGCCCATCAGCCGTTGTCGGCGGTGACGGAATTCGCGACCGACCGTTATCAGGTGGCGATTCATTACCCAGTGAAGACGTTCAACGTCAATGAGCGGGACAACGTTTACCAGACCGACACCGGCCCGGTCCTGTGGCCCGATCTGTCGCGCGAACCGGCCGACTTGATCGCCGGGTTGAACATGGCCTTCACGGCGTTCAATTGTCCCGAGTGGATCGAAGTGTTGGTCCGTGTGCCAACGGATGCGCCGAACGGCTTCAAGGTGTATCACTACACGGATTCAATCCGCCTCGACGGGGTGACGAACCGTATCTACCGAGTGTGATTCGATTTGGTCCCGGCGTTGCCCACGCCGGGCTTTGGGTCAGAACACGTCGCCGAGGGCGTCGATCACGGAAACGCCGACGGCTTTTGACGTGTCGCCATTCCACATGGTCGACATACCGTCCCACAGCAGCAGCGTCTGCACGACTAGCATGAACGCGCAGATGGCGACCGGCAGAACCGCGACAATGCCCCACGACGTTTCGCGGGCCACGGTTTTCACGATGGAAACCGACGCGGCCGACAGCTGGTCTTCGCTTAATCCCCCCTCGTCCGACATGCTGAAGGCGTCGTCGCTGGCGTCCAACACATCTTCCACCAAGTCGTCGCCTTCAAAGACTTCCTCGTCGTCGATGGCATCCACATCGAGTTCGCCGGCGTCGAGATCGTCGATAATGTCGAGATCCTCGACTTCGTCCACAGAGTCGAACGTCTCGCTGAGGCTAGGGGATTTTCCCGCGGCACGCTTCGTCGGCGGCAGTGTCTCAAGGGCATCGTCATCGTCGAGAGAGATCGTCGCCGTCTGATCGTTGGAATCGGGATGATCCCATTCAAATTCTTCCTCAGCAGGGGGATCGAATTCGGGCTGCGTTTCTTCAAGACCACTGCGGGCACGCGACTTGCGACCGAGAGAAATGCCACTCTCGGGGCCGTCGAGGGTGAGACCACTGTCCTGTTCGAGACTGAGGCCGCTGTCGTGTTCCAAGCTGATGCCGCTGTCGCCGAGGGAGTCCAACGCAATGCCGCTGTCCTGCGGCGTCAGCGTTAGTCCGCGATCCAAAGTGGAGGATTCCAGCGTCAATCCGCTGTCGCCTTCGAGACTGAAGCCACTGTCCGTGGCTTCGAGGCTGATACCACTGTCCGGGATGCGGACGTTGGAATCGCCATGATGGATGTCCGACGATGCCAGCGACAACCCGCTGTCGGGAGCCAGATCGCTCAAGGCTACTTCGAGAGAAATCCCGCTGTCCGCGATTCGGACATCACTATCCGAGGCTGACAACCCCCGCAGCGATTGAGCAGGCGTGATCACACTGTCATCAACTATCACTATGTGGTCGGTGGTGGCACCGTGTTTGGCTCCATTCGGATCTGCAACGTCTCCCACGACTTTCACATCACTGTCAGTCCCGGGCACGGCGGCCGTTTCGGTGTGCAAGATCACCGGCGGAGACGCGGAAACGGCTGACGAGTCCGCGATCACGATCTCGAGTTCGCTCAGCGATTCGGCATAAGGCAGATCGGCAGCTGCGGCGGGGGTCTCAATTTCGGGATTCGATTCCCCGACCAGCGTGACTTCGCTGGAAGATTCTCCGGATTGTTCCACGGGTGTTCCGAGCATGTCCCCAAAAGATTCCTCGACCGGTTCCAAGTCGGACGATTTTTTGATCGTTGTCGCACCTTCCGCCAAGGCCTCTTCGTCGAGTTCCAGGAAGCTGAAGTCGTCCGGGCCGGCACCCAGCGCCGGGGCTTCAAAGACCAATGTCTGCGGCCCGTCATCGTCCGCGATTTCCTCGCTGCCGGTGCCTGGCGAAGTCAGCAGGCCTCTCTGAATGAGGCCTTCGATTTCGTCGCGGCGATACTTCCAGGTTCCGCGGTCGGCGAGCGCGCGCAATTCCCCGTCATCAACCAGTTGCTGAAACTGTGCGGAATCCAGCCCGAAATGGGCGATCGCTTCTTCCGCAGTCAAAAATTTCTTGTCCATAGCAGCAAGCGCTCCACTCGACGGAAACCGTGGACGATGGGAATCGAAAGGACTGGGCACCCGGTAAAAACCGGGCGCGCAGACCTTCCCTTCAGCTTACGACTCAACCGGGCCGTTGGCCAGAGGTTCTCGCCGCCGATCCACAAAATTCCCGCTCCTACCGGCGGCGGGTGCGGCGATGTGGCGTTATGGCATCACTCCGAGGAGACCGGGATCAGCCGGGGAAACGGAGCAACACTTTCCCCGGCTTGCCAGGGGCCTCCGCCGCGCGCACAGCCGCCTGGACCTGTTCCAGCGGGAATGTTTCGCCGATCTCGCTGGTCAGGATGCCCTCGTGGATCAGCCCGCCGATGGTCCGCATCAGACCGATTTTTCCGAGCAGGCCAAGCGTGTGGATGTAATTCGAGAGCCAGAAGCCTTCAATTCGCGCGCCGACTGACATCAGGGTGCGGGAAGAGAATGACAGCGGTTCCGACGCCAGCGTGCCGTAGAGCAGCAAGCGGCCGTTCTGTCCAAGGCAGGTCGTCATCGCGGAGGCCGTTCTGCCGCCGACGGGATCGATGGCAAAACGCACACCCCCCTCGCCGCAGTGTGCCTTGACCTGCGCTGCAAGAGAGAATCCGTCAGCCTGATCACCGTCGAACACGATCACCGCGTCGGCCCCGAGCGATTTCAACTCGTCGACCTGTGCGGCCCGCCGTACGATATTGATCGTCCGAAAGCCGTAGCGTTGACCGAGGCGAATGACCATTTTACCCAAGGCCGAACCGGCAGCGGATTGCAGCAGCCACTCGCCTTTGGGGATCTCGAGTACTTTCCGGGTCATGACGAATGCCGCCGCGGGGTTGACGAAAAACGTGGCGGCCTGCTCATCGCTCAGGCGGGCATCCAGCGGCACGACAAATTTGGCGGGCAGGACGACTTGCTCCTGCCAGTTGCCGCCGGCGGAATTCAGCACGGCGACCCGCTTGCCGAGCAGAAATTTCCCAAACAGCCCGGCATTGGCTTCCTCAACGACGCCCACCCCTTCATAGCCCGGGACAGCGGGTAATGGCGGTTTTTTGCCGTAAATGCCCCGTACGGTCATCAGATCGGACGGATTAATCGGGCTGGCGCGCATGCGGACGCGCACGGTTCCGGGCAAGATATTCGGCAGGGGAACATCCTGCACCGTCAGCATTTCGGCCGGTTCACCGAATTTTTCAAACAGGGCAGCACGCATGAATTTCTCTTCCAAACGAGATCGCAGCGCAAGCAAGGGCCTTGTGTTTGATTGGCCCTTACTTGCGCAGCGGGCTGGTGAGAGTGTGTTGTAGCGTTTTTTCGAGGCGTTGTCGCGGGGACGGGCGAACGCTGATTGCTGTAGGGTGCGGTCGAGGCTCTGCGAGGCCCACCGCTTGCGGTCGCCAACCCCATGTCGGTGGGCCTCGCCACAGCCCTCGCCCCACCCTACAGCGTTGTCGCGGGGAATCGTCTCTTGTCCGATTGGTTCCCGCGTCTTAGAATGCCGGAATGAAGTTGCTAATCTTCTGGCGGAATTGAAGTTGCGTTGAGTTGAGGGTCGAGAGTTCAGAGTCGAGAGCCAACAGAAATGTGTCGCTCGATGTCCGCTCCGGCTCGAAACTCTCGACCTTGGACTCTCGACGTTATGAATCGGATCGCCGTCCTTGGAGCCACAGGATCGATCGGCACCAGCGGCCTGGATGTCATCGCGGCTCATCCGCACGCGCTGCAAGCGGCGGCGGTGACGACGCACCGGCGCTGGTCCGAATTGGCCCAGCAAGCGCAAAAGTATCGGCCCCGGTTCGCCGTGATCAGCGATGAGACCGCGAAATCTCAGGTGGATCGCCAACAGTTTCCCGCCGGGACCGAACTCCTGTTCGGCCCGGAAGCCATTGAAACCGTCGCTTGCCATCCCGAAGTCGACACCGTGCTGTGCGGCATCGTCGGTGCGGCGGGGTTGCGCAGCGCGTGGGCGGCTGTCGAGTGCGGGAAGCGGATCGGCTTGGCCAACAAGGAAACGTTGGTTGTCGCCGGACCGCTCATTATGCAACGGGCCGCGAAAACCGGCGCACAACTGATTCCCGTCGACAGTGAACACAGCGCGATTTTTCAAGCCCTGCAAGCGGGCCGGCGGCAAGATGTCCGCCGGGTGATTCTGACGGCGAGTGGCGGCCCGTTTCGCGGCTGGACGAAATCGCAACTGGCGAATGTCACTGTCGCGCAAGCGCTGGCCCATCCGACCTGGAACATGGGTCCGAAGATCACCATCGATTCCGCGACGATGATGAACAAAGCGCTCGAGATCATCGAGGCCCGCTGGATGTTCGGTCTGGAACCGGACCAAATCAGCGTGGTCGTGCATCCGCAGTCGATCATTCATTCCCTTGTCGAATTCACGGATGGCTCGGTCATCGCCCAGTTATCGCCCCCCGACATGCGGCTGCCGATTCAGTATGCACTCACGTATCCTGAACGCTGGGCCGGAATCAGCCCGACGCTGGACTGGGCCACCGCACATCAACTCGAAATGTTTCCGCCCGATTTGGAAGCCTTTCCCGCCTTGCAACTGGGCTTTGAAGTGGCCCGTCGCGGCGGATCGGCCGGGGCGGTGCTGAACGCGGCCAATGAAGCAGCGGTGCAGCGTTTTCTCGAAGGAACTCTGACTTTTTGTGACATTTCCCGCAGTTGTCGGGAAGTCTTGTCGGCTCATAATTTTCTTACTCAGCCCACGCTGTCGGAATTGCTTCGACTCGACGGCTGGGCACGCCAGGAGATTGCACGGTGGATGGCCTGAACGGATTGCTGGCGGCGACTTCGCTGCTGGAAAATGGCGTCAACTTTCTGACCACGGCTCTCGGGCTGGGACTGGTCATCTTCTTTCACGAACTGGGCCATTTCGCCGTCGCCAAATGGTGCAACGTTTATGTCGAGCGGTTCAGCATCGGCTTCGGCCCAGTGCTATTGGGCTGGAAATGGGGCGAAACCGAATACGCTCTGTCGGCCATCCCGTTCGGCGGTTACGTGAAGATGCTCGGCCAGGACGATTCCGATCCCTCGCAACTCACCAACGAGGAACTCGCCGCCGATCCCCGATCGTATTCCGCCAAGCCAGTCTGGCAGCGGATGGCAATCATTTCCGCCGGCGTGACGATGAACTTAATCACGGCGATTCTGTTCTTCGCCATCGCCTTCGCCAACGGCGTGCAGGTCTCCCCGCCCATCGTCGGCGAAGTTCGGCCCGGTATGCCGGCGTGGATGGCCGCGGTCGATAGCGGCGACCGCATCGACAAAATCAACGGCCGCCGCGTGACATCCTTCGCGGATATCTCGCTCAATACGGCACTATCCGACGATACGGTTCGCCTGGAAGGTACCCGCCGTGATGGCGAAACTCGGTTCGATGTCACGCTGGAACCATTCACATCGCGCACCCATCCGGAAATCACCCGTCCGCAAATCGGGCTGGGACCAACCCGCGGCCTCGAAGTCGAGAACTTTCCCAAACAGCAGCGTTCGCCCATCGTGAGCGGAACGGCATTCGCCACGGCTGAGCCGCCGTTCGCCAATGGCGATACGGTCAAGCAGATCAACGGAACGCCTGTGAAATCGTTTGCCGATTTTCAGGAGAAGTTTCTGACGCGAACCGGCGATACGACGGAATTCCTGGTCGCGCGGAAAGATGATCTGATAAAGGACGACTCGCCGCAAAAAGAGTTGACGATCCGCGTTGGTGCCGATCATGTGCGGACGCTGGGTCTGCGGATGGATTCCGGGCCGATTGCCGCCATCCAGAAAGATTCGCCGGCGGAAAAAGCGGGCTTAAAAGCGGGCGACAAGTTGTTGCAGGTGAAGGGCCTCAACGTGGGCACCGAGATCGACCCGATCAAGCTGCCGAACGAATTTGCGAAGTGGGCCGGTGAAGAAGTGGAAGTCAAAGTCAAACGTCAGAAGGACGGCAGCGGGACGGAAGAATTCACGGCCCGCGTGATGCCGAATGCCCGCCCCGGTTGGAGCGAGCGGCCGGAACTCGAAGGCGAACCCCTTTCGATCCCCGCGATTGGACTCGCGTTCCACATCATTCCGAAAGTCGTCAGCGTGGACCCCGGTAGCCCCGCCGCGGAGGCCGGCATCAAGCCCGAGGCCCGCATCACCAGCCTGACTCTGGTCGCCCCGCCCGGCGCGCCGGAAGACGACGCGCCGAAAAAACCGCGGTTCACGGTCAGCCTGTACGATGAAAAAGATTCTCGCAAAGAAAACAACTGGGCCTACGCCTTCTGGCTGATGCAGGAACTGCCGCAGCGTTCCGTCGAACTCACCTTGATGGACAACCAGAAGGCCCAGACGGTGTCGCTGGAGCCAAAGCCCGACACGGAATGGCTGTCGCCGCTGATCGGCCTGCGACTCATGGGGCAGGCGGAATTGAAGAAAGCAAAAGACCCCGCCGACGCGTTCAGCATGGCCGTCGATTACACACGTTCTTCGTGCTTGAACATCTATCTCACGCTGCGCAGCTTGATCACGGGGCGGCTGTCGTATCGAGAATTGCACGGCCCGCTGGGCATCGCCTCGGCGGCGTTTTATGTCGCGTCGGAGGGCATTGTGCCGCTGCTGCTGTTCCTGGGATTCCTGAGTGTGAATCTCGCCGTGCTGAATTTCCTGCCGATTCCCGTACTCGACGGCGGGCACATGGTGTTTCTGTTGTGGGAAAGCATTACGCGGAGAAAACCGAGCGAGAAAGTTGTCGCCGGGGCGACTTACGTCGGCATGCTGTTCCTGCTCGGCCTAATGGTGCTGGTGCTGTATCTCGATCTATTCGTGCATCGCCTCGGTTTCGGCCGGTAGAAGTGAACTCTGAAAGCCCGCCGATGGCAGCGGCGGGTATTTAAACATCACAGAGGAAGGATCTCACGCAGAGACGCGGAGTTCGCAGTGGAGGAGACGAGGGATGGAGAGCATAAGCAAATAAGGCATCCGCCCCTATTTGCTGCTGCATGTCCACCCGTTCAATTGTCCCCTCTGCGATCTCCGCGTCTCTGCGTGAGTACACTGTTGCCTGATTGCTGCTTCCGCAAAGCCCGCCGATGGCAGCGGCGGGTTTTCGATCACGCCTTCTTCCCTCGCGCCTGATTGCTTTTCTCACGCACTTTTTGCGCGATGCGTTGCAGGATCAGTGTCGCGCGGCGTTCGCCGTCGGAGGTCCCTTTATTGATCGCCGCCTGGGCCGCCTGCAGCACATTCCGCGCGGCTTTCTGATGCATCTCGAAATCGACAACCGCTTGTTTGATGCCGGGAAATGGGGTGCGAGATTTGACGAACTTTTCGTAGATGTCCAGGAATCGATTCCGTTGCCCGGCGGCACTCAGCAGGCCAACATCGATTTCTTTTGTGGAGCGCGTTAACGAGGAGATGGCTTCACGCAGCCAGCGCCGGGCGTCTTGCCACTGCTGTCGGTCGACAGTATCAGCGGAGTTCGCCTCTTCGGGAGACAGGTCGCGATTGAGTCCATTCAGTTTGGAAATGGAATGTTCGAGTTGGGTCCGCGCCCGGCGGACATCCGACTCGAGATACAAAATGTTCGTCCAGAAGAATTCGATCATCTCGAAATGCGGGCCGGGATTCTCTCCCGCCGCCAAATCACTGCCAGCGGTCGGTGTCGCTGTGGCAGCGACAGGGTTCGGCATCGCCACGGCGGCCAGGGGTGCCCAGAAGGTCAAGTGCTGATCGTTCCCCGTTGGCTGCGGCAAATCGGCCTCTAGCCAGCGCATCGTCTCGGCATCCAATGCGAACTGCTGGCCATACAGCGTCCACCCGACGACGGCCTCCATCCCCACAGCCGCCAGTAGCATTCGCATGGTCAATCGCGGGGAATTGGTGACGGCCGCGAACAACTCCGGCGGTAATTGAAAGACAACCGCGTTCGGGGCCTGCGGGGGCCGGAACCACGCCCAGACCATCACCGGCGGATTTGTCGGCAAAGGGACCGGTTCCCATCCGGCGGACGGCGCTCGCAGTGGGAATGACATGGCAAGAGTTCCGCCTGCGGAGTTCGCTCACAAAATTGACGAGGTTGAGTTTGTGCGGGTGGCTGGGGCGCGTGAAACGACATCCTCGGTCATGTGACTGCATGGCCCCAGTCTTGTGACACATCGACTGGGGCCATGTAGGTTACCGTTGATGGATAGTCGATGAGCACACCAGCCACCCAAACGAAATGATATCGGCAGACGAGACTCAACGGGAGTCGGGCTGGGGGAGTTCGTCATGGGAGAATGGTCGAGAATGTAGAGCACTTGCTCCGCAAGTGCAAAAAACACTTGCGGAGCAAGTGCTCTACAACCTCATTCAGTCTCACGACACGTTAGCTCAATCGCCGCCGGCACCGTGATTGTTCCTTCATACAACGCCCGGCCGATGATCGCCCCGACGAGCAGGGGTTGCTGGCGGCTGATGCGCACGAGTTTCTCGACATCGGCCAACGTGGTGACGCCGCCGGAGGCGATGGTCGGCAGGCCGAGATCGGCGAAGGTTTTCAGATCGGCGAGAGTGCCGTCGTCGACCCCCTGCATCATGCCGTCATTGGCGATGTTGGTGTAGATCACGGCGGCGAGGGGGATTCCGAGGAACTGCTTCGCCAAGTCCAAGGCGGAGGTCTGCGAGACATCCAGCCAGCCGGCGGTCGCGACTAGGCCGTCGCGGGCGTCCAGACCCAAGGCGACACGTCCGGGATACCGCCGGACGGCCGCGCGAAACCAATCCGGTTGTTTGAGCGCCTGCGTGCCGACGATCGCGCGATCGACCCCCCATTCTTCCAGCACGACCGCGAGCGACGCATCGTCGCGAATGCCGCCGCCGAGTTCGCAGGGGATGTTGATCGCGGCGAGAATGCTGCGGATCGCAGGGCCGTTCAACGGTCGGCCGGCTTTCGCGCCATCCAGATCGACGAGATGAAGCCGTGTGGCACCGCCGGATTCCCAGCGGCGGGCCATCTCGGCCGGATCGTCGCTGAAGACGGTTTCCTGAGCGTAATCACCCTGCCGCAGCCGCACACACTGTCCGCCACGCAGATCAATCGCGGGGAGAATTTCCATGAATTTCAATCCTCTCTGGTCAGACAGGAATCCAAACCACGAAGGACACGAAGATCACGAATAGAACCGACTCAAACATCGACA
>Ga0335397_10000663_pt1 | contig 45691 bp, 34 predicted proteins | sample MAT04_FD_205740 | JGI IMG/M metagenome (GOLD analysis project Ga0335397, IMG submission 205740) | Freshwater microbial communities from Lake Fryxell liftoff mats and glacier meltwater in Antarctica - MAT-04 (spades assembly) (version 2) ... | reverse complement strand
TTGAAATAGCTGAAGGGCGTGACGGACCCCGAGAAGAAACGGAAGATTATCGGCAACGAGTTTGTGTATGTATTTCAGGACGCTACGAAGCAGCTTGCGCGAGGGAAGAACTCGAAATTCAAGTGGCTGGCGCAAGGTACACTTTATCCCGATGTGATCGAAAGCGTCGCAATCGAGGGCAATCCGGCGGCATTGATCAAGAGTCATCACAACGTGGGTGGCTTGCCGAAGGGGATGAAGTTCAAGCTGCTGGAGCCGCTCCGTGAACTTTTCAAAGACGAGGTGCGTGAAGTCGGGACTGAATTGGGGCTACCGAAGGAAGTCGTGCAACGTCAGCCATTCCCCGGACCCGGCCTCGCGGTGCGTATTCTCGGCGATATCACCAAAGATCGGCTGGAAACATTGCGGCAGGCCGATGCAATTGTGGTGAGCGAAATGAAAGCATCGGGCTGGTATTATAAAGTCTGGCAGAGTTTTGCGGTCTTTCTCCCGGTGAAAAGCGTGGGCGTTATGGGCGACGAGCGGACTTACAAAGACACGTGTGCGGTGCGCATTGTGGGAAGCCAGGATGGAATGACCGCCGATTGGGTGCGCGTGCCTTACGACCTTCTCGCGCGGATCAGCAGTCGTATTGTGAATGAAGTCAAAGGCTTCAACCGCTGCGTATTCGATATTACTTCCAAGCCTCCAGGGACGATCGAGTGGGAGTAAAAACGCAAATAACGACAAAATAATACTATAAATTAGCAAAAAGCTGGATTTATAGCGTTTTATCCCGATAAGTTCCCTCCCTTCATGAAGACTCTCAAACTCGGTATTATTGGTGGTGGCCTCATGGGCCGTGAAATGGCAAGTGCGCTCGGACGCTGGTGTGCTCTGGTGGACTTTCCGGTGCGCGTCGAACTCACGGCAGTCTGTGATGTGCAGGAAAAAGTGCGCGACTGGTTCAAGCAGATTCCCTCGGTGAAGCTCTTTACCGGGGATCATAAGGAGTTGCTGGCTTCCTCTGAAGTGGACGCGGTGTATGTCGCCGTTCCGCATCACTTGCACGAGTCGCTGTATCTGGATGTGTTGAAAGCTGGGAAGGATCTTTTTGCGGAAAAACCATTCGGGATTGATCTAAAGGCGGCGCGTCAGATTCGCGATACCGCGAATGATCTGGGACGCTTTGTGCGCTGTTCGTCGGAGCTGCCATTTTTACCGGGCGCGCAGAAGGCGTTTAAATACATCCAGAGCGGCAAGCTGGGTCATATTCTGGAAATTCGCAGCGGCTTCTGGCACGCCAGCGATCTGGATCCCACCAAGGCGATCAACTGGAAGCGGCAGGTGAAATTTTGCGGTGAAATCGGCGTGATGGGCGACCTCGGCATGCACGCGTGTCATCTTCCGTTCCGTCTCGGGTATCGTCCGAAGAATGTCTATGCGCAGTTGCAGAAGATTTATCACGAGCGCCCGGATGGAAAAGGCGGGATGGCGGCGTGCGACACATGGGATAACGCGCTACTGCATTGCGATGTGGAGATTCCTGGTCATCCAAACGGCACCGTGCCGATGCGCCTGGAAACCAAGCGCCTGGCTCCTGGCGAGATGAATACCTGGTTTTTTGAAGTGATGGGCACAGATGGCGGCGTGCGTTATTCCACGAAAGAACCGAAGACGGTTTGGATTTTTGAGCGTCGCAAAGAGCAGATCTGGGAGCGCTATGATGTGGGGATGAGTGAGAGCTCGTATCCGGTGGTAACAGGCGGAATTTTCGAGGCGGGTTTTGCGGATTGTTTCCAGCAGATGCTTGCGGGTTTTGCCGCCGAGTGGGCAGGGGAGACAAATGGCCGTTTCGGCTGCGCGACTCCGGATGAGGCAGTGCTCACGCATGAACTCTTCGCCGCTGCGCTCGTTTCTCATCAAGAGAAACGCGCGGTGGTAGTGTAGTGCACCTGCTTTTTTACATTTCTTGGAGATCAAAACTGGGTGAGCGAGCTTCCAGCTTTCGCCTCGTAATTCACACTGCCCGTAATGGCGTTTTTAACAGACTGTCAGGCTGGCGGTAGCGCCAGATAGTGATGCGCATTGTTGTGGCAGATATTTTCCAGAAGCGGCTTAAGGAGATCGTCGTGATCAGGGATCAGTCCAGCCTCTATGTCGGCACCGAGTAGGTTGCACAAAATACGGCGGAAATATTCGTGTCTGGGAAAGGATAGAAACGAGCGTGAGTCGGTCACCATGCCGATAAAGCGCGAAAGCAGCCCGAGATTGGAAAGCGTGTTGATCTGCCATTCCATTCCTTCTTTTTGATCCATAAACCACCATCCGCTGCCGAGTTGTATTTTACCTGCGGTCTTGCCGTCCTGAAAATTTCCAACCAATCCTCCGAAAACGTAATTATCCGCCGGGTTCAAATTGTAGAGGACGGTTTTTGGAAGCGCCGCCTCGTAGTCCAGTTGTCCCATCAGCAGTGCCAACGGTTGCGCATGTCTCGCGTCGCCGATCGAGTCGCAACCGGCGTCGGCACCCACCATTTCCATCAGCCGCTTGTTGTTGTTTCGCATGGGGCCGACATGCATCTGCATCGTCCAGCCGCGTGCCGCATTCCAGCGTCCGAAATGCAGCATCATGTAAGTCATGAACTGCTCGCGCTCAGTCGGCGTTGCGGCTTTTCCTGCGAGGGCGCTTTCAAAAATGTCTTTTGCCCGGGCTTCTGTGGTGAGTGTTCCTGCCAGCGATTCGATGCCATGATCCGAAACCCGGCACCCGGCGGTATGAAAGTCATCGTGTCGCTTTTTTAAGGCGGAGAGCAATGTGTCGAGGGAGTGGATCGTGGAATCAGTCGCTTTCTCCAGAGAGGCCAACCAGTTCTTTAAGATCGCTGGGTCATGAACTGAGAACGCCCTGTCTGGTCGAAAAGTGGGACAAACTCTGGTCTTCAGACTGGACGCCGCGATTTGCTGATGGTGTGCGAGTGTGTCTGCCGGATCGTCGGTTGTGCAAATAGCGGTTACGTTGAATTTCCCAAGTATGCCGTGAACGCTTAACGAGCTGTCTGCAAGTTGCGTGCAAGTCTGCTCCCAGATTTGAGGGGCAGTTTGTTCATTTAAAAAGTCGTCGATGCCAAAGTAGCGCTTCAGTTCAAGGTGCGTCCAATGGTGAAGGGGGTTCCGTAGCGTGCAGGGAACCGTTGCCGCCCACGCCAGAAATTTGTCACGAGGAGATGCATCACCGGTTATCAGCCGTTCATCGACACCATTCGCCCGCATTGCCCGCCATTTGTAATGATCGTGTTCCAGCCATGCCTCCCAGAGATTTGCAAATTGACGGTTGGAGGCGATGTCGGAAGGCGAAAGGTGATTATGAAAATCCAGAATGGGCTGCGTTTCAGCAAACTCATGGTAGAGGCGGCGGGAGGTTTTGTTTCCCAGCAAAAAATCGTCGTGGATAAATGCCATACCTTCTTAGAGGGATTCTGTTGAAATAGAGTCGTTTAGGCACTGTTGTGTGCGGCAAAAATCCCGGAGGGATTGGCGGATCGTAGCCCCGGGTAGCACCCGGGGACTATTGTGAACAAAGGATTTCACCCCAGCAGGGGTGGTGGACAAAATCGCGCCAGCACACCTCCGGCGTGCGTGTTTCTTTAACCTATTTCCGGGGGTGTTACTCCCGGCTACGGTCCAATAAACCCTCCAGGTTTCATTTCCTTTCTGTGAGTTCATACTCAGATAGCAGGTGATTTTTAACAATCGGTTAGCTCCTGCGGTCTTTTTCAATCAACGCGTATGCATTGTGGTTATGGATGCTCTCGAAGTTTTCAGCCTCCACCCGATACCAGACGATATTGGGCTCCTGGTTTGAACGGGCGGCGATGTTTCGGACGAGATCCTCGACAAAAACGGGGTTGTCGTAGGCTCGCTCGGTCACCGCTTTTTCGTCTGGTCGCTTGAGCAGGCTGTAGAGTTCGCATGACGCACTCTGCTCGACGAGCACGATGAGGTCTTCCACCCAGATCGGCTTTTGAAAGCGAACCGCATAAATCACCTGTCCGCGCTGATTATGCGCACCCCGTTCAGAAATGGCTTTGGAGCAGGGGCAGAGCGTGGCAACGGGAACGATAACCGTGGCGACAAAATCCACCTCGTCTTTGGCGATCTCGGCGTCGAAGCGAATATTATAATCCATCAACCCCTTCGCGCCGGTGGCTGGGGCAGATTTTTCCAGAAAGAAGGGGAACTCAAAAGTCACATGCGCTCGCTCCGAGTGTAGGCGTTTAGTTAACGCGCGCAGGATGCTCTGGATGTTATCAACATGCAGCGTGGAGCCACATTCATTCAGCACTTCCACAAAGCGGCTCATGTGGGTGCCTTTAAATTGGTGGGGGAGATCTACGGTCAGTGCGACTGTCGCAATGGTGGATTGCAACTGATGCGCCTTGTCACGCACCTGCATCGGATAACGCAGTCCGCGTACGCCCACTCGATCAATGGCGATGCCCCGGCTATCGCGTTCGTTTTGGGTGTCTTTTAAATGCTCGATGGGCTGTGGCTCCATCACACTAAGTTGCCCCGCTTGGCAGGATAGGCGCAAGAGGGGACTTTATGTCTTTTAAGAGCCCGACTCAGAGGCCGGAAGCTGGCCACTACTGCCAAGGATATTCTTTTTGACGCTCTTCGCCGTGTTTCCATGAGCCTTCTTTGCCTTCTTTTTTGCTCTCTGGATCACGCTCATCCAAAGATTCCTGATAACGCGCGGTCCAAGGACCGGTTCCGGGTGTTGGAGAGTAGAGGTTTCTCTTGGTGACGGTGGTGTTGGTCTTGCAGGCCGACAGGCCGATAAGCGCAATAATGGGGAGAGCGAAGGCTAACTTCATGGGGCGTTAACCAACCAGAATCAAAGTGAGACGTCAACCGTCAGGCTAAGTGCAGCGGGAAAAAATTAAACCACGTCTTTATTTCCAAAAAATCCGACTTACTTTGCAGCCATGAAGCCCCCACTTCTCCTCTCCCTGTTTCTTGTTGTACTCATCACAGCCGATACGTCGGCCCAGACGATTCCTGATCTGCTGAACGAAGCTCAGCGCGCTTACCTAGATAACAATCTCACCGAGGCGCGTGAAAAATTTGAATTGGTGCGCAGACTTGAACCCAATAACCGTATCGCAGCCAAGTATCTCCAGGTCATGAAAGGGAAGGAGGGGAGTGAAAGTGGTTCCTTGAAATCAATGCTCGGCAAAACCGTTTTGGAGAGGGTGAATCTAAAGGACGCAACACTGGCCGAGGCAGTGGAGTTTTTACGTCAAAAGATGAATAATCAAAATCCCGGACAGCAGGCGGTAAACTTTGTAATCAAACTGGATGAAGCCAAAAAGGCGGCGAAATTTTCGCTGACACTTAATCAGGTGCCGCTCACTGAGGTGCTTCGTTACATCGGTGAGCTGACCAATACACAGATTAGTTACGAGAAGTTTGCAGTGGTAGTAAAAGCACGGACTTCAGTTCCAGTATTAGCGCCCAAATCGGAGAAGTCGGGAGGCATCAAAATTGAAGGTCTTTAAGGAGGTAAATAATTCAACAGACCCCTAGACAACGATAAAATTATCCACTTAGTGTCTTTAGCTTAATCCCCCTCCAGTAATGCCAAGATCGTTTTTATCAAAATCGTCACGCCGTTTTATACTTTCTGCCTCGGTCGCAGCGTTTGTGGGACTACTGAATACAGGTTATGGAGCCCAGTGGCTTTGGGAAGATGTTACAGGGAATTGGCAAAACAGTGCCAATTGGGATGCGGGATTCAACGGAGTTCCGGTAAGCGCTAACGACACTTTTTTGGGATTTGGCAATACGTTTAATGGAGGAGCGGATGTCGGCTTGGGAACTTACGTCTCAACGAATGACTTTGCAGGGACTTTCGATCTGAATGAAATAGGTTCAAATGTTTACGATTCGACATTTTTTTATACGCAGGTGATGACCATTGCTGGGAATGCGATCAATTTCACAGGGTTTGCTCCGCGCGTAACGATCGAGAGTGCAGCGGGCCTGAATTTTACGACTCCGATTTCTGTAACCGGTGGAGAAATCGGTCTCGGCGGGTCTGGTTCAGGAACCGTCAGCTTTAGCAATACGACACCGATTACCAACCTTCACACTTTCGATGTGTCGGGTTCGGGCGTGTTGAACTTCAACGCACTGGTGACGCCAGGAACCAATGAAATCGCCCTAGTTGGAGTGGATGGATTTGGTGCTATTAATCTGAATTCAACCGCCGGGACCATAACCGGGGTGAATCAGCTCCGGGTGGATGGTGCGGGCAGTCTTAATATTGCAACACCAATTCAGTTTTCAAGTGCCCTGACTGTTACTGGAGCTGGAGCTGGTGCGATCGTTTTACAGAATAGCACGCAGACAACCGGGCTTTCGCATATTACCCAAAATGGAACAGGGAGTCTGACGATTAATGCTCCGATTACGCTTTCTGCGACGACGACTTGGGATGGCAGTGGATTGGGCACCGTGACGCTGAATAATACGCTTTCAGGACTATCGAATATTGTGAAAAGTGGGGACAGCACGTTTCGTTTTGGAACAAATCAGACGATCCCGCTGACACCGGTTCCGTCCGAAAATACCTGGTTTGGCTCGTTGACCATTGGGGGTGGAACGATTCGCTTTAATAATAATGCCCAGTCGGGTAGCACCGCATTGAGGTCAAATCCCGTGATTTTTAGTGGAGGTGGAGGGATTCTGACTATTCGGCGCGATGGCGATGATCAGGCCGCCGGTTACGATACCTCGCTTCGCATGGGAACCATCAGTGGAGCCGTTGGCTCTGTGATGGCTACTGTATCGGGTTCCAATACGAGTAATTACGATATTGTCATAACAGCGATGCAGAATGGGACTTATGGCGGCTCGCTGACCTTGCCGCCTCCTACAGGCACAGGTGGGGAATCTGGTAAGCTGATCATCCGTGGAACCAGTAATCAGACACTGACCGGGTCGCTTAGTATCAATAAAGATGTCGTGATCGGACGTGGAGCAACACTGACACTTGCAGGCAACGGTTCGGGCTTGGGTTCACAGAATCAGGGAGCAATTACCTTGAATGGTGGATCGCTCGTTTTGGATAATGTGGCGGTTAATGCTTCCAGTCGGTTACGCGATCCAGCGCATACCACCTCTACCGGAATGGAAACCATTGGCGGCGGTGCGTTTACCTTTATAGGCAATGCCAGTGGCAGCTCTGAAGTGTTGGGGCGACTTCAATTAGGAGCATACGCTAGTATCTCCGATCAGACAAAGCCGCGCTCGGGCGCACTGAATATTAGTGTTGTGAGCAACTCAGTGAGCGCTCCTACGACCCTTACGTTTGTAGGTTACGAGCGTGATAGCCTTTATCGCTACCAATACAGTACCGTGGATTTTAGCGCCAGAGATGGCAATGGAACGCCCATGCCGCTTGGAGACGGCGGCAACAATCCGCGCATCCATCTGAATGGAATTCCGGGATTGGCGGTAATAATTACGCCAGGTCCTGGTGACCTTTTAAGCAGCACGGGGGGAACTAACCCTTCCGTGGGCTGGGCTACGGTCAACGGAACCGATTTCGCTACACATGCCAGCGTTCCCGGCGTAAGCGCAGTATTTTCCAACCCTTGGAATACTACATTTCTCGGTAGCACTGATAATGCGGTGATAACAGGCAGCGCGAGTACGGATAATACCCCGTCTGATTATGCGGTGAACACCATCAAGATTGCGCCCACGGTAGCCAGCCAGACTTTGAATATTGCGGGTTCTGGAAATCTGGGCACGGCGGCGGTGCTGCTGACTGGTGCGATAGATTATGTGATTACGAGTAGCGGCGGAGGCGGACTGGCTTCTCATGGCACATTTTCGAGTGCACCACGATTTTTCCATGTGGCGGTGGAAAATGCTAAGTTGCGTCTGGAACCCAATCTGGCAGTCAGTGCTAATAGCGCCATAGTGAAGTCCGGGCCTGGAATCCTAGAACTGGTGAATGCGGCCAACGCTGCTCTGACACAGCCGGTTGTCATCAACCAAGGGGTGGTTCGCGCAACACCTGGCACCAGCCTACCAAATGGAGAATTGCAGCTACGTGGTGGTGTTCTGGAAATCAAGGATGGAGTCACCTTTAACCGCGGAATCGGCAGGGGCGTAGGGAAGGTAAACTGGGAGGGAATAGAGTATAGCAACAGTTTGATGACTGATGTTTCAACGCCTGAAGATCGCGGCAGCGGTGGGTTTGCTGCATTTGGGAGTAATGCAATTGTCGATCTGGATGGAGCGGTGAAAGACAATTACGAATGGGAAGAGATGGGATTTGTGCGAAGCGGTCATGCTCTGATTTTTGGCTCTGTGGCAGCGGATCGACGTATAACGATGACGGATAATATCAGCCTCACTGCAGCCGGTTCGGCATTACCCAACTACAACGCCCGCGAAATTCGTGTGGTGGATAATCCCTCGGTGACAACGGATTTTGCGCGTCTGAGCGGTGTGATCAGCGGCAATGTGCAAAACGACTTTGTAAAGACAGGAGATGGAACGCTGGAGCTGACTGGTTTGAATACTTATCTTGGTGCGACCCAAGTTGCTGGCGGCACCTTGCTCGTAAATGGAAACAGCCAGTCGTTTTTACATGTGGCGCGTTCCGGTGCAACGATCGGTGGTAAAGGCTCCATGAAGGATGTTAAGATTGAGGCTGGCGGAAAACTGGCGCCTGGGGAGGAAGTAGGCGAGAGCAGTATTTTGACTGTCGAGAATCTGACCTTCGAAGCCACGGGAGAGTTACGCATCGATATGGGCGGTTCGACGGTCGGTGGCGATGGCACTACGGGGTATGATCGGGTCAATGTTGTCGGCACTCTGACTTTAGATGGCGCCACTCTGGTGGGCAATAAACTCGGTGGCTTCAACGCCTCCATGGGTCAGCTCTACTTCATCATGGTCAATGACGGCGTCGATGCTGTGAATGGTCAGTTTGCGCAAGGCCTGATCTTTGCTTTCGGCTCTCAAACCTTCGATGTCAGTTACGTCGCTAATTTTGATGGCACGAGTTTTACAGGCGGTAATGACGTCGCGCTTCGTCTGGTTCCTGAGCCTTCAACGGCCTTGTTGTTGATGGCTGGTGGAGCAATGGGGCTGCTCCGTCGTCGCAGGAAATAGCTGCGGGTTAATTTCCGCATTTCTCTGCGCTTCCAATTATCACGGGTTCGGATAATCAACCCGTTATGAAACTAGGCTTTATTGGTAGTGGTAAAATGGCGTCGGCACTCGTGAAGGGGGTGCTACAGGCGGGTATTTGTAATCCTGGAGATATCACCATCAGCGATACTTACGGCGAAGCTGCGACAAAATTGGCAGGGGCGACAGGGGTCCGGGCAGTCGATGCGAACAGACGCGTGGTGGATTCCTCCGATGTCATTGTGCTGGCGGTGAAACCTGGGGATGCGATCGATCTCCTCAAGGAGTTATCATCAGGGGCGGGGGATTCCGGAAGCAAATTGCTCATTTCGATTGCGGCAGGCTTGACTCTGGAGCGTCTGGAAAACGCAGCAGGCAGCGGCTTTCGAGTCGTCAGGGTAATGCCCAATACCCCAGCGCTTATCTTGCAAGGCGCTGCGGCATTTGCATCGGGCAGCAAAGCAACCAGTGAGGACGATGCGTTAACACGTCGTATTTTCGAGGCAGTGGGTGTCGTGGCAAAGGTGAAGGAGGAATTGCTGGATGCAGTGACTGGGCTGAGCGGAAGTGGTCCAGCATATATATATACCGTAATCGAGGCGCTCGCCGACGGAGGCGTTCTGATGGGATTGCCTCGTGAACTAGCACTTCAACTGGCAGCCAAGACGGTTGCCGGAGCGGCAGGAATGGTTTTGCAAAGCGGGGAGCATCCGGCGCAGTTGCGAGATCAGGTAACCAGCCCCGGCGGAACCACGATTGCCGGACTTGAGGCACTAGAAAATTCAGGATTACGTTCCGCCTTGATACATGCCGTGCGGGCTGCCACGGAGCGCTCTTATGAGTTGCGTCAAAGCTAGCTGTATGAAGAGCGTTGTTATCGCCATTCTGCTGCTTGTGGGTTCGCTGGCTATTGCGGAGGAAGCAAAGATTTCCGATGCCGCCGCAAATGAGCTGCTCCCAACCAAGCCTGAAAAAGAGCTAACTCCAGTTCAAATAGATGCGCAGAAGTTGCATTCTGGAGGGTTGAAGTTGCAGGAAAAAGGGGATTTGAAGAAAGCTCAGGCGTCTTTCGAGAAAGCGTTGGTATTGGTGCCGGATAATATTTCGGTGCTGATCAATCTTGGCCTATTGCAACAAAGGCAGAAAAACTACGTGGAGGCCGAGCGACTTTTTAAAAGGGTCTTGTTTCTTCAGGACAACAACGGGCTTGCCTGGCTGCTATTGGGAATTGTGTGTTATGAGCAAAACAAGATGGATGCAGCATTTGCGCACTTGGCTCAAGCCGTTTTATACATCCCAAACAATGCACAAGCCCGGAATTATCTTGGGGTAGTGATCAGTCGGCGCGGCTGGTATTCAGGGGCGGAGGAACTTTTGCGGCACGCCATCAAGCTCGATCCGAAATACGCCGAAGCGCATTACAATCTGGGAGTTTTGTATCTGGAACGTGTTCCGCCCGCAGTAGAGCTGGCGCGACGGCATTATGAAAAATCAGTGGAATTGGGTGGTGCGCCTGATCCTGATGTGGTGAAGCAGTTGGAGTAATTTGAGCTGTGATAGAAAAGCGTTCCACTCCTAAAACAGCGAATCGCCGCGTTTCCTATCCGGATTCGACGTTCTTTATCCGAGTCGAGCGGCTTGCCACTATATCAATATGGCAAGCGCCACTCTAAAATCCCACCTGACTTGTCTGGCTTAAGCTGAACGGTCATGCGGAGCTTGGTGGTGGTGACGGGCTTGAAACGGACGGTGCTGTAGTGGTAGCCCGCGTAGAAATCCACGGCTTTAAAGTAATCGGCGTCGAGCTTGGCGACTTTCCACTGTCCGGCTTCCCAATATTCGATCACGAAATCTTTTGGGAAATCGGTCTCCTTCTCGTCGTTAAACCAGAAGACATCACTGCGCCAGATACTGATTGGCTTTGGGAATTCGTAGGCGATCCATTCTTTCGTGCCTTTCTTGCCTATCCAGGTGAAACGCGGGATGGAGGTGTCTTTCGCGCCATTGGTTCCGTTCCATGGTGTAGGCAGGATGCCGTCGTTCACGGCGCCTTCTTTGTCGCCTTCATGCTTGTGTGAAAAGGTGACCTTTGCGCCAGCGGTGCGTCCGCCATCGATGAGCCCCGGTTTTGCGTCGGCTTTTTCGAGCGCCATAACGATCATCCCGCTGTCATGCGTGCGATTGTCCCAGACCGCGTAGGGAATCATCGTGAAGTCCACCGGCGACCCGTTTTCTGCATTGGTTCCTTTGCCGGTGAGGCGCACAATGCCGCCGAGATCGTCGGCTTTGAAATCGGACGCTTTCAGCTCTGCAACTGGTGGAATGACGATTTGATGAACAGAGACGGGGTTGTCGTTACTTTCCAGGCAGTAAACGACGGGCCCGCGTGCAATGGCTACGCGACCGTGATCCGCCCACACTTTGGGATCGGAGTGGAGACGGCGGATTTCCATGGGTAGGCTGAGTTGAACGGTATCGCCCGCCTTCCATGTCCGTGAAATCGGCGCGTAACCCTTCTTCGCTTTGCCCAGGTCAACCGTCTCGCCATTGACTTTCGCCGTTGCGCCTTTCGCCCATTCTGGAATGCGCACGTGGAGCGTAAAAACGGATTCTGCCTCGGGAGTGAGCGTTATTTTCACGTCTCCGCTCCATGGGTAATTTGTCTCCTGCTGAATGCTGACCTTCTTATCCCCAAAAGGAACGGTCGCTTTTCCAGCCATATAAAGATGCGTCCAGATTCCGTCTTTGCCTGCTGCATATTGGTAGCCGGAAATGGTCGGGATGGTGCGGACGATATTAGTCGCACAGCAAACAATACCGCGGCGGTCGCGTGCATCGGTGCGTTTTACGAAATTGTTATAATAGAGACGCTTTCCATCGATCGAGCGGCCGGAGGCGAATCCGTTAAAAAGGATGCGCTCCATGACGTCGGTGTATTTGGCGTCGCCCCGCAGATTGGCGAGGCGGTGCGTCCAGAAAATCATTGCGCAAGCGGCACAGGTTTCGTTGTAGGCGTATTCGTGTGAGAGATCGTAATCCGCAGCAAAACCTTCGTTGCAATGTCCGCTGCCCATTCCTCCGGTCACATACATTTTTTTGGCAACGATGTTACTCCAGAGTGTCTCCAATGTGGTGAGCATTTTGGCGTCGCCATTGATCGCCGCGATATCCGTGGCGGCCGCCCACATGTAACCGCCCCGCACGCCATGCCCGACTGGCTCTGTTTCCGTAAGGATTGGACGAAGATCCTGGCAGTATTCGCCGTAAATGCCCCGTCCGCCGGAGTGACGTCCGCGCTCATCGATATAAAACTTCGCGATCTCGTAATCCGTTTTCTTTCCAAATCCTTCGAGACCGTGGAGCCGCATGAGCGCTAGTTCCACCTCTTGATGTCCGGGAATGATCGAACGTTTCGGCGCTGGACCAAACGTGGTGTGGAGATAATCCGAGTTTTTCCGGGCAACGTTGAGGAAGGTCGGCTTGCCCGTGGCGATGTAATGGGCGATGGCGGCTTCCATCATGTGTCCCATGTTATAATCCTCGTGTTTGCTTTGCGGATCCTCCCACGGCTGCATTTTCTCTGTAGTGCCATTGTCGCCACGCCCAATATTTCCGAGCTGAAAGTAAGTGGTGAGGTAGCCGTCCTTGCGCTGGGCTGCGGCGATATCGGTTACGGCTTCCTCCAGCTTTCGTTCCATATTGGCGTCTGGATGCTGCTTGAGCGAATACGCCATGCCCTCCAGGGTTTTAAATACATCGGAATCGCACCACGGGAATCCCCTGTGATTTCCCTCCATTTTGCCCGCTACCTTTTTGAAATTATCGAGGTTTCCGTTTTCCTCGAAGGATTGGTGCATCATCGGGAGGCTTTCCGTGCGATTCGTCTCGATGCGCTGTTTCCAAAACGGATCGTCAAGAATTACATCGTGAAACGGGACTGGCTTTAATGTCGGCGCGTCGCCAGATGCTGCGGTTGCAGCAAGAAGCGAGATGGCGGAGATCAACAGAAGCGAAAGGCAGGAGAGTGATTTCATGGAAATGGATTGGCTGGAAAAGACTCTTGGAAAACCTAGGGGAATGGTTTTCCGTAGGAGATTTGTGCTGAGCCGGAGTTATGAGGGGAACCGCTGTGAAAACTACTTTGCTGCCGACTCAATCTCAGCGTTCGTGATGTGGCCGAGTTGCTTTACGTAAACCTGCCCTTTTTCGGAGGTCATAAATTCGATGAGGTCGCGCAGCTTTCCAGTCGGTCTGTCGATGGTAATGAGACTGAGTGGGCGGGTGATTGGGTACTGGCCAGAACCTATCGTGGCGAGATCGGGCTTGGCGATCGTGCCGTCAGCCAGCTTGATTCCCAGAGCCTGGATGTTTCTGCCGGCTGCCAGGGATCCGAATTCAAGAATGGAGATGGAGCCCAGATTAAACTCCACGGTAGTGAGCACATCGGACGGCGTTTTCAGGAATTCACCCCTGGGTTTTGGTGCCTTGCGGATTTCACCATAGCCCCAGAGCGCAAAGACCTCCCAGATTCCCTGCTCGGCATCACGATGGAAAAACTTCACGGCGCGGTCGGGTCCGCCCACACGTTTCCAGTTTTTAATGTCGTTCTCATACAAGGCAACCGCCTGGGTTTTGTCGAGTGACTGGACGCCACCGTTCCAAATGGCGTCTGGAACTACCAAAACGATCGCCTGTTTGCCGATACTGGTTTCGAAAAACTCTTTGGACGGCTGTTGTGCTCGTTCTTCTGGTGTCATAATCCGGGTGGACAGAGCCATATCGATGACCCCTTCCTGTGCGAGGGATTGGATGGCCGGAGAACTTCCTCCCTCGGTAATGATTCGAAACTCGATGTTATGATCTTTTTTAAGCTCCGGAGCCGCTGCCTGTAAAACCTGGGCGACTACAATAGAACCGCGAAGCTGTAGAATTTGTGATTGAGCCTGAGCGGCTGTGAGCAGGCAGAGAGCAAGGAGAAGGCGGAGCATGGTAATGGTGGTATAGACCTGGAACGCGTGAGGGGATAAGATTTCCAGTGTTCTTCTAAACAGGTTGTCGATGGAATACCAAAAGCTTTCCCTGTAATTCGTGAAAGCGCGTGTTACCGATATACGACTTGCATGTGAGACTGCATCAACGCATTCAACTCTCAAACCATGCCCACTATCTGGCTCATTGAAGACAATCTGGATTTCCGCGATGCGGTGCAGCAAGCCCTGAAGGCGGAGAATGCAGGTAATGCTATTCATTCCTTTGAGTGCTGTGAAGACGCGCTTGCAGGCTTTAAGGCGGATCAAATCCCCGATGTCATTTTGCTCGATGTCGGGTTGCCGGGAATGGACGGAATTGCAGGTATCCAGCAGTTTAAAAACCTGATGTCAGAAGTCAGTATCTTGATTCTTACGGTATTTGAGGATGACGACAAAATTTTTCGTGCCTTGTGTGCGGGGGCGTCGGGCTATCTTTTGAAATCAGAGTCGATCGCCAATGTGACATCGGCAATTGCGCAGGCGATAGCGGGTGGATCACCCATGAATCCTAGGGTTGCTCGGCGCGTCATGACCATGTTCTCGAAATTTGCACCTGCAAAAAATGATTACGGGCTGAACGAACGCGAAACGGTCGTGCTTCAGCTGATCGTGGATGGGTTGGTGAAAAAGAAGATAGCTGAGAAACTGGAGATTAATTCCCACACAGTGGATTATTTGATCCGGCGAATTTACAGCAAACTGCATGTGAATTGCCAGGCGGCAGCCGTTTCGCTCGCAGTTAAAGAAGGACTGGCTCAGAAGTAGGTTCTGTCCTGATCAGCAGACGTGATTCTTATATTTGCATTCCTGAGGGTAAATTGTCTCTTGCCATCCTTGAGTGCATCGTTAGTCTCCGCGCTCCTTTTCAAACCTACTTATGGCCAATACTGCTTCCGCTGCCAAACGCGCCCGTCAAACCAAACGCCGCACTGCTAACAACAAACGTGCACTCACCGTGCTGAAAACCCAGGTCAAAGCCGCACGCGTGGCGATCGCCGGGAAAAAAGAAGACGTAAAGTCTGCACTGAGCAAAGCTTCATCCACTCTGGATAAGGCTGTGAAAACCGGACGCATTCATCGTAACAAGGCAAACCGCACTAAGAGCCGTCTAGCGAAAGCTGCTGCAGTTGCAGCAAAATAAAATTGTTGTAAAAAACAAAAGCGGCGTCCCCCCTTAAAGGACGCCGCTTTTTTATTTCCCACCAAACTAGAAATTATTCCTCGTTTCTTTCCTTAACCTTTTCAAGGACAGCGCGGGTGCGATCGATTGGCGCTTTGAGTGAATTGGTTCCGCTGGAAGCCGGAGGAGGGGCTGGTCTGCTCGCCGTGGTTGTTGAGACTGGTGTTACTGGCTCCACCGCATTCGCCTCTTTTTGAGCTTCCTCGACTTTCGCCGCTGGCGATTGCTTGTCTGTCCCTTTATAGAAACAGACATAAACAATTGCGACTACGACGATAAGGCCTACGAATCTCATGAAAACCCACTTGAGCATGACACGGGCCAACTTGTGAATTATGAAAATCGGATTGATTCATTATAGCAGCCCGCCTGTCGCCGGAGGAGTGGAGCGAGTGATCGAAGAACATGCGAAACTGTTTGCGGATCATGGCCATGAAGTAACGGTGTTTTGTAGCAGAGGAGAGTGTTTTGATTCGCGGGTTGCGGTCGTGAATCTTTCAGACGATGAGGCGAAGCTGCGCGAATTACTTGCCCGACAAAGTCTCGTTTTCATCCACAACGTGATGACGATGCCGTTTGATTTAAAGCTTACGGAAGCGCTCTGGCGCTTGGCGGATGAGTTGTGTAATGTGTGTTTTGTTGCATGGATTCACGATATGGCGGTGTGTAGTGATGATTATCCGAGTGCGCCGGAGCTTCTGGGGCGGATACATCCACGGATGCGTTATGTTGCGGTTTCGGATTTGCGACGGAGACAGTTTTTAAAACTGAATCCTGATGCCGGGGAGCGCTGTGGAGTGGTTCCCAATGGGTGTGACCCCGCACGGGTGTTGGGCCTGACGCCTGAGATTGCGGAGCTGGCAAAAAAGCATGCCCTGCTGAATGGCGGGATTTTACTATTCCATCCGACACGACTGCTTCGGAGGAAGAATGTGGAGTTTAGTCTGGCGGTAACTGCGGCGATCAAAGGGGCAGGGGAGCGAGTGAAGCTGCTGATCACAGGAGCGGAAGACGGCCACAATCCTCTGAGTGTCGCCTACGAAAAGGAATTGCGGGGAATTCAGGAGCAGCTGGGATTGCGGGATGATGTCGTTTTTATTCGCGACCACATGAGTATTTCAGACATGGACCTTGCGAGCCTGTACCGGATGAGTGGCGCGCTGTTGTTTCCGAGTCAGAGCGAAGGATTTGGTTTGCCCATTATAGAGGCGGCCTTGCACGGCTTGTCGGTATTTTGTCAGGACATCGAACCGCAAAACAGTCTCCTGAAAGAGAACGTGTTTTATTTTCCACCTGATGCGACGCCCGGGCAGGTCGCGTCTGCGATCCTCAAGCAGCTCCTGTCCAGTCCGTCATTTCGCGAGAGAAAGCATGTATTAGAACGCTATGCGTGGGATACAATCTGGCGTGAGCATCTCAGCGCGCTGTTGTCCGCAGTGGAGTGACGATTAGCGCAAAATCATCGGCTTGTATTAGCTGTGAATGATCAGCTCGATACTCTCAGGTAATTGAGCGGCGACCCGTTCGATGACATTGCCTTTGAGCAGGCGGGTGAGTGCCGAGCGATGGGTGCTTCCTAGCATAAGGTAATCCGCGCCAAATGTTGCAGCGAGATCGATGATTGTCGTCGAGGGATCGGTGCTTTGTGCGTAAAGAGGCTGCACGGACACGCCCATTTCTTCCCCGGCTTTCATTACCAGCGACATGATTGGAACCGCTTGTTCGTCGTCCTGCCAGCGGGTTTTTCTGGTTTGAGTCGGGCCGCCCATAAACACGGCAACCTCTTGAACGTAAAGCACGCACAGGGTTGCATTCCGTAGTTTCGCTTCATCCAGTGCAAAACGCAGGACCGGCGTAATTCCACGCGCGGCAACCATGATTTTCAAACCTTCGCGGAGACGTGGGCGCAGCCGTTCGATTGCCTCCGGGGTTACCATGTCGGCGACTTCCTTGCTTACCGTAAGGGTTTTCAGACCGGTCACCTTGTGCGAATAGGCACGTAGCGCGAGGCCCGCGCCCACCACGATTACCGCGAAGAAAAGCGCATTTCCGCGTGTGTAGGCAATTGTGAGTTCTGCACCGAGAAGCACCAAAAAAGTCAGAGCGATAATTACGCGTTCATACAGGCGAATGTTGAGCTTTCGATTTGCGGCGCAGGCTCCGAGATTGACCGCGATTGCACCCACCACGCTGATTTCATAGAGCGCGGCGAGCGCTTCAAAATCGTGGGTGAAGAGTAAAATGACAATTGGCAGCAGCGTTGCGAGACACAAGGGAAGCAGTGGAACGCCATGGGAGTTCAGCTTAGTGAGTGAGCGGGGGAGTTCGCCGTCCTGGGCAAGCATGTACATCACGCCGATGACAGCATTGATCGCTGTATTCACGGCACTGAGCAGTAGCACACCGAACACCGTTCCCACCACCACTGCCACGACTTTCCCTGTCGTAACGCCCCATAGCATCTCGGCGTAATGTCCGCCAATGAAGCGAAGCATGTAGTCCTTGTTTGCCATGAGCGTCTGCTCCATTTCGGGCGATTTATTCAGCGAAAGCATCGCCCAGCCCAGCAGGATGGTTCCGACTACCACTTCGATCGCGACGATGAAAAGCGCCTTCGAGGCGGTTTTGGTCACCATTGGTTCTTCAGGTGAAGAGCCCGGATTCAGCTTCATCACGCCGGTCATGCTTGCGACTGCTTCCACACCGCTCAGCGCAAGAATGACTGTGGTAAACCATATCCACGTTTGCGCCACCGACCCATGCGAGGAATGTGGACGGCTTTCTGTAAAAGCGGGATCTGCCAATGCTTCCGCGGGCCAGCGTAGGTGTTCAGTGGTGAGAAATGGAACGCTCAACCCAATAATAAAAAGCACGGTAATCACCGTGGGGATGGCCATTACTATGGCCAGACTTCCGCTATGCTTGGGGCCAAACCAGTTGACCGCCCCTAGGAGCACAATCGCTCCCATCGTCGCAGGGGCGACCCATTTCATAGGAATGCCGAAGTAGCTCATCGCTGACCAGCCGCTCAGGGATGCAGTGACTAGAAAATTGGCGATCAGCAGTAGTGCTCCCACCGCGCCGAGAAGCCGGCTGGTTTGTCTCGCTGCCGAGTAAACCCCGCCGCCGTCGGGAAAATTCCGGCAAACAATCGAGTAGTTGTAACCCACGACTGCTGTGAGGAAACACACCGCGATGATTACTGGTAAAGACGCGAAACCAGCAGCCACGAAGGCGAGTCCGAGGACATATGCTTTGCTGGTTCCCCAGTCTCCATACAGCAGCGCTGCGGAGCGTTTCCAGTCAACATTACGGGGACGACTTACATCCAATGGTGTCATAAATTACCTTCTGTAAACCTGTTAAGGATTAGTGGAGCTCTGGCTGAAAGAGGTCCGCAACCAGTTGAAATAAGCTCCTGCCGTTTGGAGCGAAGAAGACGCTGTAATGAAAATTCATCAGTCTTCTGACTATGGCCAAAGCGCGCCTGCCTCCAAGGCAAATTTGTACGATGAAAAGAGAGGCGTTTTGTTTGTTGGCAGTTTTGAAGCTTTAATGCGGAAAATATTACCATTCGGCAGATCACACTTGTTATTAGAGGATACAGAATTAGTTTATTGGTAGCTGTTTCCCCCAGACTCGGCTGCTTTTTATTATCCCCATTTAAGCATGCGTAATATATACCGTTTAGGTTCCCTTCTTTTATTTTTCACGCTTTTTACAGGCGTCGCCGCGAGTCAGACTGTCATCAATTACACAGACAACTGGAAGTTTAACATCCCCATCAGCGATCCGGGGACCGCCTGGCGGGGGTTGGGCTTCGATGACACGGTGCCGCTCAACGGAGCAGCCTGGGGTTCGGGTCCGGGGTTGCTGGGGTATGATGGGGATTTTCCGGGGTGTTGTCCTTCGGTTCCGCCGATTAATACCGCAGTAGGTTCTTCTGGGAATGGCTTGGTGACGTATCTCTTTCGAAAGACCTTCACCTTTAGCGGGGATCCTGCGGGAGCGACTTTTGTGATCGATCACATCGTGGACGATGGGGTGACGTATTATCTCAACGGGAACTTAATCGGTTCGGTGCGCCATTCTCCCGGAGCGTGGAATGCGGTTGCTGACACGCCGTTTGTGGGAAATGCAGCAGAGGAGCTTTCCTCTGTGAATGGACTGGCAATGGGTCTTGTGAATGGAACCAATGTGCTCTGCGCGGAGGTTCACAATAACGGAGCGGGCGGTTCAGACATGGTTTTTGGAGCGAAGTTAAAAATCACGGTTGCACCTGCCACTCCGCCAATCCGTATCATGCCACTGGGCGACTCGATTACTTTTGGCTCCAGTATCGAGGGGGCTCCTGTTCCTGGAGGGTATCGTGGACCGCTTTATACGTCTCTGACATCCGCTGGCTACAATGTGGATTTTTTAGGCACCGACACGCGAAACGGCGGCGGTGGATCTCCAGACTCAGAGCACGAAGGACATCCCGGCTGGCGGATCAATATGCTGGATGAAAGACTCGCGACATGGCTGAACACCGCAGAGTCCGCGGACATGGTGCTTCTGCATATCGGCACGAATGACTTTGGGTTTAATCAGGACAATCTCGATATCACCAAGGCGATCAACCGTCTCGATGCGCTCATCGGTCATATCGCCACGCAGCGCCCTTTTGCGCAAATCATCGTAACAAATCTTCTGCAACGAAGCGACTCTTGGGACGCCCAGATACAGACCCATTTCAACCCATTTGTGTCGGGTGTCGTCTCGGCTCATGCAGCGCAGGGCAGGCGGGTGACTTATCTGGATATGCGCTCCCAGCTCACTCTCGGTGATCTTGCGGAAGGGCTGCATCCGAATCAGACAGGTTATAATAAGATGGCGGCTGCTTGGCTGGGAGCGATTCAGGCGTTGACTGCACCGAACGGGGATAGCCTGCCTCCAGCCATTGCCAGTGTAGTAGCGCAAGATAACACGCATGTCGTGGTGACTTTCAGTAAGCCTGTTGAAAACGCTGCGGCAACACCCTCCAACTTTGGCATCAGTGGACTCACGATCAGTGCGGCTTCGATTAGCGCGGATAAAAAGAAGATCGTGCTGACCACATCAGCGATGACGAATTTGCAAACCTACATGCTGGCGGTAAGTAACGTGAAGGATCGCACCACACCACAGCATACGATAGTCGCAGGTTCAACGAAGCAGTTTACGGGTCCGTCAATCAGTGGGGTGGCGAAAAACGCGCCGGAAGCAGTGGACTACAAACTCGTTTATTCTCTCAATATTCCCAACACCGCTGACTTCAATTCCTCGGCGCCGGTTTATGCGGTGGATAATCGCTCAGGACTCGGGGCTTACACCCGGGTCGCCTATTACCTCGAGCTTCAGAAGGCCGGTGGTGCTCTACAATACTGCTGGGTCTCGATGGATTCCTTCAGCAATGATGCGAATAAAATCGGAGTGCCTCATTCGGGAACTGGTGCAGTTTTTCAGCAACATGCTTCTAACGTAAAATACGTCTCGAATGTGACCGGTGTCGGCAACTCCAGTATCCGTGGTCTCGACTGTAATCTAGAGTTCTGGCCTACGGATTACGGTCCAGCGGATGGTAGCTATTTTCTGTTTCCAGCATCCAGCACGGCGTTGGATTCCGGGGATCAAAATTTTGGAAACGGCAATTTCGGCTCCATGCAAGTTCATATTCCCGGTGCTGCAAAAACCCTGATCGCATATAATCGTTGGGGGGGAGCTGGAGGCAATGTGAGTGACATCGGAATCGGAAACAACCCGGTGCCTCCCCACAAGGATTGGTCGTTTAGTAGCAATGCCAGCGGCTATACAGTCAAGACGCTGCAAGTCTATGTGCGTCCTTCACAGGAGTTCCCACTTTCATTCAAAGTCAAGAGGCAGGGTTCTACAGTGGATGTGAGTTACATCGGCACTCCCAATGGAACCTATCGCGTTCAGCGTGCTACGAATCTGTCGATTGGGATGACTTGGGACAATCTGGCTGATCTCTCTTCCGGCACGGCAGGGGATATCTCCTATACCGACACCAATGCTCCGACAGGGAAGGTTTTCTATCGGATGATGCGGCTTAGCCCTCCTTAATATAGAGGCCGGGAAAAATCAGGTTTGCGTCAAACTGCGCAGGATATCGTAGTTTACGTTTTTCGTAATGGTTGCCGTTGGGTGTGAATAAAACTGGGTGATGTGAAAGGCGGTATTCCCGGGTAGGGTGGGCATCTTGCCCGCCTCGTTTCCAGCGTCTCGCTGGAAACGCAACATGGGGAGTCCGTGAAATTGTCTTTTCAGAAGCGATTTGCGCCTTCCGCGAGGCGCATCGCCTTGCGGAGCACGAAGATGGCTCTTGAGAAAGAGGATCTTTGCAACTCACACGCTTGTTTCCAGCGAGACGCTGGAAACGGCGGGCAAGATGCCAACCCTAGTGTGCCCGTGAATATCGCCTCCGCGCGCTCTCCAACCTCACCCACTCAAAATCACACCCGTTGTCGTTGTTGACTTACGGCTGAGCTTGCTTGCGCATCGCCAACGAGTTCATAATGCGGCAAGTGATCCCACCCAATTTTTTAGTGCTACGTCAAACCTGCTTTGATGACTCTACTTGGCTTGGCGGGGCCTCGAAGGTGAGGTTTCATGTAACGTGAAAGCACCCCGTTCGCTCAGCCCAAGCCACGCATGATTATTCAAAGCCACCCTACCGTAAACGCCTTTGTGCGCGCACTTGCGGAGGCACTGGATCAGAAAGGACGGCTGGTGGCTTTTCATACGACCATTGCAAGCGGAAGACGGAGTCTGAAGCTAGGCTCAGGAAAGCTGCAACTCCACCCCTGGCGTGAGGTGTTGCGACTCGCCGCTTCTCGGCTCGGAGTTCGATCCGTCATCCGTCATGAAAATGGCGTTGCCTGTGTGGATGCAGTTTACCAATCACTCGACCGGGCGGTGTCCCGAAATTTAAAAGGCGCAACCGCAGTGTATGCCTATGAAGACGGCGCGCTGGCTACTTTTCTCGCAGCGCAGATGCAAGGTTTACACAGGATCTATGAACTGCCCATAGCTTACTGGCAGACAGTGCAACGTCTCCTAAATGAAGAAGCTGAACGGCTCCCGGAATGGGCGGAATCTCTCGGTGCACCGCAGGACTCGGAAGCAAAACTCGAACGCAAGACGCGCGAGCTTGCCGCCGCCGGACTGGTCGTTTGTCCCAGCAAATTCGTGCAGGACACACTTCCGATTGGCACTCATAGTATAGTCGCAGCATTCGGTTCCCCCGCACCTTTAGGCGAGAATGTTAGCCATACTTCATCAAAGCTACGCGTGCTTTTTGTCGGAAGCATGACCCAGAGAAAAGGACTCGCCGACATTTTCATCGCCATGAAGAAACTCGGACGCAACGACGTGGAACTGGTTGTCCTCGGCTCGCCTGTTGCTCCGATGGAGTTCTACCGCACAGCTTATCCGGATTTCATCTATGAGAAGCCGCGCCCGCATTCAGAGGTGCTCGCGCTGATGGAAACCTGCGATGTACTTTTACTACCGAGCATCGTGGAAGGCAGGGCGCTGGTGCAGCAGGAGGCGCTCAGTCGCGGGCTGCCACTCATCGTCACCGCCAATGCCGGAGGAGAGGACTTGATTGAACCGGGAGTTACCGGATGGCTTATTCCCATCCGGAATCCCGATTCCATAGTAGAGAAAATTCATTGGTTTGCAGACCATAGAAAATTGCTTCCCGACCTGCGTCTCGCCGCACAAAGAAAAGCTGCGCAATACACCTGGGCGGACTATACCCACAAGATAATGACCGCGATTGACCTACTCGCATGAAAGACCGTCTTGATGGCGTGAGGAAGCTTGTCTGGCTGTATCTCTGGCTCCTGCTTTTTGAAGGCGCTTTGAGGAAATGGATTTTTCCCGGTTTGTCCGCCCCACTGCTTATCATTCGTGATCCCGTCGTGATTGCCATTTATGCCATGGCATTCCGTCACAATGTATTCCCGCGCTCCGCCTTTATCGCGTGGATTTTCATCCTTGGATTTATCAGCTTCGCGATTTCCTTCACGGGAATAGGCAGCATCTTCATCACCATCTATGGGATGCGGGCGAATTTCCTCCATCTGCCACTCATTTTCCTTATGCCAAAAATTTTGCGAGTGGAGGATGTGAAGGAGATGGGCAAGCTGGTGCTATTTGTCCTCCCGTTAATGGCGTTACTCGCCGTCTTACAGTTTAAAGGCGGAACCGAATCGCGCTGGAATTATGGCGCGGGCGGAGAGGTGGCGGGGCAGCTCGTGGTAGCCGAAGGAAAAATGCGGGCATCCGGAACCTTCTCTTTCGTGTCAGGCATGGTCGTCTATCTCGCTTTGAGCGCTGCCTTTCTTCTCTACAATCTTCTCGAGAAAAACATCTACTCCAAAAAGCTCGTGATGGCCGCACTACCCGCACTGATCATTGCCCTCGCCGTCTCGGGAAGCCGGGCGGCGGTCATTTCCGTGGGAGTGGTTTGTGTGATGGTTTTATACATCAGTATCCGTCTTCCTGAGCGTTTCGGGAGCGCAATCAAACCCATGGTTTTGACATTGATCGCCGTAGCTGCGGTTTCCGCTCTATCCCCTGTTTTCAAAGAAGGGATTGATGTGCACCGCAACCGTTTCAAAAGCGGCGGCGGACTCAAAGAAGGTATTGCCCAGCGCACCGTGGATGGATTCAGCACTGGATTGGATGCAGTCTTCTTTGCCCCTATGCTGGGTCATGGACTCGGTGTTGGCACCAATGCGGGCGCAGCAATGATGACCGGAAAACGCGACTTCACCCTCAGCGAAGGCGAGTGGGGGCGCGTTATTCTCGAAAGTGGTCCGGCCATGGGTCTGGCTTATATCGCCCTGCGGATTGCCATGTTTCTCTTCATTCTTATGCAGGCACTCAAAGCCTATATGTTTGGCGAGACGCTTTCGCTTTTGCTAGTCGGTGCCTCCGGCTTGATTTTGATCAATGGTCAGTTTGGACAGCCTACCACCCTCGGCTTTGCGGTATTCGTCTCAGGCCTCGCATATGCGGCAGCCCAGCCTCGTAGCCGCACCGAAACCAAAATTCCTGTCCCGGTTGCACCCAACCAGCATGCTCCAATAATAATGGGACGCTCGCCCTATGCGGAACGGCTGCACGACGATTCGCAGTCATGAAAATCCTGCTGGTTGCCAATTACAAACCGGACGCACAGGAAAGCATGCTGCGCTTCGCAAGCGCGCTTTACGAGGGGCTACAGCTGGCGGGACTGGAGGTTCAGATTGTGCATCCAGAGCCTCATTTTAAAAAAACGGGCGCTTCTGGATTTGGAAAATGGCTCGGGTATCTCGACAAGTTCGCGTTCTTTCCTCGAAAACTCAGGCGTCTCGCGCGTGAAGCCGACATCGTCCATATCTGCGACCACTCCAATGCCATGTATGTCCGGCACGTGGAATCCCGTCCGCATTTGATAACGTGCAACGACATGCTCGCGATTCGATCCGCGCTGGGTGAGTTTCCGCAAAATCAAACGGAATGGTCCGGACGCATTCTCCAAAGCTGGATTCTCGCAGGGCTCAAACGCGCAAGACGTCTGACCTGTATTTCTGTCGCGACGCAGCGTGATGTGATTCGACTGACCGGACACTCGAGAGAGCGAGTCAGTGTGACTTACATGGGACAAAACTTCGCCTACGCGCCAGTGGAGGAAATTTCCATCGCAGCGGAAGCTCGCCGCAACAATGCCGCTTTCGATCCCGGCGTATTCACGCGACATGGGCTGCCGGAAAAACCTTACCTCATCCATGTCGGAGGCACGCAGTGGTATAAAAACAGGAACGGCGTTCTCGCGATGTGCGCCGCCTTGCAAAAGCAGCTCGGTGAACAAGCGCCCTCGCTCCTTGTTGTCGGCAAGCCTCTGCATAATCCACCAACTGGCGTGCAATCACGCAGCGGGGTGGACAATCAGCAACTTGCCGCACTTTACTCCGGCGCTGAGCTGCTGCTCTTTCCCTCGCTTGAAGAAGGTTTTGGCTGGCCTGTCATCGAGGCTCAAGCCTGCGGCTGCCAGACGCTCACCACCAACAAAATGCCCATGACCGAAGTCGGTGGAGACGCTGCCTTCTACGTGAATGATCCGCAAAACGCTCTCGAAGGAGCTGCTCTCATCGCACAGGTGCTGGAGCAAAATGCCACTCAACGGCAGCTCACCATTCGCAAGGGAATGGAAAATGCCGCCCGCTTTTCCACCGGAAGGATGATTCAGGAATACGTTTCGATTTACCGGTCGCTGCTGAGGACGGGTTTTGATGGAGCACAGGATTGAAGATTGAATCCTGTGCGGCCAGCGATCCGTCCCGGGCGCTGCTTTACCTTAGAAACCGCATTAGAGTCCGCGAAACACGGGAGATCACGGTAGTGAAATGCATTGTGATCCGCTAAACACGGGCATGCGAAATAAAAGACATGATAGAGAATTGGGTGCGCGACGAAGTTTGGGCGTCTCGCCCAAAGGATCAGGGAGTGTTTTGAAAACAAAATGAACCACGGATTTTACAGACCCGCCCGCAGCATTATGCGTAGCACTGCGGGCAGGTGGCTCGGATGTAATCAGACAGATCGGTCTGATCAGTAGATTATTAGCGGGCGGCACTGATCGCCTTTTGCGCCCATGCAGCCAGCATTTCCCGGTCTTTTATCACCCCGATTGAACCTCGTAATAGCTTTTCAGCGACTGCTTGGCGCTGGGCTGGAAAACGGACATCCCGGCCTTTTCGTATGCGCGCCGCGTCTCATCAGGGGTGCGAAAATAGAGTCTTCGTTGGTGGATGATGCCGAAGAACCGCTCTTCAGAATAGAGCCCGAATCCGCCAAACATCCGCTGGAATCGTAGCGAGGAGACCTGCTCAAGCTGATCCATGATCCATTCTAGAAAAGAATCAGAAGATGCGCTCACTGCTTAGCGATCAGATGTTCTGTCCTGTGTCAGCTTAGCTGAGTACTTCCCGAAGTTTTTTGGCAAGTCCTGCCACAGCTTTGCGGATTCGTCTTTCGATTTTCGGCATTTTAAACACGCAAACGCCTTCTCTGGCTCGGAAGGATTTCCAATGCAGCCGCCAAGCAGTGCTCTTCCGTGAGTAACCTCAGTAATCATTTTCTGGTTGGGACGTCCGATGAGAATAGGCACAGTGATGAGTCGATTGGAACAAGCTGGGCATTTCTCCTGAACTTGCACCGGGTCAGAGGAAAAGCCGGACATGAGTAAAACAACCCATGTAAAGATGACGGTGCAGGGAATTCGAAGGGACTGCGTGAGCATGAGTGTGAAGAAGGTAGCAGTTGGCGGATTCGGTATACCCGGTTTGTGATGCTATATTGATTTCTGAAAAGTGCAAAGTGGTCTGCCTGAGCGAAAGATGCCGTTCCTGGATTTATTTTTAATTGCGCTGATTTTTGAGTTTATCGCCCTATTTGGTGTGTGGATGAGTAGCTGGTCGTAAAGGAGCCAAGCAGGAGAGCGGTTTTCGGCTTCTTAAGGTCCTCAAAGCATGGCTGTAAAAGCGGTTGCGAGAATAGAGCTCTCGAAAGTCTGTTTTGGTGCTGGAGAGCGCATCGTTTGCGAGTCGGCAAGCGCTTATTTTTGCTAATAATTTTTTCGCTCAATGAATCTTAATTTATCTTTGCGACCCCCATATGTTGTGATGTAATCCGACCTCACGCCCAATAGGGTGTGGTTATTGGACGCTATACGCATCCAATTCACATCTTATACACTCCGCAAACCGCAGTTTTTCACAAAGTTATTCTTATGGTGACCATGTCCAAGCTCAAGCCCGCCCGTCGTGCCGCAAAACCCTCCACGCCCGCATCCAGCCGTCGGGCGCCTGTAGCCTCTAAAAAAGGCCTTAAGTTCAGTCGCGAATTCAGCACCACGGAGATCGCTCCGTTTGACGAAATCACGTGGGAGATGCGCACTGCGGAGATTACGGACGATACCGGTAAGGCGATTTTCAAGCAGGAGAACGTGGAAGTGCCTGAGGGGTGGTCGGCTCTGGCGACGAAGATTGCGGTTTCCAAGTATTTTTACGGCGACATTTCGCAGGGGAATGATCCTTACAAAGGCGGGCGTGAGCGTTCGGTGAAACAGCTGGTGAATCGCGTGACCCGCACGATTACTGATTGGGGCATTAAAGACGGCTATTTTGCAGACAAGGAGAGTGCAGAGACTTTTTACGATGAACTGACCTGGCTTTGTGTGAACCAATACGGTGCGTTTAACTCGCCTGTGTGGTTTAACTGCGGTCTCTGGCAGCAATACAAGACGGGGACGGGACGGGGTGAGGGGAATTTCTATGTGGATGTTGCCACGCGCACCGCGCATCGCGCTCCGACTCAATATGAATACCCGCAGTGTTCCGCCTGTTTCATCCAGTCCGTAGGCGACTCGATGGAAGACATCATGGCCTTGGCTTACTCCGAGGCGATGCTCTTTAAGTATGGCAGCGGCACTGGAACCGATCTTTCCACACTGCGCTCCACCCGTGAGAAGCTTTCCGGTGGTGGGAAGCCAAGTGGTCCGCTTTCCTTCCTGAAAGTGTATGATCAGGTTGCGAATGTCGTGAAATCCGGCGGGAAAACCCGGCGCGCGGCGAAGATGAACACCTTGAAGGATTTCCATCCTGACATAGAAGAGTTCATCGAGGCGAAATCCAAAGAAGAGCGCAAGGCTTGGGCATTGATCGAACAGGGCTATGATGGCTCGTTCAACGGCGAGGCATACGGCTCCGTGATGTATCAGAACGAAAATCTCAGCGTTCGCGTGAGCGACGAGTTCATGCACGCCGCCATCGAAGGACGCGAGTGGTGGACAAAGCGGGTTTCTGACGGCCAGCCTTGTGAGAAAAAGGATGCGAAAGCCCTGCTCCGTAAGATTGCAGAAGGCACCCACGTTTGCGGCGACCCAGGAATGCAGTTCGATACAACCATTCACAAGTGGCATACCTGCAAGGGCACCCAGCGTCAGAACAGCACCAATCCTTGTTCAGAATATCTCTTCCTCGACAACACCGCGTGCAACCTTGCTTCGCTCAATCTCCTGAAATTCAAAAAGGAGGACGGCGAATTTGATGTGGAGAAATTTAAGGCCGCAGTGCGTGTCTATATTACTGCGCAGGAAATCATCGTTGATAACGCCAGCTATCCGATCAAGGAAATCGCTGAAAACTCACACATCTTCCGCACCTTGGGTCTCGGCTACGCCAATCTCGGTTCGCTGATCATGAGCTACGGTCTTGGTTATGACAGCGACGAGGGTCGCGCGCTGGCTGGTTCGATTACTTCGATCATGACCGGACACGCCTATGAACAAAGTGCGCGGATGTCGCAGGTGACCGGACCTTTCCCTGGCTACAAGGACTCTCGCTGTAGTGGCGTGAGCAAACCGCTCGCGAAGGACAACGTGAAGCCGATGCTTGAAGTGATGGAATTGCACCGCGACAGTGTTGAGCAAATTCAGGAAAGCAGCCGCTTTGGTTACTTGAAGGAAGAGGCTCGCAAGACCTGGGATGCAGCGCTCTCGCTCGGCGAGAAGCACGGCTATCGCAATGCACAAGTCACCGTGCTCGCACCTACTGGCACGATCGGATTTCTCATGGACTGCGATACGACGGGCATCGAGCCCGATATCGCGCTGGTGAAATACAAGCTGCTTGCAGGTGGCGGCGTGCTCAAGATTGTGAATCAAACGATCGAGCCCGCGTTGCAATCGCTGCATTACGCACACGATCAGATCGAGCGTATTATCGCCCATATCGACAAACACGACACCATTGAGGACGCGCAGGATGAGAAGACCGGCGAAATGATTAAATCCGGCCTCAAACCCGAGCATCTTTCGGTGTTTGATTGCGCCTTCAAGCCGCACAACGGCACGCGCTCGCTTCACTATCGTGCGCATATTCGCATGATGGCAGCCGCGCAGCCATTCCTCAGTGGTGCGATCTCAAAGACGGTCAATCTTCCAAGCGACGCGACGGTGGATGATATCGTCAATACCTACATCGAAGGCTGGCACCTCGGCCTCAAGGCAATTGCGATTTACCGCGATGGTTCCAAACGTAGCGCGCCGCTTTCGGCCGATAAGAAGAAGCACTCAAGCCACAGCCATACCACCGGGGACGCGATTGCGGATGTTGACGGCGTCTTAAATGAAGACGTGGCGGCGATGGAAAATCACATCCTTGATCTGGAAAAAGTCATCTCTGAACTCCGCGTGAGAGCGGACATGCCGGTGCGCCAGCGTATGAGCGACACCCGCGTAGCGATCAATCACAAGTTTGAAATCGCCGGGCACGAAGGCTACCTAACAGTGGGCATGTTCGATGACGGCCAGCCGGGTGAGCTTTTCATTCAGATGCAAAAGGAAGGCAGCACGATAGGTGGTCTGATGGATACCATCGGAGCCCTCACCAGCATGGCATTGCAATACGGGGTGCCGCTTGAAAGCATGGTTCGCAAGTTTGCCTACGCGCGCTTTGAGCCATCGGGCTTCACAAAGAACCCTGATATTCGGACTGCGACTTCGATTGCCGACTATGTATTCCGCTGGTTGGCGTGTCAGTTCATCAAGGGTTACCAAGAGGCAACCTCACCGAGCAAAGGACAGGCTGATCTTCCGCTCAAGGAATTGCCGGACATGGATAAAAAGGCGATGAACCGCCCTGTAAAAGATCTCCAACAGACATCGGACAAGGAGCTTGTGGATGTGCTTGGATTCAATGGCAGCAGCGAAGGTGCGCCACATATCCAGTCGAAAGGCGGGACCCATGCGGAACGCGTGAAAGAAGCGCTTGGCAATATGTATATGGACACCACCTGCTCGCACTGCGGCAGCAGTAAAGTCATTCGCGCCGGTGCCTGCGGTTGCTGCACCGAATGCGGAACCAGCCAGGGTTGCAGCTAAGACGTTCCAAAAACTCATGAACTCGAAATCCAAAGATCAGATTCGCGATACCGGCAGCGGTCCGGTGCTTGCGGACTAAAATCCGAAAGAAAACGATAAAATAAGGAGCGCTGGCAGTTTGTGCTCCTTGTTTGATTCTTGATTAAAACGTTAATGATAAACGACACGGGAGATAAGCAGCGCCGCTGAATGATGAAGCGGAATCAAAATTGGGAGAATCCTGTATTGTTGAAATGAGACACTGGATTGGCAGTTTATTTCAGAGTTTAAAGGGCATCCACGCAAGAGGGTTCGGAATTCTTCTGCTTGGGCTCATCATTCCGCAGTTGATTATTTGCGGTCCTTGTTTTTTTGGAGGGAGAGTGCTGCTTCCGCTCGATATCCTGTCGGGATTTTATGATGCTAGGGTGTTTCAAGCTCATGATCCATCGCTCGCTGATATGGTGTTCGCGTTTGAGCCATGGCGACATTTTTATGCAAACGAGATGGCTGCTGGAAGGCTGCCATTGTGGGATCCAAATGTTTTTGCGGGGGTGCCGTTTTGTTTCCCCAGTTACTCACCTTACAATTTAATCTATGCGCTGTGGCCTTCCCCTCATTGTTTGGTGTGGATTCAATTGTTGAAGGTCTTGGTTGCAGGTGTCGGGATTTATTTGTTTATGCGGCGTGCGGTGGGTGTTGGCTTCTGGCCTGCGGTAATAGTGGCGTGGTGTTTGCCCCTGACTGGCTTTTACACTGTCTGGCAGGGATTTTATGCAACTTGCACGGTGTCATTTTTACCATGGCTTCTACTTGCTACACACAGGGCGATCTGCGGTTCACGTAGAGGCGGGATATTACTGGCCGTTATTACGGCGCTGACTTTAACCAGTGGGCAGATCGATATTGCGCTGCAATCAATGCTGATTTCTGGCCTTTATGCGCTTTGGTTGCTGGCTACACGCTTACAGTCAGGTTTGGCTTCCAGAATTCGCCGGACGCTCATGGTTATAGGAGGATGGGTTGTAGGGTTTATGTTAGCAGCTCCTTTCTTGCTACCGTTGAAGGATTATATTAATACAGGTATACGTATGACTGAGCGAGCTGAGGGATTTGTGGCACGCCCACCTGTGGGAATAACGGCGTTGCCCCAGTTATTGATTCCTGAGATTTACGGGTTGTCGCAAGCGGGTTGGGTGTATCTCGGCGCGCTCAATGTTCCTGAAAGTGCTGCATCAGGATATACCGGAGTGATTGTTACCCTCTTTTTGGTGCCTCTTGCATGGTGTTGTCGTGATAAGCGCCGGGAGTTTTGGTTTTGGCTGGGAATTGTTGTTTTCACCCTGAGCTGGACATTGAATATTTCGGGGTTTGTTTCACTGCTGAGGCTACCGGTGCTCAATATGATGTCTTTCAATCGATTTACTTTTGCCACCAACTTTGCCCTGCTTGTACTTGCGGGGATGGGGATGGATGCAATTCGGAAGCGTCTGGAATCGGGAGACAAACAGACAGCAAATCCAGTCAGGCATTGGGGATTTGTGATCCCTATCTTAATGCTTGTTGCGCTATTGACTGTGTGCATGTGGTCTTGGTGGAAATTTCCACCGGAGACATTGTTGAAATCGGGCCTCTCAGCCAAACATATGGAGGTGATATTGGAGAATTTTCAAGGGGCCTATCTTAAGGGAATAATCTATAGTCTGCTCGGTCTTGTCTGCTGGATCTTTGTTTTGGCGGGGAATGGTTACAGGCGCTGGAATGCTCCGCTGTTACTGACTGTAATGCTGGTCGAGTATTTAAGTTTTGCTGTGCCGTTCAGTCCTAGGGGAGATCCGGGTTTGTACTATCCAGACCGTCCGTTATTATCTTTTTTACGTGAGAAAAGTGACCGCGTTATGGGAGTAAGTGACTGGCTTCCGAATATTTTGGTAATGCATGGCCTGCGGGATATTCGTGGTTATGACGGGATTGATCCGGTGCGTATCGTTCAGGTCATGCAGATTGGGGAGGATACAGAAAAAAGCAGATCTCCAAGCTGGGCTAGAACACAACGCTATGTTCCAATCATGGACTATACGAAGGAGGGACAAATCCGGCTTCATCCAGTGCTAAACATGATGAACGTGCGCTGGCTTCTTTTCCGAGGCAGCTCCAGTGAGTTGCGCCCTGTTTTTAAAGATCATAACTGTGAGGTGATTGAAAACGTAGCTGCACTTCCAAGGGCGTTTGTGCCAACAAACATAGAGCCTGCGCCGGGAGAGGATTCCACGCTGGCTTTGATGATGTCGAAAGATTTTGATCCGGCAGCAGTCTCTTATAATGACGGTATGCTGAAGATCACAGATGCGAAGGGTAAGGCTGAAGTGATATCGGAAGTGTCGGACAGAGTTACCGTAAAGGCGGAAATGGAAACTCCGGGAATGGTTGTTTTGGCTGATCACTGGTATGCCGGATGGCGTGCATGGGTGAACGGAAAAGAAATGCCCATTCATCGGGTGAATCATGTATTACGCGGAGTCGAAGTTCCCGCAGGCGTTAGTACGATTGAATACCGTTTTGATCCACTGAATTTTCGGATCGGAGTTTGGTTGACGTTATCCGGGATTGTCATACTGGCCGCTTGGGGGATTTTTTGCCGAAAACCTGATCTTACCCCTGTTGATGTTAGTGTGTGAGTTTTAAGACTTGGGTGTTGATTGCGACAGGGGATGTGAGCAAGATGCAATTACTTACAGTAGTTCAATGAACAGTCTTGTAGGGATGGTGAACGCTTGCAGGACTGATGTTTTGACGAGCTTAATATACCTCACAGGATGAAGTCCCCCCTCAAAAATAATATTCTCGCGGGAGTTACCGCCGCCTTTCTCATCTTTCTCAGTATAGGTGGTATTACGCTGTGGGAGGTGATGCGCTTGAAGGATAGCCAGGAAAGTATCCCTGAAAGCACGGAGATTCTCGCCAGATTGCTGGAACTCCGCAAAGACCTGACTGAAGCCGAGGAAATACAGGAAAGAATCGCCACTAAAATGGAGGGTGCGAATGCCAACAGAATGGAACCGATTATTAAACAGATCGAGGACGCAACGAGGGCTTTGAGTCGGTATAAGGAGGGAGAGCGGGGGAGGATGATTAAGGAGTTGGGTGTGCTTGTTGGGGAGGAAATCAATACTTTACGCAGTAACCTTGGGACGGACACTACACCGCCTCCGCCTCTGGATTCCACCACCCTAGATTCCACTGCCCTACTACCCCGCAAAGGCGGAGCAATCCGCAAGGCAATGGGGGATCTTGAGGCGTGGGAGATGTCACGGGTGGAAAAGTCGAATGAAGACGCGACTAATATTGTACGCACGCTGGGGCTCGCAGCTATTTTGGGAAGTTTGGCGCAGTTTGGTGCATTGGGGGTGATCTACTGGCGGACTTTGCAGGACATGAAGGAGCGGAGAAAGGCGGAGGAGTTTCTGCGCGAGGCGGAGGAGTTTAAGGCGCGTATGTTTGAAAGTATCGTGGACCCGGTTTCGGTGCTCGATTCCAATGGCGGCGTAAAAGTGGTGAACTCCGCGGCGGATCAATTCATCAAAGATATTGGAATCAAATTTACGCCGGGAATGTCATGGCTTGAGTGGTGGGCGGGTGAGTCGCGCAAGGCCGCAGAGCAGGCTCTTGCTGTGGTAAGAGGCGGAGGGGTGGGGCGTTTTCAGGGCCCCTGTTTCCTTCGAAGCGGTGAGTCGCGTGTTTTTGATGTCATGCTGACCGGTGTGAGGGATGCGACAGGCAGGACCGAAGAAATCCTTTCCGTAGCGCGTGATATTTCGCTGACTCGTGCCGCAGAGGAGAAGTTTCAGATGCTCTTCGAATGTTCCTCCAACGCGCATCTCGTTTTTGAAGGCGGAAAAATTGTGGATTGCAACCACGCCGCTGTGGAGATTTTGCGCTGCTCCAGTAAGCTGGATGTGATGGCGATGCAGCCGGAGGAGCTGTCTCCGGCGAAGCAACCGGATGGTTCGCCTTCGATCACCAGACGTCAGGCTTACTGGAGGGATGCATTTGAAAAAGGACAACAACGCTTTGAATGGACGTGCAAGCGTCGTGACGGTGATGAGTTTCAGGTGGAGGCGGCACTGACCCCCGTGGTGCTCGATGGTCGGAGGGGTTTGCTTTGTGTGTGGTATGACCTGACTGAACGCAAGAAGGCCGAGCAGGCCTTGCGTGAAAGTGAAGATCGTTTCCAGGCGATCATGGATCACAGCCCGACCTTGTGCTTCATCAAGGATGAAAATGGGAACCTGGTATTTGTGAATCAGGTGATGGCTGCTACTTACGGAATGAAGGCCGAGGAAATGCTAGGCAAGGGGAATCAGGACTTACTGCCGGCGGATGCGGCACGTGCGGTTACCGAGTATGAGCAGCATATTTTGAATACCAACCGCTCCTCGCAACGCGTTGAGGAAATCACGACACAGGACGGTAAAATGCACGAGTGGCTGGTGATCAAATTCCCAATTGTGAGCGGATCTGGTAGAAAATTTTTGGGTGCCATCGGGGTGGATATGAAGGAACAGCGCCGGGCTGAACGTGCGCTCAAGCAAAGCGTGGGGCAGTTCCGTGATCTGTTTGATGACGCGCCGGTTGCTTACCATGAGCTCGATACGCATGGGCGGGTTACCCGCGTGAACTCCACGGAGCTTGCGTTACTGGGATATGATTCGGGCGAGCTGGTGGGCCGTGCGGTATGGGAGTTTATCGTTGAGACCGAGTCCAAGCAGGGGATTTTAAAGAAGCTGGATGGGGCAATCCCGGTGGATGAGGCGTATCAATACACGTTCCGTCGAAAAAACGGAACGCTTGTGCCTGCGCTGGTGAGAGATCGATTAATTCGTGATGTAAACGGCAGGGTCACAGGAATGCGTTCGACCATGCAGGACATCAGCGAGTTGAAGCGCGCCGAAATGGAGATGCGTAAGGCGGAGGAGAAATACAGAAAGATATTTGAAAACGCTATTGAAGGTATTTTCCAGACGACTCCCGAAGGACGTTACCTTAATACAAATCCCGCCCTGGCAACGATTCATGGATATGGCTCTGCGGATGAGTTGATGGAAGTGGTGAGTGACATCGGAACGCAGCTTTATGTAAATCCGAGCCGCAGGGTGGAATTCTGTAAGATGATTGAGCAGAATGACTCCGTGGCAGAATTTGAATCGGAGGTTCGCAGGAAGGACGGGACCGTGATTTGGATTTCCGAGAACGCCCATGCAGTCAGGGATGCCAAAGGGAATATGCTTTATTATGAAGGCACGGTGGAAGACATTACCGCACGTCGAGGAGCGGAAAGGGCGATGGCAGAAGCGCGCGATACGGCGCTGGAGTCGGCGCGCATTAAGAGTGAGTTCCTAGCGAACATGAGTCACGAAATTCGCACTCCAATGAACGGCATCATCGGTATGTCGGGACTGCTGCTGGATACGGAGTTAAATCATCGTCAGCGTGACTTTGCGCAGACGATTGGAGACAGCGCAGAGGCGCTGCTCCAGATTATTAATGACATTCTGGACTTCTCGAAGATGGAGGCTGGAATGGTGCGCTTTGAGAGTATCGATTTTGAATTGCCGGATGTTGCTGAGGGAGTGATGGAGTTATTCGGTGCGCGTCTGGTTAGCAGAGATCTTGAAGTGGGTGCGCTGGTTCACCGTGACATTTATCCGCACCTGCGTGGAGATCCGGGGCGGTTGCGTCAGGTTCTGACCAATCTGGTGGGTAACGCCGTGAAGTTTACGGAAAAGGGAGAGGTGTTGATCGAAGTAAAGCTCATGGAAGACAACGAGCGCGATACGTTGCTTCGCTTTGAAGTGCATGACACTGGAATTGGAATTAGCAGTGATCAGCAGTCGAAGTTGTTCCAAGCTTTTGTGCAGGCGGATGGTTCTACAACAAGAAAGTATGGGGGCACGGGACTCGGGCTTGCGATCAGTAAGCGTCTTGTGAATCAAATGGACGGTGAAATCGGACTTGAGAGTGAAATCGGCAAGGGTTCCACGTTTTGGTTTACGGCGCGTTTTTCGAAACAACCACCGATTCCTGGAATGGACCTTGGCCTGGAGCCTTTGCTTCAGAGGAAGTCCGTGCTTTTGGTAAGCCGGAAATCATGCACCACCAAAGCCGTGGTCCATTATATCGAAATGTGGAAAGGCAACTGCACGATCCTGAAAAGCGATATGGATGCGGTGCCTGTGTTGCGCAAGGCCGCCAAGGAGGGAAAGCCGTTTGATCTGGCGCTTTTGGATCTCGAATCAAGGAGTGAGGTGGCTCTTGATCTTGCACGCGTCATCAAACGGGACTCCCTATTGAGTGGGTTGGACATGGTGCTTCTTACGCCGATTGAAAGAGGGGACGCGCCGGAGCAGTTCAGGGAGGCGGGTGTGAGATCCCATGTCTCCAAGCCCATCAAGCGCGAGGCTTTGCATCGTGCGATTTCCGATGCTTTAAAAGGCCCTGTGGTGGAGACAAAAGCTACGGCACAAACGGCAGCCGAGGAGGAGGATCTGCCAGCGAGCAAGGACGTGCGCATGCTGATCGCAGAAGACAGTCCGGTGAATCAAAAGGTCGTGCAGTTCCAGTTGCAGAAGATCGGTTACAAGGCAGATTTGGTGGCCGACGGTGAAGCTGCACTGGCGGCGGTGCAGCAGGTTCCTTACGAGATTATTCTGATGGATTGTCAGATGCCGAAGCTGGATGGATATGAGGCGACGCGCCGTATCCGGCAGTTCGAGGCACTGGCGGGACGTCGCACTTGGGTGCTGGCGATGACTGCTCATTCACTAGCTGGCGATAGGGAAAAGTGTCTTGCTGCTGGCATGGACGACTATATTACAAAACCAGTCCGGATTGAGGAGCTTGAGGCTGCGCTGGATCGTTTTGCCCGCCATACGCGCAAGGTTTTTGTCCGTCCGACCGATGCGTCATGGAAAACGGCAATTGAAGACGACGCGTTACAGCAGTTCCGGGACATGGAAAGTGAAACTGGAGAAAGTGTGCTGGCTGGCCTAGTGGAGTTGTTTCTGGAAAATTCACCGGGAGTGATTCAGGAGGGAAGGACTGCCTGTGAAACCGGTGATATTGAGGTTTTGAAGCGCGCTGCACATACTTTAAAAGGAAGCTGCGCCAACTTCGGGGCGAAGCGGATGTATGCAGCCTGTGTTAATCTGGAGGAGATCGCGAAAAAGGGAGACTTGACGACAGCGGCCAAACTACTGGATGAAGTGGAGGAGGAGTTTGGTAAGGCCCGTCTTGCCCTTCAGTCCATCGTATCGAATACCGCACAAAAGCCATGAGGATTTTAATCGCAGAGGATGACCCTGTATCCGCAAAAATTCTCCAGTTCACACTGGAAAACTGCGGGCATGAAGTCATCGTAACAGGCTCCGGAGCCACTGCCTGGAAAGCGTTTGATAGCGACCCAGTGCGCGTGATTGTAAGCGACTGGATGATGCCCGAGATGGATGGTCTGGAGCTTTGCGACAAGGTCCGCAATCGTCCAAAGACGGATTACACCTACTTTATTTTGCTGACTGCGATTCACACGGGGAGCGAGAATTTACGCAAGGCGATGGACGCGGGAGTGGACGACTTTTTAACAAAACCGCTGGATCGTGAAGGCATCGTGATGCGCCTGCGGGTTGCGGAGCGTATCATTGAGTTCACCACCCAGATTCGTCACCTCAAGCAGCTGATCCCGATTTGCATGTATTGTAAGAAGGTGCGCGATGACGACAACTACTGGCAGGGTGTGGAAAGCTACATAGCGCATTATACCGGTAGTAATTTCAGCCACGGCATCTGTCCGGACTGTTTTGAAAAGCGGGTCAAGACGCTTCCCGTGAAGGAAATTTCACCGGGTTGATTGCAGGACTGTAGATCACACCGAGGACGTTTATTGCAACAGCATGGGCTACGCTGACTGCGTGCTCACCTGAGGCGAAAGATAGAGAATAGTTATAACGCCAAAGGCTGCGCTGACTACACTGGAAAGGAGCGTGGATAATCACATCCTGAACCACGTGATGGGAGAGATATGCGTTGATTCCTGAGGCGATGGAGAACACCGTGCCGACCGAATTTCCCTGATGATTTTCTGCATTATCTCTCATGTCGTTAAATAGACGCTTTGAAATCATAGACATTCTGCGCGGACTCGCTGCTTTGGCGGTCGTGGTGTTTCACGTTCGGGTGGATTTGTGGGTGGGTTGGAGGGAAATTCAGGCGCATCCCGAAGCCTTTTCTGTTTGGGATCGCCTTGCTGCCTGGCTCTCCCTGCCTGCGCCGGTGTTGGGTCATGCGGTCATGCTCTTTTTTGTCGTGAGTGGGTTTTGTGTGCATCTGCCGTATGCGACGGGAGCGTTTCGTCTTCTGCCTTATACGATCCGTCGTTTCACGCGTATTTATCCGCCCTATCTTGCCGCCGTGATTTTAACTCTAGGCGTGGAACTTTTGCTGGCGGAGTATTTCGCAACTCCGGCGACATCTGTTGGAAAGTATCTGCAGACGATTTTCATGGTTCAAAATTACCCACCTAGAGAAGGGCAGTTGATCTCCAATCCCGCGCTCTGGTCGCTGCCGGTTGAGATGGAGTTTTATATTCTTTATCCGCTGCTCCTTGTCTTTGGCCGCAAAATGGGAAGTGCGGGATGGTTGTTGGTCTCGGGTTCCTTTTCCGCTGTGGGAGCTGGAATCGATCTGATTTACGGACAGAGCTGGTTGCTGGGAAACTTCGCTGAGTACTGGCTGCTATGGTGCAGCGGCGCGTGGCTCGCGGATCAGGTCTCCGCTGGAAAACTCGCACCTTGGTCACATTGGAAAACGCTGCTGAGTGGCCTCCTGTTGGCGGCTGGCGTGTGGAGCACTTTTCGGAATCATCCCATCGTTATCCAGCATTTCATCTGGGGCGCTTTTTATTTCATGTTGGTTTTGTGGTGTCTCGCCGCCGCGCCTTTTCAAAATCAGTCGCACACCAAAGTCTGGTCATGGCTCGTCAAGCTCGGGGCAGTTTCCTATTCGCTTTATCTCGTGCACTCGCCGCTTTTTCGTCTGCTTGGAGCCATGTGGGTCAGTGGTTTCGGAGGCAAACCGGCCAATTTTTTAATTTCTCTGCTATTCTGCATCGCGATGATTCCGGTTGCGTGGCTGTTTTACGTGCTTTTCGAGCGGTCGAGTCACGCGTTGGCTCGTCGGTGGCGAAAGAAGTAGCCGGGTTTGAAGTGTGAAGTTTTAAGTGAAGGCGGCGGCAGACGATGAGTGGGCATTGCCCACTCTTAAAACTTCACACTTAAAACTCGGCCTCTGAGACGCCTCTGAGACGGAGTAAGACCAAGAGTAAGACAAAGAATAGGAAGTAACAGATAACTACGAAATTTTCCGGAGCGTCTCCTTCGAGATCGCGTAGAGAATGTCGCGCTGACAGTAGGACTTCGCTGCCGCCGGGAAGACATGGTGAGTGCCCCAACGTTCGAGCTCTGCGACGAGCCGGGCGGGGGGATACGCTCCCCGGTGAAACTCGATCGCGAATGATTCAATCCGTCTCATATCCTCTTCGGACATACTCTCGATGATTTCCAGTTCCGCCCCTTCGCAATCCATCTTGCAAAGCCTTATTTGCTCAAGGTTTTCATCCCGTAAAATACTCCGAATGCTCACTGCCGGCACTGTGACGCTGTCGCGCTTGTTGAAAGATGGGTCGTTTGCGATGCGCGTTACGGTAGTGTTCATCCCGCCTCCAAGTTGTTTTGTCCGAAAGAGCTCCACTTCGCCTTCCTGTGCCTGCACTGCTGCGGGCATGACGGTAACTAGGCTGTGCAGATCGTTTGCGTGGAGATTCTTCTCCATCAAATTGATGTTTTCTTCGTCGGGCTCATAGCTTAGCACGCGACAACCCAGCCACGCTGCGTAGCAGGTGAAAAACCCCTGATTTCCTCCAATATCGAGCACGACATCTCCGGTGCGCAAAGGTGTGCCGGGGACATCGTAGTCATGATCAAACCATACCTCGCCAAACATCCGATGGGCATCCGGCTTGCAGAGACAGACCACCCCACTTTGTCTGTCCACCACACGGAATTCGGTCACTGACTTGCCTTTCATACGCTGCCCCAAAACCTGCCAAGGATTGCCGTATTGAAACCAAGACTCCAGGAGTCGGATGATTTTACCCGGTAGTTTGGGAAATAGCGTCTTGGTCATTGTCTCTGTATGGTAGTGTTACTTTTCCGAACGGGGAACATGTTTTCCAAGTGCGATGAGCTTCATAGTTGGGTGTGAGCGTTGTCGCTTTAATGTGAGGAGGAGAGGACGATTCGGCAATCGGTCTCGATTTTGGCGAGGGCTTCGTAGGAGAGTAGTGATTCGTCGAGATTCGTGGCGGTGTAGCCAAGCGGGGAAAGCAGGGTGGCGATTTCGGAAATAGAGTTTCCCTCGTGCACGATACGTCGCGGGTGTATTTCCAGAAAGATCAGGGGACGGTTTTGAGTGATCGTTTGCATCAATCCTCGGAGGACTTTGATTTCATGCCCCTCGACATCGATCTTGATGGTGTCGGGCGCAAACTGTCGCTGATTACATAGGACGTCGCCGGTCTGCATGGGGACGGAGAGCTTGCGCTGTTCGGGATCGTCCACTTGCGCAGCGACAGCGTGTTCCCATTCGTAGTGCATTTTTAAAGTGCCATCGCGTTCGGATAGGGCGGATTCCACGGGGGTAATATTTGGAAAGGGATGTCTGTGGATATTGTAGAGCAAGCGTCCGAATGCCAGCGGTGAGGCGTCCACGGAGAGCGCCTGCTTCATTGAATCATGCGCGAAGACGAGGGAGAAAATTCCATGCAGAGCTCCTGCATCCAGCAGGCGTGTCCTATCCTTTGTCATTTCAATAAAGCAGTCGAGCTCCCGAACCATCTCCGGCGCGATATAGCAAAAATGTTCGAAGGCGTTCCTAGAATCTGGATGGATGAAAAGCCGGAGGTCTTCTCGGAGCACGATTTCGTTTTCGGCACATCCGGCGTTCCTCTTTTGAAATGCCTCGTAGAGCAGGGGGATGTCTTTGTCCTCGGAGGAATGGATGGCTTTGCGTGCCAGAAGCTTTTGCGCCCACGAAACCAGAAAAGGCGGTGCGATCTGTCGGATGAATGCTCTCAGCGCGATGTTCATGGGTTGGTTGGTTTAAAATGGTTCACGAAAGAAACTGAAGACACAAAAATGGATTTGAGTAGAAAGGAGTTTTGAGTCGGTGCGCTTGGGTTTTTATTTGTCCGCGAAACACGCAGAACATGCGAAAGTCTTTTCCTCAACACCCTCAATCTCATAGTGATCCTTTTCGTGTTTTTGGTGTCTTTCGTGGACATCTTTATTGAGGCTTGGGGTGGTTTGACGCTGCCTGGATCACTTGCAAGTAGCGAGCGGCAACGGCTTTTGCGGTGTGTTTGGCGAGATGGGCAGAAGCTGCTAAGCGGAACTTTTCCAGATTAGTCTCTGGAGTCAAAAGCTGATGAATGGAGTTGGCAAGGTCGGTGGCGTCGTGGTGCGTATAAGTGATGCCGCAAAGTCCGATCGCATCGGGCAGCCCGCCGCATTCAGAGCCGATGATTACACACCCGCAGGCCGCGCCTTCCAGTGCTACGAGACCGAAAGGTTCCTGCCATCGAGACGGCACCACCATAATTTGATGTCGGTTTAATAGGTGAACCAATTCCGTTCCGGACTTTTTTCCGACAAATTCAATCTGATCCTGAATGCCTGATTGCGCGCTGAGTTTTCGTAGAGCGCTCTCTTCCGGACCGGTTCCGATGACGGTGAGTTTTGGGTGCAGGCCACGTTTTGCGAGGACATCGAGCGCATTGAAAAGTATATCCACGCCTTTGTCCGAAACCAATCTTCCCAAAAAGACGAGTTCGCGATCCCGTGCTATGTCGGGCTGAAGTTGAAAGAACTCGTTGCGATAGGGATTTCCAATCACCGTCACTGGCGCGTTGATCGTTGCCGCCATCGCCTTGCTCATGGTGATGTTGCTGGCTCGCTGGAGAACAGATTGCTTGATGCGGTCGCGCAATCCGATCCGGCCGTCGGTCCGTGCGATCCAGGTGTGATGCGCGATGACCCACGGGCGTTTGATCAACAAAAGTGGCCACGCATACCGGAGGGAGATATTGTTATGAAAAAAGACGTCGCACCATTTCACCAGTCGGAGCAGACCACCGACGCCCGGTTGTCGCTGCACTTCAAAAGGGAACTTCGCGTCGCTGTCTTCAGTGGTCTGGGTGATCACCTTTACCTCATGTCCGGATGCGACAAATTCATGGGCGAGCGCGTAGCTGACTTCCTCGATTCCCCCGACGCTTGGGTGAAAAAAATGGGATGAGATCAGAATCTTCATAGCCAGAGACGCCGCCAGCGGTTTTTGACGCTGTTCATCAGCATCTTGAAGAAAGTGAGCCGGGAGGCAGGAACGAGATGGAATGAGGTGATTTCCTCGCTGGATTGGTTTTCAGAAAACGGTGCGAACTCTGCGACCCGTTTTTTATGATAGTCAGCAAAGTGAACGCTGATCGTCTGCTCGCGGATCTTGAGTTTGTCGGTGGCACAATAAATCTGTTTTCTGTCCAGAATCATCACATCACGTTTGCTTTGTCCCGCCATTGCCGCCCAGCAGGTTTGCTCGATGAGTTGAGGGAAGCGGCGAAATTCCGGGAGGGTCAAAAACCATTCGATGAAATCGAGGTCGTAAAGATGCGATGGATAACTCCAGCAGCCAGTGTTCACCCTCGATGGCAAGGTAAGCTTGTGTTTCCAGATGATGCGGAAGAGACCAAATATCCGGGCCGAATATCCCTGCCTCTCGTCACCCATAAAAATGAAATGACTGGCTTGATAGGGGACAAGGCTTTCGCAGGTGAAGGGTTTGAAAAACATGACATCGCTGTCGAAGAAAATAGTTCCGGATTCAGTGAGCATCGCGGCATCCAAAAGCTTGAGACCGAATGCGTTTTTGTCCCGGAGTTCCAGACAGTTTGGATGGCTGGATAGACGGGGACGCACCTGTGCGTCCATTTCCTCCCGGCGCACAACGCGACTACCGGGAAGGGCGGTTCGAAGCGTCTCAGCGTCTACATCACTCAGACTACCGTCCTCAAAGATCGTGAGTGCAGTCATGTCGCGACAATGCCGCCGAAGCGATCCGAGACACTGAAGCGCGAGAGTCAGGTCCCTTTTGCAGGTGAGCGTGGCTATCTTCAAGGCTTCCCCGGTGTGACGTTGTAGTCGGGCCGGTCACCTATCTTTCTTGCTGGAACTCCCGCCCATATTTCAAAAGCGCCGACTGGTTTTGTGAGAACAGAACCCGCGGCGATGATGGCTCCGCGACCGATGGTGACTCCTTTGAGGACGATGACATTGGCACCGAGCCAGACGTCTTCTTCAAGCATGATGGCTTTTTCAAAGCCGTCCGCTTGCTGTTTCATCGGAGTATTGCGAGCTGCAAACGCATGATCGTGATCGATGAACTTGCAGCCAGAGGCGATGAGTGCGTGTGAGCCGATGGCAACGCCTGCTCGGACGTTGAACTCGCACCCTGCGCCGATGAAGCTGTCGTCACCAATGATGATGGTGGGTCCGGGCTTGTAGATTCCGTCGAATTTAAAATGGATGTCGTGTTCCAGTATGCAGCGCGCGCCAATTTTCACCTGATGAGGCCACGAGACGTGCATCAACGACAGGAGCGTGTCGGGTCCGCAGCGCAACCCCAGGGTGCGCCAATAAAGGGTGCGAGGCCATAGGCGAAAGAGTCTGATTCCTAGCGATCTCAGACGGAAAGTGACTTTATGGAAAAAGGCGTTCATCGCAGGTGACATCTGCGTCTCGATTTATCGGGAGCTATTCAAGCTCGTATTGGGGAAGTGACGGATCGACATTAAGACTCCACGCATCGATCCCGCCACGCATGGAACGGACATTATGAAGCCCGTGTCCTTGAAAATAAGCGGCGGCGTCGAGACTGCGTAAACCGTGGTGACAGACGAGAATAATCAGCTGCTCACGGGGCCAGTTGCCCAGGACCTGCATCAGCTCCTGAGTCATAAAGGTGGAGCCCTCAATCTTCACCGCCTCATATTCCTCCCTGCTGCGGACATCCACGATTTTCGCCTTGTCTGCTTTTACTAGTTCGGCGGCTTCCTTTACATCTACCTGCATTTTGAGATCCGCCTCGTGCCCTTCCAAAATGGTTCCGATGACATCCCCAACTGGCAGGTTCTCGTTGCGCTTGCACACATCGGCGAGGGTTTCTGTCGGCTGATAACCACAGCTCGCGCAGCCGCCGATATGGTATTTCCGGAACAGCGCCCGCTGCGCTCCGGGATACTGAACGATCAAGTCGCTCATGAGGATGGAAGGTTCAATGGAGAGAGTATCGCTCATGGTGTGAGGATAGGTGTGGCGGATGGACGTGGCAACCCGCTTTGTTTCGCTCTTCAGAGTTCCAACTGACAAATATTGAAACCTACCAGTAATGTTGTGTTGCTCAAAGCAATCGGTTCCAAAATCGTCGTTGTTTGGCGGAGATTAAATCTTAAATACTTCGGATCATCGCCAGTACTTCTTTGATCTGCGCTTCTGCGGTTTTGGCGTTGAGGCGGGGGAATTTGCCACCGATCAGGACGAAGTCTTTGTTGCGCGTGAGCATGAGCTTGTCTTCTTTCACCTCGATGGCGGCAATCTTGCGGGAAATGGAAGAGAGTTTGATCTCGGTGAGTAGGAGAAGGTTTTCCACGGCTTTTGGGAACGGACCGTATCGGTCGCGCCAGGATTTGCGCAACGCCGCAAGCTGTTCCGGTGTAGTGATCTGGTTGAGTTCCCGATAGGCGGCGATCCGGCTGCTGCTGTCGCTGATGTAATCTTGCGGGGCGAATGCAGGCGCGAAGCCGGAGTTTTTGCCTTTGCTGATATATTCCACTTCACGGAGCAGGACGCGATCGAAGTGCAAATCGACGTCCAGCCGCGAGCGCACCTGTTCGCCTTTAAGTTTGGAGATCGCCTGCTTGAGCAGTGAGCAATAGAGATCGAAGCCCACAGTGACGATGTGTCCGCTTTGCGCGGTGCCGAGGATGTTTCCTGCACCCCGGATTTCCAGATCGCGCATGGCGATTTTAAATCCCGCACCGAGAGAACCGTATTGTTTAATAGCATTGATCCGTTTGCGCGCCTCGCCTGCCGCCATCATGTCGCGCGGGAGCATGAGATAGGCGAACGCCTTGTGTTGGGCGCGTCCGACACGTCCGCGAAGCTGATAGAGA
>Ga0335397_10000662_pt1 | contig 45712 bp, 37 predicted proteins | sample MAT04_FD_205740 | JGI IMG/M metagenome (GOLD analysis project Ga0335397, IMG submission 205740) | Freshwater microbial communities from Lake Fryxell liftoff mats and glacier meltwater in Antarctica - MAT-04 (spades assembly) (version 2) ... | reverse complement strand
CGCTGAGTTGAAAACAACAAAAACTTCGGGAACCGCTGTATGTGCCAACACAAACGCATCTTGGTTAGCGCTTCCTTTGGCTATATAAGCCGAACAGTTGTTCTCACAGTTTCAGAGTTACACCCATATGTTATTGCCAATTACCAATCACTAATTACTAATCACGATGCACGCCTGTGATCTTGATTCCCGCATGTGTCGAGCCATATTTTTTATTGATACCGATCAATATGCTGGTCATGCCTTCAATAACGACAGAGTTTTCAATCGGACCCGCGTCCCAGCCGCGCAGACCTGCGGCTTCAACCAATTTAATCGTTTCAGCGCGGGCTTCCTTGCTTGTGCCAGTTACGAGCACATCACATTCTACATCTGAGTTATCGAGCAGATGGTCATACCCAATGTTTTGGAATGCAGCGCAGACTTGTGTGTCATCGCTGACGATCTGTTTTGCTTCCTGCGCGGCAGAGCCTGCGGCGGGCATTTGCACAGTGGAGACTTTGGGCGGCACGAGCGGCACGGTCACATCCACAAGGATTTTGCCTTTGAGTTCCTCCTTGAGTGATTCCAACGTGTCGCGATGTGCGGCATACGGAACGGTCAACACGGCGATGTTCGCTTCGTGCGCCGCCTCAAGGTTGGTCAACCCTTCAACAGAGCCTGCGTCTCCGAGCATTTCCTTGATCTCGTTTGCGGCGGCGATGGCTTTTTCCGCGGTGCGTGAGCCGATCAATACGCGGTAACCCGCGCGCGCCCAACGATATGCAAGTCCCTTGCCTTCCTTGCCAGTTCCGCCCAGCACAGCGATAGTTAATAAAAGGTTTGAATCGGTCATTGAGTCTCCAGAAAAATTTTGATGTAGCGATGTGTCTGAGGTTGAAAATACTTTATATACCTTAGAAACTTTACATACCATAAAAACTTAGAACTTTTAGGATACTTTTGCCACTTCTTCTTCGTAGCGTTTCCAAATGCGCGGGGCTATTTCTCTGGCGCGGGCAGCAATTTCTGCTTCGTTGAGCGTCAGCAGTTCACGGTCTTTCATCAAGACTTTGCCTGCGGCAATGGTGGTTGTGACCATGCTTTGCTGGAAGCCGAAGATAATGTGCCAGGGAAGGTTGCCGCTGGTCATGGGCGTGTAAGGATGGTAGTCGACAAAGATCAAGTCCGCGAATGCGCCCGGGATGATCTGTCCAATTGGGGCGGCGGGGAAGAATTGATTGGCAAGCGCGGCGTTGTTGTAGATCGCCATTTGTGTCACGTCATATCCACCCATGCGGCGCGGGTCGCGGTGATGGGCTTTGTGCAAAAGATAAGCGGTCTTCCACTCTTCCCACATGGCGTTCGAGAAACCATCATTTCCCAAACAGACTTTGACTCCCAAACGCATCATGGACTCAACTGGAGTGACGCCCACGCCATTATTCATATTGGATCGCGGCTGATGGGTGAGCCATGTGCCGGTCTCTTTCAGGATTTCCATTTCACGCGCATCAAAATGGATACCATGTGCGGTGATCGTGTTGGGTCCGAGGATGCCGTGTTTTTGCAAACGATCAACCACGCGCATCTCGCTTTTGTTCAGGCTGTCGTACTCGTCTGATTCGTGTTCAGCGGTGTGGACGTGGAAACCTGTCCCTTCGGGTGCGGCGGCGCGGCAAGCCTGCAAGGTGATGCCCGAAAGCGTCAGACTGGCGTGCAGCCCAAAGGTCCCAGCGAGGCGCGGATGTGGGTCGGCGGCTAATCGTTTTAAGAAGCGCACGTTTTCGTTGATCCCCGCGTTGGCTTTTTCGCTTCCGTCGCGGTCAGTCACTTCGTAGCACAACACACCGCGCAGTCCGCTTTTGTCTACCGCGTCGGCGATCAGGTCAAGCGAGCCATCAATGGCATTGGGGGAAGCGTGATGATCGATCAGCGTGGTGGTGCCATGCTTGATCGCGTCCACGAGGCAGGATAGCGCCGAAAAGCGTATTGCTTCGCCATCCAGTGAACGGTCGAGCGGCCACCACAACTTTTGCAATATCTCAGGGAAGTCTTTTGGCGCCGGCCCAGGAATCGCCATGCCGCGCGCAAATGCGCTGTAAAAATGAGTATGCGCGCAAATGTTTCCCGGCATGACGTATTGACCACGCGCATCCATCGCCTTCGCTTTTGGATATTTTGCAGTGAGAGATCTGGTTGTGCCGATCTCTTTGATACGATCACTCTCGATATAGATCGCGTAGTTTTCGAGAATCCGATTTTCAGATTCCCAAGTGATGATGTTTGCATTTGTTATTAGCATGGTTAACCGTATCCATATTGACTGGGATGGGGGAGCTTTACGCCAGACGTGCCGAGTTCCCAAAGAATATTGTATGCGCCTTCGCGCAGTTCCGGGTCGTCTGCATACATTGCAGCATAAAGTTGGGTAATTACGCCTTCGTTCGGTGTGAATTTCAGGTAGGGCAGTGCGGCAAGACGGGTGTTTGAGTCTTCGCTTTTCAGCGCAAGCAGGAGAATATCAGTTGCCGGCACTCCGGGGGATATGCCCATGCCTTGCTTGGCAGCGAACTCTATCAGCCAGGGTGATTCTGACGGCGCTTTCAACTTACGGGGCGCGCGTGAACCGGCGCTGGTCTTTGAATCCAGGACTTCGGTTGCGGCGTTGCGGACAACCCATTGATCATCTTCGATCTGGATTTTCTTCAAAATATCAATTGCCCAGGGTTCGTTGACGCGCCCAAGTCCATAGGCGGCTGCGCGGCGCAGAAGAATATCGCTGATGGTGATGCCCTCGCGCAGCATTGCGTGACCTTCTCCGGAATCGTTCGCCAGCGCTTCCGCCGCCGCCCGACGGATGTTTTCGTCTCCGTTGAGTAAGGTATGCGCGACGGTTTCAAGCGCTTCATTTGTGCCGATTGCGACCAACGCCATACACGCCGCATGGCGGACAGGCTGGCTGGGGACATTCATGACTTGTTCCAGATTTTGAACAGCTTTCGGATCGCGCATTGCGCCGGAACCCAAAGCTGACAGATGCACCAGCTCAAATTTTAGGGTGGTTGAAAATTGACGGAAGAGTGTCATCGCGCTTGGGTCATTGCTGACGAAAAACGCGGCCATGGCCTGTCCGCGCAAGTTGAGCGGGACGCCTTCCGTTTGCAGGAGGGCGGCTAATGTTCCAAAAAGTTTTCCACGCCAGGGCGCGTTTCGAGGCGCGTCACGCAACCAGCGCGCCGCCGCAAAAAGCGGACGATGCATGGGCAGGCGCGAAAATTCCAACAAGGCTTGTACAAGTCTGCTGGCATCTCCGTGCGCGGCAAAGTAGCGCATGGCAAGATATTTTCCAGACCAATCTGGCTGGTTGAGGATGGTTTCTTCTGCGCTGTAATTCATCAATGCGCGGCCTGCAAGATACCCGGCAAAAACGGGGTGGGCAAAACGCATCTTGTTGTTTGGATACGTGACCAATAATCCGCTGGCTGCCATTTTTCCGAGCAAGCCAGAGGATGGCGTGGCGACGACTTTTTCAGCCTTCTTTCCCTTTCTGACTTTTGTTCCGTCAGTCGTTTCTTCAGCCGGTTGTTCGGTCGATTCGCCTTCGACTGTTTCTTCTACAACTTCAAATGACTTGACCCAGGCGCGAGCTATGCGCGGATCAAAAATAGGCTGAACATTTACGACAACTTGCATTGCCAGTGTTTCCAGAGCGGCAAGCGGAGTATTGGCTGGGGCAATGCGGCGGATATGCGTTGCGATGGCTTCGAGCACATGCGGACCTAAACTGTCGCCTGCGTATGCGCCCCAGGCTTTGAGAGTCAACTCAAAGGGAGATAAATTTACGTTGTCGGCGCTCAGCCAAACGTTAAGTAAGAGCGGGTCTACTTGTTCAGGTCCAGTCTGTGCCCAGGCTTCCAATGCAACGGTCCGTGACCATAACTCGCCCCATTGGTTTATAAATTTGTCATTGTCGCGCGCAGACCATGTCATCAAGGTCAGCGGCGCAAAGCCAAGAGCAACCAGTCCATCCAAATATTCCGGCGCGCCGGTTGTGACGATGCGCGTCTTCGGATAATTTTGCAGGATGATCTTGAAATAGTCGGTGACAATTTGCTGGCTTTCCGGGGCAATCTCGTCAAAGCCATCAATCAGCAGGAGCGCCTCTCCATTAGTGAATGTATTTTGGAAGAAGAGTGGCAGGCGCCCCAGGTCTAAAATGGGGGCGTACTCAGATGCCGCTTCAATCAGCGGGGCCAGCGCATCTTTGGGGTCTGCGATGGGAAGTTTTAGATTTGCAACATGGAAGAAGAATGGCACCGCGTTTTTGAGCGCTTCCATTTTTTCGCTTCGGTTCGCGGCGAGAGATGCGATGTGCGCGAGGGACACGGTCTTGCCGACGCCGGGTTGCCCGATGATGACGATGTTCGTGTTGCCAGATAATGCCTGCGGAAGTGTGATGGTTTGCGCGTGATACGCGGCGGCGATTTCGGGCCAGGCGGGCAAGTAAGGAAGTGTTTGCGAAATAACATCTTCAAATTTTAGCGGGGTACCAGGCTCGACGATCTGCGGAGGGGCCAGGAGCAAAGGTTCCTGGAGGATCTCATCCAGTGCGAAGAGCGGCGCGGCGAGATGCATTCCCTGTGCACGGCGTAAAGTGATGCGGCGATGATTTTCTTCGACAGAGTTTGTCTTGCGGGCTTGCGCGACTTCTTGCTGTTCTTTTATACCGGCCAGCATTTCATCCCATAGGGGACGTGCCCGCGCAACCAGCCACCAGAAAACAGAGGCTGCGATAAAACCAATAAAGAATGAGAATGGATCAATGGCAAATTTGAACATGGGAGGGTTTAGTTTGCGTACAAAATTCTTCCACAGGATGGGCAGTTTGCTAGTTGTTTTTGTGAGCGCGCGTTTTGTTGCAGGGAGGCTGTGATGGTTGCGCCGCATGAAGCACAGGAATTATCACTGATTTCAGCGACTGCCACGCCTTTTTTGTGTTGACGAAGGTTTTCGTAGATTTGAATCATAGCGCTTTCGATGGGAGCCAGCGTTGCCTCGCGTTCTTCAGCAAGTTCTTCGAGTTTTATTGCCAACGCAGATTGATCTGCGTTCAATTTTTTGTGTTCACTTCCAAGCCGTGCCTGGATTAATTCCAGTTTTGTTTTTGTGTTTTGCAGGTCGTTGTCTGTATCTTCGGCCTTGATCATGGCTTCGAGTTCGCGTTCTTCGAGTGTGGCAAGATGCTTTTTGAGCGAAGCAATCTCCTTTTGCAGATCTTGTAATTCCTTTGGATTCTGCACCTTGCCGCCATACAAACTGGATTCGGCTTGTTCGATTTTTATTTTCAGGGCTTGCACTTCTGCTTCCGAGTTTTTTAATGCATGATGCGCGCGATGGTGATCGGCTTGGGCGGTTTCCAATTGTTTGAGCGATTCGCGTAACTCGGCGTCATTTTCAAGTGTCTGGCGGATGTTGTCCAGTTGCGAACGGGCGTGGTCAATTTGACGGTCTACTTGTTGCAGTCGGTGAAGTCCTAGCGATGCGCTCATAAGTTGATTATATACGAAGTGCGTAAAAAAAACTCATTTTTCTCCGTCATTGCGAGGAGGGCTCTTGCCCTTTCCGCCGAAGCAATCCCAATATTGTGAGGAGATTGCTTCGGCGAAAGAACGTCGCCTCGCAATGACGGATGTTTTTATTGCACAGAAACGTTAAAATAGTTGTACACGGCTTTGGTCAGGTTTCCGATCAGTGGATTGGTGATGTCCCAGATATTTGTGACAGGGTGGTAGGTATAGATGGATAGGACGAAATTCCCGTCGGGGGTGTAGACGATACCCACGTCACTTGTGTCGCGGACGATACCATCCGAAGCGGGAACGTAGCCATGTTTGTGCGGCACAAGTGTACCATCTGGTACGCCGCCCTGGATTAGCGAACCAAGTTTATCCTGTGCCATGAAGTCGATCAGTAATTGACAAGTGTCTGGGCTCATTTTATCTGGGAATGCCGCGATCAGCGCGCCGCCGCTGTTCTGGGCGCATTGATATATATCGGCGAGCAGAGAACCCATTTCGGATGGAGTGGTTTGAGAATATGGGTCTGGGTCGCTGGAAACATCTGTGCGTGAGTTGCCAGGCGTGACTGGGCGTGGTGAAAGAGGAGGAGCGCCAAGATAGAAGAAACCATTAAGGAATGTGCTGTTCAAGCCAATTGTTTTCATATCCTGTGTCATGATCAATGGGCCGATGGCGGAGTTGATACGCTCCAGCACCAAGTCTGTTGCAGAATTATCTGATTTGCCCAGCACACGCGAGATGATTTCGGTCGTTGTGGCATCCAGGTTGCTTCCGTGGTTGATCAAATAGGAGGTGACAATGGCTACTTTGATGGTGCTGGATGCAGAGAAGGCGATGTCTGGATCCACGCTGATTTCCTGTTTGTTATTAATTGCAAAATGGATTTCCTGTCCTGTTTGCAAGTCCATCATGTATAAGCCGATCAAGCCATCGAAGTCGGAGATGGTTACAATTTGTTTGAGCAGGATCGAGAGGTTATCAATAGTGGGTCTTGCGGCGGAACTGCGTGTGAATGTGAGCGCCACCGAGCGATTTGTCGGCGAGCGGAGCGCATCGCTGATCAGCAGGACGGCGCGGTCAATGTCGAGAGTCTGCCCGGGTTGTCCGGCCAGGAATTCGGTCCCGCCTGGGATCGGCACCGCAGGCGCGGGCGGAAGGTCGTAGCGTGTGGCAATCTCATTTTGCAGATATGCGCGCAGGCGTTCATCCGAAAGTGTGGCGCTTAAAGGGATTGTTGTTTCAGGCGGAGTGCGATTCCACAGGGAGTCCCAAAATCCACCCCAGAAGGAATTCCCCGTGCGGCTAAGGTCTGCGGCGGCAAGCATGGTTTCAACATCGGGTTGAAATCCAACCACGGCTGGATCAATGTGAATGATCGCATTGTTGTATTGTATTTCGATTGGAGAAGTATAAACTTCGAGCAATCTTTGCGACGCTTCGGTGGGTGTCAGACCGCCGACAGTTATGCCAGCAATTTTCATGCTGGCAGGATAGCTGTTGCGCTGGCGACTGTAGCTGATCAGGGAAACGATAATGAGTACGAGCGCGGCGGTCAAAAAAAGAATGGACACACCCCGCAGGATGATATTTGTGTTACGGTTTCTCATGCGGACTCCAAAGTAGTGACAAAAGTCAGGTGAAAAGTATAACACGCCCAAATAGGGTGTGTGCTAGAATGTATTTAACTGGCATGTACGCGCCGGCGTTTGTAGGTTTGTAAAGTCTCATTTTTTTCTTTCAACCTGTGAATTCTTATCTCCTTGAACAAGGATAGACAATGCTTCGTTCTTTCCTCATCTACTTATCCAAAGCCGCCTGGGCGCAAAATCTGGTTACAGGCTGGAGTTTTTCCTGGCGCACCGCATCCCGTTTTATAGCAGGCACGAAATTGACCGACGCCATGCGAGTTGTCAAGGAATTAAATGCAAAGGGGATCAATGCCACGCTTGACAGCCTCGGTGAGCACACAAGCACCCCCGAAGAATCGCAACAAGCAACCGATGATATTTTTTCGACTTTGGACGCCCTCGGAGCGGATTCGACTGCTCGTAGCAACGTCTCCATCAAGTTGACGCAGATCGGTCTTGGTCTCGACGAAAACCTTTGTGCCCAAAACCTTGAGAGAATCCTCGCCCGGGCAAAGCAGAACAACACCTTCATCCGTGTGGACATTGAAGACACTCCCTACACAGATAAAACGATCAACTTATATTGCCTGATGCGCGAAAAAGGCTACACCAATGTGGGCATGGCCGTGCAGTCTTATCTCTTCCGCGCTGAAGCAGATACACGCCGACTGGTGCAGGATAAGACAACCATCCGCCTGGTAAAGGGCGCTTACAAGGAGCCGCCTGACAAGGCCTTCCCAAGCAAAGCAGACGTGGATGCAAACTACGACCTGCTGACAAAAATTTTAATTGACGCCTCGCTTGCCCACCAAACTAAATTATCAGATGACGGACGTTTCCCCGCCATTCCTGCCATTGGCTCGCATGATGAAAAACGTATTGCCTTTGCAAAACAATATGCTGAAAAAGTGGGACTTCCCAAAGATGGCTTGGAATTCCAAATGCTGTATGGAATTCGGCGTGACTTGCAGGAGAAGCTCGTAAAAGAAGGTTACGCTGTGCGCGTGTACGTTCCCTTTGGTACACATTGGTATCCCTATTTCATGCGCCGCCTCGCAGAACGCCCCGCGAATATCTGGTTCTTTATTACCAATTTCTTCAAGGGATAGCAGGTTTATGGAGTTTGGAAGTTCTACTTCCGATGCAAAGAGTCTTATATAAAAAAGTGGACATCGATAGGATGTCCACTTTTTTGATTCATTCATGAGTTTGTTACTCAACCTAAAAAGGCGCGTTTTTAATTAGATCGCCAATCCTTTGAACTGGCTCATATACAGGTGATGGAAAAATCCCTTGGCATCCAGTAACTGCTGATGTGTGCCTTGCTCGACGATCTCGCCATCTTTGATGACGATCACCTTGTCTGCATCGCGGATGGTGGACAGGCGGTGGGCGATAACGAAACTGGTGCGGCCTTCCATCAAACGCAGAAGCGCTTTTTGGATGCGCGCCTCTGTGCGTGTATCCACACTGGAGGTGGCTTCGTCGAGGATCAGGATACTTGGGTTAGACAGAACCGCACGCGCAATCGACATGAGTTGTCGCTGTCCCTGGCTGAGGTTGTTGGCCCGCTCCGAGAGTTTGGTCTGGTAACCCTGCGGCAGTTGGCGGATGAAGTGGTCGGCGTCTGCCAGTTTGGCGGCTTCGACACATTCCGCGTCGGTGGCGTCGAGGCGTCCATAACGGATATTTTCCATCACGGTATCGGCAAATAGGAAGGTGTCTTGCAAAACAATGCCCAACTTTTGGCGCAGGTCATCTTTGGATATCTCACGGATGTCGCGCCCATCAATGCTGATACTGCCTTCGTTGACTTCGTAGAAACGAGTCAACAAATTAATGATGGTGGTTTTTCCCGCGCCTGTTGGACCCACCAAGGCAATTGTCTGACCGGCTTTGGCTTCGAGCGTCATGTTCTTGATGATGAGCTGATCGGGCAGGTAGCCGAAAGAAACGTCCGTGAAGTGAACTTCTCCTTTGACAGAAACAGGCAGCAGGGAGGTGGATGCGTTGTCCACTTCTGCTGGTGTATCGATGATTTCGAAGACACGTTCCGCGCCGGCCAGCGCGGCTTGAATCGAGTTGTACATGTTCGCCAGTTGACGCAATGGTTGGATGAAGTTCTGGGCATAAGCGATGAAAGTTGCGATCATGCCAATGGTGACGAGTCCTTGCAAAGCCAGATAGCCGCCGAGGCCGACAAGCACGATGACGAAGAAATTGCCAAGCACGTTGGTGAGCGGCATGAGCATCAGCGCATACGTGTTGGCATAAATGCCCGCCGCATAGACTTTCTGATTGCTGACACGGAAATGCTCAATCGCGGTTTCACTGCGACGGAAGGCCTTGACCACGCGCTGACCGCTGATCGATTCTTCCATCACGCTGTTGATCTCGCCCAATTCCTTTTGCAGGTCACGAAAACCTTTGCGGGTGTAACGCGCGATAAATTGTGTGAACCAGAACATGATCGGAACAACCAGCAACGCCGCCAACGCCAGCCACATGTTAAGTACAAACATGGCGATCACAATCCCTACAAGTGAAAGTACGCTTGCCACAAGTGAAACCACGTTTTGAGAAACAGCCTGATTGATGGCTTCAATGTCATTCGTCAGGCGGCTCATTAGTTCTCCGGCAGAGTGATTGTCGAAGAAATGGATCGAGAGTTTTTGCAAATGCTCAAAAAGATCGCGGCGCAAACGACGCAGCGCATCCTGCGAGATGCGCGCCATCAGCCAACTGGATGCGGCTTGGAAACCGTTGTCAAAGAGATATGCGGTAAAAAGCAGTAGCGCCAATTGCGACAAACCGTTGACCTGACGGGTGGAAATAAATTTATCAATCGCGCGCCCGATCAGATACGGTTCCAATAAACCGAGCGAAATGTATGCCAGCACAAAACCCAACACCAGCGTAAGTGTGAATTTATATGGGCTTAGATACATGGTCAGCCGCATGAGTGCGTGGCGTGGGTTTCTTGCTTTTTCGATCTTACCAGGCTGCATGGGACCACGCCCTAATGCGGCGCGAACATTCGGCGAAGGAGTGGAAGGGTTCACGTTGCTCACGGTATCCGCGCCTCCAACTTCACGCCGTCACCAAGCTGCGAAGCGTAAATTTCCTGATACACGGGACTGGACTGCATCAACTCGCTGTGTTTGCCTTGCGCCACAATTTGCCCCTCGTCGATCACCACGATCTTGTCGGCATGCAGCACCGTGCTGATGCGCTGGGCAACCACAAAACTGGTGCTGTCAATCAGCCACTCCTTCATCGCGTCTTGTATTTTTGTTTCAGTTTCCACATCCACCGAACTGGTGCTGTCATCCAAAATCATAATCGCGGGACGTAACAAGAGTGCGCGCGCAATCGCGATGCGCTGTTTCTGTCCGCCCGAAAGATTCACGCCGCGCTCTTCGATGCGCGTGTCGTATCCATTGACAAGCCCCATGATAAAGTCATGCGCCTGCGCCGCCTTTGCCACAGCAATCACTTCTTCCTCGCTTGCCTCAGGTTTTCCATAGCGGATATTGTCGCGTACTGTGCCAGAAAATAAAATTGTTTCCTGCGGAACCTCGCCCACTTGCATCAGCAAATCGCTTTGTTTCACCTGACTGATGTCCACGCCGTTCCACGTGATCTTTCCCGACGTCACGTTGTAAAAACGCGGCACCAGATTGACGATGGATGATTTGCCCGCGCCCGTTGCGCCCAGGATTGCGACTGTCTGACCTGGCTCCGCGACTAACTTCACGCCGCTCAGCACCAGCCCGTCGTTGGTCCCATTGAAGTGGAAGTCTACATCCTCGAAGACGATCCGCTTCGCGCGTCCCGTTGGCAGGGTTAGCGGATTGGGCACATCCAACACTTCGGGTTCAGTATCCAGCACTTCGTTGATTCGTTCCGAAGATGCAGTCGCTGCCGCAACGACATTCGCCAGCATGACCATGATTCCCAGCGGTCCCATCGTGGTATGCAGATAGTTGATGAACGCCACGATCTGTCCCACCGAAACGCCGCCGCTCGCAGATTGAATCCCGCCCGCCCAAATGACGATCACGATGCCGATATTGACAAAGACGCTCATGGCAGGAGAGAGTGTCGCCATAAAGCGCATCACGTGTGTATTACGGTCGGCATAATCTTCATTCACGACTGCAAATCTTTCGCTCTCATATTCCTCCCGCACAAAGGCTTTGACCAGCCGCACACCCGCAATATTTTCCTGCAAAACCGTGTTGAGCCGATCCAGTTTCTTTTGGACGGTGAGAAATAACGGTCCCATGCGCGAGACAAAAAACACGATAACCACCGAGGTCACCAGCAGGACAGGCATAACCATCAGCGCCAAATGGCTGTCCGTGGTGAACATCAGGATCAGACTGCCGATCATCAATAACGGCGCGCGCGTCCCGATCCGCAAGGAGACCTGCACCATGCGCTGGAAGGCAGTCGTATCGCTCGAAAGGCGTACCATCAACTGCCCCGTGTTGAGATGGTCAAGATTGCCAAATGAAAACGATTGGATCTTGAGGAAAAGTGCTTCGCGTAAATCACGTGCCACGCTCTCGCCAACTTGAATGGAGAACAGGTTATTGGCAAGCGCAAAAAAAGTTTGCAGAACCGAGATGACCAGCATGATGATGGTCGTGCTGATCACCACCTGCATATCGTTGGCGTTAATGCCCTGGTCAATGATGCGCTGGATCAAGCGTGGAATGGACAGATCCATCAGCACAACCGCGATCAACAGCGCAAGCGAAACAAGACTCCGCCGCCAGTAAGGTTTTACAAAATATAATAGTTTTTGAATATGATTCATTTTTATTCCAACATCTTCTTCAAGGCATTCATGGCGTCCTTGACAGTATTCAACTCGTCTGCGGTCAGCCCGTTCATGCGTTCCTTCATCCAACTTCGCGTTTCTTTGAACACCGCATCCAGCAGGCTATTTCCTGCGGATGTCAGCGCCAACTCCACGCAGCGCCGATCTTGGGTACTTTGAACGCGCGTCAACAATCCCTTTTTCACCAATACTTCCACGCCCTGGCTGATGGCAGGGCGGCTGATGTTCTTGGCTGTAGCCAACTCGCTGACTGATCCCATTCCGCGCCGCACATGCCGCAGAATGTGGAACTGCTCAACCGAAATATCAAAATTTCCCATCGCAGCCGCGCGGATGTGAGAGCGGATCTTTCCCCACAGCGGCGGTATCACTTCCCAGAAATGGTCAATGGTTTGTTCCCGTAAATCTTTGGGAGAGGTCATCGTGGTCCTCCATAATTAATTCTAATAATGATTAAGTGTTGAAACTATTTTATTCGCCGATACTGGAATCGTCAAGTAGCTCATATTTACAACCAATTTGAAAATTACTGCTGTACGTTTTAGAATCAGGACGCTGATCGCTTCGTGCGCAGGAACGCAGATTTTTCTCTTTTTATCAGCGAAATCAGCGTTCAAATGAATTTTTCGTTTACAATCTCATCCATGACAAAACCTCTTGCCCTTGTCACTGGCGGCGCGCAAAGACTCGGCAAAGCCTTCGCGTTGACTCTCGCTCGTATGGGTTATTCCATTGCGCTGCACTATTATTCATCCGAAGAACAGGCGCAGAAAACAAAAGCCGAAATCGAATCTTTGGGAGCGGCGGTCTACCTTTTCCAAGCTGACTTAACTCAGCCAGCCCAAATTCAAAAATTATTTTCTGACCTTGACTTTATCCTTCACGCGAAGCGTTCATCCTTCATCCTTTCACTCCTCGTAAACTCCGCCTCGCTCATGCCTGCTGGCAATCCGCGCGAACTTGAATTGACTGATTGGGATTCCGCTCTCGACCTCAACCTCCGCGCGCCGTTTATTCTCGCACAGCAAGCCGCCAAACGCATGACCGCTGGCGGGCTGATTGTCAACGTCACTGACATCGGCGCGCAAAAAACGTGGAGCCGCTATCCCTCATACACGGTCAGCAAGGCGGGCTTGGAATCGCTCACCAAATTACTCGCACGCGCCCTCGCGCCGACCATCCGAGTCAACGCCATTGCGCCGGGGCTTGTCCTTCCATCCGATGTAGTCACGCAGGAACAATGGGATAAACTTGTCCAGAAACTCCCGCTTAAACGTGCCGCCACGCTCGAAGAAATTACATCTTCTCTCGAATTTCTCATCCACAACGAGTATATTACTGGGCAGACCATCGTTGTAGATGGCGGATATTCGTTGATTTGACACTGACCACTGATTACCGATGACTTCTCTCAAAAAACTTCCCCTCGACCTCCTCATCTCCCTGCTCCTCATCGCTGCTACGATTTATTATGCGGCGCGCTACGTGGATTTTTCTATTCCGCCGTTTGAAGATGCCGCCATGCTCATGCGCTACGCCCAGCATCTGGCAGACGGTCACGGCATTGTCTGGAATATCGGCGAGCATCCCGTAGATGGCGCGACGGATTTTCTTTTCATGGCAGTCTCCGCCGCCTTCATCAAACTTGGACTCACCGTGGGACAGGCGGTTCGCGGCATTGGTTTTGTCTCACACCTGCTGACCGTGTTGATCGTCTATTGGACAAACCGCCGCATCAACAATGCAAATATTCCCCTTTCTTTATTAAGCGGACTTTATCTAGTCGTTGGGACTGGACTCTCCTACGTGTCTGCATACTTCGGGACGCCTTTCTTTGCGCTCGCCGCCGCATCCACCTGGACTTTGGGCTTGATCCTGATTCAAAAAGAGAATCCACACTTTGGGTTGATTCTCGCCTTCGCCCTGAGCGGACTCGTTACCGGACTCATCCGCCCCGAGGGAGTCATCCTTGCTTCATTGATATTGCTTGCCATCATCGTCAGGCGTGGTTTCAAGAATTCCATTTCGATTATCGTTATCTTTGGGACAGTCTTTCTTTTATTGGGCGGCGCATACTTTTTGTGGAGATGGAATTACTTCGGCTATCCATTGCCAAACCCGTTTTATAAAAAAGGGGACAGCGGCTTACATTGGGACTCGTTCAACAATTCCCTGTTGAATTTGTTGCGTTTATGCTTGCCAATTGCAATTGCTTTTATTCTTGGCTTTCGTTCATGTGAGACTACGAAGCAGACGATTGCCTATCTCATTCCCATCCTTGGCTTTGCCGCCGCCTTCGTGTTGATCTCAGACGAAATGAATTACGGCGCGCGCTTTCAGTACGCGCTTGTGCCGATTGCGCTCATGTCGTGGACTCCGCTTGTGCGTGGATTAAGTTTCTCGAAACAGGATCAACTGTCAGCTAGAGAAAGAGGCGTGTACTTCATCGCATTAATTGGTTTGTCTGCGGGTCTCATCTATTATTCGTGGTTTCAAAACTGCTTCCTCACATCTTATCAGCAGACTTGTGCGCGTCCGTATGAAAGGGATGGGCGTTATGACATGGGCAAATTGCTGGCGGAGTATCGCGGGAAAGGTTATGTGATTGCGACCACCGAGGCGGGCTTGCTTCCGTATTATTCAGGCTGGGACGCGATTGATACCTGGGGTTTGAATGACCAGTTCATCGCGCACAACGGCGGTTTGACCGTGGAGTATCTCGACCAATACAAGCCAGAGATCATCATGTTCCATGATTATTATTCGCCGCTTGTGCCGCCCAAGTTGACCGACGCCAATCTCGCGCAAAGATGGTTCAGCATGACGATTACAATGAAGGAGTACGCCGAAGCAAATGGATATGTGCTGGCGGCGGTCTTTGGCGACAGCCCGTACGATACGCATTATTATTACGTGCGGACAGATTTCGCAGACAGCAAACATTTGATCGAACAGATCTCAACGATGAAAAAATATTACTGGCCGACAACGGGAAAGAAGTCCATCAACTACGCCAGATTTGATGAACCGTAATTACCAATTACCAATTACACATTTTTATCAAGGAGCCTTATGTCCGAAACTTTAGAACTCGCTGAAAAGCTAAAAACCGAAGGCGAAAAAATTGCCCACATCTTTTCCGAACTGACAGATGACCAGTGGCGGGCTGAGGTCTACACCGAAGGCACAACCTGGACGATCCGCAATGTGTTTTCGCATTTCGTCACCTCCGAGCGTGGATTGGTGAAACTGTTCGAGCAAATCCGCCAGGGAGGAGGAGGCGCCGCCGATGATTTTTCGATTGACCGCTTCAATGAGTCACAGCAGGCGAAGACCAAAGATTTATCGGTTGCCGAGTTGCTTGAGAAATATAAATCCACTCGCGCAGAGACAATCGTCTGGGTTTCAGGTTTGCAAGAATCTGACCTTGAGATCACGGGTCGCCATCCATTTTTAGGCGAGACTACCCTGCGTGAAATGATAAAGATGCTATATTTGCACAACCAAATCCATTACCGTGATTTGAAGAAAGTTTTAAAGTGACAAAATATTTGCCATTGCGAGGAGGGTGCTCTTCCCGACGACACTTGCGCCGTACGCCAGTGCGGTGAGCAATCTCCATACTTAGAGGAGATTGCTTCGGGCAAAAACAAGAGCGCCCTCGCAATGACATAAAAGGATTTCCCATGACCCTTCCTCCCTTCAAACTCGAACGTTATTTTGCCACATACGAATTCAACACTGAATTCCTGTTGTGTTCTTCGGACTGTGAAGCCATGTCCATTGCGGACTTGCTTGCCTTTGAACCTGGCGCGGCGGAGAAATTCCAAAACACCTGGCTCGGATACACCGAATCACAGGGCAGTCCCGCTTTGCGAAAAGAGATTTGCAACCTTTACGCCGCCATGCAGCCTGAAAATATCCTTGTCCACGCGGGCGCGGGCGAGGCGATCTATCTTTTTATGCATGCCATGTTGAAGGAAAACGACCACGTTATTGTGCATACGCCGAATTATCAATCTTTGAGTCAGGTGGCAAAGGGAATCGGCTGTCAAGTCAGCCCGTGGATTGCGCGCGAAGAAAACGGCTGGGCGCTCGATCTGGATGAACTCCGTCATCTCATGCGGACCACCACGAAGGCAGTCATCATCAACACACCGCACAACCCAACTGGCTATCTCATGTCTCGCACAGACTTTGACGAATTAAATAAATTTGTGCAAGAGGAAAAATTGCTTCTCTTCTCAGATGAAGTCTATCGAGAATCAGAGTTTGACCCTGCTACACGTCTGCCCGCCGCATGTGACTATGGCGAACATGCCGTTTCGCTGGGTGTCACCTCAAAAACATACGGACTTGCTGGTTTGCGAATCGGCTGGATTGCCACGCAGAATAAAAAAGTCTACGAAAATATGGCGGCGCTCAAAGACTACACCACTATCTGCAACTCCGCGCCCAGTGAATTTCTCGCCGAGGTCGCCATGCGTCACCGTGTAAAACTTGCGGAGCGTAATCTTGAAATCATCAAACACAACTTAATTGTTGTTGACGACCTTTTTACTTCCTACCCTTCACTTTTCACCTGGTCTCGTCCGCGCGCTGGCTCAATGGGATTCCCCAAACTACTGAAAGGTGATATTGAAGACTTCTGCGACGACCTTGTCAGGAAGGCTGGCGTTTTGCTTCTCCCCGGCACGATGTATGATGACTCAGGAAATCACTTCCGTCTGGGACTTGGAAGAAAAAATCTCCCACAGGCTGTGGAAAGATTGGAAGAATACTTGAAGAAAAAATAACCATATGATTTTTTCATCCTTCATCCTTCATAATTCATCCTTATTTCCAATGACTGCCTTCCTCAAACTCACCCGCCCCCTCCACCTCCTTCTCGCCGCGCTGACTTATACCCTCGGCGCGAGCGTCCCTGCTTATCTTGGGAAACCCTTTCAACCATTAATATTCTCGTTTGGACTTGCAGGCGTACTTCTCGCGCAATTGAGCATGTCCCTGCTTGGCGAAGTTTTCCGCCCGCAGAATGAGCCATTGGTTGAGGATGAAACTCCCAAACAAAAAGAGACTCTCCGTAACAACGCGCTTTATATTTCAATCGCCGCGCTTTCATCCAGCGCATTTATTGCTTTTGTTTTATACATCAACAAAGCCCTCTCACTTCCCACTTTTTACTTTTTACTTCTCTCCCTTCTCCTTGCTCTTGCGTATGCTATTCCCCCGTTTCGTTTTCTCAATCGCGGATTTGGCGAATTCACCCTCGCCGCGCATATTGGGTATGTGATTCCATCCATTGGTTTTCTTCTGCAAGCCAAAGAAAACCATCGCCTGCTGGCAGCGATTATCATTCCACTCACCGCACTTGCCCTCGCTTATTTTCTCATCGTTAATTTCACCTCTTTTCCGTCCGACCAAAAATATCAACGCGTCACACTCTTGAGCCGCCTCACCTGGGAGCGCGCCGTGCCGCTGCATCACAGCCTGATCGTCTTTGCCTACGTTATTTTTGCCGTCATGCTTTTGCTTGGTTTCACCATCCTCTGGACCGCCTTCCTCACACTTCCCTTCGCCGTTTTGCAAATCCTCCTCCTCCGCAATATTTCAACCGGCGGCAAACCCAACTGGGCTTTGCTCACCTCCACCGCCCTCGCCGTCTTTGGGCTGACAACCTATTTTCTAACCCTAACTTTCTGGCTGCATTAATTTTTTTACCAATTACCAATTACCGACTTTCCCCATGCCTGAATTCTTGACTCTTCTCCCGCCCGACCAAGCCCGCGATGAATTACTTTCGCATCTGCCCCCGCCGATCATTGATTCTGAATCCATTGGCATTGTCCACGCCTTGAGTCGATACACTGCCGCCGACACATTCGCGCCGCACCCGTTACCCGATTTCCCCCGCACCACCGTGGACGGGTACGCTGTCCGCGCGAGGGATACTTTCGGCGCAAGTGATAGCCTTCCCGCATACCTTACCTTGATCGGTGAAGTGCCAATGGGCGACACGCCAGCTTTTGAATTGGGCGCAGGTCAATGTGCGTTGATCCACACCGGCGGAATGCTGCCTAACGGCGCAGACGCGGCTGTGATGGTGGAATATACACAAATGGTTGGTATGGGCCGTGATGTAGGGGCGGGTCTCCCTGATTTTAAAAGTGGCAATGTTAAATCAGAAAGACCCGCCCCTACGTTCGAAATTGAAATCTTCAAATCTGTTGCGGATGGCGAGAATGTCATCTGCATTGGCGAGGATGTGGCGCAAAACCAATTGGTCATTCCCAAAGGCACGCAACTCCGCCCCGCAGAAATTGGCGGATTGACGGCGCTGGGATTCACGTCCATTCACGTTGCAAGGAAACCGCGCGTGGGATTGATCTCAACCGGTGACGAAGTGATTGACCCAAGCCAAACTCCGCGCCCGGGGCAAGTGCGTGATATTAATTCATACACACTCGGCGCGCTTGTCGAAAAAAGCGGAGGCGAGGCGATCCGCTATGGGATTTTTAGCGATCAGTTTGAGGCGTTGAAGGATGCGGCGGCGAAGGCGCTATCCGCATGTGACATGCTCATCATCACCGCCGGCTCATCCGCGTCCACCAGAGATATGACCGCCGACGTCATCCGCACATTGGGCGAGCCGGGCGTGCTGGTGCATGGCATCAATACGCGCCCCGGCAAGCCGACCATTTTGGGCGTGTGCGATGGCAAAGCCGTGATCGGCTTACCGGGTAACCCCGTCAGCGCATTGGTCAACGGATATTTATTCGTCGTGCCAGTCATTAAAAAATTATTGGGCGCATTGCCGAAACCCAAAGCCACCGTGATGGCAAAATTGACGGTCAACCTTCCATCGCAGGCAGGGCGTGAAGATTGGCAGCCGGTGAGGTTGATCGTGGATCGTAAATCGAAAATCGTAAATTACGAAGCGGAACCGATATTTGGAAAAAGCAATTTGATTTTCACGCTTGCCGCCGCCGATGGCTTGCTGCGGATTCACCCCGATGCCACAGGTCTCAGCGCGGGAGAAATTGTGGAAGTCATGTTGATATAGAAAGGAGTTCCCATGAATAATCACAGAAAAGAATCGCGCAAGAAGTTGATGGCATTTACGCCTGTGTATGAGTTGCTTCATAAAACATTGCTCGGCTATGTGGGGGATTTAACCCTGCAAGGTGTGATGGTGATCGGTGAAAAACCAGTGGAGATCAATAAGCATCTCATACTTGGGATCGAATTTCCTGAAAGCCTGCCCGAAATGCGCGCGACGCGCGTCGCCATTTCTGCGCGTGTTGCGCGGTGTCAGCAGGAAGATAATGGGAAGTATTTCGATATCGGTTTTGAGTTTATTGAAGTATCGCCTGAGAATACCCGGGTCATTGAGGCAATTTTGGATCGCTACCAATTCCGTTCCGTGTTGAATATTTCTGATTTGAAATCCTGATTGAATGGCGTTGACCTGTTTAGCGGCATGAAGTTTTTGTACTCATGCCTTTGCAATGATTTAATTCCTCACCCATACTATAATTCGTCCATTCGATTTTAAGGATTAGCCCATGAGTTTTGAGTATTCCCCATATATCCTGCCCCTGATTGCCGCCGCATTCGTGTCGGTGACGGTTGCCATATACGCCTGGATGCGCCGCTCGGCAAGCGGAGCGCTGGCTTTGTTCCTAATGGCTGTTGCTATTGCAGAGTGGATAGTTGGCTATTCGTTGGAGATTGCAGGAGCAAACCTTGAGACAAAATATTTTTGGGGAGTAATCCAATACTTTGGTATTGCTTTTGTTCCATATGGCTGGTTAATATTTTCAATTGTATATAGCGATCAGAAAAAGATACTCTCGCGCCGTTTTATTATTTTGACTGCGCTTATCCCATCCATCACGGTTCTGCTTGCGTTGACCACCAAATGGCATGGATTGATCTGGAGTAAATATCAGATCAATCAGCAGGGTAATTTTTCAGCAATTGATGCCTCGTATGGGCTTTGGTTTTGGGTGCATTTTGTCTATTCCTATATCATTCTTTTTATCGGCACGGTTTTGCTTGCCCGCGTTCTTTGGCGCAGGCAGGGAATGTATCGCGGGCAGATCATCGCATTGCTTGTTGCGGTGATTACCCCGTGGATCGGTAATGCGCTGTATCTTACGGGCAACAGTCCCATTCCTTATTTGGATTTGACCCCGTTTGCTTTTACTGTCACTGTCGCCGGGCTGGCGTGGGCGGTCTTCGGTTTTCATCTTGTGGATATAACCCCGCTTGCGCGTGACAGTGTGGTTGATTCAATGCGCGAGGGAATGATCGTTCTCGATGCGCGCGGAAATATTGCGGATATCAACAATTCTGCAGCGCGCATGATCGGCGTCCCTGTTGCCAATGCCATCGGCAAAACAGCGGGCGATGTTTTTCAGCCGTGGTCGCATTTGGTGGAACGTTTCCGCAACGTTATGGAAGCAAATGATGAAATATCTGTGGGGGAAGGGGAGGCAAAACGGCGTTATGAAGTGAGGCTTTCCCCGTTACAGGATCAGCAGGGACAGCTTGTAGGGCGTGTGATTATGCTTCGCGCAGTGGATGATGAAGAATCACCACAGCCGCGTTTTGCTGTGAATGCGCCTGCCCTGAGACCGCTGGAAAATGAGGTGTTGGGGAAGCCTTCGAGCAAACAGGACGATACAAATAATCAACTCTGGAGTGGAGTAAGAAATTTCTTTTCGCCGCCAATTCGAAATGATCTTCCTGTTGCTGCAAATGTTAATCCATCCTGGGCGCGTACCATGGAGCGGGTTTTCACCATTATGCTGCGGGTTGTAGCGGTGGTTGGTTCTGTTGCGGTGGCGCTGACCCTGCCTTATGTGGGCCGGCTTTTTGTTTACTCTTTATCCATCATCAGCGTGATTGTGATCTTTTGGATATTGGCTTTGTGGCGTAATCTTCCTTTGAGCCTGCGTACCACTACATTTATTTTGACAATTTACGGGCTGGCTCTGGTCGAAATGTTCAATTTTGGTTATTCAGTGGAAGCCTTTACTTATTTTGTGTCCATTGTTGTACTTGGGGTTTTGCTTGAAGATTTGCGCGGCGGTTTGCGGATGTTGTTTTTATCGCTGGTTACCATGGGCAGTTTCGGTTTGTTGATCTCGTTGGGGCTCTACTACCCTGTAGGGATTACCGATGGATACGTGCTTCCCAGTAGTTTGCCAGGTGCAATCGTCAGCTTGACCGCATACGCGGCTGCCACTTCGGCGCTAGTTGCATCCATTAACGCATTGATGCGCAGTCTGAATAGCGCCTGGCAAAAGGAAAATCAGGCGCTTAATTTACTGCAACAGGAGCGCGACCTGCTTGGGCAACGCGTTGAAGAACGTACCCATGATCTTGCCGAGGCGAGTGATATCGCCATCAGAAGCAGTAACGAACTCCGTAAATATTATCGCGCCATTGAACAAAGCGGAAATGGGATCGTCATCACAGACGCAAATGGAAATATTGAGTATGCCAACCCGAAGTTTGAAGAGTCCACCGGCTATGCTTTGGAGGAGGTCATCGGAAAAACCCCGCGTATTTTGAAATCGGGAAGGCAAAGCCTTGAATTTTACGAAAATCTATGGCAGACGATTAGCGCGGGGCAGGTCTGGCAGGGCGTCTTTCATAACAAGAAAAAAGATGGCTCACTGTATTGGGAGTCTGCCACGATTGCGCCTGTAATGGATCAAGATGGAGTAATTACCAATTACGTTGCAGTCAAAGAAGATATTACCGCCCGCAGGCAGGTGGAAGAGCAATTGCAAAAACTTTCGCGGGCGGTCGAGCAAAGCGGCAATACCGTCATCGTGATGGACAAAAACGGCTTGATCGAATATGTCAACCCGAAGTTTAGTGAAGTGACAGGCTATTCTTCTGAGGAGGCGTTGGGAAAATCTCCCATTGCTTTGATGAACAGTTTTGATAGCACGCCCGATTTTAGTCTGGATGAATGGTGGACGACCGTTAACGCTGGGCATATCTGGCATGGGGAATTCCAAAATCATCGCAAAGATGGCTCCATGTTCTGGGAATCTGCTACGATTGCCCCTGTGCTCAATCGTGAGGGCGAAGCAATAAACTTTGTAGAGATTAAACAAGACGTTACCGGGCAAAAAATCCTGCAAGATCAATTGCAATCACAGAATGATTATCTTTCCATTCTGCATCAAATTACATTGGATTTGCTTAATCGCCGTGACCTCAAGGATCTTTTGCAAGTCATCGTGGATCGATCCGCTATTTTGCTGGATGCGCCTTTCAGTGAGTTAATGCTTGAGCAGGATGGCATCCTGGTGGTGGAGTCCTTTACGGAAAACCAGTCCAGTTTGAAAGGCGACCGCATTACGCGCGAGCAGGCAAGACTCTCGTGGCAGGCGTTCGACACCCATCAACCTGTTGTTTTGGAAGATTATTCCACATGGGAATATCGCCGTGAAATGTATGATTCCCGGTCATTGCATGCCACTGCCGATTTTCCCGTCATGGCAGGAGATCGTTGTCTCGGCATTCTCGCGCTGGGACGTTCACAGCCCGATTACAGATTTACCGCCGAGCAGGTCGAAACAGGAATTTTGTTCGCGCGTCTCGTTGCGCTCGTGTTGGATAATGCCAGCCTGTATGATTCCGCTTTGAGTGAGATTGCCGAGCGAAAGCGCACCGAGTCCTTGTTGCAGGAAAGCGAAATACGTTTCCGACAGATTGTTGAAAATGCCAGCGACTTTATTTACCGCACCGACGCGCAGGGCAATTTCACATATGTTAATCCAATGTCGCTGATTATCCAGGGGTATAAAGACGAGTCGGAAATATTGGGAAAAAATTATCTTGATCTGACCATCCCTGATTGGCAACATAAGCTCCATCGCTTTTATGCCCACCAATTTTTTGCAAAGAAAAAAAATTCCTATTTTGAATTCCCTGCCATAAATGCCAGCGGCGAGAGGGTCTGGTTTGGTCAAAGCGTACAGCTGATCGAAGAAGACGGAAAGATCCTCGGTTTTCAAGCGGTGGCGCGCGATATTACACAGCTCAAACAGGCGCAGGAGGCACTTGCCCTTTCGCGCGACCAGGCATTGGATGCCAGCCGTTTCAAAAGTCAATTGCTCTCAAGAGTCAGCCATGAACTCCGCACCCCGTTGAATGGGATTTTGGGCTACGCAGAACTGCTAGAATATAAGGCGTTCGGTCCACTCACCGAAAATCAACTTGGCGCTGTCAATAACATCATTGAAAGTACAAATTATCTTGCCAGCATTGTCAACGACCTGCTCGATGAATCGCAAATCGAATCCAAATCCATCAGCCTGCACAACGAATACTTTAACCCAGTCGACCTGCTTGAAAAAACGAACACCACCATGTCTGTGCTTGCGGCTAAAAAAGGTCTGGACTTCCGCGTTGAAATTTCACCTGACCTGCCCAGTGAACTATACGGCGACGTCAACCGCCTACAACAAATCCTCATCAATCTTGAGGGGAACGCCATCAAATTTACAAAAGAGGGCGAAGTCCATGTCAGCCTCAAACGCCCCGAGCCCGCGCAATGGTCCATTGAAGTGCGCGACACGGGCACTGGCATTTCTATGGATGAACAACGGAATATCTTTGAACCATTCCGTCAGGTCAACAACTCGATTACACGTGAAAATCGCGGCTCGGGGTTGGGGCTTGCCATCACCAAACAACTTGCCGAGCTAATGGGCGGACGGATCAGCCTTGAAAGTGAAATCGGAAAAGGCAGCCTCTTCACCGTCATCCTGCCCATCACAAATGCCCCTGGAGAATAATTATGACACAACCGTATGCCCTTGTTGTTGAAGACGACCCAAAACTGGGCGTGATCTTTCAAACCGCCTTGCAACAGGCAGGATATGAAACTGATCTTGATGAAAATGGGAATCGCTATCGCGCGCTTCTTGCCGCCCGTCAGCCTGATCTTGTCATCCTCGACCTTCATCTCCCCTTTGCATTTGGCGGCGACATCCTGGATGACATCCGCGCCAAATATCCAGATACAATTGTTGCAATTGTCACCGCTGATTTCATCAAGGCAAAGACACTCACTGGCAAAGCTGACCACATCCTCATCAAGCCTGTCAGCGTCGCCAGTTTGTTGCGTCTCGCCGAGTCAATAAAAAAGGATCGAGTATGACCAAACCTCTTGCTTTTATTGTCGAAGACGACCCTCAACTTAGTCAAATTTTTACACTCACATTAAGTGAATCGTTTGAGACCGAAGCCATCACCGACGGCGCACAAGCCCTGGCACGGCTTGCAGAAGTTGCCCCGCATCTTGTTGTCCTAGACATCAACCTGCCAGGCGCCTCGGGCGTACAAATCCTTCACTCCATCCGCGCCGACCCGCGCCTGGACGCGACTCGCATTATCCTTGCCACAGCAGATTCCCGCCACGCGAATGAACTTCACGACAAAGCAGATATTGTCCTGTTGAAGCCGATCAGCATCACGCAATTGCGCGACCTCGCCAATCGTTTGAAATAGGGCAACACGTAGATTTTCCACTCTTTTACGCTCACTAATAACTGGACACTGAAAACCGATGACTTTTCTCCACTCCCTCTCCCAATCCCACCAACTTATTCTTGACGGCGCCACAGGCACGGAACTCAACCGCCGCGGCGTGGATACTGGCTTGCCGCTCTGGTCAGCCAACGCCTTGATGAATGACCGTGACGCGAAAATTCTTCAGCAAATCCATGAAGATTATCTCCGCGCAGGCGCAGACATCATCACCACCAACACATTCCGCACGCACCGCCGCGCACTGGCTCCCAGCGGAAACGCAGACCGCGCTCTTGAGTTGAGTCGCAAAGCCGTAGACATTGCCCGCGCCGCGATTGCCAGCGTCAAATCTGACTCGCCAAAATTCATCGCGGGTTCCATCTCCACGCTTGAAGATTGCTATCGCCCAGACCTAGTCCCATCTGATGACGAACTCCGCGCCGAACATGCCGAGCGCGTTCATCATCTCGTCGAATGCGGCGTGGACTTGATCCTGATCGAAACTATCAACACGATTCGTGAAGCCGTTATCATGGCGAAACTTGCCACAGCTACAGACACTCCCGTTGTTGTCAGCTTTGTCTGCAATCGCGAAGGGAAAATCCTCTCTGGTGAAACACTCACCGAAGCGGCAAACCAATTGCTCCCTTTGGGAATCTCCGCCATCGGCGTTAACTGCGGACCAACTCCCAATCTCGCCAAACCGCTTGCTGAATTGGTAAATGCCTGTGGCAAAGATTTTCCATTAATTGCCTACGGCAACATCGGCTACGCTGATGTTGAGGTGGGCTGGGTCAACACAGATTCAGAAAATCCAAACATCTATTGCGAACACGCACAACATTGGCCAGTAAAAATAGTCGGTGGATGTTGCGGAACAACCCCCGAACACATTGCTCAATTGAAATTAGCTTTGAAGTAAAAAGTAAAAAGTCGAAGGTCATGTTGACCTTCGACTTTTTTCATCCTTCATCCTTTATCTTTCATCCTTTGTTTTCGGCTTCCTGTTCTCGTAATTTCTCTGTCGCACGGAAATACTTGAGATAACGAATGGAATTTGCATCCCTGCTCAAAAGCAGGTCCGTTGCGCGGATCGTGCTGCCCAACTTGATCGGGTCAGTGATCGAGCAGGTTGCGCCCATTTGCATGGCAAGCGAAAGGAACGCGCTGTTCACGGCATGTCGGTCTGGCAAGCCGAAGGAAACATTGCTTGCGCCGAGATTGATATTGACGCCATATTCCTTGACGATCAATTCAATCGTTTTGAGTGTGACCAGCGCGGCATTGCTGTCATGTCCCACCGTCATCACCAGCGGATCAATGATGATGTCTTCGACAGGGATGCCCATCTTTGCGGCGCGCTCAATGATCTTGCCAGCCACAGCCAGACGTTCTTCCGCAGTCTTTGGAATTCCATCTTCGCCAATCGTCAACCCGATGACAGCCGCGCCTCTGGCTTTAACGAGGGGCAGGACAGCGCTCAATTGCTTTTCCTCCCCGTTGACAGAGTTCACCAGCGGCTTGCCAGGCGCAGCATTCAGTCCCGCTTCGAGAATCTTCGGGTCGTTCGAGTCGATGCACAGCGGCACATCCACAACCGATTTTATAGCCTCGACCACAATGGCGATCATCGTCGCTTCGTCAATTTGCGGATGACCGACATTCACATCCAAAACATCCGCGCCCCAGGCAACCTGTCTCAGCGCAAGCTGCTTGACGTAATCCATGTTGCCATCCACCAGCGCCTGCCCCAGTTTTTTGATGCCCGTTGGGTTGATCTTCTCGCCGATGATAACAAATGGCTTGTCAATGCCGATGACGACTTCCTTCTTTTCCGACTTTAGTATTGTATACATTGTGCCCTCCGAAAAAATATTAAAACCTGACAGGTCTCAAAGACCTGTCAGGTTTGGTGTTACGTCTTCAAAAGTTTCAGCGCCGTCTCCACCAGCATCGCCGTGCCAATCGGCAGGGCGCGTTCATCCAGATCAAATTTCGGGTGATGCAAAAGATAGCCTTCGTGACCTTTCTTCTGCACGCCCAGCATAAACATCGCGCCTGGAGCAAGATCTAAAAATGAGCCAAAGTCTTCCGCGCCGAGGGATTTTTCCAATTCATGCACATTTTCCCTGCCAAGCATATCCACGCCAATTTTCTCGATCTCAGCGGAGACTTTCTCTTCATTGATCATCGGCGGCGAGCCGATCTCAAACTTAAGTTCGTAGTCGCCGCCTAAAGCTTTTGCCACTTCAAACGCGCGCGTGATCTCCGCGTGGATTTGTTTTTGTACCGCCACATCTGTGTAACGCAAAGTACCCGTCAGTTTTACGCTTTGCGGAATAACATTTTCCGTAAAGCCGCCGTTGATTGATCCAATGCTCACCACGGCGGGCGCAAACGGATTGAGCCTGCGTGAGACAATCCCATTCAAGGCAAAGATGACATGCGCCAGCAAAAAGAAGGGATCAACCGTTTCATGCGGATACGCGCCATGCCCGCCCTTGCCTTCGATGACACCAAACCACGAATCGACTCCGCCTGAACATGCCCCTGCGCTGATGGTAATTGTCCCGACTGGATGTGTCGGGTCTATGTGCTGCGCAATGACATAATCCACGCCGTCCATTGCGCCGTCTTCAACCATGCGTTGCGCGCCGCTCTTGCCTTCTTCGTCCGCGGCTTCTTCGCTTGGCTGAAACAAAAAGCGGACTCGCCCATCAAATTTTTCCTTGGTCAGCAATTGCGCCGCGCCCAAAGCCATCGCCGTGTGCGAGTCATGTCCACAGGCGTGCATTTTCCCATCTATTGTGGATGCGTAATCCATGTCATTTAATTCCTGAAGTGGCAGCGCATCCATGTCTGCGCGGATTGCGACCATCTTGCCGCCTTCACCGATATCGGCAACGACGCCTGTCTTCCCAACCCCGCGCTTGACTCTGTACCCCATCTTTTCCAACTCTGTGGCAACGATCCCTGCCGTGCGCTGGACATCGAAGCCAAGTTCGGGGTGCATGTGAAAATCGCGCCGCCATTCAATGATCTCTTCTGAAATTCCGTGTGCCTTTTTCAACATAGATTTTTTCCTTTTCACTCTTAACTTCTATTTTTTTTTACTGACCGCTGACCACTGTTCACTTCTTACTTTTTACTTCTCACTTACTTCTTCTTCACTACTTCCTTCGCCGCCGCTTCCATAATCGCATCCAGCTCTTTTTCCTGCTGTGCTTCTAACGGTGGGACTTGATGCTCGCGCAAAATCCGCTCCGCTTCGTCTGCGGCATGTTCCGCGATGCCCTTGCGCTCGTTCCGCTCCCAGGTTTCCCAGGTGTTGCGCTCGGCAAGTTTGGTGAGATTCAATTCAGTCTTGAGATGCTTCATGGTGTGCTTCTGCCCAAGGAAGTTGCGAGTACCGTCCATGGCTTTCAGAATTCCTTCAAACGCCAAAGTGTCTTCGTTTACGACAATCCCTTTCCTCAAGCGGATGATATTTCCCGCGAGTTCGTTATCCAAGACCATTTGTGCGTACGAACCCATCACGCCTGCTTCCATTTCGCCAATGCCAGAGAGTTCGTCAGCGCCAGCCAAAGCAGGGATCGCGGCATTCAGTCCGCGCTCGAATCCGTTTTGCGCTTCCAGCGTGTGCGCGTTCGTTGAAAATCCGTACACGTTGACCGAGTATCCGTAATAATGTCCAAGCTGAACGGTGGCAGCCGAAGCCAGCCCAAGTTCGAGTCCGCCCCAGAGTAATCCAGTGCGCGGCTCCAGCATTGCCAACCGTCCGCAATAAATGATCGGCAAGCCAGGGTTGATGATCTGCGACAAAACAACGATCGCAAGTGTCTCCGCATTTTGCTGTGCCAGACTCCCAGCCATCGTCATTGGCGATGTCGCGCCTCCGATGGGGCAGGGCAGCGTGGCGAATGCCACACCCGCTTTTGCCATTTGGATCACGGCTTCCGATTCGTGGTTGGGAATCGTCAACGGGCTGACAGGCGACAGCGAAAGCGTCAGCGCCGATGGTTCCACACCAATGACAGCCGCCATTTCCAGCGCATACTTCACCTCATACCCAAATTGAATTCCAGGACCTTGCAGCGGTTTGGTCGTGTGTGGAATTGAATGTCGATACATGTAAAGCGACATCAATTCACCAGACACGTTTTGCGGAGTGAAGAAAGGCGTGACCGTGTGACAATTTTCTAGCGCGTCGAGTAAGCGCGTCGCATCAATCACATCCCGCTCTTCTGCCGAACGGCGTGAATTGGTCTTCGCGTCATACACGTCACGCGCGCCGCCGAGATTATGAAAGTATAAATTTCCATCGCCAAGCGTTCTCGTTGTTCCGCCGCGCCCTGTGAGGGTTGCCCTCTTCCCTGATTTTTTGATGCTCTCTTCCACCAACTCAGGTGGAAAATAGACACGGTTGCCTTTAACTGTACATCCTGCGCCCATCAAAATATCAAGGCTCTCTTTGTGAGTCCACACAAAGCCAATTTCACTGAGAATACGTAAAGTGGTGTCATGAATGGATTTCACTTCATCCTGCGATAAAAAATTCAAGCGTCCCATAATTATCCTTTCCTTGCCTTTGCGCTCATCACTGATAACTGATAACTGATCACTGATTACTCGTTACTCACTTCTCACTCTTTCTCCAACGCCTTCGCTAAAAACTCCACACACTTTTCTTCCGCATCAATTATATTTTCGACATCCAAAAATGAATGTCCTTCATCTTTATACAATAAAAACTCAACTTCTTTTCCAAGTTCGACAAGTTTATCACGCGCATCCATCGATTCAGACGCAGGACAGCGCGGATCATTTCCGCCGCAGATCATTTGCACAGGCGCATTGACTTTATCCAAAAAGAAATACGGCGAGCGCGCGATCCACAACTCACGGTTGTCTTCGGGGTCGCCCATGTTTTCGATATTCCAGTGCTGCAAGTCTTCCCGTGAATTTTTATGTGACTTGAGCCAATTCAAGAACGGCACAACTGCCGAACCCGCCGCCCATAATTCGGGATAATTTGTCATGCAGGTCATCGTCAAAAATCCGCCATGGCTTCGTCCCGTTACGGCGATTTTATTTTTGTCTGCCAATCCGTTTGCGATCAAATAATTCACACCTGCCGCGCAGTCGTCGGTATCCACGCCGCCCATGTCGTAGCGGCTGGCATTCTGCCAAATTTTGCCGTAGCCAGTCGAGCCGCGATAATTTGGCGCAAGTACCGTCCATCCGCGCGAAACCATGTGACTGATCATCGGCTGCCACAAAAATTGATACAGCCAGTTCGGTCCGCCGTGAATGTCGATCACCGCGCGCGTGCTGTCCTTTGCTCGATACAAAAGCGCAGGCACTTGCACACCATCCTTGCCCGCGTACCAAACTTCTTCAGGTTGAATGAACTCTGCATCGCGCAACTCAGTGGGCAATGAATTCGTTAATTGCTGCACCGAATCATTTTCGAGATTTATTTTCCACAAATCACATGGATGACTTGTATCTTCATACAGAATTACAACGCCATCGGCTGTAAACTGCGGATGATAGTGGACTCCCGCCCCGACCTTTTTCTCATTAATGACACCGCTTCCATCTCTAACACTTCGACACGGCTCAGTGCAAGACTGGAAGCTGGTACGTGCCCCCTCAGCATGAACCCACCCGATAGTTTGTCCGCTTCGCGACCATGCAGGTTGTGTATCATCCCCAGCGGATTGATTGACCCATGTAATCTCTCCCGTCTCCACATTGAACAATCCAATGTCGTGCCATTCGCCGTTCTCCCCAGAGAACGCCAAGAATTTGGAATCAGGCGACCACGCAGGATTCTGCGCGTTTAATTTCAATTCCGTAGTGGCGACTTTAGTCGCTATACCTTTACCTGTCTTGCGCGGACGATTGATCGGCATCACATAAATGCTTCGGTCACTCGCCGTTGACTCTGCTTCGATTGCGATCCACTGACCATCGGGCGACCACTTCGCATCCCAGCAGGGATGGAATACATTTTTTATCATCCGTCCTGGAGTGCCGTCAACAGGGAGCAGGTGCAATGCAAATTGACCGTGCTTATCAGAAAGCACAGCCAGCATTTTGCCATCAAGTGACCAGGTGATATTTGGCTGATGCGCGTACGCAATTCGGGGTGTTAGGTTGGTTGAGGCATTGCTCTCGAAATCGTGGATGACTATTTGATACGACTCGCTCCCATCCAAGTCCAGCGCGTACGCCAGAAATTTTCCGTCAGGCGAAAATGTCGGCGCAAATTTTGCGCCCTGCAATCCCGTTTCCAATTTTTCAATTTCCCAATTACTAATTACCAATTTCCCAATCTCCATCTCCCACAATTCCCATATCCCCGTTTTATTCCAGGAAAAAACCAATCTCTGCCCGTCGGGGGAGATGTCAAACTTTAAGCCGCTATCTAAATGCGGGACGCGCAGGAGTTGGGAGAGATTGAGCATATTTGAATTGGGAACTCTAAACTCGAATGTTTCAACCCCAACGGGGTGAAATGATTATAGACTTGGAATGTATGGGTAAAAACGAACCCCGAAGGGGTGGTATATTTTTTTCACACACACCACCTTCGGGATTAATTTGTCATGCTTCAAGCGTGACCTACTTATGCTGGTTCGAAATCTTCGATGACGGGCAGGGACTCGACGCCTGCTTGTTTGGCAAGATCAAGCACAAAGGCGTGCAGTTGACTCACTTGGGCAGGATCAAGCTCAGGGCGGCGATAGGATGCGAGCAGTTGATTCACGCGAATCTTTGCGCGGTCAAAAGTGTCCAACGATCCGCCTGCTTTCCATCCGCGCATTGAATCTCGGTCGATCACTGCGCTCGGCATGTTCTGCTCTTTTTGGAAGAGCTGCATGGTAATCCTTTGTTTGAGGAAATCACCGCCTTTGAAATTGACGCCTTCGTAAAAACCTGTGGCAAGCGTTTCCGTGTGGATCTTCATGCCTTGCAGCATACGCTGTGCCATTGCCACACCTTCAGCATCAATGACCAATTTTTCCGCGCTGTGGCAAAGGAGGAAATCCAACATGCCAGAACCTGAGATCATGTTGATGCCGCTCAACGCGCCGATCATGGCGGTAATGCCGCTTTCGATACCTGCTTGCATATCCAGCCGTTTGGAATCGGTTGCGCCCATGTAGGCGTGAGTGGGGATTCCCAAATACTTGCCGACTTGCGCGTAGGATGAATCGATCATGGCGGTTTCAATTGCGCCCATGGGCGTGCCGCCTTTGCGCATGTCAAAGATGGCTGGCGCGCCGCCCCAAACGATGGGGGAGCCAGCTTTTGCAAGTTGATGAATGGTGATGCCCGCGAGACATTCCGCCGCATGTTGGGTGACTGCGCCGAGCAATGTGACCGGAGCCGCCGCGCCCGCGAGAGGCATGGAGACGATTTCAGCGGGTACGCCTGCGCGCGCCAAGACCATCAAGTTGCCTGACCCAAAACTGGACCAGATCAGCGGAGGCGATGGACAAACGTCAAAGACCGCGCGTGGTTTTTTGCGCAAATTATCCGCGCCGCCAGACATGATGGCGAGCATATCAACCATGAACTGTACGTTTTTGTTGCTGAACGCGCCTGTGACGATCGGCTTCTTTGAATGAAGCAGGACAAGATACAGACGGTATAGATCGTGAATTTCTTTTGGAACATCGTGACAAACCACCGCTGTGGATTGTGCGTCATACTGTGGAAGCATTTCTGCAACTTTGAGCAGGCGGATCAGATCGGGCGTTTCAGCGGTTTTTTGTTCGAGAGTGTCAGGGTCAAGCACGCTGATGCCTGAGGAGCCAGGGTCAAATTGAACCGTGTCGCCGCCATATTCAACTTTGGGGTTGCCGTCATAATCAAAAAGTTGGAATGTGCGCGGGACGGTCTTGAGCGCGGCTTTGACAATTTGCGCAGGGATTCGGACGACCATTGTTTCTTCGTCCACTTGTGCGCCGGCATCCAGTAGAAGTTTGCGCGCTTCTTCATTTTGCACTTTGATGCCAGGCTTGAGCAATAACTGGTACGCCTCATCAATGATGCGCTCGATCAAGTCTTGAGTTAGCAGGGACAGTTTTGGTTGCATGGGTCACCTTTCAAATGTCATTGCGAGGAGGGTGTTTTTTCCGACGAAGCAATCTCCTAATTAATGGGAGGATTGCTTCGGGCTATCGCCCTCGCAATGACATGATTGTCATTTTTCAACCGACTTAATAATTCGATCCATTTCCTTGCTGATGTTGCCATCCAACGGATCAGGCTGGTGTTCCTTCAAGGTCTTGCGCGCCTTGGCGACTGCCCAATCGCGTGCATCGTCTTTCTTGGTTTCCCATTCGGAGTACGGACGACGATCCATGAATTGCGGCATGAACAACTCGCGCATATGCTTGCGGGTATGCTTCTGCCCGAGGTAATGTCCGCCGGGACCCACTGCCGCAATGGAGTCTATGGCGAGGGTTTCATCATTGACCACGATGCCTTGCATCATCTTGTGGACAATGGAGAAGATTTCGCAATCCATCATCATTTCGGCATACGACCAGATGCGGCTGCCGTGCAGGAATCCGCATCCAAGCAGCATGTCGGACATGACCACGCTTGCCATGAAGCTGGAAAGTCCGCCTTCGAGACCAGCTTGCCAGTTGGGTTCTTTCGCGCCGGTGGCGAATGCGCCCATCGAAAGCGGAATGTTGTAAAAGTCCGCGAGGATGTTGGTTGCCGCGCCAAAGAGGAAATCTTCGGGGCCGCCGCCAGTGTATGATCCGTTGCGCAGGTCAGAGGCAGTTTGCGCGGCGGCGTAAAAGACGGGCGCGCCGGGGAAAGCCAGTTGTAAAAGTGCAGTTCCTGCGATTACTTCCGCGTTGCCGACTGCCAAGTCGCCAGCTAGTGTTATCGGTCCGGTTGTGGCGCAGGCTGCCATGGTCATAAATCCAGTTGGGATTCCAACCTCTGCGGCGAGGAGCGCGGCATCCAAACTTCCGCCGTCGTGACCGAGCGGAGGGGCGGTGCATTGCATCAACGAAAGCACAGGTCGCTCGCGGAGTTTATCTCTGCCGCCAACGATCAGCGCCGCCATTTCGATTGCGGCTTTGGCTTCCTCGATGTTGTAAACTGACTCGGTCTGCACGTGTTTGGTGGAGTTCTCCCAAACGGCTTTCAGTTCGTGCAGTCCGCGCGCTTCGACAGGGCTGTCCTGCGCTGAAACTGGAACCCAGTGGAAGGCAACTTCTTCGGTTGCATCTGCGACCCGCGCAATGTCACGCACATCTTGCAAACAGGATGTGCGTTTTTCGCCGGTGTTGATGTCCAGCACTTCCACGCCGCAGCCATCAGTCCCGAGGTGGACGTGGTTTCCATCGAGCTGCAAATCCTGCTGCGGGTCGCGCGCCGCGAGTTTATAGGCAGGCGGCGCTTTTTTGATCGCGTCTTCGATGATCTGCGGTTTAACGCGCACGATCTTTTTTTCGTGATCTACAGTTGCGCCATTGGCTTCCCAAATCTCCAACGCGCGCTTGGACGGAAATCTCACGCCGACTTTTTCAATGATCTGCAAAGTCGCTTCGTGGATTTTTCTTACATCATCTTGCGTCAGCACTTCCAATTTTAGTTTTGGATTGCTGATGGTTTTAATATTTTTATAAGACATAGACCCTCCCGAGGCTAGTGTCTCTCCACTCTCTCTTGATTGGCTTTTACCATGTCATTGCGAGGAGGGTATTTTTCCCGACGAAGCAATCTCTAGTTCTATATGAGATTGCTTCGGGCAAAGAACAAGAACGCCCTCGCAATAACATCCTATTGATCTGCCTTGCCGACTAATTCCTTGGCGATCTTCACTGCGCCAATGGCGTCTTCAGAATAACCGTCGGCTTTGATTTTATCCACCCAGTCTTTTGTGATTGGCGCGCCGCCGACCATCACTTTGATGCGTGGACGCAAGCCTTCCTTATCCAGTTCTTCGATCACTTCGCGCTGACGAACCATGGTGGTTGTCAATAATGCGCTCATGCCAATGATGTTCGCATTCACTTCAAGCGCCTTGCCGATGATCTTATCTGCGGGTTGATCCACGCCGAGGTCAAAAACTTCAAAGCCAGAGGCGCTCAACATGGTGCCGACAAGCGTCTTGCCGATCTCGTGAATGTCGCCTTCCACGGTTGCAAGGACAACACGTCCCAGCATTTCGCGGGTTTCTCCAAGTTTGAACAACTCAGGCTCCAGCACGGCGATGGCGGCTTTCATCGCCTCGCCCGCCATGACTAGTTCGGGCAGGAATGCGTCTCCTTTTCCAAACTGATCGCCGATGTAATTCACACCGATCACGAATCCCTTTGTGATCGCATCCAGCGGGTGCATATTCAATTCGATGGCTTTCTTCGCAAGCTCGGTGGAAATATCCGAGTCCCCATCAATAATGCTTTGTGCCATCTCTTTATACAGTTCTTCCGACATACTGCCTCCTATTTTGATTTTTCGATCATGAATGTTGCCAGTTTTTCTTTTTCTCTTAACGACTCCGCAGGGATGTTAAGATATTCTTCCAGCCATTTTCCGGAATCTAAAACATGCTCAATGGATTTTTGCACCGCCTTGTCAGCGTCACCTTTTACAAGCGCATCCATGATGGCTGTGTGTTCTTCGTACGTTTGGGCTACACTGCCTGCAAGCAGCTCGGGCTTGCGGAACACCGCTTCATACAACAGCCAGTCGGGGAATGCGTTTGCAACGACAGCGTATAATTTGACCAGCAGACTATTGCCCGAAGCTTCGGCGATCACCGAATGAAATTCACGGCTTAACTGCCGCTCCTGCGACATGTCGTTTAGCTTGACATGTTTCTTCATTTCTGTCATTATTTTTTCAAGGCTTGAAATCTGCTCCGGTGTAATATGCAGCGCGGCTTCGCGGGCGGTCAGCGCTTCGAGAATCAACCTCAAGCCATAGGCGTCTGTGATATCTTTTGCAGACATTTCACGCACTTGCACCCCGCGGTATGGCACACGCTCCGCAAGACCTGTGGAAACGAGCAGATCAAGCGCTTCCCGCACCGGCGTCATGCTCACGCCCATTTGAGTGGCGATATCATCCTGTCGCAGCCAGTCACCGGGCTTGTATTTGCCCGCGATAATTTGACGATGGAGCGCATCGTAAATTTCTTCTTTAAGAGGTTTGTGGGTAAGTTCTTTTTCCAAAGTCACAGCCATGATTATATATTATATATAATCATAACGAATTATGGAAGTTATTTTTATCACGAGAAATGTAATAGACCGTGTTCTTCATCAAAAAAAACCTTTCGGTTATACTCGGCATATTGGAGCATCCATGTCTGAAATTGACCTCACCCTGCTAAAACCTGCAATTGAATCTTATATTCCGCTGGGGCGTTCGGGATTGCTGCCCGCCCTGCACGCTGCGCAAAAAATCTATGGATGGCTTCCGCAAGTGGTCGTCGCAGAAGTTTCAAAAACATTGCGCGTGCCGCTTGCGGATGTGCATGGCGTCATCGAGTTTTATTCGCTCTTTTATAACGCGCCAGTCGGCACAAATTTCATTCGAGTTTGTACTGATCCCGCCTGTGCGCTCAAAGGTGCAGATGGACTTCTCAGCCGCCTTTGTGAAAAATATGATGTGAAGCCTGGTCAGACCACCGATGACCTGTCTCTAACCATCGAGCGGAGTCCATGCCTTGGGCTTTGCGAACAAGCCCCAGCCGCGCTCATTGACGATGACGCGCAGACAAATATCACCTCCGATTTTCAATCCTATGATCTTGGCATTCCCCAATCGTATGTTTATGGCTCGATCCATGAATTGACCGCCAACTGCGGCGAAGGCACAACCTCACTGGCAAGATATGGCGAATACTCAGCCTATCAAAAAGCGCTCAGCATGACTCCCGAAGAAGTGATCGCAGAAACTGACAAAGCCTCCGGGCTTGTCGGGCGCGGCGGCGCGGCATTCCCAACAGGGATTAAGTGGGGCGGCGCGGCAAAAGCGCAAGCCGACCAAAAATACATCGTCTGCAACGCAGATGAATCTGAGCCGGGTACGTTTAAAGATAGAGTCTTATTGTTGGACGACCCGCATCGCACCATCGAAGGCATGTGCATCGCCGCGTATGCCATTGGTGCGACCAAAGGTTATTTATATATTCGCGGTGAATATCCATACATTGTGCCGGTTCTCGAAAATGCTTTGGTCGAAGCGCGTACTGCGGGTTATCTTGGCGAACACTTTGATATTGAAATCCGCGTCGGCGCGGGCGCTTATATTTGTGGCGAGGAGACCGCGCTATTTGAATCGATCGAAGGGAAGCGCGGTTTTCCGCGTGTGAAGCCGCCCTTCCCGACGACGAACGGATTATTTGATAAGCCAACTGTCATCAATAATGTGGAAACCCTTTGCAATCTGCCGCTCATCATTTCCAAAGGCGCGGTGGAATATCGCAAGATCGGCACGGAAGTATCGCCGGGACCAAAATTATTTTGCGTTTCTGGCGATATTGCAAAGCCAGGTTTGTATGAGATTCCGTTTGGGGTCACGTTGCGTGAGCTGCTAAAAATGGCAGGCGGTCCTTCGACTTCGCTCAGGACAGGCAAAAAATCTCTCAAGGCAGTTTTGTTTGGCGGCGCGGCGGGAGCATTCGCCACGTCTGCACATTTGGATGTGAAACTCACGTTTGAAGATTTGCGAGCGGCAGGGCTTCCGCTTGGCTCTGGCGTGGTAATGGTCTTCAACGAGACACGCGATATTCGCGATGTTTTGAAGCGATTGGGAAAATTCTTCGCGCATGAATCCTGCGGCAAATGTTACCCATGTCAATTGGGTACACAACGCCAAATGGAAATCCTTGACCGTATCGCGGCGGGCAACGTTCTCGGAGGAGACTTTGTCCGCTTACAAGATGTCGGCTGGACAATGACTGAGGCGAGTCTGTGCGGCTTGGGGCAAACTGCGGCGAGCGCGGTCTTGTCTGCGATGAAGTTGTGGCCGGAGATTTTTGAGGAAGGGCATGTTTTTGAGGTGCCTGAGGCAACTAAAGTGTCGAAGGTTTCAAAGGTGCAGTCGAAGGCGGTAAAGAAAGTTGCAACGGTAACAAAGAAAAAATAGATACGACCTTCGAATTTTGACTTTTGACAAGATAAAAGGTGAACTATGACAGTCACATTCTTAATGGATGGAAAAGAAATAACCGTAGACGAAAATAAAACTCTGCTTGAAGCCGCGCGTGAGAATGGAATTGAAATTCCCACCATCTGCTTCCACGAGGCGACCACGGCGAATGCGCTTTGCCGAATCTGCGTGGTGGAAGTGGAGGGACAGCGAATGCTCCAGCCTGCTTGCATCGTCAAAGTGGCGAACAATATGAAGGTTCAGACGCGAAACGAGAAAGTCATCCGCGCGCGAAGAACAATTTTGGAGATGCTCGCGTCCGCTGTGGATTTGTCTGAGTCGTCCGAAATTCAAAATTTGATGTACGACTACGGCGCGTCATCCAGCCGTTTCCCGGATGCAGAACGCCGCGAGTCGAATGTCAAGGATGACAACCCAATGTACATCCGCGATTATTCGAAATGCCTGTTGTGCTGGCGTTGTGTGCAAGTCTGCGCGGAAGACGCGCAATATACCTTTGCCATCAACTTCGATGGCCGCGGATTTGATACTCAGATCGGCACATTTTACGACAAGTCAATTCCTGAAACTTCCTGTGTCTTGTGCGGACAATGTGTTGCAGTCTGCCCGACGGGCGCGTTGAAACCCAAGCGCGAATTTTTATTGGAGCAGGGCATGAGTCCAGATGAGATCGGCGTGTTAAACAGCGGACGAAAGAAGAGAAAGTAGCGTGGAGTATTCGGCGGTTTTTTTCGGTCTCATATCTGCGGTCACCTGGGGTGCAGGCGATTTCAGCGGCGGGATGGCAGTCAAGCGCACCAATCCTTTCGGAGTAGTGATTGCGGCGCACGCCATCAGCCTGAGTTTGCTTTTTGTATTGGGCATCGTAATTGGCGAACCTGTGCCTCCGTTGCATGATTGGCTATGGGGCGGCGCGGCTGGAATTGGCGGCGGCATCGGGCTGGCTCTGCTGTACAGCGCACTGGCTTCCGGGCAGATGAGCATTGCCGCGCCTGTTTCGGCGCTGGTTGCGGCGCTGCTTCCCGTTTTGGTTGGCGTCTTCACCGAAGGTTTGCCAGGATTTGGCACATTGCTCGGATTTGCTCTGGCGTTGGCGGCGGTCTGGCTGATCTCAGGCGGAGTCGGCTTGAAACTACAGCCTGAAAAATTACGCCTGCCGATTCTTGCGGGTGTTTGTTTTGGAGCATTTTTTATTTTTATTCATCAGGGCAGCAGCCAGTCCATTTTGTGGCCGTTGGTCGCGACACGTATTGCTTCCATCACAAGTCTGCTGATCTATTCGATTGCGACCCGCCAACCGTGGATTCCAACCCGCGACAGTTGGATTCCAATCATCATGAGCAGTTTGCTGGATACCGCTGGAAACGCCTTTTATGCCTTATCTGCCCGCATGGGGCGCATGGATGTGGCGGCGGTACTTGGATCACTTTATCCTGGCTCAACTGTTTTGCTGGCATGGTTTATTTTGAAAGAGCGTGTCTCGTTGTTGCAGATGGCGGGCATCTTTGTTGCGCTTATTGCGATTGTGTTGATTACGATTTGACCTATCCACTAGCCCCTTCCCTTTTAGGGAAGGGGCTAGTGGAGCAGAATATGCCTGTAAAAAATATTGTGATTGGACAGGGTGTCTCAAGTGAAATGTACGCGCGTTCAAAAGAATTACGGCGCGAGATGACATCCGCCGAAACGATTTTGTGGAAAGAGTTAAAAGCCAACAAGTTGAACGGCTTGCATTTTCGGAGACAGCAAATCATTGACAGATTTATTGTTGATTTTTATTGTCATCAGCATGAGCTGGTCGTTGAAGTGGATGGCGGCATTCATGACCTCCAAAAGGAACATGACGCAGAACGCGAAACATATTTGATTGCGCGCGGATTCCGAATTTTGCGCTTTCGAAATGAAGAAGTCGAGAATAATTTGCAAGGCGTTTTGAGGAAAATTTTGAGCGAATGTAAAACCACCTAACCCCCAGCCCCTTTCCTTCAAGGGAAGGGGAGTCAAACCTTCCCGCCCTCAAATTCCCCTTTCCTTTTAGGAAAGGGAGCAGGGGGGATAGGTCAGGAGCCTTACCCATGATCAAACCCGACCGAATTGTCACCTCCACCTGCCCCTATTGCGGCGTGGGCTGCAATTTACAGTTACATGTCAAAGATGACCATATTTTTAAGGTCACCTCGCCATTTGACTCGCCTGTCAATCACGGCAATTTATGTGTGAAGGGACGCTTCGGCTACGACTATGTTTATCATCCGAAGCGTGTCACTACGCCGTTGATCCGCAAGACTCCGCAAAAAGCAGGCGAACGCACTCAGGCTTTCGACTTGTCCGAGTGGCGCGAAGTGACCTGGGATGAAGCGTTGGATTATGTCGCGGATCGTTTGGTTGAAATCTACAAACGCGATGGCTCGGATGCGATGGCGGTCTATGCCTGTGCCAAAGCCACCAACGAAGATAATTATCTTTTGCAGAAAATGTACCGCGCTATTTTCCGCACCAATAATGTGGATCATTGCACGCGCCTGTGTCACGCGGGTTCGGTGGTTGCGCTGCAACAGGCGGTGGGTTCCTCGGCGATGAGCAATACCGCTTCGCAGGTGATTCAAAATGACGTGTTCATAGTCACGGGCTCGAATACCAGCGAAAACCATCCGATCATTGCTTTGCAAATGAAGGAAGCGGTGCGGCAGCATGGCGCAAAGATGATCGTGATCGATCCGCGCCGCATTGAGCTGGTAGATTTCGCCGAGATGTGGCTTCCGCTCAAGCCTGGTACAAATGTGCCGGTCTTCTCGGCGATGGCGCATGTGATCGTCAAAGAGAATTTGGTCAATTGGGATTTTATAAATTCGCGCACCGAAGGCAGTGCAGCGTTTATAGAGTCGCTTGAAAAATTTACACCCGAATATGCCGAGGAAATTTCCGGCGTGCCTGCCGACGATATTCGCAAGGCGGCGCGCATGTATGCCAATGCAAAGAAAGCCGCGATCTATTGGGGCATGGGTATCTCGCAGCTTTCGCATGGAACTGCCAGCGCGCTTGCGCTGATCAATCTTGCATTTCTCACCGGTCACATTGGGCGCGAGGGCACGGGACTGAATCCCTTGCGTGGACAAAATAATGTGCAGGGTGCGAGTGACATGGGTTGTATGCCGTTCCATTATCCCGGCTACATGCGCGTGGATAATGAAGAGAACGCCGCCAAATGGGAAAAAACATGGAACATCAAGCCAGGTGGTTTGAGCCGCAAACTGGGCTTGACCACCACCGAAATTCTCAGTCACGCGCGCGCAGGCGGAATCCGCGCGCTGTATATTATGGGCGAGAACCCGATGATGTCCGAGCCGAATTTGAACGAAACGCGCAAGCACATGGAACAGCTTGAATTTATTGTGTCGCAGGATATTTTCCTCAACGAGTCTGCCGCGTTTGCGGATGTATTTCTGCCTGCGACTCCTTTTGCCGAAAAAGATGGAACGTTTTCAAATACAGACCGCCGCGTGCAGAGAGTTCGCGCCGCTCATGCTCCGCGTGGACAGGCACGAGTCGATTGGCAGATCATTTGCAATTTAGCCTTGCGCCTCGAATCCAAACTGGGACCTTTCGATCATACTCAGGGCAAGCTTGATTCTGCTTACTGGAAGTATTCCAACCCCGAAGAAATCCTGCGCGAAATGGGTAACGTGAATCCAGATTATGCAGGTATCACTTATGACCGTATTGATAAAATTGGCTTGATCTATCCTGTACCAGATTTGTCCCACCCCGGCACGCCGACGCTCTTCACCGAATCCTTCCCACGCGGACGCGGAAAATTTCACCCGCTGAGTTATGTCCCCGCGATGGAAGCCGTGGACGATGAGTATCCGTTTATCCTGACCACGGGGCGCGTGCTTGAACATTGGCACGGTGGCTCGATGACGCGCAACTCGTCACTCAATGAAGCCTACCCTGAAGCTCGCGTGGAGATTCATCCTGCCGATGCTGAGATTCATGGTATTCGAAACGGCGACCCGCTTCGGGTCACGTCCAGACGCGGAGAAGTCATCCTGCGTGCAACGGTCACAGAGAAGACAACCGTCGGCGTGGTCTTCATCCCCTTCCACTTTGTCGAAGCCGCCGCCAATTTATTGACCAATGATGTGTTAGACCCACAGGCAAAGATCCCCGAATTCAAAGCCTGCGCGGTACAGGTCTTTCCCGCGCGGCTGGATGATCTGGCGAATCCAGAGGCTGTGGTGAATAGAGGCCGATATTAATTTCACAGAGTATCAAGGAGGTAATGGCATGAATAAAATATTGAAGTCAACCATCTTTACAAGCCTGCTGCTAATTGGGGTCACCACGGCTTGTAATTTGTCGGTCTCACAGCCTGAGCCGACACAGACTGTCAATCCCACGGAAACTGCGAAACCTACCGCCACTTTTACTCCGGCTGTCCCGCCTGCTTCGCCGACGCCTGAGTTCGCCCCATTCTGTGAAGCAGGCAGCGCCAGTGTTTTGCCGCCTTCCCAGTGTCAGGTTCCGGTTGCCGAAGAAAGCAGCATCTTTTGCAAAGATAAAAACCCTTACAATTTGATCCTCCTCGACCGGGGCTTGACCTATGAGGTGCTTACCAAGGGTTTCAGATGTACCGATGCAGGCATAAAAAACGACAAGCAGATGATAGCCTGTACCGGGCAAATCATGGCTTCCACTTATGAGATCAATGTCTGCGACCCGGCTTGTGTTGTCCCAACCGTTCAGGCAGCGGTCACGAAATGCCCGCAGGACTATCACTACAATGATGTTCAAGGATGCTGCACCCAGGAAATACAGCAGGCTAGTCAAAACTGTGCCGTACAAAAATTTAGGACCACAGTTTGTGTAATGAATTGCAGCGGGATCATCAGAAAGTCAAACTGTCTTAAGAATTCCTCTGCGTGTGTCTGGAATGACGAGCAGAAGGTCTGCGAATTGAGGAAATAATTTCTTCATGCCCAGACCCTACACCGTCCCTTTGACTGAGATCCGCCGCGAACATGTGATCGTGAACTCCCGCTTCATTGCCACGCTCGCGCCTGCTTTTTCCATCGACGAAGCGCGCGCGTTCATGGCGCGCATCCGAAAGGAATTTGCTGACGCCACGCACAACGTCCCTGTCTATATTATCGGCGGCGGAAACACGGTCACCGAATATTTTTCGGATGACGGTGAACCTCCCGGTACATCGGGCAAGCCTGCGCTGGCTGTTCTGCGCGGCAGCGGACTCGGCGACGCGGCATTGGTCATCACCCGCTATTTTGGCGGTACACTCCTCGGCACTGGCGGACTGGTCAAGGCGTACACCGAATCCGCGCAGTTGGTCGTCAATACCGTCGGGCGCGGGGAGCGAGTCCCTGTGAATGTGGTGATGCTGGCAATTCCGTACAACTTGTTGGAACGCGTACGCTTACTCTCCACTCGTCATCACTGTGAAATTCTCGGTGAAGATTTTGCAGGCGACATCACCCTGACCATTCAAATTCCAGTCAGCGAATTTAATGGCTTTCAACTTGGCGTGCGCGAACTGTCAGCGGGAAAACTGCAAGCCGAAGTCATTGAAACGAAAGAAACGATTCTGCCAATATAAAGACGGACTCCAAAGTTTCTAACCAAATTTTTTGCGGTTCAGAAGCAAAGTTCCCCAATTCCGTGGAGCTATTTGGAAACAGGCAATTGGATCACAACTTTCAATCCTTTGCCTGGTTCGCTTTCAGCCCAAATTTTACCTTTGTGCATTTCCACAATAGATTTGGCGATGGCGAGTCCCAGACCCGAGCCGCCTGCTTCGCTATCGCGGGTGCGGGATGTGTCGGCGCGGTAGAAGCGGTCGAAGAGATGCACGGCATCTTCGGGAGCGACTCCGTCACCGCTATCCTGGATGGCGATTTCGGCTTGGTCACCATTTTGTTTCAGGAAAATCGTGACCTGTCCTTCTTCGGGTGTATAGCGCAGAGCATTGTCTAAAATATTCGTCAGGATTTGCGAGAAGCGGATCGGGTCAAGATTCGCTTGCAGAAAAATAGGAGACAGTTCGAGGTCGAGTGTGATGCGCTTCTGGTTGAAGAGGATCAAATAATGGGATTGGATATCGCTCAAGAGTTGGTTAATGTCAACGGGTTGGAAATCCACAGAGAGTTCGCCCGCATCTGCCAGCGACAATGTCCGCAGGTCGTTAACGAGTTGTTCGAGCCTTTCGGCTTCTTCGCGGATGATCTCGAAGTTTTCCTTTGAGGCAGGCAGCACGCCATCGTGGACGGCTTCGGCGTGACCGATGATTAGGCTGAGCGGCGTGCGAAGTTCGTGGGCGATATCGGCGGTCATTTGTTTGCGGAGGTTGAAGGAACGCGCAAGGTTATCGTTCATTTTATTGAAGGAGGATGCAAGTTCGCCGATCTCATCGCGCGAGCGCACAGGCACTTGCTGACCAAATTTTCCACCAGCCATTTCGTGCGTGGCTTTTGTCAGTTCGCGGATGGGGCGGGTGATGGGGCGTGAGAGGATGGCTCCCAGAATGAACGCAAGAATGATCGTGCCGATGGCGCTGAAAAAAATGGAGTCGTTGATGCGGCGGATGAATTCATCTTCGAGCGGATTTTTATCGGGGCGGGAATTGAGTAGAAGAATGCCAGCCGTTTCATTACCCACTTGAATTTGTGTGCCCTTGTTGAGTTCTTCTGTGCTGACAATTTCTCCCGCGTTATGACCTGATCCTTGGATAACAACCTTTCCGTTTGTGTCTGCAATCGAAAAAAATAGCGGATGATTGCCATCTGGTTTGAAATGATCGCGGCTGAATAATTTTTCGACGCCGACCCATGTTTGATTTTCCTGATAGTAGCTCGCAAGCTGGTCTACCAGGTCGGCTTGGTATTTGTCATTGACAAATTTATTGAACTCGCGGTTCGTGGTAACACGCGTGAACACGACAATAATGCCAGTGCTGAACAGGCTGACCACAAGGAAGGCAAGGATTAATTTGGTGGTGAGTTTCATTTTCAGCCTTTGTTCAAACGATAGCCAACGCCGTAAACGGTTTCGACGTGGCGCGGCTTGCGTGGGTCATCTTCCAGTTTTGCGCGCAGATTTTTGATGTGGGTATCTATGGTGCGTTCGTAGCGTACGCCTTGAATCACATCGAGCAGATCGAGGCGCGAGAAGACGCGCCCAGGTGCAGACATCAGCGCGGCGAGCAGGTCAAACTCTGACGGGGTCAGGTCGATGCTGTGTTCGCCGACTAGTACTTCGCGGCTATCGCGGTTTAAGACTAAATCTGCCACTTTGAGAGTTTTTCCCGTCGGCTCAGATTTTCCCGCGCGGCGCAGTACATTCCGCACACGCGCCATGAGTTCGTGCGGCTTGAACGGCTTGACCACATAATCATCCGCGCCGAGTTCGAGTCCGATGATCTTGTCGTCGTCTTCCACTTTGGCGGTCAGCATGATGATGGGCGTATCGTGTTCGGTGCGATGGATGCGCATGAAGTCGTAACCGTTCATCTCAGGCATCATGATGTCAAGGATGATCAGGTCTGGCTTTTCCTTGTCGGCAACGGCGAGCGCTTGCTTGCCGTTATAGGCAGTGGCAACGCGATAACCCTCCTGTGTCAGATAACTCTGCACAAGTGAGACAAGGCGTTTTTCATCGTCTACGATCAGGATGGTTTGGGGCATGGTTTTTTTGTTGAAGGTTGAAGGTCAAAAGCTGAAAGTCTTTCAGATATTATGCCACAAGGTTGTGTGGATTTTTTGGCGGATGTAAAGACGCCCGCCTCTTTCAAAGCGGACGCCTGATCCTGTTCAACGAAAATTTGGCACGGTTCAGAATAGTTGAAAAAGTGAACATAGCACCTTTACAAATTCAGGAACGAATTGTTGACCGGGTGATAGCGTAATAGTCCCGGCGAAGCAGGTAGAGTTGTTACTGAACAG
>Ga0335397_10000661_pt1 | contig 45714 bp, 52 predicted proteins | sample MAT04_FD_205740 | JGI IMG/M metagenome (GOLD analysis project Ga0335397, IMG submission 205740) | Freshwater microbial communities from Lake Fryxell liftoff mats and glacier meltwater in Antarctica - MAT-04 (spades assembly) (version 2) ... | reverse complement strand
GCCCGCCGGCAGCAAAGCCTCAATGAAACTGTCCTGCGCCATCCCGTTCACCTCCGCCTACGCGCAAGTGAATCACATCTGGATAGAACAGTCAGGTTTTGCAGAGGCCTCGCTTGCGGGAGAGGGCTGGGGTGAGGGCGACGCGGGCGATCACCTCTCGGTGTAGTTCAGGGGAGCTTTGGCAGGCGCTGTGCTTGCGGCTCCCCCACCCCGACCCTCCCCCGCAAGCGGGAGAGGGAGCAGGCGGTGCTCGGCGTATGCGATCATTGCTTGAGGCGAGACTGTCCGACTCAAGAGAGTCTATCACTTACGCTTTCCCGATCTCGTAAGGTCCGCCCTTCTCCAGCGCGCGCTGATAGGCCGGGCGGGCGTGGATGCGGGCGAGCCAGGCCAGCGCCTTCGGATAGTTCTGGTCGAGTCCGCCGCGCGACGCTGCGGCTTCGAGCGGGAAACTCATCTGGACGTCGGCGGCGGTGAAGGCGTCGCCCGCGAAGTAATCAGTTTTCGCAAGCTCGCTCTCCCAGAACGCCATGTGCTGCTTGAGTTGCGGATCGACGAAGCCGGTCAGCACGCCTCCCGCGATCAGCTTCACCAGCGGCCGCACCAGCGCAGGTGCCTGTTGCGGCATCATCGTGAACAGCAGCTTCAGGAGCAGCGGCGGCATCGCCGAGCCCTCGGCATAGTGCAGCCAGTAGGTGTAGCGCAGCCGTTCCGGGGTCTTCGGCGGCGGGATCAGCCGGCCCTCGCCATAGTGGTCGATGACATACTCGATGATCGCGCCCGACTCGGCGATGATGTTGCCGTCGTCGGTGATCACCGGAGACTTGCCGAGCGGATGCACGGCGCGCAGTTCCTTGGGCGCCATCATGTCGGGCTGGCGCTGATAGCGCTTCAGCTCGTAAGGCACGCCGAGCTCCTCGAGGAGCCACAATACGCGCTGCGAACGTGAGTTGTTGAGATGGTGGACGGTGAGCATGCGAACCTCGTTGGGGGCGTCGGCAACCGCACTCATACCGCGAAATCAACCGATGCGGACCGCGAATCCGGTCCGTCCGATCACCTCTCAGACCGGCCTGGCGTCGAGCTTGCTCCGCCAATGCGCGGCGCGGTCCTTGAGCTGGTTGTCGCGCAGATAGCGATCGGCATCCGGTTCGAACAGTTCGAGCGTCTCGATCGCGAAGGCGTCCGCGCCGTGAGCGGTCCACGCCTGCTGCAGGTCGCGGTTAGGGTGGTTGCCGAACCGCAGCGTGAACCAGATCCTGTTCTGCACACTGTCCGGATTGAGCGTCGGTCCGACCCACAGCGCGTCCGCCGCCGTGCAGCGGATCGCATAGATCGCGGCTTTCGGCTTGCGCTCCTTGTAGGCTGTGATCGCCGCCTTGCGGTCGTCCTTGTTCATGACCGGTCCCTGATTGTGGGGTGGAATGCGCGGGAAATAGCAGGCATGCAAAGACTTGTCAATTTTACCCGGGTAAAATAGGTTGCTTGGCGATTCATCGGGACCAAACTCACCATGACAGCCTCACCCAACCCGCGCTTCGTCGTGTTTCACAGCGACCGCAAACTCGCCGAAGGCGATCTCCGCACCGTCGCAGCGGCGGTGAAACCTCTGTTCGATTGCGGCGAGCATGCCTTCCTGGTGTTCGACGCCGCGACGACTGCGCGGATCGAGTTCGACCTCCGCGGCTCTCTCGACGAGGTGCTGGCCCGGTTGCCTGCCGAACAGCCAGGTGGGGAGACGATGGTCGACGAGACCGCCGAACCGCGGTCGCGCGGCCCCGGCCGGCCGAAGCTCGGCGTGGTGGCGCGCGAGGTGACGCTGCTGCCTCGGCATTGGGAGTGGCTGGCGCAGCAGCGCGGCGGCGCATCGGTGGCGTTGCGCCGGCTGGTCGACGAGGCGCGCCGTGCGTCCGTCGACAAGGATCGCATTCGCGCCGCGCAGGACGCCGCCCATCGTTTCATGACGGTAACGGCCGGCGACCGGCCGGACTATGAGGAGGCGGCGCGCGCGCTGTTCGCCGGCGACGCCGAGAAATTCGCGCGCTGCACGGCGTCCTGGCCCGCCGACATCCGCGACCACGCGCGCCGTCTCGCGCAAGCGGCGCTGCCGTCGCCACCCGGTTGATTGCCCGCCGCCGAACCGCTAGGCTGCGATGGCATGATGCCAATCATATAAGGCGTGCCGCAGCGCCACGACCGGGAGAGACCATGACGAAGCCTGCCCCGCAGTTCCTGTTCGATTTCGGCAGCCCCAATGCGTTTCTCAGCCACAAGGCGATCCCGGCGATCGAGCAGCGCATCGGCGTGAAGTTCGAATATGTGCCGGTGCTGCTCGGCGGCATCTTCAAGGCGACCAACAACAAGTCGCCGGCCGAAACGCTCGCCGGCGTGAAGAACAAACGCGAATTCTACGCGCTGGAGACGGAACGCTTCCTCGAGCGTTTCAAGGTCGAGCCTTATGTTTGGAATCCGAACTTCCCGGTGAATACGCTGAATCTGATGCGGACCGCGGTCGCGGCGCAGCTCGAAGGCGTGTTCGAAAGATACGTCGAGGCGGCGTTCCATCACATGTGGGTCGAGCCGAAGAAGATGGACGATCCGGAGGTCGCGGCGCAGGCGCTGTCGTCGTCGGGGCTCGACGCCGCGAAGCTGTTCGCCCGTGCGCAGCAGCCGGAGGTGAAGGCCAGGCTGATCGCCAACACCGAAGACGCGGTCGCTCGCGGCGCGTTCGGCTCGCCGACGTTCTTTGTCGGCAAGGAGATTTTCTTCGGCAAGGAACAGCTCCGAGAAGTCGAGGAGATGTACGCCTAGCGGCGACTCCTGACTCTGATGGAGAGAGGCTTGTCGAAGCCGCCTCGAACCATGTGTCCGCCGCCTCATCCGTGACGACGCGCCGACAGCGCGCTTCTAGGGATCAGGGTGCTCAGACCGTCGAGATGAAAGGGAAGCGAACGTGCAGCCACGCAACGCAACCGTCGCAGTAATCGGCGCCGGCGATTACATCGGCGCGGAGATCGCCAGGAAATTCGCCGCAGAAGGCTTCATTGTGTTCGCCGGCCGGCGCGACGGCGCCAAGCTCGATCCATTGGTGAAGGAGATCGAGGCTGCGGGCGGTCGCATCGTCGCGCGCACGCTCGACGCCCGCAAGGAAGATGAAGTCGCTGCCTTCCTCAACGACGCCGACGCCCATGCGCCGCTGGAGGTGACGATCTTCAACGTCGGCGCCAACGTCAATTTCCCGATTCTGGAGACCACCGACCGGGTGTTTCGCAAGGTCTGGGAAATGGCGTGCTGGGCGGGCTTTCTCGCCGGCCGCGAATCGGCGCGGCTGATGCTGCCGCGCAAGCAAGGCAACATCTTCTTCACCGGCGCCACCGCCAGCCTGCGCGGCGGCTCCGGTTTTGCGGCCTTCGCCAGCGCCAAATTCGGGCTGCGCGCGGTGGCGCAGTCGATGGCGCGCGAACTGATGCCGAGCAACATCCATGTCGCGCATCTGATCATCGATTCCGGCGTCGACACCGCCTGGGTGCGGCAGCGCCGCGAGCAGCTCTGGGGAAAGGAGGCGCTGGATAATCCCGACCTCCTGATGCCGCCGGCCTCGGTCGCCGGAGCCTATTGGCAGCTCTATCAGCAGCCGAGAAGCGCCTGGACCTTCGAGATGGAGATCCGCCCGTTCGGCGAGAAATGGTAGCCGACACGCTCGCCACGGCGCGCTGGACGCGATAAAACTCCGCAAATTCAGGGGGGCTGTGCAATGCGGGTTCTCGTGGTCGGCGCCGGCGCGATCGGCGGCTATTTCGGCGGCCGGCTGCTGCAGGCCGGGCGCGACGTCACCTTCCTGGTGCGGCCGAGGCGCGCCGAAGAACTCGCGCGCGACGGGCTCGTGATCAAAAGCCCGCACGGCGACATCACGATCCCGAATCCGCCGACCGTGCAGGCCGCCGGGCTGAAGCCGGATTTCGACCTTGTGCTGCTGAGCTGCAAGGCGTTCGACCTCGACGATGCGATCGCATCGTTCGCCGCCGGGGTCGGACCGCAGACCGCGGTGCTGCCGCTGCTCAACGGCCTGAGGCATCTCGATATGCTCGACGCGACATTTGGTCGCGAGCGGGTGCTCGGCGGACAGTGCGTGATCGCGGCGATGCTGAATGCGCAGCGCCATGTCGTGCAGCTCGCGCCGATCAATGCGATCACTTTCGGCGAGCGCGACGGCAGCATGTCCGAGCGGGTCGGTGCGATCGCGCGGACGCTCGGCGGCGCCGGTTTCGAGGTCAAGCCGACCGTCGAGATCATGCAGGAAATGTGGGAGAAGTGGGTGTTCCTCGCCGCGCTTGCCGGCTCCACCAGTCTGATGCGCGCGCCGGTCGGCGACATCCTGGCTGCGCCCGGCGGCGCCGATTTCATGCTCGGGGTGGTCGACGAAATCTCCGCGGTCGCTGCCGAAGCCGGCTATCCGCCGCGCGAGGCGTTCCTGGAGCGGACCCGCGGCATGTTACTGGCCGAAGGCTCCAAACTCACCGCCTCGATGTTTCGCGACATCCTGGCCGGGGCGAAGATCGAGGCCGATCACATCATCGGCGATCTGATCGCGCGCGGCGACGCCGCCAAGCGCCCGGTCGCGCGGCTCCGGGTGATCTACATCCACCTCAAGGCCTACGAGCGCCAACTCGGCTGAGGCTGTTCGGCCTCCGCTGAGTCGCTCCGCATCACCGCTTATTCGCCTCGTCATCCCTCGCGCGAATCGATCGAGGATTCGGGGGCTGTCGCTCACATGCGGATGCGTCGCATCGACGGAGTTGTCCGCCCTGCATTACCGCCGGCGAGTGCGACTGAATCGCGACTGGATAATGCAGCCTCATCCTTTCGTCTAGCAACTTTCCCGATTGGTTTTGAAAATGCCTCGTACTCGTCCGAGGCCGTTCCGCTTGGACACTTTTGCTTCTTGCACATTCGACGCGTTTCAAAGACAACCGCCGCAACGGACCAGCTATGCCGCAAAATTATGCAATTTGATTTCGATCAAATGGCTATTTCGGATTCCGCGTTTGCTGCCGACAACCGCCCCGCCGAGAAAAGATTGATCAGATGAATCAAGCTCTCACACCGAAACGGATCACCTTCGGCGAAGGTGGTCTGACGATCGTGTTCACGCTGACCACGGTGCTGTGCGTCTACGCCTCGATCTTCGCGAAAGACGCCCCGTTTGCATTCCATGCCGCGCTCGGCGCCGCGTTCAGCGCCTGGGCGGTGTTCGCGATCATCACGCGCTACAGCCGCCGCACCGGCCAGCCGCCGCAGGAAATCAACGGCGTGCCGAACTACAATCTCGGCCCGATCAAATTCCTGTCGTTCATGGCGATGTTCTGGGGCATCGCCGGCTTCACGGTCGGCCTCTACATCGCGCTCGAGCTCGCCTATCCCGGGCTGAACGTCGCCCAATGGGTCAATTTTGGCAGGCTGCGGCCGCTGCACACGTCCGCGGTGGTGTTCGCCTTCGGCGGCAACGTGCTGCTCGCGACCTCGTTCTACGTGGTGCAGCGGACGACGCGGGCTCGGCTCGCGGGCGACCTCGCGCCGTGGTTCATCGCGATCGGCTACAACTTCTTCATCGTCATCGCCGGCACCGGATATCTGCTGGGCGTCACGCAGTCGAAGGAATACGCCGAGCCGGAATGGTACGCCGATTTGTGGCTGACCATCGTCTGGGTCACCTATCTGCTGGTGTTCGTCGCGACGCTGATGAAGCGCAAAGAGCCGCACATCTACGTGGCGAACTGGTTCTACCTCGCCTTCATCATCACCATCGCGGTGCTGCATCTCGGCAACAATCCGACCCTTCCGGTCAGCCTGCTCGGCTCGAAGTCCTATATCGCCTGGGCCGGCGTGCAGGACGCGATGTTCCAGTGGTGGTACGGCCACAACGCGGTCGGCTTCTTCCTCACCGCCGGCTTCCTCGCGATCATGTACTACTTCATCCCGAAGCGGGCGGAGCGGCCGGTCTACTCCTATCGGCTGTCGATCATCCATTTCTGGGCGCTGATCTTCCTGTACATCTGGGCCGGGCCGCACCATCTGCACTACACGGCGCTGCCCGACTGGACGCAGACGCTCGGCATGACCTTCTCGATCATTCTGTGGATGCCCTCGTGGGGCGGCATGATCAACGGCCTGATGACGCTGTCGGGGGCCTGGGACAAGCTGCGCACCGATCCGGTGCTCCGCATGATGGTGGTGTCGGTCGCCTTCTACGGCATGTCGACCTTCGAAGGCCCGATGATGGCGATCAAGGCCGTCAACTCGCTCAGCCACTACACCGACTGGACCATCGGTCACGTTCACTCCGGTGCGCTCGGCTGGGTCGGCTTCGTCTCGTTCGGCGCGCTGTACTGCCTGGTGCCGTGGGTCTGGGGCCGCAAGGAGCTCTACAGCCTTCGCCTCGTCAACTGGCACTTCTGGATCGCGACGCTCGGCATCGTGCTCTACATCTCGGCGATGTGGGTGTCGGGTATCCTGCAGGGCCTGATGTGGCGCGCCTACACCTCGCTCGGCTTCCTCGAATACTCGTTCATCGAGACCGTCGAGGCGATGCATCCCTTCTACGCCATCCGCGCTGCCGGCGGAGGTCTGTTCCTGATCGGCGCGCTGATCATGGCCTACAATCTTTGGATGACGGTTCGCGTCGGCGAATCGTCTGAGGCCCAGCCGCGCGTCGCCCTGCAGGCCGCCGAGTAAGGAACCGACAGATGTCTTTTTGGAATCGTCACAAGATCTTCGAGACGAACTCACTCGTCCTGATCGTCGGCATCCTGCTGGTCATCTCGGTCGGCGGCCTGGTCGAAATCACGCCGCTGTTCTATCTGAAAAGCACCATCGAGAAGGTGGACGGGATTCGTCCCTATACGCCGCTCGAGCTGGCCGGACGCAACGTCTACATCCGCGAGGGATGCTACCTCTGTCACTCGCAGATGATCCGCCCGCTGCGCGACGAAACCGAGCGCTACGGTCACTACTCGCTCGCCGCCGAAAGCATGTACGACCATCCGTTCCAGTGGGGCTCCAAGCGCACCGGTCCGGATCTCGCGCGGGTCGGCGGCAAGTATTCGGACGATTGGCACGTCGCGCATCTGAAGAACCCGCGGTCGATCGTGCCGCAGTCGGTGATGCCGGGCTACGCCTTCCTCGCCGAGGCCAAGGTCGACGCCGAGAGCCTGCCGGATCACCTCCGCGCCAACAAGATGCTCGGCGTGCCCTACACCGACGAGGATATTTCCAAGGCGATCGTCGACGTGAAGGCTCAGATCGATCCGGACAGCCCCGCCGCCGCGGACCTGTCGAAGCGCTACCCGAAGGCCGTGGTCCGTAATTTCGACGCTCAGGACGGCGACCCGACGGAAATGGACGCGCTGGTCGCCTATCTGCAGCTGCTCGGCACGCTCGTCGACTTCAAGCTGTACAACGAAAAAGCCAACCTGCGCTGAGGCCGTGACATGAAGGCGATCCTCTCCGTCGAGAACTACGTATCCAGCTTCGTCACAATGTGGTGGACGCCGCTGTTCATGGTGATCTTCTTCGCCATCGTGGCCTACGCTTTGTGGCCAAAAAACAAGATGGCCTTCGACGACGCCGCCCGCATGCCGTTGCGAGAGGATTGATACCACCATGGCTGACCACTCACATCACGCCGAGATCGACAAGGTCACCGGCACCGCCACGACCGGCCATGAATGGGACGGCATCAAGGAACTGAACACGCCGCTGCCGCGGTGGTGGATCTGGACCTTCTACGCGACCATCGTCTGGTCGCTCGGCTACTTCGTCGTGTACCCGGCCTGGCCGCTGGTCGACGGTTACACCAAGGGTCTGTTCGGCTACTCCTCGCGCGCCGAACTCGCGGTCGAACTCGCCAAGCTCGACGCGGTGCGCGGCGGAAAGATGGCCGTGCTCGCCACCGCGCCGCTCGCCGATATCGAGAAGGACCCGGGGCTGCTGGCGCTGGCTCGCGCCAAGGGCAAGGTGGTGTTCGGTGACAACTGCGCCCCGTGCCACGGTTCCGGCGCCGCCGGCTCGAAGGGCTTCCCGAACCTGAACGACGACGATTGGCTGTGGGGCGGGTCGCTCGAGCAGATCGAGCAGACCATCAAGTACGGCGCTCGCTCGGGTCACGACGATGCCCACCAGGGCAACATGCCGGCATTCGGCAAGGACGGCCTCCTGACCGCGGACCAGATCGTCACGGTCGTCAACTACGTCCGGTCGCTGTCGGGTCTTTCGACACGGCCCGGCAGCGATCTCGCCGCCGGCAAGCAGGTTTTCGCAGAGACTTGCTCGTCGTGTCACGGCGACGAGGCCAAGGGCAATCCGGAACTCGGCTCGCCCAACCTGACCGACAAGATCTGGCTCTACGGCTCGGATGAGGCTACCATGATCGATACCTTGACCAACGGCCGTGGCGGCGTGATGCCGGCCTGGGCGGGGCGCCTCGATCCCGCGACCATCAAGGCGATGACGGTGTACGTGCACTCGCTCGGCGGCGGCAAATAACCGCCCCCGATGGCGGACTCGGCGTGTTGGGGGGCGCGCCGGGGCCGGACGATCCGCAGGAGATTGAGCTGAAGCTCGACCAAGAAACGAAGAAGAACCCCGAAATGAATAAGCCTTTGCGCGAGTCCGATCTGCTGCCGGACGATGACGGCCCGCTTTACGCTGCCGGTAAGAAGATCTATCCCCAAAGCGTCTCGGGATCGTTCCGCCGGATCAAGTGGATCCTGATGGTCGTCTGCCTCGGGATCTACTACTTCCTGCCCTTCGTGCGCTGGAACCGTGGTCTCGGCGCTCCCGACCAGGCGGTGCTGATCGACCTCGCCAACAACCGGTTCTATTTTTTCTTCATCGAGTTGTGGCCGCAGGAAATCTATTACTTCACCGGGCTGCTGATCGTCGCGGCGATCACCCTGTTCTTGATGAACTCCCTCGGCGGCCGGGTGTGGTGCGGCTATCTCTGTCCGCAGACGGTGTGGACCGACCTGTTCTTCGCGGTCGAACGGCTGATCGAGGGCGACCGCCGCGAGCGGATTCGCAAGGCGGAGGAGGGCTGGTCGCTGCAGCGCGGCGCCGAGCTGGTGCTGAAGCATTCGATCTGGTTGATGATCGCGTGGTGGACCGGCGGCGCCTGGGTGCTGTATTTCGCCGACGCGCCGACGCTGATCAAGGAGCTGGTCACCTTCCAGGCGCCGATGGTCGCCTATATCTGGATCGGTATCCTCACCTTCACCACCTATACGCTCGCCGGCTTCATGCGCGAGCAGGTCTGCGTCTACATGTGCCCATGGCCGCGGATCCAGGCGGCGCTGACCGACGAATGGGCGCTCAACGTCACCTATAAATACGATCGCGGCGAAACCCGCATGTCGCTGAAGAAGGCCGCGCAAGCGCGCGCGTTGGGCGAGCAGGTCGGCGATTGCGTCGACTGCAACCAGTGCGTCGCGGTGTGCCCGACCGGCATCGACATTCGCAACGGGCCGCAGCTCGACTGCATCCAGTGCGGGCTGTGCATCGACGCCTGCGACAACGTCATGACCAAGATCGGCCGGCCGACCCGTCTGATCGGCTATGATAACGACATCAACATCCATCGCCGGATGGAGGGCAAGCCCGAGGTCTTCAAGCCGCTGCGCGCCCGAACTGTGGTGTATTCGGGGCTGATCGCCTCGATCGGCGCCATCATGCTGTATACCCTGCTGAACCGCAGCCTGCTCGACCTCAACGTGCTGCACGATCGCAACCCGGTCGCGGTGCGGCTCAGCGACGGCTCGATCCGCAACGGCTACACCGTCCGCTTCCTCAACAAGCGCGGCTTCGACCGCGTCGTCGCGGTCGACGTCGTCGGCCCGCCGAATGCGGTGATCCACGTCGTCGGCACCGACTCGATCACCCCCGATCGGCCGATGATCATCCTCGCCCGCGACACCACCACCGAGCTGCGCGTGCTGGTGGACTCCAACTCCAATCAAGAGCTCGCCAAGTCCACGCCGGTGACCTTCCACGTCACCGACATCGGCCTCGGCGAGGTCGCCACCGCCAAGGACGTCTTCGTCACGCCCTGACCTGCAACCGGAGCCGTTCCATGAGCCCATCGATCTCAAAGCCGCGACAATTGACCGGCAAGGTCGTGCTCGCCATGCTGGTGACGTTCTTCGGCGTGGTGTTCGGCGTCAACGCGCTGATGATGACGCTGGCGATCAAGACGCTGCCCGGCACCGAGGTCGACAGCGCCTATGCGGCGAGTCTCGCTTATGAGAGCGAGATCGCCGCAGCGCGAGATCAGGACAAGCGCGGCTGGAGGGTCGACGCACATGTGGAACGAAAGCCGGACGGGCAGGCCGCGCTGCGGGTCGAGGCTCGCGACAAGGCCGGACTACCGCTAGCCGGGATGAAATTCTTCGGCCGGCTCGAGCGTCCGTCCGACAAGCGCTTTGATCGCGAGATCGTGCTCGCGGAGGTCGGCGCCGGCGTCTATCGTGGAGATGCGAGCGGCGTGCTGCCTGGCCGCTGGGAGCTGGTCCTCGAAGGCGATCAGGACGGCATCCGCATGTTCCTGTCGAAAAATCGCCTGGAGCTGAACTGATCAGTCATCGGGGCGGGGATCAAAAGGTCGCTGCATGTTGCTGACGCGGGATTTCTCTCACTACGTCAAGGAAGTCGATCAGCAGATCGCGCATCTCGATCTAGCGGTCGAAGGCGTGAGCTGCGCCGGCTGCATGGCGAAGATCGAGCGCGGCCTGTCCGCCATTCCCGATGTGACGCTGGCGCGCGTCAACCTCACCGACCGCCGCCTCGCGGTGGAGTGGAAGAAGGGCGCGCTGGAGCCGGCGCTGTTCATCGATCGGCTCGCCGAGCTCGGCTACAAGGCCTATCCTTACGAGCCCGTCCGCGCCGAAGTCGAAGAGGCCGAGCGGTCGAAGTTTCTGCTGCGCTGCCTCGGCGTCGCCGCCTTCGCGATGATGAACGTGATGATGCTGTCGGTGCCAGTGTGGGTCGGCGGCGATCTCAGCCCGGAAGCGCGCGATTTCTTCCACTGGTTGTCGGCGCTGGTCGTGCTTCCCTGCGCGGCTTATGCGGGCCAGCCGTTCTTCCAGTCGGCGTGGCGCGCGCTGAAGGCGCGCAGCGTCAACATGGACGTGCCGATCTCGATCGGCGTGGTGCTCGCGCTCGGGATGTCGCTGGTCGAGACTATCCATCACGCCGAGCACACCTATTTCGACGCGGCCATCATGCTGATCACATTCCTTCTGGCGGGGCGCTTCCTCGACCAGAAGATGCGCCAGCGGACCCGCGCGGTGGCCGGTAATCTCGCCGCGCTGAAGGCCGAGACCGCGACCAAGTTCGTCGGTCCGGACGAAATCAGCGAAGTGCCGATCGCCGCGGTGCGAACCGGCGACATCGTGCTGTTGCGTCCGGGCGAGCGTTGCGCCGTCGACGGCAGCGTCGTCGAGGGCCGCTCCGAGATCGACCAGAGCCTGATCACCGGCGAGACGCTGTATGTAAAGGCCGAGCGCGGCACCCAAGTCTATGCCGGCACGCTGAACATCTCCGGCACGCTGCGGGTCCGCGTCGCGGCGGCGGCCGAAGGCACGCTGCTGTCGGAGATCACGCGGCTGCTCGACCACGCACTGCAGGCGCGTTCGCGCTACGTTCAGCTCGCCGACCGCGCCTCGCAGTATTATGCGCCGGTGGTGCACGCCACCGCGCTGCTCACCGTGATCGGCTGGGTGCTGGCCGGCGCGAGCTGGCACGACGCCATCGTCATCGGCATCGCCGTGCTGATCATCACCTGCCCCTGCGCGCTCGGGCTCGCGATTCCGGCGGTGCAAACCGTGGCGTCCGGGGCGATGTTCCGCGCCGGCGTGCTGCTCAACGCCGGCGACGCGATCGAGCGCGCCGCCGCCGTCGACACCATCGTGTTCGACAAGACCGGCACCCTGACATTGCCCGAACTCGACGTCGTCAACGCCGCGAGCGTCCCCGACGAGGTGTTTCAGCTTGCCGGACGACTGGCGCTCGCCAGTCATCATCCGGTCGCAGCCGCGGTGGCGCGTGCGGCCCAGGCGAGGTCGCCGATCCCCGGCGTGACCGAGGAGCCCGGTCGCGGCGTGCGCGCCATGTTCGAAGGCGAGGAGTTGCGACTGGGTAGTCCGGCGTTTTGCGGCGCAGATTTCCAGGCCAACGCCATCCTGAGCGAAGATCCGGAAGTCTCGGTCGTCGCGTTCAGCCGCGGCGATCAGCGCACGGTGTTCGCTGTCCGGCAGTTGCTGCGGCCCGACGCCGCGAGGACGATCGACGCGCTGACGAACCGCGGCATCAGCGTCGAATTGCTGTCCGGCGATCGCGAGCCGGCGGTGCGGCACGCAGCCGACGCACTCGGCGTCAGCGCATGGCGCGCCGGCGTCACGCCGGCCGAGAAGATCGCCCATATCGAGGCGCTGAAGCGCCAGGGCCGCGTGGTGATGATGGTCGGCGACGGCATGAACGACGCGCCGTCGCTCGCCGCCGCGCATGTGTCGATGTCGCCGATCAGCGCCTCGCATCTCAGCCAGGCGACCGCCGATCTGGTGTTCCTCGGCAAGGAACTGGCGCCGGTGTTGGCAGCGGTCGATTACTCGCGCAAGGCGATGGCGGTGATGCGGGAGAATCTGGGGCTGGCGATCGGCTACAACATTCTCGCGGTGCCGATCGCGATCGCCGGCCTCGCAACGCCGCTGATCGCCGCGCTGGCGATGTCGGGCTCGTCGATCCTGGTGATGCTGAATGCGATGCGCGCCCGTCGGGTCCGCCTGGGAGGTGCGTCATGGAAGTGATGGTGATTCTGGTGCCGCTGGCGTTGACGCTCGGGCTGGTCGGGCTGGCCGCGTTTCTGTGGTCGCTGAAGAGCGGCCAGTACGATGATCTCGACGGCGCCGCGTGGCGCGCCATTTCCGACGACGATCAGCCGCCGCGGCCGCCGCCCGCCAAGGATCGGGTCTGAGAGAGCGAGACGATTATGGCGATGCTCACCTACGACGATCACCCGATCGACGCCCTGATCGGTCCGGCCGCGTCAGCGGAGCAGCGTGCCGAGACCGCGCCGGACGACGACGTCGAGGAGCGATGGCTGCAATCGCTGCCGCTGCCGCGCCGGCTGTTCGCGCGGTTCTATCGGGCTTTGCGTAAGCTGCAGCCGATGTTCCCGCCGATGTCCTGTTGCTGACGCGCGCCGGCAAAGCGTCGCGCCGGCAAAGCGCCGAGCCGATTTCATTCTGCTGATACAGTCCGCGGCTATCAGGCCGGCTTAGCGTCGCACGCGAATCGCCTACCTCGAATCAACGAGCCGCCATGTCCCAGCCTCCCGCGTCCAAAGCCTTCATCATCGAAGTGAATTCGCGCGCCGCCGGCATCGTCGTCCGCGACGGCCGCGGCTTTCGCTTCCACGCAGCCACCGACGATTTCACCGGACTGGAGGGGCGGGGATTTCGCTCGCCAGGCGACGCCCAAAAGGCGGTGCTGCGTCTGATCGAGAGCCTGCCGGGCGGCCGAAGCCTCAAGCTGGGCGCGGCCTGACGGCGCACCCGCTTTGGTCGAAGCAGGACGCGGCCGCCGATCTGGTCGAAACCGACTTGCGTGAAAAAATGTTCCAACTATGATGGAGATTGACGCTTCATTTGGAAGAATGTTCTACTATGACCGATATCGAGACTCCCATCGCCGAGAACAATCGCCGCCTCGATGCGATTGACCGCAAAATTCTGACGGTTCTCCAACAGGATGCCTCGCTCTCCGTGGCCGAAATAGGCGACCGCGTTGGCTTGTCGTCGACGCCATGCTGGAAGCGAATTCAGCGGCTCGAGGCCGATGGCGTGATCACGCGGCGGGTGGCGTTGGTCGATCAGGACAAGATCGGGCTCGGCCTGTCGGTGTTCGTTTCGATCGAGAGCGGCGACCATTCCGAGGCCTGGCTGAAGACCTTCGCCGACGCCGTTAGCGCGCTGCCGGAAGTGATCGAATTCTATCGGATGGCCGGTGACGTCGACTACATGCTGCGCGTCGTCGTCGCCGATATGCGCGCCTACGATATCTTCTATAAGCGGTTGATCAGCACGGTGGCGCTGAAGAACGTCACCTCGCGCTTTGCGATGGAGAAAATTAAATCGGTGACCGCGCTGCCGGTGCCGCCGCTGAGCGCCGCTTGATCGTCAGCCGATCAGGCATCGGTGGGTTTGGCGACCCAGCGCAACCGAGGCGCATTGCCGCCGGCGGATGCAGGTCGTTCGTGGGAAGTTGCGAACTCGCCACGACAATTCGGCCGAAGTTCGGTCGCTAACACGTTGCATATCAGAGTACCCGAATAGTGGATGCCGATTTTCGGGTGAGCGCCCTGCTTGAGATCAGGCTTGGGTGCCGCCCAACTGACGACAGCTTCAATCACAACAGAGCGTCAAGTCGACTAAAAAATGCCGAGAATATGCGCTGCACAACGCAACACGTCGCTGCTTGTTCCCGCCATCGATCGAACCATTTTCGCGGCTGGCCCCTAGGCAGTCTGTTCCGGTTCACTTACAAAACTGGAAGAGAAATGGATTGATATGACCGAAGGCATCGCGAAATCCCCTACCGGCATTGAAGGTTTCGACGAACTGACGCTCGGCGGATTGCCGTCGGGGCGTCCCAGCCTGGTGTGCGGATCGGCTGGCTGCGGCAAGACCCTGTTCGCGTCCACCTTCCTCATCAACGGCGCACGGCTGTATGGCGAGCCGGGCGTGTTCGTCACTTTCGAGGAGCGTCCGGTCGACATCGTCGACAACGTGCAGTCGCTCGGCTTCGACCTCCAGGAGTTGATCGATCAATCGAGAGTTTTCATCGAGCACATCGCGCTCGATCCGAGCGAGATCGCCGAGGTCGGCGACTACGATCTCGAGGCGCTGTTCCTCCGGCTCGAATACGCCGTCGACCAGATCGGCGCCAAGCGGATCGTGCTCGATACGATAGAGAGCCTGTTCTCGGCGTTTTCCAATCCCGCCGTGCTTCGCGCCGAAATCCGCCGGCTGTTCGACTGGCTGAAGCAGAAGGGGCTGACCGCCGTTATCACCGGCGAACGCGGCGACGGCACATTGACCCGCCAGGGGCTGGAGGAATACGTCTCCGACTGCGTGATTCTGCTCGACCACCGCGTCGACCAACAGATTTCGACGCGGCGGTTGCGTATCGTCAAATATCGCGGCACCGCGCACGGCACCAACGAGTATCCGTTCCTGATCGACGAAGACGGCTTCAGCGTGCTGCCGGTGTCGTCGCTCGGGCTTACGCACCAGGTATTCGAGGAGCGGATCTCGACCGGCGTCAGGGACCTCGACCGGATGCTGACCGGCGGCGGCTTCTATCGCGGCAACAGCGTCCTCGTCAGCGGCGTGGCCGGATCCGGCAAGAGCTCGCTCTCCTGCATGATGGCCGACGCAGCCTGCCGCCGTGGCGAGAAGGCGCTGTATATGTCCTTCGAGGAGTCCGAGGCCCAGACCGCGCGGAACATGAAATCGGTCGGCACCGATCTCGGGCCATGGCTTGCGAGCGGTCAATTGCGCTACATCGCGGCGCGGCCGACCTTCTACAGCCTGGAAATGCATTTAGCCGTGATCCTGCGCGAGGTCACGCGGTTCAAACCCGATGTCGTCGTGCTTGACCCGATCTCGGCGTTCCTCGGAACCGGCCAGATCGGCGAAGTGCAGGCGATGTTGCTGCGGATCGTCGATTACCTGAAATCGAACGGCATCACCGGCGTGTTCACCCATCTCGCCCACGGCCAGGAAACTCAGACCGACGCCGGGCTGTCGTCGCTGATGGACGCCTGGATCTTGCTGTTGAATCGCGAAGCCCACGGCGAGTTCAATCGCGAGCTTTATCTGCTGAAGGCGCGCGGCATTTCGCATTCAAATCAGGTCCGCGAATTCGTGATGTCCGACAACGGCATCCATTTGCTCGAGCCATATCTCGGAGAGGGCGGCGCGTTGACCGGCTCGGCGCGGCGCAGCGCGGAGGCGCGGGCGCATCGCGCGGAAATCGAGCGCCAGGCCGAGGTGGCGCGCGTTCAGGGCGAGATCGCCCAGCGTCGCTCCCGCGCTCTGGCGCAGATCGAGGCTTTGCAAGCCGAGATCGATGCCGACGAGTCCGAGCTGCGGCGGTTGGCGGAGATCGAGGACAGACACGTCAGGCAGACCGCAATCGACTCGGACACATTGGCGCGGAGCAGGGGCATCGATCACGCTCCGCGCACGAAGTAGGAATCTGATATGGCCGACCCGATCAAGCTCGTTCTCTACGTCGCCGGCGAAACGCCGAAATCGCTCGCAGCGATTCGGAACCTGGAAAAGATCTGCGCCGAGCATCTCGCCGGCAAGTACAAGGTCGAGGTGGTCGACCTGAAGAAATCGCCGCAGCTCGCGCGCGAGCACGGCATCGTTGCGATCCCGACGCTGGTGAAGGAACTGCCGGTTCCGATTCGCAAGATCATCGGCGATCTGTCCGACACGCCGAAGGTGCTGGTGCATCTTTCGGTCGAGGGATCCTGACGATGGGCTCGGCGGTCGCGGCGCTGAGCAGGGAAGAACTCGAAGCCAGACTGGAGGAAGCGGAAGATACGCTGCGTGCGATCCGGGAAGGCGAAATCGACGCGCTGGTGGTCAAGGGCGGCGGCGCCGAGCAGGTCTTCACACTCGAAGGTGGCGGCCAGTCGTACCGCACATTTATGGAAGCGATGGACGTCGGCGCCGCGGCGTTCGACGGCGAGGGCCAACTCCTCTACGCCAATCATGCGCTATGCGCGCTGCTCGATCAGCCGCCCGGCTCGCTGACCGGGACCGCGCTGGTCGGACTGCTCGATGCCGTCAACCAGGCCAAATTCCGGCGGTTGCTGACGCAGGCGATGAGCGAGCGGCAGTCGGGTGAAATCCATTTGCGCGCGGGCAACGTCGAACGCAGCATCCTGCTCGCGGGGACGCCGCTGGAATTCGGAGTCGTCCACGGCGCCGCGATCACCTTCACCGATATCAGCGAGCGCGAGCAAGCCGCGGCCGCCAGAGAATCCGAACGTCTGGCGCGGGCGATCCTCGCTTCCGCCAACGAGGCGGTGATCGTCTGCGACCGCGCCGGCAGGGTCACGCATCTCAATGGCGCCGCGACCCGGATCTGCGCCGAGTCGCCGGTCGGGCTGTTGTTCTCTGACGCGATCGAGCTGACCTTCACCGAGGCCTCCGGGCTGATGAGCGGCAGCGACATCGTCACGATGGCGGCGTCCGGGATGCCGGTTCAAGGTCTGGAGGCTGCGGTGCGCACGCCGTCGGCCTCCGTCACCGACGTGCTGATCAGCGCCGCGCCGCTGGTCGTATCCGGCGAACGCACCCAGGGCTGCGTCGTCACGCTGATCAACCTGTCGCAGCGCAAGGCCGCCGAGCGCCACCAGGCGCTGCTGATGGGCGAACTCGACCACCGCGTCAAGAATACCCTGGCGATGGTGATGGCGATCTGCGCGCGCACCGCCGCGCACGAGCGCACCATCGAGGATTTTCAGAGATCCTTCTCAGGCCGGATCCAGGCGCTGGCCGCGACCCACACGTTGTTGTCGAACTCATCGTGGCAAAATCTACAGATCAAGGACGTGCTCGGCGCCGAGCTTGCACCATTCGCGTCGCTGTCGAGCGGCCGGATCGTCACCGAGGGACTCGACATCACCGTCGACGCCAAGACCGCGGTGTCGCTCGGTCTGGTGTTTCACGAACTGACCACCAACGCGGTGAAATACGGCGCGCTCTCGGTGCCCGGAGGCAAGATCGCCGTGCGGCAAGTCGGCCGGTCGGACGACGGCGCGCTGATGATCGAATGGCAGGAGCACGATGGCCCGCTGGTGACGCCGCCGGAGTCGTCCGGATTCGGCCAGGCGCTGATCTCGCGCAGTCTCGGCAGCGGCGGCGCCACACTGGAGTTTCGCCCCACCGGGGTGATCTGTAAAATCGCGATCCCGCGCTAAGGACATTTCACGACTGACGCGTTCACGACTGGCGTATCGCCCCTCGCCAGCATTCGCGGGCGGTTCGTCGCGGCGTCATGGCTGGCCAAGGTCACCAGCACTACCGCAGGGATTATCTGCGCGCGCTGGCCCAGCGCGTCGAGGTTGACGCCCAGGAGCTTCGCACCATGGGGTTGAAAAGCGAACTGCTGCGCACGCTGGTCGCCGCTTCAAGCAGGAAATCGGCGGTTTTCGGTGTTCATAGTTCTGTACTGAAATGGCGCACCCGACACGATTCGAACGTGTGACCTTTGCCTTCGGAGGGTTTCGCTAACCCTATGGATTTGATGACCGCGGTGAGGATCATGATTGATTTGGTGCGCTATTTCAGTAGGTTTAGCAAGGACCGGCTAGGCAACGCTCAACCGTGAATTTGCGCCGGTTTCCAATTTTTTGGTGACTGTGTGGTGACTCCGGCCGATGCCCAAGTTGACGAAACGCATTGTCGAAGCCGCTGAGCCGAAGGAAAAGGCGTACTTCATCTGGTGCAGCGACCTGCCCGGATTCGGTGTTCGCGTCTGGCCGTCCGGCAAGCGCATCTATTATGCCGACTACCGAAACAAGTCCGGTGGCCGCAAGCGCATGACGATCGGCCTGCATGGCAAGCTGATGACTGAAGAGGCGCGCAAGCTGGCGGTGATCACGCTGGGCGACGTGCTGCGCGGTGAGGATCCAGCCCTTGACCGTGCGACGCGGCGCAAGTCGCTCACGGTGGCGCAATTGTGCGATGACTATATCGCGGCAGCCGAGAAGGGTTTGATCATGGGCAAGCGCCAGTTGCCCAAGAAATCTAGCACGCTGGGCGTCGACCGCGGGCGCATCAATCGGCACATAAAGCCGTTGCTCGGCTCGAAGCTGGTGCGCGACATCACCCTGGCCGACGTCAACAAGTTCATCCGCGACGTGACGACGGGCAAGACGGCGACCGTCGTGAAGACGAAGAAACGCGGCAAGGCGGTGGTTGAGGGCGGCGCTGGTACGGCCGCGCGCACCGCGGGCTTGTTCGGTGGCATCCTCAGCTACGCGGTGAGCGAAGGCGTCATTGCGATCAATCCCGCGCGCGGCGCGAAGCGTCAGGCCGACAAGCCGCGCAATCGTCGTCTCACACCGGAAGAGTATCGTCGACTCGGTAAGGCGCTGCAGGCGGCCGACGACGAGGGTGAACCGGAACAGGGCATCACTGGCGTATGGTTGCTGGCGCTGACCGGCTGCCGTGTGAGCGAAATCAACGGGCTTCGGCTTGAGGAAATCGACTTGAGCGGTTCCTGCCTTCGCCTGCAGGACAGCAAAGAAGGCGCATCGGTCAGGCCGCTGGGCTCGCCGGCCACCGCCGTGATCAAGCGCCATGTCGGCAAGCGCGGTTCGCCGTATCTGCTACCAGCCGAACGGCGTGAAGGTGCCTATGGCAGCATGCCGCGTGCGATCGAACGGATTATGGAGCGTGCCAAGCTGACCGGCGTCACTGCGCACACGCTGCGGCATTCCTTCGCCTCGGTGGCCGGCGACCTCGGCTTCACTGAGATCACGATCGGCGCGATGCTGGGCCACGCGGCCGGCTCGGTGACGGGCAACTACGTGCATCACCTCGATAGCGTGCTGATCGCCGCGGCCGACAAGGTGGCGCGCGCCATCCACGGCTATATGACGTGCGAAGTCGGCAAGGTGGTGCAGTTGCCGGGCAGGCGAGCGCGCTAACCGCGCTTGAAGCACGCCAAGGCCTGCCGGCCTTCATCGCGAACGCCAAGCGTGATGCCGTTATAGCCGCCGTCAGATATGGCTGAGCGAACGTCATCAACCGACAAGCCGAGATCGTGCGCGATCTCATAGAAGTGGTACTGCTGAATTTCGCTCGGATTGTTCGCCATCAGCGTGTTGACGTGATCGGCCACGCGGTGCGCCATAGCGTTGAACGCTGCCGTCTTCCGGCGCAGCGCTTCCTTGCTGCCGCGATAGTTCTTCAAGTGCGGTGTGAGCGGGATATTCGCCATCGTCCGTCTTCCTCAACCTGCCGGCAGCAACGCCTATTCATTGTCGTGCGGCACGCGCTCTTCGACGACGAGGGCAACATAATCCTCATTGTGCCGGTGATGGGCGAACGCAACACGACCTTGCGCGCGCCATTTCAGTGCGGGGATACATCGAAAATGCGGGTTACAGGTGTTACAGGTGTTACGCCTCAGCCAAGCCATTGAAAACGTAGGGCACAAATCCGTGCCGGGCTTGTAACACCCTCAAATCGACGACGGGTTACGGGTGTTACAGCGGCATGTGGAACGTGCGCACAGGCGCGCCGAAGCGCCCCGAAAGGTGTGGACAAAATTAACCAAATCAGGGTGAGATAGGGGCGGAGCGTGGAAACTCCCGCCGACAGCCCTTGCCGGGGCTTGGTTGGCACCAAGGCGATGGCGGGGCGATCCTTGCCGGGATCAAACATGCCATCGATTTAGAACGCGCTGGTCAACCGCCAGCGTGAACGGCAGCACTATGCCGGGCAGGCGGCGGTTATACAAGACCCGAAAGGGGAAGACCGTCGCGCGTCATCCTTGGTGGCGTTTCCAACTGTTCCCGGCGCCAGTGACGACCCGCTGGCAACCGGCCGTGGAAAGCCGTTATCCCAAGGACTACCAAAATGACGATCGAAAAGACGATGCGCGCACCCGCGCGCGAAGCTGCCGACATGTCGTCGGCCGCGGCTGCATCCGCACGGATCAAGACCCGCCGACGCGCGGTGGTGAAGCCGCCAGCGCCCGCGCTGCCAAAGCTACATCGATCCGGCCACCTTCCCCGATCTCTACTGCTTGAAGCTCGAAGGGGACTGTCTCGACCCGGTGATCCCGCACGCCGCGGCGGTGATGATGCAGAAATCGGAGCCGTGGGGCGCCGGTGATTTTGTCACCATCTGGTTTCGCCCCGAACTGCTGAAACCCGGCATGTGCCAGTCGTGGATCAAAAAGGTCACGCTCAACATGCCGCCCTGGGTGAAGGGCTTCCCTTACAACGATCACCCGCAGTCCGAAGTGAAGGCGATCCTGATCGTCGAACAACTGAATCCGCGGCAGTGCTACCGCATTTCCTGCGATGCAATTCAGGCGATCCACAAGGTCATCAAGTTCGCGCCCGGCGTCGGCAAGGTCGGCGGCAGCGTCAACAGCAATGACTTCCGTCCGATCGGCGGGGTGTCAGCATGACATTGCTACGCCCCATGTTTCCGCCGCGCCGCGGCGATGACGAACCGAGGACTACCGCAGCAGGCGAAGGCGCGCGCATCGTCATGCTGCACCCGCCGCAGAAGTCCTGCTTCGACCTCTATCCGCTGGTGTTCTTTGATCGCCAGCACGAACGGCGGTTCTGGTGCGTTGAGCCGACGGGCGATTACGGCACCGACTGTGAGGCGGGGCGGGCGCTTGGACTCGCCTTTCTCCAATCGTGCGATCGCACCCACGGCTGGTGCGCACTGTTGGGCTGGATCGTTGCCGACATGATCAGCGCGGGGAAGCCCGCCACCGTGCATCAAAGCAACGGGCTGATCGTCGGGTTCATGTCGGTGCTCAGCACGGCCATCGCGGCCGGCGCGAGCATCGTCACCGACATGGAGGGAGCGTGACCGCACTCCCGCGCGACAAAGCCCAGATGGCCGGTGAGACGCGCGCCCGGCTGGCGGCGGAAGAGCGTGAGCGGGCAGCCCTGATCCGGGCTGAGCGTGCCGAGCAAGCCGAGCGAAGCCTGACGGCCGCACTCGACCGCGCGCATCGGGAACTTGACCGGCTCAAGGCCGAACTCGCTTCCCGCGGCGAGTAAGCCCCAGCCCGTCGGCTTCGGCCGGCGGGCATTTCCATTTCGAGCAAACCCAAGCAATCACGGGTAAAAATAAAATCACGCGCCGCGTTATTTGAACTTGAAGTCGGATAACGACGTGTTACGTTGTTTGCGGAACAGAGGGCGCGATTCGTGCTGGATCGAGACAAGGTGCTGAACTGGTGGACGGGGCGGGTTTCCGACGCCGATCTTGGCGAATGGACGGGCATGGCTCCCCGTGCGGTCGCGATCGTGCTCAACCTGCCGCACATGCGTGCCGGCGTCGTCGGCGGTGGCCGCGGCAGCCGCCACACCCGCCGCGTCGATCCGAAGACCCGCAATGCCGTCGCCATCGTCCACGCGCTCAGCGAAACCGGGATGGCGTTGGAGCTCGCGGCCAACATCATCGCCGCCACGCCGGTGATCGCTTCCACGCCGACGCAGGTGGTGGATTGGAGCGCGGCCCTGGCCGGTGTTCGATCGCTGCCCATGGTCGATCCGAAAGGCAACTGGCTCCCGACGGACGTGGTGCCTTGGCATGTGTGGGAACACTTTGTCTTCCCCTGCTACAGCACCGACAAGCCAAATCCCGGCCCCGGCGACATTCTCCAAGTGCCGTTTCAGCAGTTCACGCCGAACGAGTCCGGCATCATGTCGGTGGACCGGTCGGCGCACGGCTTACCGAACCTCGAATTGAAGTCGCTCACCGATAGCCCGGTCTATGCCGGCGAGATCGACCCGCTTGGCCTCTACACCTACGAGAACTATCAGGCAGAGGCGCTTCCGCGCTTCGACGATCATATCCTGATCGTCAACGGGCGCTGGGTGTTCATTAAGAGCCCCGAGCCGAGCCCGATGGAGGCCATGCAGCAATTCATGGCCGGCGAGTTCAACAAGGGCAAGCCGATCGAATTCGACTTCGATCCAGTGTCGGCGATCGAGGCCGACAAGAAGACGGTTCGGGTGATCGGCTGGGGCCGCGACGAAGAAGAGCAAGAGCGCGCTCGCTATCACCTGAAACACTTCGATAGCTTGCTGGACGTGAACATTACCTTGGCGGTGCGGAAGATGAAGCGCCGCGCCTACGGCCTTCCCGTCGGCAAGCCGGGGTCCCTGGTGTCGTGGGCCGACCGCGTGAAGGTGGCGCAGCGCTACACGCCGCCGAAGCCGCTGGTGATCGACGTGGCTGCCGAACTCCAAGAAATGGAAGACGAGATTTGGACGATCGACGCCGACGGCAATCGCGTTCGTGTCGGTCTGTCGAAAGAGGAAACCGACGAGTTCGAAGTCCTTGAGAAGCGGAACTTGGAATATCTGGCAAGTGATACCGCGTTCCCGTGGCCGTCGGTGGAATCCATGCGCACCGAAAGAAAGAGGTGGCTTGAACTTCACGACAAGCAACACCGTGCGCGAATGCTCCGCGCACACCTTTTAAAGTCGAAGGAGTAGCTGCCGCTGATCGCGGCAAACGAAACGGCGGAGACGTTAGGAGAGAAAATGACTGAGCCTGTGCAATCCGCCCCTTCGGCGGAAACGGAGGTGGCTTACCTGGCGAAACTCAGGTCACGGCCGCGACTGCGACGTGAGCAAGCGAGGGATTACCTTGAGCTTGCCCATAACTACAGCGTGACCAAAGCTACGATGGCGAAGTGGAAGGTCATCGGCGGTGGTCCCGACATCGAATACATCAACGGGACGCCGTTCTATCGCCCTGCCGCTCTTGATGCCTGGATTGCAAAGAAGCTGCAAGGGGCGGCGTAGTGAAAGGTATCGACTTCACCGGCATCAACTCGGCTGCCTTAAGCGCGCTGCCGTCGCTGTTGTCGCGATGGTTGCCGGACGGCCACCGCGAGGGCCACGAATGGGTTGCTCGCAACCCGCGCCGCGCCGATCGCCGCGCCGGATCGTTCCGGGTGAACATGAGAACCGGTAAGTGGGCCGACTTCGCCACCGACGACAAGGGCGGCGATGTGGTGTCGCTCGCCGCGTATCTCGCCGGCACCGGCCAAGCCGAGGCCGCGCGCAACCTTGCTGACATGCTGGGAGTGCGCGCATGAACAAGATGTTCGCACCGCTCACGGCCGAAGAGAAAGCCACCGCGAAGGAAGCCCCGAAGTCGGGCGGCAAGACGCCGATCGTGCCGGTGCCTGCCGACGCCGCGCCGTTCGCCTTCAAGCATCCGAAGTATGGTGAGCCGTCCCGGTGCTGGCCGTACCATGACGCCGACGGCCAGCTTGTCGGTTACGTGTGTCGCTGGGACTTCACCGACGCCGACGGCAAGCCTGACAAGGAAATCCTGCCGGTCACCTATTGCGATCTCGGCAACGGTAAGCGCGGCTGGCGCTCCAAGGGCATCCCGTCGCCCCGGCCGTTGTTCGGTCTGCCGGACGTGCTCGCCCGCCCCGACGCGGTGGTGATCATCTGCGAGGGCGAGAAGGCCCGCGATGCCGCCGCGGTGCTGTTTCCCGACATGGTGGCGACGACGCCGGCACACGGCGCGAAAAGCCCGCACCTCACCGACTTCGATCCGTGCTCCGGCCGCACGGTGCTGATCGCCACCGACTTCGACGAGCCGGGCAGAAAGAACGACAAGGGCAAGCCTCTGCACCCAGGGCAGGACTTTGGAGACAAGGTTTGCGAGCTGGTGCGCGATGCCGGTGCGGCTCGCGTACTGCATCTTCATCCCGGTCGGCTTGGTGCATGGCGGTGGATCAATGGTGAAAAGGTTCTGCGCGGTGAAGCGATGCCGGACGGCTGGGATTTGGCCGACGCCATCGAAGAGGGCTGGACGGCGGATGAGGTTGCCAAGCTTCACGACGATCCCGCCTTCCTGCCGTCCTACATGGACGAGGACGAGCGCAAGGCGGCACGTTCATTCGTCGGTGGTGACGGCGACGACGACGGCGATGATGAAGACCTGAGCGGCCCGCCTTTCCGCGTCGTGTGGAATGGCGTCGAAAAGCGGATCGAGCGCACCGACAAGGAAACCGGCCGCGTCACTCACGAATGGAAGTGGTTCTGTTCGCACCTTGAGATCGGTGCCCACACCCGCAGTCAGGACAACGAAGACTGGGGTCGGTTGCTGCACATTACCGACGAAGATGATCGCGAAAAGTATTGGGCAATGCCCATGGCGATGCTGGCCGGTGACGGTGCGACATACCGTGAGCGTCTTCTGTCTCTCGGCTTGATCATGGCGCCGGGCAGGTTCGCTCGCGAAGCGCTGCACGAATACATCAGCATGGCACGGCCAGCGTTCAAAGCGCGGTGTGTCAACCGCGTCGGCTGGCATCAGCGCTCTTTCACATTCCCTGCAACGACCGTGGAGCGCCATCAGCATGGGTGAGCAAGTTATCTTTCAGGCCAATGGCGCGGTGGATCACGCGCTTCGCGAAGCCGGCACGATCGAGGGCTGGCAGGAACATGTCGGCCGGTACTGCGTCGGCAACTCCCGTCTGTTGCTGGCGCTGTCCACCGCGTTCGCCGCGCCGCTGTTGTACCCGACGACTTCGGAAAGCGGTGGATTCCACTTCCGTGGTGCATCGTCCACCGGCAAGAGCACCGCACTTGTCGTCGCCGGTTCGGTGTGGGGCGGTGGTGGAATCCGTGGCTATGTGCGGACGTGGCGCGCAACCTCGAACGGCCTTGAGGGCGTCGCAGCAATGCACTGCGACTGTCTTTTGTGCCTGGATGAAATGGGACAGGTGGACGGCCGCGATGCCGGCCAAATCGCCTACATGCTGGCGAACGGCGTCGGCAAGTCGAGGGCGAACCGCAATGGCGAAGCCCGGCCACCGGCAGAATGGCGCTTGCTGTTCCTATCGAGCGGCGAACTGAGTCTTGCCGACAAGATCGCGGAAGACGGCCGCGGTCGACGTGCTGCCGCCGGTCAACAGGTTCGCATCGTCGATATTGCAGCCGATGCCGGCGCGGGCTTCGGCCTGTTCGAAAACATCCACGGCTTCCCGTCGGCCGACGCCTTCGCGCGCCATCTTAAATCGGCATCCGCCGAACACTACGGGCATCCGTCCCGCAAGTTCATGCAGACGCTGGTAGACAACTTCGATGCCATCGCGCCGGCCGTGAAGAGCTACGTCGATCAATTCCTGACCGAATACTGCCCGCCCAATGCCGACGGGCAGGTGAGCCGTGTGGCGGCGCGCTTCGGCCTTGTCGCTGCCGGTGGTGAAATGGCGCGCACGGCGGGCATTCTGCCCTGGCCGGACGGTGAAGCCACCAAGGGCGCGGCGCGGTGCTTCAAGGATTGGCTGGCCGCGCGCGGTGGTGTTGAGCCTGCCGAAGAGCGTGAGGCGATCGCGGCGGTGCGGCGCTTTATCGAGGCGCACGGCAGTTCGCGGTTCGAAGCCATGGGCGAGCTCGCGCCGAAGGACGCCAGCGGCTTCAAGATCGACCAGCGCATTCCGAACCGCGTCGGCTTCCGACGAAAGGTCAGCGGCGGTGAAGGGATTGAATATCTGGTGCTGCCAGAGGGATGGAAGAGCGAAGTGTGCGTTGGCTTCGACGCCACGGCGGTCGCGAAGGCGCTGCACTCACGCGGGATGTTGCACGCGGCGAACGACGGCAAGCTGGCGCGGCTGGAAAGGCTGCCCGGCTTTCAGAACCCCACGCGCGTCTATTCGATTTCCACGGCCACGCTGATGGGCGATGCGTAATGCTGAACACGTCCGTCTTCTCAGCCTTCGGCGTAACACCTGTAACCCCGGCATCGGCCACGGGTGTTACAAATCCGATCGCTGAAAACGACGAGAGATTTCAATGTCTTGCCCATTCTGTAACACCTGTAACCCGTGTAACCCCTGAAAACGATAAAGGCTGGGACGAAGAGGACTGGCAGGCCGCATTCGATGAGCGTGCCGCCATCCTCGAATACGACGCCGGTATGTCCCGCCCGGCCGCTGAGGCGATGGCCCGGCGCGAGATCGACGAACAGCGGAGGCAGGCGGCGTGAGTGATCTCGACAAGGCACACAAGGCGATCCGCGCGGCGGCCGCCAAGCTTGAGCGCGAAGGCGTCGATATCGATTCCATCTGCGATGCGCTATTGGTCGCCGGCATCAACGGCGCGGTGCACATCGCAACGAAAGAGACGATCGTGAGTTGGTTGGAAAGGTGCGCAGCGCTTTGTACGCGCTGGGCAGAAAGTCACCGGCAGGCTGAATTGACCTGCTTACCTCTTCAAACAAACCCTTAGAAAATCGCAGCAAAGCCGCGCTTTGCTTTTTTAGTTCGGCTCAGAAACGCTGATAACACTGGCGTTTCTACAATCTTCCGCCATTCACTTTACGAGGCAGGAAGATTGAATGTTCGAACGTCTGCGAAACCTCTTTGGCGCTGAGCGCAAAGCACTAGATCAATCATCGTCGGCATGGGCCGCGTTGGTTGATACTGGCGCGCGTAGTGCTGCCGGCATCAACGTCTCGCCCCATCTTGCGCTCGAATGTCAGCCGGTGAAGATCGGTGTGCAGGTTCGATGCGACACGCTCAGCATCCTTGGTCTTCATCTCTATAAGCGCGATGGCAAGGCCCGCGCCGAAGACAATCCGCTCTACAAGCTGTTGCACGATCGTCCGAACGATTGGACCGCTTCCACCACCTTCATTGCCGAGATGGAACGCGACTGCATCATGTACGGTCGCGCCTTCGCGTTGGCGAACCGCGTGAATGGCAAGATCATCGAATTGATCAAGCTGGACTTCGCCACCGTCACCGTTGAATGCGGCTTGAACCAAGAGCCGACTTACAAGGTGTCGGAGAAGAACGGCGGGCAGCGCGAATATAGCTGGCGCGACATTCTCGACGTGCCGACGCTCGGTAACCTTTCCGAGATCAAGACGGCGCGCGAGGCCATCGGCCTCACGATGGCGATGGAGCAACACGCCGCGAAGCTCATGGGTAACGGCGCGCGGCCGTCCGGCATCATCAAGGCGAAGGGGAAGCTTTCCGATATCGCCTATAACCGCATCAAGAACTCATGGCGCGGTAATCACTCCGGAGAGAACGCTGGCGGCACGGCAATCCTTGAGGATGGTTCGGAGTTCGAAGCACTCACCTTCAGCAGCGTCGACCTTCAATTTCAGGAAATGCGCGCGTTTCAGATTGTCGAGATCGCCCGCGCGTTGGGTGTGCCGCCAAATCTGATCTTTGACTTCAGCCGCGCTACATGGGCGAACGCTGAGACGGCATCGCAAGCCTATCTGACGTTCAAGCTCATTCCCCGCGCCAAGGCATGGGAAGGCGCAATCACTCGCTTGCTCACCGACGAAGAGCAGGCCACTTACTATGTCGAGTTCGACACGAACAGCCTGGTCCGTGCCGATATTGCCGCGCGGTTCGAAGCCTACGCCAAGGCCATCGCCGCTCGCATCCTCAACCCCAACGAGGCGCGCGCGAAAGAGAACCTGCCGCCATACGAAGGCGGCGACGAGTTCATCAATCCGAACATTCAATCTGCCAACGGTGACAATGCCGACAAGACGCCGGCAGAGCGTCCGAAACCGAGGGCCGTCGCATGAAGCTTGTATTCAAAGCGAAACTTTCGATGGATGACGCCGGCTTGATCACCGCAATGGCGTGGCCGTTCGCCAAACCCGATCGCGTTGGCGACATGATCAGCAAGGGCGCATTCGCGAAAGCCGCGATGCCGATTCCCATGCTGTTCGGTCACGACTTCAATGATCCGATCGGCGCATGGGACAGCGCTATCGAAAAGGAAGACGGCTTACACCTGTCGGGCAAGATGCTGGTGGATGACCTGCAGCGTGCTCGCGAAGTGCGCGCCCTTGTGAAGGCCGGTGCAGTGCCGGGCATCTCCATCGGCATGATCGTCAAGAAGTCAAAGCCCCGCGCTGGCGGTGGCCGCACAATCTCTGATCTCGAATTGCTGGAGGCGTCCCTTGTGACGATCCCCATGCACCCCGGCGCGCGCATCACAAGCGCGAAGTCGGCAATTCAGGCCATCACCCTCGCCGAGGCCATCAACCGCGCGACGGCAGCGCTCACCACAGGAACGTTGAAATGAAGCACGTTGCTCCGAAGGCGCTGTTGAGCAGCGCTGCTATCATCATCCGCAAGGGCGATGACGAGGATCCCGCGTCGATCGTCACCAAGGCGCTCAGCGACTTCGCGACTGAGTTCGAAAAAAAGTTCGATGATCGCCTGAAAGCTGTCGAGGGCAAGGGGGTCGATCCGAAGCTGATCGAACGCTTGGACAAGATTGAGGCCAAGCAGAACCGTCCCGGTCGCGGCAATGACGAAGCCAAGGATGCGAAGGAAGCTCACGCCATCGAATTGAAGGCGTGGCTCACCTACATCCGCAAAGGCCAGCAGACGGATGACGTGACGCTCAAGACGCTCACCGTCGCGAACGATCAGGCGGCGGGCTATCTGGCACCGGCCGAAACCTCGAAAGACCTGGTGCGCGACATCACCGAGATCAGCCCAATCCGGCAGTTCGCCAGCGTCCGCAACAGCATGGCCCCTTCGGTGAAGTACCCGAAGCGTGTCGGCATCACGAACGCGAAATGGGAGGGCGAGATCGAAGAGGCGGAGGAATCCGAACCGACGTTCGGCCAGACCGAGATCACTTCGCGTCGTCTCACGACGTATGTCGATCTCAGCAACAGCTTGCTCATGGGCAGCGACGGTGCGGCCGAAGCCGAAGTGCGGCAGGCCTTCGCGGAAGATTTCGCCTTGAAGGAAGGCCGGGCTTTCGTCGCTGGCGATGGCGTCAAAGAGCCGATGGGCATTCTCTCCGATCCGGCAGTGTCCTACTTCGCCAACGGTCACGCCACGAACCTCAGCGCCGACGCGCTGATCGGCCTGATGTACTCGCTCAAGAGCGTCTACCGCAACCGCGGCGTGTGGGTGCTCAACGGTGCTTCGCTGGCGACCATCCGCAAGCTGAAAGACGGACAGGGCAATTATCTCTGGCAGCCGAGCTTCCAAGCTGGCCAGCCGGAAACGATCCTTGGCCGTCCGGTGGCGGAAGCGGTGGACATGCCCGACATCGCCAGCGGCACGTTCCCGATTGCCTTCGGTGATCTCGGCACCGGCTATCGCATCGTCGATCGCCAGCAGCTCGGCACGCTCACCGATCCCTACACCCAGGCAACGCGCGCGATCACCCGCATTCACGGCACGCGCTGGGTCGGCGGCGGCGTTGTGATGCCGGCGGCAATCAAGAAGCTCAAGATGGCGACCAGCTAACGGCTGGCCGCTCTTCGCGCTCATTCAAAGGAACCACGCTCATGCGAGACCTTGCTAACAACCTTCATTTCGTCCCGGCCTTCGCGCCGAAGGCGGCAGTCACCGACAACACGGCGCAAGTGTCGGCCATCCTTGATCGCGCCGGCTACGAAAGTGTCGCGCTCGCCATGGTGACCGGCACTGATGCCGACGCCGACGCCACGTTCGCGGTGTTGCTCGAAGAGAGTGACGCCAGCGACATGACCGGCGCTGCCGCCGTTGCCGATGCCGACATGATCGGCACGGAAGCGCTGGCGGGCTGGGATTTCAACGATGACGGTGTTTGCCGAAAGCTCGGCTACATCGGCAACAAACGCTATTTGCGCGCCACCGTCACGCCAGCGAACAACACCGGCAACCTCTTCCTTGCAGGCATGTGGGTGTTGGGCGGCGCTCGCAACACGCCGACGGCAAACCCGCCGGCATAAGTGAAAAGCGCCGATGGCCGGGCATGGCATCACGCGGCGCTTAGGCGGGTGTGGCCGATTCCAGTCTTCCCGCCGTTGACCCGAGAACCCGGCCGCACCCGCCCCTAGGTTTAGATTATGCTGACAGTCGTCGAAGCAAACACGAAGAAAGACCTAACCCGGCTCTCGCACGTCAAGGCCGAGCTCGGCGTCACCGATCGTGACAGCGACACGCTGATCAAGCGCTACATCACTCAGGCGAGCGATATTGTCGCTCGCTACTGCAATCGGGTGTTCGCGATCGAAACGGTGACCGAAGCCTTCCGCGTTCGATCCGGCGCGCGAAGCCTAGCGCTGAGCCGATACCCGGTGATTGAGATCGTGAGCATTCTCGACGGTGACGACGTGCTCACCGCAGACGATTACGAGATCGATCTTGAAAGTGGCATCATCGAACGGCTGGCGCGGAATTGCAGCACCGTGTGGCCCGTCGGCAAGTCGTCGATCACCTATCGGGCAGGCTTCACGCTGCCGGATGGACTGCCAAACGGTATCGAGCGCGCCACGATCCTCTTGGTGAAGCAACTGATCTATGCCGGCGACCGCGATCCGATGGTTCGGAGCGAAGTCGTCGATGGCGCCGGATCAACCGACTATTTCAGCGGCAACAGCACCGGGCTTTCTTCGGAAGTGCAAGGCCTGCTTGAGCCTCACGTCAAACCGAACGGATAAGCTCCAATGCTCAACCCCGGCGACTATACCCTTGCTGCCTCTCCGGTCACCGCGGCCGGATCGACGACGTTCACGCCTATCACCGATTTGGAAGGAGCTGAGGCAATCACCCTCGAATGCCAGTTCAGCTACGTTTCCGGTGGCACCACGTTCAAAGTGTGGGTGCAGACGACGCTAGACGGCGGCGTGACCTGGATCGACATCGCGTGCTTCGCCTTCACCACGGCGGGCGCGATCAAGGTGGTCAACCTTTCCGGCCTCACGCCGGTCACGACGGCGATTACGCCGACCGACGGCACGATGGCTGACAACACTGTGCAGGACGGCGTCCTAGGTTCGGCATACCGGGCAAAGCTCACCTCGACGGGCACCTATGCCAGCGGCACGGCCGTTGCGGTGAGGATGAATGCACGCTGATGAACCAGCAACTGGCCCAGCTTAATCGCCGGCTCAAGAGGCGCGGTGAAGACGTATGGCTTGAGCGATTGAGCGGCACGGGTGTCAACCGCCCTGCCAGCCGGGCCAAGGTGCCAGCGATCGTGCGTTCGCTCACCCGCGAACAACTGATCGGCTCGATCACTCAGCAGAACATCTTCATCATCATATCGCCCACACACCTACTGGACGATAAGCAGTGGCCCGGTGGCATAGCTGTCACCACGCCATCGAACACGATCATTGCGCCGTCTGATAAGCGCCTGCCCACGACCTCCGATAGCATCTGGGTGCAGGGCCGCTTGCGCGCGATCACGAACATGAAGCCGGTCTTCGATAGGGGTGAGTGCATCCGTATCGAGATCAGTTGCTTGGGGTAACGCCATGCCCATGCGCGCACCTCGTATCTGTGTTTGCGGCAAGCGTGTCGCTGGTGGTGCTCAGTGCATCTGTCGGCAAGTTCGCAAGGCTGAGGCTGATGCACGTCGCCCGTCGGCCCGCGAGCGTGGCTATGACAGCAAGTGGCAGCGTGAGAGCAAGGCCTTCCTCGCCAAGCCTGAGAATCGCTATTGCGCGTGCGGGTGTGGTCGCGTGGCTGACATGGTGGATCACATCGTCCCTCACCGTGGCGATCAGCGCTTGTTCTGGAACCGTGGCAACTGGCAGCCCATGGCGTCGTCGCCCTGCCATTCGCAGCGCAAGCAATCGATCGAGGCGCGGGGGGTGGCAACAGACTTTTCCGCGGGGACATGGGACCGGCTGGGGGGTCGAACTTCTGGCCGTGCACATTTGCGAAATGGGTTTTTTCAGTCATGACGCGCCGTGGACCGAAGGGAAAACCTCCCGAATTGAAGCTGGTGGCTGGCACTGATCAGCCCTGCCGACGGCGTGAGCGCATCGTTGCACCTCTCGACGGTGACGTGATCCGGCCCGCTTGGCTCAAGGGTCGCGCGGCGAAGATATGGGCCGACAAGGTTGCGGCCTATGAGGCGCGCGGGCAGGCGATCGTCGGGTGTGAAAGCGCGCTGGCGCAATACTGCGCTCTTGAGGCCACGCTGATCGACCAGTTCACAAAGCGGCTCACGCCACCGACCAGCCAGATCAACGCCTATCGATCGTTCGCGTCGGAGTTCTTCGACACACCGGCCAGCCAGATCGGCGCGCCGAACAACAAGCCGAAGGCCGGCAAGTTCTCTGGCAACGGCCAGCGGCCGACGCCTGTGCCGGCATCGAATGGCGGCGGTGATGCGTGACTATGTATCGGTAGCCCTGGCCTATTGCCGTGACGTAATCGACGGCCAATTCATCGCGTGCAAGTGGACGCGACTTGCCTGCCAGCGTCACCTTGCCGATCTTGAGCGAGCGCAGACGGATTCGGACTGGCCCTATCGCTTCGACGATTGGCACGCGGCCGACGTGTGCGACTTCATCGAGAAGCTGCCGCACATTGAAGGCAAATGGGCCTCGCCGACGATCACCCTCGAACCGTGGCAGGTTTTCTTGCTGGTGTGTGTCTTCGGCTGGCGCCGAAAGCGCGACGACGGCCGGCGCTTCGAACAGGCCTACACCGAAGTGGCGCGCAAGAACGCGAAATCCGCGCTCACGTCTGGTGTCTCGCTTTATTGCCTCACCTGTGATGGCGAAGTCGGCCCGCAGATCAAGACGGCCGCGACGACGGGCGGACAGGCTCGCATCGTGTTCGATGTTGCATCGAAGATGGCACGCGCAACGCCGGAATTGTGCGAGGCCTTCGGCCTTGAAGTAATGGCGAATGCCGTCGTCTGCCACGGCAACAATGGCAGCATCCAGCCGATCAATGCGAAGTCGTCGACGCAAGACGGCCTCAACCCTCACCTCACGGTGGTGGACGAGCTGCACGCACACAAGGATCGTTCGCTATTCGACGTGCTGCGATCGGCAACCGGCGCGCGCTCAAATCCGCTCGGCTGGTACATCACCACGGCCGGCTACAACACGCAGGGTGTCTGCTACGAACAGCGCGATTATCTCTGCAAGGTTCTGCAGGGTGTGATCGACGATGACACCTATTTCGGCGTCATCTACACGCTGGATGAAGGCGACGATCCGTTCAATGAAGCGGTGTGGCCAAAAGCAAACCCGAACCTTCACGTCTCTGTCGATCTCGACAAAATGCGCTCCTATGCCAAGCAGGCGAAGAACTCGCCGGCCAGCGCTGGTGAGTTCAAGACGAAGCGCCTCAACGTCTGGCAAAATTCGCACTCGACATGGCTTTCAATGGAGCAATGGAAGGCGTGCGCCGACGACAAGCTCAAGATCGAAGACTTTGCAGGCGAGGCGGCATGGATCGGCGTTGACCTGGCCGACACGAACGACGTGGCCGCGCTGGTTATCGTGTTCGAACGTGAGGGGATGCTTCACGCCTTCGCTCGCTTCTATCTGCCGGAAGATTTGGTTGAAATCTGCGCCCACCGCACCACGACGCATTACAAGGTGTGGGCCGATCAGGGCTTCATCACCACGACCGAAGGCAACTTCATCGATCACAACGCGATCGAGGCCGACATTCGCGCGCTCTGCGACGCGCATCAGGTGGAGAAAATCCGCCTTGAGCACTACGGCTCGGCACAAATCTCAGCGAATCTTATGGGCGATGGCCTGCCGGTGGAGATCATCCACAAGAAGCCGGACACCTACAGCGAGCCGGCGAAGCTCTTAGAGGCGTGGGTCGAGATCAACAAGTTCCGCTTCGATGGCAACCCGGTGCTGACGTGGATGGCGTCGAACTGCGTCGTCGATCGCCGCGTCAACGGGTCGATCCTGCCGAAGAAAGAGCACAAGGACAGCCCGAAAAAGATCGACGGCATTGACGCGCTGATCATGGCGATCGGGGGCGCGACCGCTGGTGAAACTCGGTCTGCTTACGATGGTGACGACCGCGCAGAGGGAATTCGCTATGTCTGATCGTTAAGTCCGAAACTGCAGCGGGCTGTGTGCCGGTTAAACCTCCAACACGGGACGGCCATTCTCCCATCGGAGGATTTGCCGAATCGAGATGGAGCGGTCGGCAAGCGGCTCAATCATAAGATACCGGGTACGTTCCGCGCGAATTTCGGACGATTCTCTTGCATCAAGGTTCATCAACCGTGCGAAGTCGTCGTGGTCATCATAAATGATGATATCGAAAGGCATGTTGTAGAGCTTTGACTGCCAACTTCGCGCCGCCTTGCCGTACAAAGATACAACAAGCTTCATTCGCCTGGGCGGTTCTGCGGTGCTGTTGCCGTAGAAGAATATATTGGTATCGCGATCTCGCGCGTTAGAATCCATGTCTTCTCCAATGTAGGAGAATGGATAGGAGGCTTGAATATAAGCCCTCAGTGCGTTCGCCAATTCTTCAAGGGTGATGACCGGGATTTTTGCATTCTTTGGCGTAGGCGGCACGACGAATGCGCTCAATTTACCCCCCCCCAAAAAAAGCATCCTTCCTCAGCGGTCGGGGGCGATCAAGCGAAAAGGCGCGTGAAGCCCTTCCTCTCATAGGACAATCATTGCAAGGCCGACGTTCAAGGGCTGTGTCCCGCAGTGACTCTTTGGTGACTGCGCGATTCGTTGGGGTCTGCCGAAATTGAAGAAACCCCTTATTTCACTGGCGCACCCGACACGATTCGAACGTGTGACCTTTGCCTTCGGAGGGCAACGCTCTATCCAGCTGAGCTACGGGTGCTTCGCACGCTTCTGTAGCCGATCAGGCGGGGATCGGCAACGGGCGCGGGGAAAGCCGCCGCTTTTCCACGAACAATGCCCTCAGGCCGTGGTCGCAGGTTCGAATCGATCGAGCGTTGAGGGATGTGGAGGCCCCGCCGGCTTGCCGCGTGCGGTGCGGTTGGGGTAGCTCGGCTGCAGTCCTGGATGGCGTGCTTCGCCGTCTCGGCTCTTCACGCCGGAACGATGACCTTGCCGATCGGCCACAGCGCAATGCCGGCGAGCTTCACATGCGCCCACGCGAACGGGATGCCGATGATCGTTACGGCGAGTAGAACCGCGGTGACGAGGTGTCCGAGCGCGAGCCACCAGCCGGCGACGATCAGCCAGATGAAGTTACCGAGGACGCCGAGCGGACCGGTGCCGACGTCCTCGCGCCCTGTGACGGTTTCGCGCGGCACGGCCATCTGGCCGAACGGAAACAGCGTGTAGGCGGCGATGCTGAAGGCGGCGCGCGCCCATGGCAGGCCGATGATCGTAATCGCCATGATGACCGCTGCGATCGCCCAGCCCGCCGCCATCCAGAAGCCGCCGAGCGCAATCCAGAAAATGTTCAGAAGCAATGAAACCGGTGACATGCGTGGACGTCTTTCGTGTCGGAGGGCGGATATCGCGGGAGTGTCGCTGAGTCGTTGTGGAACCGTCGACACTGTTGCGGTGAAATTGGGCCTTCCTTGGCTCTTTGCAATCGCCGTGGCAAAAGCCGCGACGGCAAGACAGCGAGATGATCACGCCTCGCCGTATTTTCCTTTGCCTCGCGAATGGCTGCGATGCGCCCATCGCAGACGCGTGCGCGCGACACGTTTGTGAGACGCAAATTCGCCATCGTCGCGGCGAATTGCCGTCAAAGCCGTCGGCCAGTCTGCGCCGAGATGCCGACGAAGGAACTGTAGCTTGCCTTACACTGTCACGGCCGTCCGAAAGGATGAAAAGATGCAGAGCGTGCGCAACAGTTCGCTGATCGCGCTCGCCAAGGCGCGGGTCTGGGAGAGCGAAGGCTGGAAGGTCCTGATCGCGGATCCGGAGGGTCGCGAGCACGATATTGCGCAACTCGACGAACTGACCGCATTCAAGCCCGGGAAAATGACGGCGCTGTCCGCTATCCTGCCCGCAGACGAACCACTCTCCGCGCAAAGGCCGGCTTCGCAGTCCAGGGTCGAGGAAGAGGCGGCGACCGAGGAAGAGGCGGCGTTCCACCTCGAAGAGGTGCACGGGCCTTGGCTTGCCGAGCCCCACGGACCCTGGCTCGCTGAATCCTACGATTCCGAATCCTATGATTCCGCGTCCCGCGAGAGCCTCTCGTTGCATTCTTCGTGAGTCAGGACATAGTCGCAACGCTCGCAGCGAAATACCAGAATGCGCCGTCGTTGCTGCAACTTCGGCAGGTTGCCGATCTGCAACATCGTGCCCGTACAGGCGGGGCAATCAGGCAGGCGCTGGTTGAACAGGTCGGACATTTCGGCTGCTGACTCGCGGTGCCCGGCATCGAGCCGATTGCGCGTGTATGTAGCAGCAGGGTGTGAAACGTCCGCGATGCAATCGGCTCCAAGTTGGAGGGGCGTATTTCATCGATCTTCATGTTTGCCGCAACCGCACTGGTGATCTCCCGAGGGCGTACACGTCGTTCTGCGTGAATCGCTGCGAGTTGCATGCGGCGATGCGATCGAACTCAGGCTTCGGATACCGCATCGCCCCATGGCTGCGCGATCTCGGTCGCGCCGCTGTTGTTGACGCCTTCCCGCAGCACCACGCTCGGGCAGGCGAATTTCATCGGGAAGCTCTGCACCCGCGCTTCCTCGTAGTCGAAGCGCTGCGCCAGCGTTGCGCGCGTGGCGTCGGGAAGGCGGACGTCGCCGATCACGATCGCGCCTTCGCTGGCGTCGATCCGCGGCTGATGGATCGCCGCGTCCAGATCCATGCCGTAGTCCATCACGAACGACAGGATCTGCGCCACCGCCGGCAGGATGCGACGCCCGCCCGACGCGCCGAGCGCCAGCCTGCGGCCGTCGGCCGCCTGCGCCAGCACCGGCGTGTAGTTGGTCAGGCAGCGCTTGCCGGGCGCCAGCGAGTTCGGTCGGCCTGGTTCGGGATCGAACCACATGATGCCGTTGTTCATCATGATCCCGGTCTGCGGCAGTACGAATTTCGAGCCGAAGGTCGACAGCAGCGTCTGCGTCACCGCCGCCATATTGCCGTCGCGATCGACGACCGAGAAATGCGTTGTGCAGGCCGGCGCCAGATGCTCGGCGCCGAGCGCGCGGCGGCCGTCGGCGTCGCCCATGTCACGCAGTCGTTCGGCGTAGGCCGATTGAAGCGCCAGCGCATAGGCCGCGTAGGCCTCCGCATCCGGAGCGCCGCCGCTCGCGTGCAAGTTCTGTTGCAGCACGCGCAGCGTATGCGCCAGCGTCGGCCCAGCGGTGAGTTCGGGCGTCGCATACACCGCGCCGCCACGATATGGAATCCGCAGCGGTTCGCGCAGCCGCGCGCGGAACGCGGCGAGATCTTCGACCGTCAGTGAACCGCCATTGTGGTTCATGTCGGCGGCGATGCTGCGCGCCAGCTCGCCCTCGTAGAAATCGCGCGGGCCTTGGGCAGCGAGCTGCGCCATCGTCGCCATCAGCCGATCCTGCGACAGCCGGACGCTCGACTTGATGCCCCATGGCGTCTGCGGCGGCAGGCCGTCGATCAGATAAGCGGCGGTGCTCGCCGCGTAGCGGCGTAAGTCGACGGCGACGCTGCCGATCATCAGCGTCGTCCACCAATCCACGGCGAGACCTTCACGGGCGAGCGCGATGCTCGGCGCGAGCAATTCCTGCCAGGGCAATTTCGCGTGGCGGCGATGCGCTTCCTCCATGCCGGCGACCACGCCCGGCACCGCGACCGATCCCGGTCCGTGCAGATTGCGGTCGTCCTTCACCCGCGGCCATGGAAACAGGTCAGAGGCTGCGCCGGCGCCGGTCAGCGGATAATCCTCGGGGCGCAAGCTGCCGGGCGCGCACATGCCGTAGTCGATGACTTCGTATTTGTCCTCGCGCGCCCGATACAGCACCATCGCGCCGCCGCCGCCGAGTCCGCTCATCCACGGCTCCAGCACGCCGAGCGCAAACGTCGTCGCAATCACCGCGTCGATGCAGTCGCCGCCTGCCGCCAGCACCGCCGCGCCGATCTCCGCCGCCTGGCGCGACTGCGCGGCGACAATTCCGCTCGTGGAGACGATCGCGGGCTTGCGGATCTGCTGCAGGTTGCTGAACTGGTCGGCCATGGCGGGGCTTCGCTTTCGCTGTGTTGGTTTCGATCACGCCGGCGCGGATGCGCTGCGGACTCTCATCAAACACACGATACCGGAGCGCGACAATCCAGGGCCGACGCGTTTCGAGCGAACAGGAGTCAGGTTCGCGTTAAGACAACGCGTCACATTCAAATCGAAAGCGTCGTTTCGATCAGATGGGGTCGAATGCGCGTAGAGCTATTTCGGTTCTGATTGAATCAGAACCGAAGCTCTAACTCGATGTTCTGACGCGTTTTCTTCACGCGAACCGGCATCCACTTCGCTCGAGAACGCAATAAGGATGCGCGGCCGCTCAAGCGGCTTCCGTATTGCGGTGCTTGGTCAGCAACGCGCGGAATTTCGGCGCGGGCGTTGCCGGGCTGAACAGGTAGCCCTGCATCTGGGTGCAGCCGAGCGCGCGCAGGATGTCACGTTGCCGGACAGTCTCGACGCCTTCCGCCGTGGTCGTCATGTGGCGCGACGCCGCGATATTGACCACGGCCTCGATGATCGCAGTCGAGCCGTCCGCATTGTCGATACTGTCGACGAAGGCGCGGTCGATCTTGATCTTGTCGAACGGGAAGCGCTGCAGATAGCTCAGCGACGAATAGCCGGTGCCGAAATCATCGAGCGAGATCCGCACCCCGAGCGCACGAAGCTGGTTCAGCGTCGTCAGTGCAGCGTCGTCGTCGTGGATCAGCACCGCTTCGGTGACTTCTAGCTCGAGTCGTCGCGCCGGTAGTCCGGTCGATCCCAGCACCGAGGCGACCAGAAGCGCGAGGGTCGGCTGCCGGAACTGCACCGGCGAGATGTTCACCGCGAGGGTGATGTCGTCGGTCCATTGCACCGCCTCGGCGCAGGCGGCCGCCAATGTCCAGCCGCCGATCTCGTTGATCAGGCCGGTGTCCTCGGCGATCGGGATGAATTCACCCGGCGAGATCATGCCGCGGGTCGGATGTCGCCAGCGCAGCAAGGCTTCGCAACCGGTGATCTTGTTGCTGCGCAGGTCGACGACCGGCTGGTAGTGGATCTCGAAAGCGTCGTCGGCGATCGCGCTGCGCAGGTCGAATTCGAGCTGACGGCGCGCGCGCGCGACCGCATCCATCTCTGGCTGGAAGAAACGGAAGGTGCGCCGGCCGTGGGCCTTGGCGCCGTACATTGCGAGGTCGGCGTTCTTGACGAGTTGGTCGATGTCGTCCCCATCCCTGGGCGCAATCGCGATACCGATCGAAGCGTCAGTCGACAGACGATGGCCGAGGCATTGATAGGGCGTGCGGATCGCCTGGAGGATGCGTTCGGCCATCTCGGTCGCCTGGTCGCTGTCGCCGGCCCCGTTGGTGACGATGGCGAATTCGTCGCCGCCCAGTCGGGCAACAAATTCGTCCTCGCCGACACAGGCTTGCAGCCGCACCGCCACCTGCTTCAACAATTCGTCGCCGACCGGATGGCCGAGCGTGTCATTGATGCTCTTGAACTCATCGATGTCGATATAGAGCAGAGCAAAAGAGGTGCCGCGCTGGGCGCCCTCCAGCTTTCGCTCCAGCCGCTGCCGGAACAGGCTGCGGTTGGGCAGATCAGTCAAGCTGTCGTAGTGTGCGAGATACGCGATCTTCTCGCCATCGCGAAGCCGCTCGGTGATGTCCTCGTGGGTCGAGACCCAGCCGCCGCCTGGAACCGGCAGGCTGGAAATTTGGACCGAACGTTCGTTCAAACCGTGGATTGCCGTGGTCTTTTCCACGATGACGGACTGGATGCTGCGGCTGCAATACTCATCGACATTGCCCTTGAACGATCCCAGCGCCTGCCGGTGAGCGATGATGTCACGATAGCTGCAGCCCGGCTTCACGACCTCCGGAGACAACCCGTACATCTGGATATAGCGCTGATTGCATACGACCAGGCGTGCGTGGGCGTCGAACAACAGCAGTCCCTGCGACATGTTGTTGATCGCAGTGTTCAGCCGCTGCTTGTCCAGTGCCAGCCGTGCCTCCGTTGCGTGGTGCTGTTTGCCGATTTCTCGAATGATCAGCAAAAGGATGACAGATACGACAAGCGCCGAAATCGTCGCGGCGGAGATCAGCAGCCGGGTCTGCTTGCGCCATGCGGCCAGAGCTTCGTCCGTCGTGGTGGCGGAAAAAACCACAATGGGCAGATTTTTGAGAGCGTAGGTCGACACCAGCCGGTCGCGTCCGTCGACCGGGCTCGTGAGTTGTACATTGACGTTGGCATCGAACATCTTCAGCTCTTCGGCCAGCCCGGACCGAAGATTGCGCCCGATGATCTCTTCGGCGTGGGGATGGCGTGCCATCAGAAAGCCGTCGCGATGATGGATCGAGATCGCGGAATCTCCGCCGAGCGACACCGACGCCAGGAATTGCTCGATATGCGCCGGCGTCAGCGATCGGCTGACGATACCGAGAAAGTCGCCATTCGCATTGGTGAGACGCTGCGCCATCACGATCAGCCAGCCGCCGTCGAGCGTATTCCGGACCAGTTCGACGGTTGTCCGTGGCGCAGTGCCGGCTTTGTGAGCCCGAAAGTAGGCGCGGTCGGCGATCGAGAGTTCGGACACCGGCCAGGCCCCCGAACTGTTGATCAGCATTCCCCGATCGCTGAAGATCGCGAGCTTCGAAGACTCCGGCCCGGTCTGCGCTTTGGAGCGGAGCAATTCGTGGGTTTCGAGCGTCGCCATCTGGCCGCTGAAGGTGTCGGCGGAGACGAATTGGGCCTGCCGGACCATCGTCACGATGTCGGCCTGGATCGCGAGGAAATCCTCGAGTTCCCGATCATAATGGTGTGCGAGCAAGACTGCCGTATTGGCCAGTTCCCGCTCGCTGTTCTTGAGTGCCTTGCTGCGGAAATCGCCGACCATCACGGCGGTCACCACCGCGATTGCCGTAATCAGCAGCAACCCGCATCCCATCAGCAACACCACCGGGCGGTGGTGTAACATGTTACCGATAGTCAAGCGCTTTTGGGTTCCGAGCGAATCGTCGGCGTCCCCGGTACCAATATGCAGGCCTATCCTCATCCTGATACGTGTAACAATCAGTGATGGAGACCAAGTTAGCAATTACGGTAATTAAATCTTCAACAGCCGGCCCCGAGGGGGTCCTCCGCAGGGTGTCTTGCGGCTGGTGATTCCGCACACGGTGTTGCGCAAATGCCAAAGAGCCGACGGCCAACGCCGCCGGCTCTCGAATCCTATCCTTGGGAGGCGCGATCCGACCGCGCGAGGCTCAGTTGATCCGGGTGCCGGGCCGAGCTGCCGAACTCGTGGTGCGATAAACCTCGAACACGCCGAGCGCGACCGCCGCCAGGAAGACGAAGATGACAAGGTTGCGCGGCAGCAGCATCGATAGCGCGATCAGTGCCACGGAGACGGTGCACGCCTTCACCAGCTTCTGCTCGTCGACGAACAGCGCCTTGAACCGGTCGATGTTCTCCTGCTTCCAGAGCGGCGGCGACAGGGATTGGAGCCCAAACTTCTCCCAGGCGCCCTTGAAGCCGAGTTCGCGCGCCCACAACAGGAACAGGGCGATCACGAAAGCGAGCAGGGCGACAACAGCCCCCGGGGGGCCGCCCGCGTAGCCGATCACGACTACCAAAGCGACCGCGAATGCAGCGAGCCAGATTTGCATATTGTACCTATGTCCACCCCGGATCGAGGTGCCTTTTCAGGTTCGTCCACCGCGTTGCTGCGGGTGGAGGGAAAGGACGGCAAAGCACGCGCACGCCACTGCGGAAATCGCCATTGCGGAGGTCGTCATCCACGACTGCGTCCACGATCTCGCACGCGTAGCGAACCGGCCCGCGCAAGGGCCGACTCTATCCCGATAGGACAAATGGGAAACAGCCGCCAGTCAGGGGAATTGCTGACATCGGCCATTGGACGAAAGTCATTCGCCGACGCAGCACGATTTTCACCACGGTCCCGCCGCCACGACCTCCGCGATCGAACGTTGCGACCGCGCGTGCTTGTCGAAGCATCGCGCCCTCCGCAGCAGGTGGATGCAGGCGCATCGGTATTCGTACGAGCCCTCAATTTAATCTCTGTGTAACGACGATCCCGGGATAGTCGCCGAGATGGAGATCGGCGCTATGATGATGCAAACGCTTGAAACGACGAATGTGAAGGAAGCCAGGCGGTCGCGTATTGCGCAGTTCAGCGGTCGCGCGGCGACGCTGACGGTGGGCGGTTCTTCCATTACTGGCGTTGTTCGCGCGGTCAAGGAAGACACCACCGGAGACAAGCCGCGCTGGATCGTGACCGTCATCGAGAAGCCGCGACGCGCGTGATTACCCGCCGATCAGCGGCTCAGGGGGTATGAAGTGGCAGGCGTTGCGACCGGCTTGTGCGCGCGCGGTCGCGAGCTCCGCCCGCGCGACGACGCGCAGATGCACCTCGTCCGGACCATCGAGAAAGCGCATCGCGCGACCCCAGGTCCACAAATAGGATAACGGCGTATCCGGCGTCAGTCCCATCGCGCCGAACACTTGCATCGCGCGGTCGACAATCCGGGTCTGCAGCCTTGCCGCGACCAGCTTGATCGCAGAGACGTCGACGCGGGCGGCCGCATTGCCTTCGCGGTCCATGCGGTGTGCCGCCCTCAACACCAGAAGTCGCGCCTGATCGATCTCCAGCCGGGATTCCGCGATCCAGTCCTGGATGTTGGCGTAGTCAGCGAGATGCTTGCCGAACGCCTTACGCTCCAGCGCGCGCTCGCACATCAGCTCGAGCGCGACCTCGCACTGGCCGATGGTGCGCATACAGTGATGCACCCGCCCGGGTCCGAGCCGGTCTTGCGCCAGTTTGAAGCCTTTGCCCTCCTCGCCGAGCAGGTTCGTGACGGGAACGCGGACGTTTCGAAACAGCAATTCGCAATGGCCCTCGGGCGAGTGATAATGCATCACCGGAATGTTGCGGACGATGCTCAGACCCGGCGTATCCATCGGCACCAGCAGCATCGAATGCCGCTCGGTCGAGTTGGGATCGAGGTGCTCGCCGGTGACGCCCATCACGATCGCAAGTCTGCAGTTCGGATGCGCGGCGCCGGTGATGAACCATTTCCGGCCGTTGACGACGTAGCTGTCGCCATCGCGGGCGATGGTGGTGCGGATGTTGCGCGCATCGGACGAGGCCGCGTCGGGCTCGCTCATCGCAAAGCAGGACCGGATCTCGCCGATCAGCAGCGGCTCCAGCCACTGCCGGCGCTGATCCGGGGTCGCGGCGAGTTGCAGCAGTTCCATGTTGCCGGTGTCGGGCGCGCTACAATTGAACACTTCCGGCGACCAGTGCACCCGGCCCATGATCTCAGCGAGCGGCGCATATTCCAGATTAGTCAGGCGCTGCCCGGGATCCTCGTCGCGCAGGCTCGGCAGAAACAGGTTCCAGAGATCTTCGGAGAATGCGCGCGATTTGAGCCGCTCGATCAGCGCGAGCGGGTAACCACCGGCTGCGGTCTCGCGATGCCAAGCGACATTCGCCGGCTCGACGTGAAACCGCATGAAGTCGTTGAGCTGCGCCCGCAGTCGCACGACCCTGTCGCTGAGCTCGAAATCCATGGCGCGGCCTTCAGGCGGTCACACCGCAGAGCGGCGCGATGCGTGGCAGGCTTCGGAAAGTCGGTGCCAAGCCCATCAGTCCCGCTTGAGGCTGAGGATGTAGTGCACGATATCGTCGGCATCGCCGGGCGCGATGATGAAGTTCGGCATGTTGGTGTGGTTCGAGCGCAGGAACACTTTGAGCGACAATTCGGTGGTCGAGGGCATGTTGGCGATGCGCGTGAACGCCGGCCCCTTGCCGCTCGCGGCGTCGCCGCGCTCGACTGCGTGGCACTCGTTGCACCACTGCGCCGCCAGCCTTTGGCCGGCCGTTACCGCTTCCGGCAATGCCGTGCCCTCGGCGCGGTGCGGCCGGATCACCAGCAGCGCCGCGACGATCAGACAGGCGGTTGTCAGCAGGCGGATCGGGCCGAGCGCCATCACCGACGTCAGTGTCGCGCAGTCGACGGCGCGGTAATGTGCTGTTCTTCCCCGAGCGCGTCGAGCGTCACCTTGTTGGCGCAATAGGCCTGGTAGTGCTCCACGAGGGAGCCGTCGGCGATGTCGTGATCGCACTCCGACTTGTGACGGCACAGCGCGCAGACACGTTCGAGATCGCGCATCACCAACGGCTGGGTCCGTGCAATCGCGTTTTCGTCGATGCCGAGCGCCTTCAGAAGCTGCGGCAGCTCTTCGACCTTGTGCGGACCCTGGCGGACCAGCTCGTCCAGATCGGCCGAGGTGACGCCGAGATCGTGGGCGATGCGGCCGAATTCGGCGGCGTCGAACTGGCACATCTCTTTGATCTCGCGCCTGTGCTTGAGCCAGTCAGCGAAGGTCTCGATCAATCGTTCGACGAAGGGATAGGGATGCGTGTGGGCAGGCATGGCGCCCTCCAGATTGTCCGGGAGTAGCGCGACCATCGCCGATCAACCGTCGGGTCACATTGCGGTAGATCAAGCCACGTAGCTCGGAAAAGCCGGCGACTGTTGTCGAAGAAAGTGAGTGTGATCAGTGCCTTGCGGGCGGTACGCGGTACGCGCGCCAGCCCCGCGTCCGATGCAGGCAGCTCTGCGCAGCGGACTAACGGCGACCGCCGCTCGATCGCGAAAACACCGGTCGCGGCGCTTCGATCCGGCGGCCATAGGGGGGCGGCCTGCCACTGCTGAACTCCGGCGCCGACGGCTTCAGATCGTCGAGGAAGACCGGCTTCGAGAAGTAATAGCCCTGCGCGTAGCGGATCTTGGTCGCTGCCTGCAGATAGGCCAATTCCTCGAACGTCTCCAGTCCTTCGGCGATCATCGTCATACCCAGCGCTTCGCTCAGGGATTCGATGGCCTTGAGAATGCTCTGGCTGCGCGGGCGCTTGTGAATGTCGGTGATGAAAGAGCGGTCGATCTTGATTTCGTCGGCGGTGATGTCCGCCAGCGCCGACAAGGA